>Ga0194131_10000594_pt1 | contig 61437 bp, 56 predicted proteins | sample TA2KigO120mmetaG_FD_148631 | JGI IMG/M metagenome (GOLD analysis project Ga0194131, IMG submission 148631) | Freshwater microbial communities from Lake Tanganyika, Tanzania - TA2015053 Kigoma Offshore 120m | ecosystem: Environmental > Aquatic > Freshwater > Lake | place: Tanzania: Lake... | reverse complement strand
GGATTAATAAACGCCTCACTCTTTTTTTGATTTTACTTTGTATTTTGGGGGCAGGGCTTCTTTCTTTAAAAGATCCTCGTTTTTTGAACAACCAAATTCTTAGAGTAAGTTCCAACGAGGAGCGTTTGGGGTGTTGGTTAGCTGCAATCAAAGCGGTCCAGGAAAAGCCCCTATTGGGATATGGGTATTTGAATTTCGAGCCCAACAGTCGAGCGATTAAGGAAAGGTACCATTTGCCTTATCCAGAATTTAGTGGCCACGCGCATAATGATCTCTTAGAAGTTTTAGCCACATCGGGTCTCTTAGGGGGAGCTTGCTTTCTTCTTTGGATATTTCTTTGGTTTCAAGAGTTGTTAAGGCGCAAGGACCTCTCCACTCAATGGGCAGTTCCGATTTTGATCGGATTTTTGGCCTCCGGTTTAACGCAGGTCACATTTAACGATGGAGAAAACACTTTCTTTTTAATGTTAGTTTATGCGCTGTCTATAGTGTTGTGAGGTGTTTCTCTTGCCGCTATAATTAAAGTTTTTAAATCCTACAAGTTTCTATCTCGGCTCTCTATCTTTTTTGTGTAATTGGTTTATTACTCGTCGTGTCGGCAAAGGTAAGATCGTAAGTTTACAATCTGGAAACATACGAAACCAGGTCTACCGGCTTAGCCTTACAATGTACCGTACGACTTGATTTCTAAGTTTCCTTTTTGAAAAGAACAATCCCCATGGGTATCTTATTTCCCATTTTCCTTTTGGCTTTCAAAAATCCTAATAAAAAGAAACCTCACGCCCGAGGAGCCCCTAACATCTGATTTCTCAACATTTTAAGGGCGCGATACAGAGCCGGTGACTTGATTTGAGCTATTGCGCTAACAAATTGCCTTAAAGGCAAACTTAAAAAACTCTCGATAAAAAGAGCTTGAGTGAGAGCCTGTTCTGCTTTTTTAAACTCTCCTAAATTTAAGTACTCTTGAGTCAACCGAAACCAATGAGTTAAAAGGCTTCGGCGATGAGCTTTGATTGCGTAGGGTGGCACTGAATCTTTTATGCAATTCAGAAAATGGATTCCATGTTGCAGATGAAAAGTCGACTGACGCCCTCCCCACAATCCATTCGATCTCATTCTCCAGACTCCCATTACTTCAGGAAAAATTTTAATGGGTCCGTGGAGCGAGTTGAGAAAGTCGATGCACCAATCGTGCCCTGTTAGCTCATGAAAATATTGGGGAAGAATTGTAAATAGACGGTTACGAAATAAAAGGCTGCAGTTATGGGGGAAGCAGGCCTCAACCAAGTGTTCAGTTGTGAAAACGGTTTGGTCTGTTCTAGGAATTGGACCATGTTTAAATTGGTCTTCGTCGCAAATCGCCCACATTTTATGGGCACAAGCAGAAAAATCAAGATTCTCCTCAAGAAAAGCTAACTGCTGACTGAGTTTTTTACTGCTTGTCCAATAATCATCACCATCGCAATGAGCTATGTAATCTCCTGTGGCCTGTTTCCAAGCTCTTTCATAGTTGTGGGTATGCCCCGACTGTAGTGACGAAGTTAAAATAGTTATGAGCCCTGGATACTTTTGTTGATAGTTTTGGGCGATGCTAAGAGTGCTGTCTGAAGAGTTGTCATCCGAGATTATGATTTCGAGATCGGCCTCGACCTGTTGGCTTAGAATTCCTTCCAAAGCCTCTTTGAGGTACTTTTCGTGATTATAGGTAATGACTAAAACACTTATCTTTCTTCTGGTGGGTAAATGGGACATCATTTCACCTGGCCTTTAAGTGAAAGACCAAAAGAGGATTTTGGAAAGAAACCGGTTTTCCTGTCCAATCCCCATAACAGTCTTCAACAAGGTATCCCGCCACTTCAAAAAGTTTCATCCATTGGTCAAGATTAAACAGGTGAAGCGTCGAACGATAGAGAGAAAATTCATTAAGCGAATCGGAAACAGCATATTCAAAGACAGTTTGGCTCTCTTTGTTCCCGGGATAGGTTCGCTCCCACAGTCGACTCACAGAGGGTTCTTCATTTTGGGGTGAGGTATAATTCCATATTGACTCTCTAAAGTCTCTTCGATTCTCAAAAAAATCTAGATTATGAACTTCAATAAAAAAACTCCCTTCCTGTTTCAAGTGGGGCACGGTTTTTCTGAGAAGACCTAAAAGGGCTAATTCTGTATCGGCTTGCTCCAAGATATGAGAACTCATCATAATAATTTGAAAGGTTTCATCGATTTCAAATTTGGAAACTTCGATTGGATAGATTTGGAGAAAGGGGCGAAAATCTTCGGCAAGGGTTTCCTTGAGATTCCTCAGGACTTGGATTTTTACCGGGTTGTTTTCTAGGGCAAAGGTAGGAATTTTATTGTTTGCCAATTGAAAAGCCAGTTTTCCTGAGCTGTTCGAGAGATCTAAAACAGATCCGAAATGGTTTTGGCACCAATTTAAGGCAAATTTTATTTTGCCGCTCTCGTTTGCGAATAAAGCTTCTAAAAAAGGGTCAATGTCTTGATAAAGTGGGCAGTCCTCTTCATTTAAAAAAGCGTCACGAGGGTAGAGAACCTGGTTAAAAACAAAATTCCCGGCTATTTTTTTGATTTGATCAAAAGGAGTCATTAATAGAATTGTTCTATTCTATCATAACTCGCTTAAGATTTTAGACGTCACGCACTGAGCTTTGTGTGCGTTGCGACAAGTTTTTTGAAAATCATGACGTCGGTGATAGGTGCTAAGCAGGTTTTGTTTTCACAGATGTATAGGGTTGTTTTTCCATCGACGGGTACTTTTCCTTCGAACAAAAGACTTTTAGAATTCAAATCTGTTCTAACCGATACTGATTTATTAGGATAGTAAGACTCTCGAATGGCCTGCAGCCATTCTTCGACAACTTCATCGTTGCCGGGAATCAAAACCCACTCTTGTGATCGATTCTGAAGAAGCTCCAGCGCTATGAGCATTTGTCCCGACGCTTGAGGTAAAGTTCGCATCTGATGTTCGTACTGCTCCAACGCCATTTCCGCCAAACGGATCCACTTCTCTTCATAAGTGAGTTTGCCCAGGCGAATAAGCGCCGTCAGAGCAAGACTTGTACTTGAAGGAACGGCACCGTCATAGGTGTCTGTCGGCCGGACAACCAGATCGCTCTGATTTGGCTCTGAAAAAAAGAATGCTCGACGTGAACTGTCCCAGAAAAGCTCAACCATTTTTTCCGCGAGCTTCTTTGCAGTTTCAATGAGTTTAAAGTCGAAAGTTGATTCATAAAGAGTGAGCGTTGCTTGAGTCAGACAAGCATAGTCCTCAAGAAAGGCGTTGTGCTTTGCTTGCCCTCTGGCATAAGTGTGTTTAAGCTCTTTTCCGTTCCAGTTTTCAGCGAGTAAAAAGTTTAAAGCTTTTTGTGCCGCTTCTAAATATGAAGATTCTTGCAAAACCTGATGAGCCAAACCAAGAGAGTGGATCATCATCGAGTTCCAGGATGTTAAAGATTTCGTGTCGACGGCGGGACGAATTCTGTTTTTTCTGATAGCCAATAATTTTCTTTTTGCAACGGCAAGAGTCTCTTCTAATTCAGTTTGAGATAGACCTAATTCTTCGCTGAGCTCAATGAATGATTGAGTGCGATGTAAAATATTATGATGTTCCCAATTCCCGTCTTTAGAGACTGAGTAAACTTTATTGAAAATAACGGCGACATCAGGACTTAAAATTTCTTCAATCTCTTTTTTAGTCCAAACGTAGAACTTTCCTTCAACACCTTCGCTATCCGCATCTTCGGTGCTATAAAAAAGCCCTTCGGGTGAAGAAAGTTCTCTTAAGACATAATCGAAGATCTCTCGTGCAGTTGTTGCATAGGGTAAATACTGAGTCGCTTGATAGGCCTCAACATAGAGTTCTGAGAGAAGAGCATTATCGTAGAGCATCTTTTCAAAATGGGGAACAAGCCACTTTTCATCGGTTGAGTACCGGTGAAATCCGCCACCTAAGTGATCGTATATTCCACCTTGAGCCCAAAGCTGCAGAGTCGTATTGACGAGGGTTATCGCCTCCTCCTCTTGGGTTGTTTTCCAATGGCGCAAAGCCAGGCGAAAGTCGGTAGTGTGGAAAAACTTAGGTGCTTGGCCAAGGCCACCGTAAATGGGATCAAAAGAGCTTTTGATTTTATGGAAAGCGGCCTCGGTTAGAGCTCTAAACGAAAGCGAGACTCCATTACGAGTAGTGGGTTGATTGATCTCTTTCAAAGCGGTTAAAAGTTCAGCGGCCGATTTTTTAACTTCGCCCTCTCGATTTTTCCAAGTGTTGGCAATGCCCAGAAGTATTTTCTTAAAACTTGGCATGCCCATTTTATCTTCAGGCGGAAAGTAAGTGCCCCCGTAAAATGGCTCTAAGTCGGGAGTGAGAAAAACGGTCATCGGCCATCCTCCTCGATGAGTCATAATTTGAACTGCATTCATATAGATGTTGTCGAGATCGGGGCGCTCCTCTCGATCCACTTTGATACTGACAAAAGAGTCATTTAAGATTTTTGCTGTTGCTTCATCTTCAAAGCTTTCCTTTTCCATGACATGGCACCAGTGGCAGGCTGAATATCCAATTGATAGAAAAATGGGCTTGTTTTCTCTTTTTGCTCGTTTGATAGCCTCTTCACCCCAGGGGAACCAATCAACGGGATTTTTGGCGTGTTGAAGCAGGTAAGGGCTGGTTTCTAAGGCTAAACGATTGGAAAAAGAGGATTGAGACATGAGAAGTCTTCTACCCTATCTTATAGCCAGAAGTCACGAAAGACTCTGCTGATAATTTTCGCCTTTGAGATAGCTTAAGTATACGAAATTTAATGGCTTAATAAGATTGCTATTGATTTAACGCGCCGCATTTGATAGAGTCCATCCTTCGCAAGCGTGTTTAAAAAAGGCTTTATATTCCAAGAGGGGTTCATGTCATTAAAGCGTTTTTGGGTCTCTTCATTTACATTTCTGTTCTTATCGACTGGGGGGTTTTCGGATGTTAATAGCACCAAGACTTCATCAACTAAGGCTAGTCCCTCTCAAAGTCGGGCTGCGGTTTCCTCAAACTTAAGACCTAATTTAACGAAATCGAAAAATGCTTCAAGTTCAACGAGTGCACTGGTTTCTGCTACAGGGATTGAATCTCTGTATGGTTACTTAGAGTTTCGTCCTTCTTACACGACTAAAATCGGAGAGATCCACACAGAAAATACCGCTGATGCCGGGTTTAAGATCGCTCCTAATATGAAATTGGGTTACGCTCAGTGGTTTTCAACCAATCTAATAAGCAATTTGCCCAGTACGCAGGGGCTTAATCTAACTGCCAATGACGGATTTTTCTATTTCAAAGCCAGAGACGTTTGGAAAAGCAGCAATGAGAAATGGATGGCAGCTTATCAGCTCCGTTTAATAACCCCAACTGACCGAAACAAATTCAAAGCAGGGTATGTCACGACTATTAGAAATCAGTTTCAGATTTCTCACAAATACAATGATTTTTTTAAAACTGATTTTGATTATCGTCCTATCCTTCACGTCTACAATCGAGCTTCTGTTGCAGGTTTAGACGGGGCAGTAGCAGCTAATCCTGCTTTTGACCATCAGTTTGTTCTTAATCAGGAAATTCATCCTGCTGAAAAATTCAGCTTGTATTTGCCTTTGATTTATCAACTGAGTACTTTTCGTCAGGACGCCGGAGTAACTAGCCCTGGTAATTGGCGAAAATTGATGATTTTCTGGCCTGAGTTGGACTACGAAATTAATCCAATTCACACAGTGGGTATTTCTTATTATACTGATAATTTGATCTCCGCTTACGGAAGCGGGTTGGATCTGTCTAACGGATTTCAAAAAGGTGTTGCCCAGTTAGTCTGGGGTATCAACCTGTAACGGTCGCGGAATCGTTTCAAAACCCAATTTTTTAATTTCTTGATACAATAGTCTTTATGAAGACTATTGTATCGCTAATCATTTCATTTTTTTCCTTTTTAACCCCGGTTCTATTCGCTGCCAGCGATACTCTTCCTCTCAATAAAAAGACCCAAGTCATCAAAGAAAGTGATTCTGCCGGAGTCACAAAAAAGCTTTGGAAGGGGAGTGGGGAAAAGCCTGAGCCCATGGCAGGATCGGAAGAGGCGGCAATTCCCAAACCCTACTTAGGTTCTATCGGTGTTTTTGGAACCCAAAAATTAAATGAAGTAATTCTAAAAGAAGAGTTAGGGCCTGAATTTAACGAATGGATACAAAAAGGGTTAGGCGGGGACCCGTCAAGTCTTGAACTAGAGAAGAGATTGATTCAAAAAATCCAGAAAAAATATAACTTTCCCTTCGCCGAGTTTAGCGTAGTGCAATTTTTTGAGCCCGATAATTTCTCGGTTCATATCGTATTGGACGTTGTAGAGGCTGCAGATGTTCAGAGTAGAAATCATTTTCTTCCTGATCCGACCGAGCTATTTCCCGATCCGGATTCGCTTATTCAATCCTGGATGGAGTATGAAAACATAAGCATGAATTTGGTGGAAGCCGGAGAGATTGTAACCGATGGGCAAAAGTGTTCTGCTCTACACTGTCCATTTGGCCATGACCACACCAAACTCAAAAAATATGGCCCTCTTTTCGCTGCAGGGGTCAAAAAGAACTTCGCTAAGCTATCTGAAATTATCTCAAAAGATAAACGTCCCGAATTTAGAGCAAGTGCCGCTTTTTTGTTACCTTATGAAACCGATGGTAAAAAGATTGTACCTTTGCTTGTTGAGCGGTCTCGAGATTCGGATCCGATTGTTAGAAACAATGCCCTACGAGTTCTAGGAGAAATAGCCGAGTTTTATCCTCAGTTTGTGATTCCAGTGAAACCTTTGATAGCGGCTTTGAATTATCCTCGAGCTACCGATCGGTCTAAATCGGTTTATGTCGTTTACATGCTGGCCAAAAACTCAAGCTCGGCAAGAGAGGAAATTTTAAGAGACGCGATTCCAAATTTACTACTTCTACTTGAAACTAAAGTTCCCGATCAAAAAGAGTTGGCTCATAACACCCTTAAAAAGGTGTCGGGTAAAGAATTTTCTATGAGTGATGTGACGAGTTGGAAAAATTGGTACGCTAAACTGAAAAAAGATAAAGGTTTGCCTGCAACTAAGTAAATTCAGTCGAATTTTGTGACAGAATTTAAGGAGTCCAATACTTCTTACTGGCTCGAGTCAAACGGTCTCTAATAGCGGGCCAAAGGTCTTTTTGAGATTTGGGTAGCTCGCAGACAATAAGTTCGCTGTCACTTTGGTCAAGTGTTCTAAGTTGGGCAAATAAGTTTCTTGCTGCCGTTAAGCTATCATTTCCTTCTGCAGTTAAAGAAAAAAATTCGGCTTGAGTAAAAGTGTTTCGGATTATGTGTTGAGTTTCAAAGGGCAGAGGAAAAGAGGACAAAATAGATACTTTTGTTACTTGCGAAAGATTTTTAGGTAATGAGCGATAGAGATTTTTTAATTCGGTCTCATTCCAATCGGTTTGAATTCGAAGCATAAGTTTTCTGGGAGCATAATGAGACTCGAGAAGCCCTGGAGCCACTGGGGATTTTGCCGCTACAGACGGTAGGCCTAGTTCTGTATGAAGCCCCTGAAATAACTTTCCTAGATGTTTTTCTAAGATCTCTAAGGAGAGCCCTCCTGGTCTTAAAACAGAAACTTCGCCCCGAAAGTTGACCGATGCAATCGTGGATTCTACCCCGATTTGGCATTCGCCACCTTCTAAGCAAAACTTAAGTTGTGCCCCTAATTCCTCAATGACATGTTGAGATTTAGTCGGACTAATTCTCCCAAATTGATTGGCGCTCGGAGCCGCTAAGGGCAAACCGCTTTGTCGTAAAAGTTTTTGTGCCACTAGATGAGCTGGGGCTCTTAAGGCGACTGTGGGCAACGAGCTTGTCACAAGCTCGGACACTCTTTCATGTTTTGGAAAAATCAGAGTCAATGGGCCGGGCCAAAAAATCTGAATGAGTTGATCGCAGGTTGAGATTTGATCGTGGGTCATGGTTCGTAAATCAATAATTTCAGCCTCGGCGAGAGCGGTGCAGGATTGAAGCGTCTCGGCAACATGGACAATTAACGGATCAAAAGAAGGGCGACTTTTGTAGAGGAAAATTTTAGCAATAGCCTCATCGTTTAAGGCATTCCCAGCTAAACCATAGACGGTTTCCGTGGGAAAACCGATCACATCTCCCGACTTTAAAGCTTCAATAGCGAGATTGATATTATCGGCAGTTGCATTAAGGAGTTGAGTTTTAGAACCAGAGTTAGACAAGTTAGTTCCCACTCACACCCATTTCCTAGAACTTTTCGACGACTTGAACTTCAAGAGATCTAAATTCTGGAAGAGCTTCAAGTCCTGAAACACAGGGGCCGGGGCCATTTTCAGTGACCAAGCTTGAGTAAAAGCCCCAAGGGGTCGCACCATTAACGAAGTAAGGGGATCTGCCAGGGACGGACACTTTAAAAACAAAGTTCAACGTGTCTCTAAAAATGGCTTTAGAGCGAGAGTGTAAAGTTTTTTTTAGGGTTGTGGTCCAAGTGTAGGGAGCCGTGGATTTCGTTAGTATCTCTTCTCGGTCTCTCCATTCAAACCGTTTTTCCGGAAAACCCTCTCGACCTGCCCAACCACTGACTAAAGTAACTTCGGAACCCCAGGGTAGGGTAACATCTCTGAAAGAGACCGTTATATCTGCCTCTACCGAAGTAAAATATCCGCAAGAGCGGGTGTAGTTTCTCCCTTTAACTGAAATATCAGCTCCCCAGGAGAATACAGAAAAAGTAAATAAGAACAGAAAAAAGTTTAAGGTTTTCAGACATCAACTCCTAACAAAAATGTCTAAGGTATGTACGCCATCTTCTTAAAAACTTCCAGTTTTTTTGGTGACAGTCCTGTGACAATTAGGGATAAAAAATCGCTATAAAATATAGTTAGGTAGTTATGAAAATTCACTTATGGGGAACAGATTTTAGGCGCAGTTCAGCGGATTTGCGAAAAAGGCTTTCTATTGCTTTGCCTGACAGGGCCAAAAAACTAAATAATCTCAAGTCTTTAGGCTTTAAGGATATTGTCTATTTGTGGACCTGTAATCGAGTAGAGTTTTATACAACCGCTGAAGATTACTTTTGTGATACGCGACCTCTTTGGCTTGCGGTTTTAAAAGAGTTTGGTCTTACAGAAGAGGACTACTATCGCGGGTATCACTTTGAAGGAAAATCGGCTTTGCGCCACTTAATGAGATTGGCCTCCTCGTTGGAGTCGATGGTGGTTGGAGAACCCCAAATTTTGGGGCAACTTAAAGGAGCTTTGTCCTTTAATAGGGAAAACAACCTGCCTATCGACAAACATTTAGAGCAGTGTTTCCACTTGAGTTTCGAAACGGCTAAGAAAGTTCGAAGTGAGACTTCGATTGCAGAGAAACCAGTTTCTGTTGCGTCTTTGGGATTAAAATATTTGGCATCAATGGAGTCAGATTATCCACTCAAAAAAGCGGTGGTTGTCGGGCGAAGCCCGATTAGTTTGATGGTACTTCAGTGGCTCAAAAAAAATCGAAGCCAGTGCCCTGTGGTTTGGGTAAACCGAAATGTGGAAGCTCTAAAAAGTTATCCTGAGTTTCATGGGGTTGAACTCCTTTCGCTTTCCGAATTCTTAAAAGGAAAAACCTCTTTTTCCCATTTGTTTACTTCCACTGCTAGTATTGAACCGATCTTTAAGAAAACATTTTTTGAAAAATTGGGTGAAGAGAAAAAACTGGTTTTTGATTTTGCCGAGCCTGCGGATGTGGAGCACTTTGTTTTTAAGCCCGTGAGGGTGATCCACATGGAAGATTTGATGGATGAGGCCAGGAGCAACAGTTTAGAGCGGGCCGAGAGTGTATCTATTGCCGAAAAGATGATAGAAGAGGCTATGAAGGTCTATTGCTTGGATCAAAAAGAAAAACCCATCATTAGGGATTTTAATTCTATCGAACCTGAGTTTTTAAAAGAGTTGGAGTCCGCATTGGAAATGATTGAGAAAGAGGTTCCGGAAGAGTACCAAGCTAGAATAAAAAAAATTGCCGAAAAATTAGTCAAAAAGAATTTACACCTTTCCCGAGAACACTTAAGAGAAATCCTGCGAAGAGTAACCCATTCTGAAACCGACTTTATAAGTGTGTCATGAAGTATCGGTTAGGCACTCGAAAAAGTGAATTAGCAAGAACACAGTCGACTCATGTTTTAGAGGCCTTGAAAAATTTAGGCATCGAAACTGAGTTGGTTCTTATCGAGAGCCGCGGGGATCAAAATTCTAAAGAAGCTCTCTATCAGATCGAAAACATGACCCCAGGTCTTTTTACTAAACAATTGGAAGAGGCGTTAATTCAAAAAGAGATCGACTTAGCGGTCCACTCTTTAAAAGACCTGCCGACTGAACAACCTGTTGAGCTTTGTGTGGGGGCGATTACTTCTCGGTTTTCGACTGAAGACTGGCTAATTATTCATCCTGAGGCTTTTGATGGTGCTCAACCTCTATTTCTGCAAAGATCGGCCCATGTGGGAACCAGCTCGCTTCGAAGAGAAGGTCAGCTGTTAAGTGCCAGGTCCGACCTTAAGATTTCTCCTATTCGGGGTAATGTTCCTACTCGAGTTAACGCCATCCGAGACAGGCGTTTTGATGCAACGGTTCTTGCTGCAGCCGGTTTAGAGAGGTTGAAGTTTAATCTTGAAGGGCTGCATGTTGTTAAGTTGGCGGAAAGAGAATTTCCCCCGGCGCCCGGTCAAGGGGCTTTGGCTGTCGAAATACGTCGGGATGCTTCTCAAGAACTGAAAGAGGCTCTTAAGAAAATTCATCACTTAGAAAGTGAAATTGAAACACGGATCGAGAGGCGAGTTTTGAAAGGGCTGTTTGGGGGCTGCACCCTGCCTCTAGGTATTCGCTGTTACAGAGAAGGAAATCTGTTTAAAACAAAAGTATTTATTGGTGTTTTAAAAGACAGAAAATCTCTCTATAAAGACTGGCTTAGTTTTCATCATTTTGACATTTGTTGCCAAGACGAGGAGACTCTCGTCGATAGTATTATCGAAAAGACAAAGGGGTTTTTGAATGGCTAGAATTATTAAGATCGTTGTAACAGGGGAAAATCGAGATCTTGAGGAAAATATTCCAGGTCCCAGTTCCGATTCGGATCTCTCGGTTCAGTGGGTCCAGTGGCCGGTTCTGGAGTTTAAAAAATTGCAAGTTGGCGAAGATGTTTTAAAGCGAGTCATTCAAAAGCCGTATGAGTGGATCATTTTTACTAGCCCTAGAGCCGTTCGTTTTTGGAGCGAAACGATGGTAGAAGCTGGGTTGGATTTTCCTCTGGAGACGCAGGTAGCTTGTATAGGACAGAGCACTTCTGAAGCAGCGGGAGCAGATGGTTACACTCCCGATTTTTACCCCACTGAGGCGGGAAGCGAAATTTTTCTGTCAGAGTTTGAGGACTTGATTAGTAATAACAGTCAAAAACCGACTGTTGTGATTCCGATGGCCGAAGGGGGCCGACTAAAAATAGCAGAGAGACTTTCAGAATTGAGCTGTTCGGTGACTGTGATTCCGCTTTATCGAACTCAAACTCGCCCCAATCTACTTGGGTCTATCCCGGGGGGAGATTTAAAAGGGGTTGAAGCCGTAGTTTTTACTAGTCCTACTTCGGTAGAAGCGGTGCTGAGTATTTTAGCATTGCCCGCTGGAGTCAAAGTGATTGCAATTGGAGCTTTTACTCAAGAGCATTTAAAGAAAAAGGGGATTCCAAGTGAACTACTTCCCGGTTCAAGCTTTGAAAGGATTGGAGAGGTTTTATGATAGGAAATACTCATCGTCCCAGAAGATTAAGAAGAAATGCGTTAGTCAGAAATTTGGTGCACGAAACCGATCTTCATCTTGAGAATTTAGTACAGCCCTATTTTCTTGCACATAAAATCGATGCCCGGGAAGAAATCAAAGGTTTTACGGACGTCTACCGATGGGGAATAGAAAAACTTTCTGAGAAGATAGAAAAAGATCTAAAGCATGGACTCAACACTTTTCTACTGTTTGGTTCGGTTCCTGAGAAAGAAAAAAACGATCAAGGAACTCCAGCTTATGAGGAGAAAGGGACGCTTCCTCAAGCCATTCGAAAACTTAAAGAACGTTTTTCTGATTCTATTATTTTGCTCTCGGATGTTTGCCTTTGCCCTTACACTTCCCAGGGGCATTGCGGTTTGATGGAAGGGGAAGAAATTGAAAACGATTCTTCTCTTGTTGCTCTAGGACAAATGGCTCTCACTCATGCTAGAAGTGGTGTGGACATTGTGGCTCCTTCTGACATGATGGATTTTAGAGTGGGTTATATTCGAAATTTGCTGGATGAGCAGGGGTTTGAACAAACCTCAATCATGGCCTATACGGCCAAATACGCTTCGAGTTACTACGGCCCTTTTCGAGAGGCTTTAGGTTCATCACCTAAAGGAGATCGATCGACTTATCAAATGGATTTTAGAAATCATACTGAGGCTTTAAGGGAGCTGGAACTCGACTTGAGTGAAGGGGCCGATATGGTCATGGTAAAACCTGCTTTGGCCTATTTAGATGTGATTCGGGCTTTTAAAGAGCGAAGTACGGTTCCGGTGGCGGCCTACAGTGTCAGTGCAGAATATCAGATGGTAAAACTCATGGCTCGTGAAGGGCTAGCCAATGAGCAAAAGCTTGCGATGGAAAATTTGACCTCAATTAGACGAGCTGGGGCCGATATTTTGATTACCTATTTTGCAGAGTTTATGGCTTCTGAGGGATGGTTAAAATGAAAACGGATAAGTCCCAAGAATTGTTTCAGAGAGCACAAACCATCATTCCGGGTGGAGTTAATTCTCCTGTAAGAGCCTTCAGGCAAGTAGGGAGAAATCCCATTTACTTTGACCGAGGCGAAGGGCCTTATCTATTTGATGTCGATGGAAATCGCTATATCGATTTTTGCGCTTCGTTTGGTCCACTCATTCTTGGACACTCTCACCCCAAAGTTGTTTCGGCCATTTCCGAGCAGGCGCTCAAGGCCACTACGTTTGGGGCTTGTCATGCAAAAGAAGTTAAATTGGCCGAGCTTATTTTGAAAAATTATTCTTATTTAGATCAAGTTCGCCTGCTTAATAGCGGTACCGAAGCGGTCATGACTGCTATTCGAGTCGCTCGTGGAGTCACCCAGCGTCCAAAGATTTTAAAATTTGAAGGTTGTTATCATGGGCATAGCGATGGGTTATTGGCCAAGGCGGGAAGCGGTGTTGCTGAGTTAACTGAGAGTAGCTCACAAGGAGTTCCAGACAGTATTGTGAAAGAGACTGTAATCGCCAGATATGATTCTGCGGAAAGTTTGGAGAGGGCTTTTAAACAATACGGAAAAGAGATTGCAGCAGTCATTTTAGAACCTATTCCAGCAAACGAAGGGTTGTGGGTTCCAAGGCAAGCACAACTTGAAGAGATTTGCATGCTGGCAAAACTTCACGGTGCTCTTGTGATTTTTGACGAAGTGATTTCGGGTTTCAGATTTGGTTTGTCCGGCGCAAGTGGATATTTTAATTTGAAACCGGATTTGGTGACTCTTGGAAAAATTATTGGCGGTGGGCTTCCATTGGCTGCTTGTGTTGGGACGAAACAGTGTATGTCCTACTTAGCCCCCTTGGGGCCCGTTTATCAGGCAGGAACTCTTTCGGGAAATCCGTTAGCTACGGCAGCAGGGATTGCGGTGCTGACTGAATTGATGTCAACCCCCCCCTACGATTTCCTTGAGACACGAACACGACGTTTCGTAGCTCGACTGAAAGAAGAAGTTCTCCCGGATTGGGATTTTTCTCAATTAGGATCTGTTTTTTGGATGAGCCATCGTAAACTTGATGGGGTATTCCCACCTATCATCACTGATGACGATAAAAAGGCCTATGCTAAGTTTTTTGGTTTGGCACTTGAAGCAGGGGTTTACTTTGCTCCATCCCCATTTGAGGTAGGTTTTGTTTCTGAAGCTCACACGGAAAGTGTGCTGGACGAAGCGATAGAAAAATTAAAAAAATGTCGACTCTAGTACAAAAAAGATGGGCAAAGTTATTTGTTGCTGTTTCTATTCTGATGCTGACACAGGTCGCATGGTGGCTTGATGTTTTTTCAACCAGTGTAAACACCATCGCTGTACTAAGAATAGAAAATGCATCATTAAGAGGTGTTTTAGAGCAGCCGGGAGTGAAAGAATCCATAGCTGAAGCCTCTTATCGAAAAAAATTAATGTTTTATTCAGAAACATTTGTTTTCGCAGGGCTGACGGCTTTCGGGCTTTATTTGCTTTTTCGAGCGTTAAAACTGCAGGAAAAGGCTAGAGATCTTCAAAAGCAGTTTATTGAGACCATGTCTCATGAGTCTAAAACCCCGTTAACGGCTTTGAAACTAAGATTGGAATCGGTTCTAGAGAAAAAAGGGGGAGAAACCCAGCTTGCGAAAGAACTTTCGTTGTCACTTGAGGAGGTTCGTCGAATCGGTTCAGTTTTTGAGAAGGCTTTAATTCTAAACCGAATGGAAAGCTATGCGTTTAGGTTTGAGGAGCTCTCTTTCTCTGAAGTAGTGAAAGAGGTTGTCAGGCGAATGGAACCTCTATTTCGGCAAAAACAGGTGGTGGTGCAATGTTCCTTGGAATCTCAAGGATGGATCAAAGGAGATCTTTTTGGTTTGCAAAACACAGTTCAAAGTCTTCTGGAAAACGCAGTTCTATACAACGAAAAGACTGAAAAAGAGCTTAGAATAGAGTTATACGAGGAGGACTCATCGGTCAGGTTGAGTGTTTCGGATAATGGTCCTGGAATTTCTGAAGTTGATAGAGAAAAAATCTTTGAGAAATTTTATCGAACAAAAACTAGTCGAAAGGTGCCTGGTACTGGGTTGGGTTTATATTTGGCAAAACACATCGCAGAAACACACAATGGTTCTTTAGTGTTGAGCTTCTCAAAAGGGGGGCAAGGATCGAAGTTTGATTTGAAATTGCCGAAGTTGGAGGCAAAAAGTGGCTGATCGGATTTGCTTGATTGAAGATGATCCGACCATTCGTGAGTTGGTTTCAGAAAAATTGATTCAAAAAGGTTATAGGGTTGATTCGTTCGAGCAGGCGGAGGGTGTTCGTCTAGATTCCGATGGGCTGTTTGACCTTTATATTGTGGATATCATGCTCTCCGGGGAGATCACTGGATTAGATTTTTGTGCTTCGATAAAACGCAAACAGCCCACGTTACCGATTTTAATCTTATCCGCTCTTTCCGAACCCAATGACAGGATCGAGGGATTGAAAGCGGGAGCTGATGATTATCTGACGAAGCCCTTTGAGATGGAGGAACTTCTTCTGCGCGTTGAAGGAATGCTCAAACGGCGATCTTGGTACTCTTCGTTGCCTTCGAATCTATCCGTGTTTGAATGGGGTGATTGTTTCGTCGATTTCATCAAATTTAAAGGGTGTAAAGGAAACAAAGTTTTTTCCCTGAGCCAAAAAGAATGTATGCTCATGAAGCTATTGGTGGAAAAAGAAAATCAAGTGGTTACAAGAGATGAAATTCTTGACCGTGTGTGGGGCTACGATGTCTTCCCCTCATCGAGAACCGTCGATAATTTTATTGTCCGACTAAGAAAATATTTTGATAACCCAGGGGCACCTAAATATTTTCATTCCATTCGAGGCGCAGGCTACAAGTTTACCAAAAAGGGTGACTCATGAAATCTTTAAATAAACCTTGCTTAGTTAAGCATATTGAAGGGGAACCTATAGGTAGATTTCCTGTTTGGATGATGAGGCAAGCGGGAAGATATCTTGCGAGTTACCGTGCTCTCCGGGAGAAATATTCTTTTTGGGAAATGGCCACTCAACCTGAAGTGGCGGCCCAAGTGAGTTTACTTCCCATGGCTGAATTACCGGTGGATGGGATTATCTTTTTTTCTGATATTTTAACTCTTCCCTATGGTTTGGGGCTTCCCATTACGATGAAAGAATCGGTTGGGCCCGTGACCGAAGAACCCTTAAGAACGGCCGCGCAATTTGAAGTTTTCAAGGATTTCAATCCTGAGACGCACACGCACTTTGTTGGGAAAGCCCTGGGGATTATTGCGGCGCAGATTCCAAAAGAGATGGCTTTGCTTGGATTTGCGGGAGCTCCTTGGACTGTAGGGTCCTACTTAATTGAGGGGAAAGCGAATCGAAATTTTGAATCGATTAAGAGTTGGATGCATGCTAACCCTAAGGAACTATCGAAATGTTTAGAGCGTCTGGGGGAAGCGACTCTAAGATATTTAGAGTGGCAGCACCGATCAGGAGCTCATGTGGTTCAACTGTTTGATACTTGGATAGGCCACATGCCTAAATGGTTTTTCGATGGGTTTTATCTAAATATTCTTCAAACTATTTTTTCTTCACTTAAAGCTAAAGGCATTCCCGCTATCTATTTTACAAAGCATTCAAGTCATCTAGCAGGTTCGTTTCAAAAAATGCCGGTGGCCGGTTTTAGCGTCGATGAGGTTCTATCTCTAAGTGATTGGGATAGGCTTTTGCCGCAAGGAGTGTTTCTTCAAGGTAATTTGGACCCGGTACTTTTGTTAAAGAGCAGCGAAGGACAAGTCCGCTTGAAGACTCGGGCTTTAGTTGAAGAGGCTCGTCACTTGAGTCGACCTGTTATCATGAATTTGGGGCATGGAATTCTTCCTGGAACTCCTGTGGCCAACGCCAAAGCTTTCGTCGAGGAGGCTAGAACGTTATGGATCTAAAGGAACTTATAAAAAAATATTCGACTTCGGGTCCTAGATATACTTCCTATCCCACGGCTCCTCAGTGGGTAGAGACTTTTAAGGTCGATTCCTACCGCGAACAGTTAAAGAAGAGTTTTACGGGTAAAACGGAGCCCATCGCTTTGTATGTTCACATACCGTTTTGTGAGGCCCTTTGTTATTATTGTGGTTGCAATATTCAAATTACAAAAGATCACTCAAGAAGCCGCATTTATCTTGATGCCCTAATTCGAGAGATTCAAACGGCTGTAGAAACGATTGGAACTCGACAAACCTTGTCTCAGATCAGTTGGGGCGGGGGAACCCCCACTTTTTTTAATTGCGATGAAATAAAACAATTACATTTGGCAACCCTTCAAGCATTTGATCTCGCCCCAGGGGCTGAAGTTAGTATTGAAATCGATCCGAGGGTGACAACACGGGAACAATTAAAAACACTCAGAGACTTAGGTTTTAACAGAGTTAGTTTAGGAGTTCAGGATTTTAATACTGAAGTGCAAAAAGTTATCAATCGAATTCAATCGATTCAATTAACCGACGAAATGCTTAAGTTTTGTCGTTCTTTAGGTTTTAGTGGAATCAATTTCGACTTGATATACGGTCTGCCGTTACAAACGGTAGAAACATTTAAAAAGACGTTAAAAGAAGTCATTGCTTTAAGACCCGATAGAATAGCTCTTTACAATTACGCCCATCTTCCCTCATTGCGGCCACATCAAAAAATTATGGATAAACATCCTAGGCCTGACTCCGAAGAGAGGCTTGCTATTTTTACAGACGGTTACACCGAGTTTACCCAACACGGATATCGCTCGATTGGGATGGATCATTTTGCGCTTGAGACTGACGAGCTTTTCTTAGCCATAGGAAAAGAAAAACTTTATCGTAACTTTATGGGGTATACCGTAAAGCGAGGGGCTGGGATGATTGGAATCGGAGCTTCGGCTATAGGAGAGATTGGTGGAAGTTATTTTCAGAATATCCGAGAAACCAAACCGTACGAAGATAGTGTAAGCCAAACAGGATTGGCTGCTTTTCGGGGATGTCTTTTAAGTCAAGAAGACACGGAGCGAAAGTGGATTATCCAGCAACTCATGTGTAAATTTGTTTTGAGATTTAAGGATTATCAAGTTTTATTTCACAAAGATTTTGGAAAAGAGTTTTCGAAAGAATTAAGTTTATTAAGCGAGTTTCAAAAAGAGGGGATTTTGACCTGTGACTCCCAAGCCATTCTCATCTCTGACCTTGGACGCCTTTTTATTAGAAACGTTGCTATGATTTTCGATGCCTATTTAGCTCTACCGACACAAGCTACTTACTCTAAAACATTATGAGATGGCCTAATTGGTTTCGAGAAAAAAATTCACTCATTCTTGAGTACGACCATTTAGAAGAGAGTTTGGTTGGTACTTTTCAGGAACAGGTCGAAGAGGTTGGGCGTTATTATAAGTTTGTTGGGCTATCCGAAATAGGAACTTCCCTGCAAAATAAAAAAAACTTGGGCACGGCAGCCATTGTTTTTAGAAATCCCAGAAAAAGTGTTCTACTTCGGGCGGTTCCTTTATTAATCGACAAGAAAATTCCCTTTACCCTTTTTCTTAGAGCTGATTGTGTCGGTCTTAATCGGCTTCCTCCTGAGGAAGAGCTTGACTGGATAGAGCGGAATTCCCCCAAAAAACTTGAGCCTGAGAAGAGGTCTAATTTTCTCAAAGGGTGTTGGGAGAATCCGTTAAAAGCTGATGAGCTTTTGAAGGTTGTCAGGAGCGAATTAGGGCCTATGCCAATCGAGAAGTTGGATCCAATGCTTTTTTTTTCTACCTGGGGAAAATTGGTAGAGCTTCCACAAGAATTAGTGACTTGGGGAATCACTCTTTATACAGCGCCTGATCAGAGTCAGTATCTAGAAGACGAAATATTATTTATACGACGTTTGGTGGGGCGAGCCCCTGAGGTGGGTAAATTGGGTTCTTTATCCTCTCTATTAAAAATCAACAAAATGTGGCACGAGGCTTCATTAAGTCGTTTAGCTTTGTCGGCCTGCGTGGGAAATCTCGATGGGGCTGTGACGCACTCAAACTCTCGTTGGGATTTGCCTGTATGGCATTTTTCGACTTGAAAAAAAACCTTCTCGAGATAAAATTTGAAGTCACGTCGATATTTTAGACGATTGAATTAGTGAAACCTTAGGGAGGAATCATGGCAACCAAAGTCGCAAAAGTTGGAGTCAAAAAAGAAGAGGGATGGCTTTATTATTTAGATAAAAAAGGCAATGTCTCAAGAGCTAAAATGGGCAGAGGAAGAAAACCTTCTCGAGCGAAGCCCCAAATGGTGGAAAAGGTTGGAGTTAAAAGAGAAGAAGGATTTTTGTATTTCATCGATAAACAAGGGGATGTTTCTAAAGCTAAGCTTTCCCGACGTGGTAGAAAGAAAAAGAAAAAATAAGAAGAATTGATTGGGCGTGGGCTCGCTCTGAGCCCACGCTTTTTTTTTGTTCTCTGAGATCCTTGGGTTGTCACTGCTTTAACAGCTGTGTTATTCAAGGGTAATAAGGGAGTGATTATGAATAACTGTAATTCTCAAATTTCTGTTCCCAAAAATGAGCCGGTGCTCAATTACACGCCTGAGTCTAATGAAACGAAAGAGTTGAAGAAGGCACTTTCAAGCTTGAGTGGAGTTGAGACAGAAGTTTCTCCTGTTATCAATGGGAAGGCGGTGAGAACAGGAAAAACTGATGCTATTACTCAACCCCATAAACACCAACACAAGTTGGGGCTCTATCACAAAGCGGGACCTGAGGAAGTGAGATCGGCTATTCAAGGTGCTATGGCAGTGGCAAAAGACTGGGCTGCGATGCCTGCTAGCTCCAGAGCTGCCATTTTTCTTAAAGCGGCTGAGCTTTTATCGACGAAATATCGGCCTATTTTGAACGCTGCGACGATGTTGGGACAAAGTAAAACCTGTTACCAAGCTGAAATTGATTCTGCTTGTGAAATGATCGATTTTCTAAGGTTTAATTGTTACTTCCAAGAACAAATGTACTCTATGCAGCCCCTCTCAGGGCCTGGAATGTGGAACCATATGGAGTATCGTCCGCTTGAGGGATTCGTGTTTGCCGTGACCCCTTTTAACTTCACAGCGATTGCGGGAAACTTGACCACATCAGCCGCTCTTCTTGGGAATGTTGTTGTTTGGAAACCGGCATCAACTGCAGTTTACTCGGGCCACTTTATTATGAAGCTTCTTGAAGAGGCGGGTCTACCCCCTGGAGTGATTCAATTTGTTCCTGGAAGTGGAGCTGCCGTGGGCGATCTTTGCCTCAAGGACCCCAATTTAGCGGGAGTTCACTTCACCGGAAGCACCGGAGTTTTCCAAGATATGTGGAAAAATATTGGAAATCAGATCCATCATTATAGAAGCTACCCTAGAATTGTGGGTGAAACTGGTGGAAAAGATTTTGTGTTTGCTCACCCTTCAGCGGATGTTGAAGGACTTGTCGCTAATACGATAAGGGGTGCCTTTGAATATCAGGGGCAAAAATGTTCTGCCGCCTCGAGGGCCTACATTCCCAAAAGCCTATGGAAAGAGGTTAAAGAGCGAATTATAGCCGAAGTTAAAACAATCAAAATGGGAGACGTTGCTGATTTTAGGAATTTTATGGGTGCTGTGATCGACAAGAAATCGTTCGATAACATTCGAAGATATATTGAGGGTGTCAAAAACAGCTCAGAAGCCGAAGTTATTGTGGGTGGAAACTGCCGAGATGAAGAGGGCTATTTTGTCGAGCCCACGATTATTGAAACTAAAAACCCCGCTTATCAGACGATGTGTGAGGAGATCTTTGGACCGGTGCTTACAGTTTACGCCTATGATGATGATAAATACGAGGAGACATTGAGGCTTTGTGATGCCACATCACCCTATGCTTTGACAGGTTGTATTTGGGCGCAAGACAGAAAGGCCATCGACACAGCTCTTAGAATCCTTCATCAGAGCGCTGGAAATTTTTATATTAATAACAAACCAACCGGAGCCGTTGTGGGGCAGCAGCCCTTCGGAGGAGCTAGAGGCTCAGGAACTAATGACAAAGCGGGTAGTTTGCTGAATCTTTTAAGATGGGTATCGGTTCGAACGGTGTCTGAAACGTTTGCGCCTCCAAAAAACTATCGTTATCCATTTATGGCCTGAACTTAAAAAACCTAGGGGATCAAAAAATGAAACATTTTAGCTGGTTCTTGTTGCTTCCTTTGATTTTTGCGTGCACTGGCAAAGAGGTCGAGCAAGTTAGAGCCTATAGTGCCGAAGAAACTGGCGAGATTATTTGCATTGGAGTCACCAGCTTTTTAGAAACTGAACTTGAAAAGTACCAAAATGAAGTGGATCAAGCGAGTCGAGAGTATCAGATTGAGCAGTGGAGAGTAGAGACCGCAGATCCGCAGGCCTCGCAGGAAAATCTTTCAAAGTTGTTTGAAGCCCTACAAGCTATTTCCTACAATGCAGAAATTTTGAACAGAACCAAAGGTCTCGTATCGACGGCTTCGGTTCTCACAGCTAAGGAATGTCCTAATTATGTAAAATTGGTCCGCGCTAAACAGCTCCTCGAAACCACTATTCTGACCGATCCGAAAGTGATCCAAAAAGAAAAAGAAAATCAAGATCGCCAAGATGCGATGATGAATCAAAGTAACGGTTTTCGACTCGAAATTACTGGGGAGAAGGAACCAGTTTCTAAAGCTCTCTATGGCAAAAAATTGAGAAGTTTAGAGGATAGAAAAGCAAGGCAGGAGCTTTATCAAAAATACAATTCAGCCCGAGCTAAAAAGTGGACCGAGTTGGGATTTAAAGAGCTGATCAAGGCTCGCAATGAGGAGGGGCAACTCGCAGGGTTTAAAAACTATTACGAGTACCGTTTTTTTAGAAATCAACATGATTACAAAAATTATCGTAGTCAAGTTCAAGAAATTAAAACCAAGCTTGCCCCTAAAGTAAGACAAGCGCTAGCTAAGCTAGGTAAGCAGTTCAAAATTGATAAAGTAGAGGCTTGGGACATGGGTTACCTCAGAGAAAAATATGCCTCAGGTGAAGTGAATAACTTTTTACAAAAAGTTCCAGAGACTGCTGTCTTGGACATGGCTCGAAAATTTTTCTCGAAGTTAGGAATTAATATCGACAGTTATCAATTCACTATGGACCTCTATCCCAGACCCGGGAAAAATACCCATGCTTTTGCGATGGGTGTAGTGGCTCCTCATGTGGATGCTCAGGGGAAGCTGTTAGCTGAACCAAAAGCCGACATTCGATTCCTGGCGAATCTAAAACAACCCGTTAAATGGGAAGATACGGGTACGGTGATTCACGAATTGGGTCATGCGATCCATTTTGGAGAAATTCGACAGCCTGTAGGTATTTTAAGAGGTTTTGGTTCGGTTGAGACTGAAGCCATCGCCATGACGCTTGAGCGAATGTCCGATTCTAGTGAGTTTTTAGAGGCCGTGTTACCGGAGTTCACTGGGGTTTCTACAAGTAAGTTGAAGCCGATTTTAAAGAAACAGGCAAAAGCCGCGCAACTTGAGCAAGCTTTTGTTCTTTTGAGACAGGTGTTTTTCAGTGATTTTGAACATGAGGTCTATCTCAATCCCGAACAGGACTATGCGACCCTGTGGTCCAAAATGCATCAAGAGTATTGGGGGGTAGAGGTGCCGGTAGAGCATGCTGACTGGGACGTGGAGCATTTTCTCATGGCACCGATTTACGTTCAGAACTATGCGATAGGTATTCTCATGGTCGAGCAGATTTATGATTCGATTGTGAAGGAGTTTAAGACCTCTTACAATGCCAGCAAAATAGGAGACAAACTGAGGGTAAAATACTTTGCTCCGGGGCTTGAATTTGATTATTTGACGCTGACTCAGGCTTTTACTGGAAAGCCATTGACGGCTGAGGCGGCTTTGAGGTTAATCAAGTAGCTATGAGAGAGACCGTTGAAATTTGGAAAGAGGCTTTTCAAGAGGCGCATAAAATTCTAAATGATTTTATGACAAGTCCGTCTCAAATTGAAAAGTGCACAACTTTTACAAAAAAGATAGTTGAGACTTATAGAAACAACGGAAACATTTTTATCTGCGGCAACGGGGGGTCTCATTGCGATGCGATGCACTTTGCTGAGGAGCTAACTGGAAAAAATCGACTAGAGCGCCGCCCACTTGGAGCTCTTGCTTTAGGAGATCCTAGTCATGTGACCTGTGTGGGTAATGACTATGGGTTTGAACATATCTTCGCTCGGCAGTTGGCAGCTCTGGGAAGAAGGGGAGATCTCCTTATTGGTCTTTCTACGAGCGGAAACTCTAAAAATATTGGCTTAGCCTTTGAAGCGGCTAACGAACGAGGTATTTCAACTATTGCTCTCTTAGGTCGGGATGGGGGATGGCTCAAAGATAAAGCCGAACATGTCATTATCATTCCAGCTAAAACTTCCGACCGTATTCAAGAGATGCACATCAAGATCCTTCACACCGTCATCGAAGCCGCCGAATTCGAACTCTTTCCTCGAACGGTGTCAGTCTCCCTTTAAGCTTAAAAGGTAGCGGACACCTAGTGATTGGCCAAGATATCAAAATCGGGATAGTGCTCTTGCATATATTTCTTAAGCTTTTCTTTAACCTGTTCTTCGATTTGCCGAGCTCGTTCTTTTGTAAATTTATATTTTTCGCCAATCTCTTGAAGAGTCATCGGATTTTCGGATACGAGTCGGTCATAAAAAACAACTTTTTCTCTTCCTTCTAGAGTCTCTCCAAATTTTTTAAGAATCTGTTTAAAGAGGGTCTCTTGTTCAGCGTCAGCTAAAGTCTCATCGACAGGAGCTTCGGGTGCTGCTAGGTGGCTGATACGGTCGTTTTTGTCGTTGTTGTCATTCAGTGGAGAGTTGAGGGAAAGATCATTTTGGGAGAGTCTTTGACTCATCTCTTCGACCTCTTTTTCTTTGACGTCAAGTCTTTGTGCGAGAAGCTTAACTCCCTGGCCGGGCGAAATCCCTTCTTGTTCCAATTTTTTTTGCTCTTTTCTTAAACGATAAAACAGCCGTTTTTGGGCTTGAGTAGTGCCTATTTTAACTAGCGAATAGTTTTTTAGGATGGCTTCTTGAATGTAGCTTCGAATCCACCAAATCGCATAGGTGGTTAAGCGAACATCTTTATACGGGTCAAATTCCTGAACCGCTTTGACCAACCCCATATTTCCCTCTTGAATGAGATCCAAAAGTTTGACCCGATAGTGGATATATTCAAATGCAATTTTGACTACAAAGCGGAGGTTGGCCGTAACCAGCTTTTGAAGAGTTTCTCTGTCTTGAGTCTCTTTAAAAAGAGTGGCGAGCTCGTGTTCCTCTTCTTTACTAAGGAGAGGATATTTTTGTATTTCGCGCAAGTAGGCTTGTAATAGAGGATCTTCGGGAAGAGTGGTGAGAGATGTTGATTTGGTGCTTCGCGATATCGGCTTGTTAATGAGTGCAGACTTTAGACTCCCCTTGGAGGCGGAGTTAGACTTGCTTTTTTTTCCACGACTGCCTTTGGAACTGTCACTCTTCTTCGCCATTGGGTCTATAGTCATACCAAAAATAAACGGGCTTTGCTATGAGACGTAAATAGTTCATGATAGGAACCATGGATAAACTGTTCATCTATATTACCGATCTTTCCGGAGGCGTGGCGCACCTCATTATTTTCGGTGTTTTAGTGGCTTGCGGTTTAGGGTTTCCTTTGCCCGAAGATATTCCTCTTATTGCAGCTGGGTACTTGGTTTGGGACGGAACGATTACTTTGATTTCCGCTCTCTTGGTGACTTTGGGGGGGGTAGCGGTAGGGGATACGATTTTATTCTATTTGGGAGCTAAACTTGGGGTGAAATTTCTCAAAAACTCCTGGGTTCAAAAATTTTATCCTGATGAAAAGGTTAAGCGGACTCGCGCCTACTTTCGTAAGTACGGTGATAAAATTGTTTTTATTGCCAGATTTTTTGCTGGTTTAAGAGCCGTGGTGTTTTTTATGGCCGGTTCGATGCACATGAAGTACCGTCGTTTTATTTTTTTAGATCTCTTGGCAGCTTTGATTAGTGTTCCCATTTGGATCGGCATTGGATTTGGAATGGGAAAGCTTTTTGGAGACCAAATTGATCAAATTCTTAAAGGGGTCAAAGAGATTAAGACGGTGGTCACTATTATCTTAGCGGCTGTTTTAGTATTCATCGTATTTAAAGTTTTTACCAAATATCGACAAACCAAAAAGGCCTGAAAAGGGTTCGGACTACTTCAGGCAATTTAATCTTTTGCTAAGAGCACAATCGATTGCGGCTTTAACATCTAGGATTCCGCCGGAAGCCGTCTTCTGACTTAAATCTGCGACAGGTTCTGCAGTGGCTCTTATAATCCGTACCACCTGTTCTGCAGTCAGTTTAGGGTTAGCGGAACGTACAAGTCCGACAGCTCCGGTCGCTACAGCCGCAGAAAAAGAGGTTCCGCTGTTAGTTTCCCATTGATCCAACCAAGGACCAATGATTTCATCCCCGGGAGCTGCAATATGAACTGAAGTATGGCCCCAGTTGGAGCTTTCTAAAAGTTCATCTTCTTCGGTAGAAGCTGCAACTGTAAGCTGATTCGGCAGTTTGAATTTAGCCGGATAAACAGAGTTTTTTTCGATGTTTTCTCCATCATTTCCCGAAGAAACAACCACGACGACGTCGTTTTTTCGAGCTGTATTTATAGCGTCAAAAAGTTCTTTATCATAACCTTCTCCAGCAAAAGAGAGGTTAATGACCGACACCCGTTCTTTGGCGGCATAGTATATGGCACTGATAGCATCTTCGGTATCTCCGAGCCCATCATAGTTTAAAAAACGTAACGGCATAATGGAGCATTTAGGACAAACCCCGGCTGCCCCCAATCCATTATTCAACACGCCCGCTGCGATAGCCGCAATGAAAGTTCCATGTCCTGTCCGATCAAAGGGTAGAAACGAGCCTTTAACAAAATCCCAGCCAATTATGTCATCGATAAAACCGTTTTCATCTTTATCTACTCCATTAGAAGGCCATTCCGTTGTTTTGCGTCTTAGATTGGGGGCAACTTCGGGGTGGTTATAATTAATTCCACTATCGATGATCGCGATAGTCGTATTTGGGTTTCCTTTAACCTTTTTCCACGCTTCGTAGGCATTAATCCTTTTTAAGTGCCAAGCTTTTTTCAAGAGGGGATCAGATCCGGTCGACGTCGGTTTAAAGGGATGTTTTAAAGGGGGATTTGAGGCCTGTGCTAAAGACAAAAAGACAACTAGATGGGAAAAAAGGATGAATGTTTTCATTTAGTCTCCGTTGCCGAGAAATTTATTATGAGTGTATTATGGAATACTCATAGGTGTCGTCAAGTTGATAAATTGTAATTTTTTAAAATTTTTTAGGAGGTTTTTTTATGACACAAGAGCAATTTGAAAATGCGGCCAAAGAGATACAACAGATCACAAAAAGACCATCTAATGATGAACTACTTCACCTCTATGCTTTATTTAAACAGGCCACGGAGGGAGACGTCACCGGAAGTCGTCCCGGGATATTCGATTTAAAAGGGTGCGCCAAATTTGATGCTTGGGCTAAGATGAAAGGCAAGTCTAAGGACGGATGTCAAAAAGAGTATGTCAATTTGGTAGAAACCCTTAAGAAAAAATATGCTTAGATGTTATCTCCAACTGTCTGAATCAAATTTTTTTCGGTTTTTTCGCACTCGATAATGGGTTTTTAATGAGTTGAACAGTAAAGGTGAAAAAAACAGCAAATAGGGAAAAAGGGTCATGGAGATAAAAAGTTTTCCCAAAAGGGTTGCAAAAATAAATTTAAAAAGAATGAGCGCACCCGCCAATAAAGCTAGCCACTTAGCTTTTACCGGTAGGATAAAGTAAATATAGAGCTCAAGGTCGGGAAACAGGGTTCCAAAAGCTAAACTGACATTTTCTAAGATGTGGAACCAAATAGAAATGGGTTGCATGGTCAGAAAGCTTGCGGCAAGTGCTGATAGGTAACCCAACAAGAGAAAAACAGTTAAAGGCCCAGGCCCCCATTGAGACTCTAGTGTATTGACCACAAAATAGAGATAGAGCACATAGAAGATTAAATAGATGGGATTGTTCAAACCATCCGAAATTGGAAAACCAAAAAGTCGCCACCATTGGCCTTGGAGGACCAAATCGGGGTCGAACAAGAACCGTTCTATCGAAGCTCCCCCCATCGCTTTAGCGGCAAAGGCTAGAATTGCCATAGCGCAGATTAAAGGGGCTAAGTTAGGAATTCCTAAAAACTCGAGTTTGTAAACAAAGGTACGTAGCCATTTAGGAAAGCGCTGATCCATCTTAAGCCCTCAAAAAGAAATCATGTTATCTAACGGATAAATAGTGCGGGATCGAGCACACTCAAGTCAACTTGCGGTTATTGGGTATTTAAAAAACCTAAAAGAGCTAACCGATAAGGAGCATAATGGGAGATCACTGGGCCGTGACTTCCTGCTTCGATGGGTTCAGGAAATAAAACTTGCAAAGTAAACCAAACAAAAAGGCTCTAACAATCGCTTTCATTTTTCTGCTCCCTATGGATTTTAGCCTTCAGAAAACTAAGTCCGTCCGGAGTTAGAGCAACCCTTGTGCCATATTAATTTACATAGAAGAACCTACCAACAACTAGTGGAGTTATTGACGAAGCTGTTAGCTTAGCAGGCAAAGTGACAATTTTTGTTAATGGTGTTGGCCGCAGAGATTTAAAAAATATTGATGAATGAGAGTAGAGTCGGTGAGTTCGGGGTGGAAAGTAGAGGCCAAGCACTGGTTTTTTTGAATCATCACCGCTTCTCCTCGGTGTTCAAAAAGCACCTGAATGTCGCTTTGGATTTTTTTGAATTTTGGAGCTCGAATAAAGACCCCTTCGATAGGATCAGTCTTTGAACAAAAGCTTTTCCAAACTTCATTCGGGGTTAGTTTGTCGATGAAGCTTTCATTTTGTCTTCCGTACGAGTTTCTCTCGATTTCAATTTCTAAAGCTTCAAGACATTCCTGCATAGGGTTAGTGACTCGCGAAGCCAGGAGAATAGAGCCAGCACAAATCCCCCAAGTCGGATTTGTTTTAACAAATTCTTTTAGAGGGTTCCAAACTTGGTTTAGTTTGAGCAACTGAATCATACTGGTGCTCTCACCACCGGGAAGAATGATCCCTGAAATCTCAGTTAACTGTTCCGGATAGCGTACTTGAAGAGAGGAAACTCCCAGCGTTTTGAGCTTTTCTTCATGAGGTTGAACCGACCCTTGAAGAGCAAGGATTCCAACCTTCATAGAGATTACCAACCTCGCTCGGAAAGCCTTTCTTCAGCTTTCAATTGGTGAATGTCCAATCCCCTCATCGGGCTACCGAGACCTTTGGAACACTCGGCTACTATTTTGGGGTTTTGATAATTGGTCGTGGCCTGAACAATCGCAGAAGCCAATTTCTCAGGGTTAGAGGATTTGAAAATTCCACTGCCAACAAAAACAGATTCAGCTCCTAAATACATCGCCAAAACCGCATCGGCAGGGGTTGCAATTCCTCCAGCAGCAAAATTGGGAACAGGGAGTTTCCCTTCGCGAGCCACCCACTGAATAAGAGCTAAGGGGGCCCCTAATTCTTTAGCTTCATTCATCAGTTCTTCAGAGCCCAAAGTGGTTAATCGACGAATTTGACTTCGCAAAGTTCTTAAGTGGCGAACAGCTTCAACGATATTTCCCGAGCCAGCTTCACCCTTAGTTCTGATCATGGCTGCCCCTTCGCCGATTCTTCTTAGGGCTTCTCCTAAATTTCTCGCTCCACAGACGAAAGGGGTTTTGAAATCCATTTTGTCGATATGGTACTGTTCATCTGCAGGAGTTAAGACTTCGCTTTCGTCGATGTAATCAACGCCAAGAGCCTCTAAAACCATTGCTTCTGCAAAATGGCCGATTCGGCATTTAGCCATAACTGGGATCGAAACGGCATTCATGATCTCTTCCACAATTTCAGGTGGTGACATTCTGGCGACTCCACCTTCTTTGCGGATATCGGAGGGAACTCTTTCTAGTGCCATTACGGCTACTGCCCCAGACTTTTCGGCAATCACTGCCTGCTCTCGGTTGACGACATCCATGATGACGCCCCCTTTAAGCATTTCTGCTAGTCCGGTTTTTAATTTCATTTCGGTTCCACCGATTTGACTTGCCATTTTTAAGCCTCTGCTATGTTTAGGAAATAAAATTTTAGCCTTTATTAACGCATCCAGAGATTCAAAGCAATCTTTTCACAAAAAAGTTAAAAATTTTCGAGATTTGGGTGTGTAGTAATCCTTGCCAAAGTTGCCCCTTTTGGAATACATTACACCCTCAACGTGAGAGAGAAAAAAAACAAACTATCCGTTGGCGCCCAAAACCTCTTGAGTATTCCTTCTCTTTTAGGGACTGAATTTCTTTCAAAAGCGCAAATAGAACAGGTACTTAAGCTATCTTTCCTGTTTAAAAAATGTTTGAAGCAGAATCAGGCCGTTCCGCAGACTCTAGCGGGTAAGACGGTTATTTTGCTCTTTTTTGAGCCAAGCACCCGCACTCGAAGCTCTTTTGAGTTAGCCGCAAAAAGGTTAGGGGGCAATACTCTTGTTCTGACCAAAGAGGGAAGCTCAGCGGAAAAAGGGGAAACATTAGTGGATACGGCTAAAACGGTTCAGGCCATGCAGCCGGACCTTTTAGTTTTAAGGCATCCCTCGGCAGGCTCTCCTTTTCATTTGGACCAGATTTTAGACATTCCGATAGTCAATGCTGGCGATGGTTTTCATGAACATCCGACTCAAGCACTTTTAGATCTCATGACCATTCAAGAGTTCAAAGGAAAGATTGAAGGTTTAAAAGTTTTGATTGTAGGGGATATTGCCCACAGTCGGGTGGCCAGGTCCAATATTTACGCCCTCAAGAAGATGGGGGCCGAAGTCTCTGTGTGCGGTCCGCCGACTTTGTTGCCGCCTAAAGTGGAACAGATGGGAGTTGAAGTTCACTATGAGTTAGAAAAAGCGGTTAAAGATAAAGATGTGATCATGACACTCAGGATCCAATTCGAGAGATTGAATCCAGGACAAAGTCCGTCTCGAGGAGAATACTCAAAATTTTATGGGATTTCAGAATCCGTTTTAAAAACGGCGAAGGCCGATGTTTTGATTATGCATCCGGGCCCGGTCAATCGTGGAGTGGAGATTTCTCCAGAAGTAGCCGACGGATCGCGATCTGTGATTCTGAATCAAGTCGGTAACGGGGTGATCGTCCGCATGGCAGTTCTACATCTTTTGACTGGGAATGAATTGCTGAAGGGTTGGTTATGAATGGGGAATTAGTGATTCGAAAAGCGAGGATTTTTGATCCGAGTCAAAATCTAGATGTTGTCGGTGATATTTTGATTCAAAAGGGAAAGATTGAAGCTTTGGGGACTCAAATTAATGTCCCTCTCGGAAAAAATATTCCCGAAATAGACGCTCAAGGGTGGCTTGCGACTCCGGGTTGGATTGATATTCATACGCATTTGAGGGAGCCCGGGCAAACTCACAAAGAGAATATTCGAACGGGAACTGAAGCTGCCGCGGCTGGAGGTTTCACATCGATAGCCTGCATGGCCAACACCAAGCCGGTCAATGATTCCAGTTTTATTACCACTTACATTCAACAGAAAGTGGCGTCAGAAAGTTCCATTAATGTTTATCCGATAGGAGCTATTACTAAAGGCTTAGATGGGCAGGAACTCGCAGAAATAGGATCCATGTGGGAAGCGGGTATTGTGGCCATTTCGGATGATGGTAAAACCGTTATGAACTCTTACCTGATGAGGAAAGCTTTAGACTACTCCAAGCGTTTTAATTTGGCGGTAGTTTGTCACGCCGAGGATACCAATTTAAAAGGTCGAGGTGTGATGAATGAAGGATTCAATTCGGCTCGATTCGGTTTGAGAGGGATTCCCAAAGCTTCGGAAGAGATCATTGTGGCGCGAGATATTTTACTCACCGAATTGACGGGAGCGCGACTTCACGTGGCTCATGTCAGCACCGCTGGAAGCGTTGCTTTAATTCGAGAAGCGAAGCGTCGTGGGATTCAGATCACCGCAGAAGTGACACCGCATCACCTCACTTTGACGGATGAGGTGGTTGGGACCTATGATACGAATACAAAGGTGGCTCCGCCGTTAAGAGAACCCCAAGATGTTGAAGCCGTAACTGAAGCATTAGCCGATGGGACGATTGATGCCTTGGCATCGGATCATGCCCCGCACTCGGTCGAGGACAAAGAAGTGGAATACGATCACGCAGAATTTGGAATGGTGGGGCTTGAGACCGCTTTTCCTCTTTATTATCGAGTGGCTTTGCAAAAAGGGGTTTCCCTAAAACGGATTGTTTCGGCGATGACTCATAAGCCGGCCGAGATCATCGGGATTCCAAAAGGAACTCTCAAAATTGGAGCCGATGCCGATATCACCATTTTTGACCCCGACATGAAATATCGAATCAATAAAAATGACTTTCGCTCGAAAAGCAAAAATACCCCCTTTGATGGGTGGGATGTACAAGGAAAAGTTCGCTACACGATTGTAGCTGGAAAAATTGTTTATCAAGAGATTCCCGGAGGAAATCGATGAGCTTTTTTGAAGCCGCTCTTTATTTAGAAAAAGGGCATCTCTTTGAAGGTAAGGGATTTGGCTCGGAAATTTCTAAAGGGGGCGAAGCGGTTTTTAATACAGGGATGAGTGGCTATCAGGAAATTTACACCGATCCCTCCTATCTCAATCAAATTGTCGTTATGGGAAGTTCTCAGATTGGCAATACCGGTATTAATAGACAGGATTTAGAATCCTCTTCGTTGTTACTAAGCGGGGTTGTGGTCCGAGAATACTGCCCGGTTCCTTCGAATTGGCGATCTGTCCAGACACTTAGCGATTATTTGGCAATGGCCAAGGTCCCTGCGATCGGTGAAGTGGATACGAGAGAGATCACACAAATTTTGAGAGATGAAGGGGCTCAGCGTGCAGTGATTTTTCCAACGAAGGGATTAAAAGCTTCAGAGTTTAAAGTCCAAGCTGAACAACTCTTAAAATCGGTCCCCTTGATGGAAGGATTGGATCTGGTTTCTAAAGTGAGTTGCAAAGAGCCTTATCTGTTTTCGGAAGAGGGGTGGAAACAGAATGCCGGAACTATAGTGGTGTATGACTTTGGAGTGAAGTGGAACATCTTAAGGCACTTTGGAAAAAGGGGATTTAAAGTTCAAGTGGTTCCCTTCAATATGCCGGCTGAAGAGGTGATGAAGTACTCTCCCAAAGCCATTTTGCTTTCTAATGGTCCCGGGGATCCCGCGACGGTGCCAAACAGTGTCGGTCAAATTCAAAAGCTTATTGGTAAGGTGCCCATGTTGGCGATTTGCATGGGCCACCAGTTGTTGGCCCGAGCTGTGGGAGCACAAACTTACAAGCTTAAATTTGGCCATCATGGAATCAATCACCCGGTAAAAGATTTAAGCAACAATAAAATTATTATTACGTCTCAAAACCACGGATTTGCCGTAAGGGCGGAGACTTTACCGGGTAAAGAGGTTCAGCTTAATCACATCAATTTAAATGACGGGACTGTCGAAGGGTTTTGCTCCGAGAGTTTGAAATTCTACAGTGTTCAGTTTCATCCCGAGAGTGCTCCGGGTCCAAGTGACGCAAGTTATATTTTTGAACATTTCATCCGAGGGTTCATCCAATGAGTCAACTAAGTGACGAAAAACCAGGTCAGATTTCGAGTGTGGCTCATCCCCAATTTGAATCTATCGTAGAGCGAATTATCAAAGTCACCGATAAAGTAACTTTGGCAGAGCTTCGCCGTGATTTTCATTCTCGTTTGAGAATCACTTTAACTCACCCGGAAAGAACTGAATTGATCGAAGACCTGTGGGACTTTTTTTATGATTGGTGTGTTTTTGAGAGACGCCTTCCTGATGAAATGAGCGATTTGCCCGAAAATATTCAATCTGAATGGGCGCAAGTTAAAGAAGGTAACACTCGTGGGCTTTATGAAGTCACAAAAGTGACTGAGACCCTTCTCAAAGTTAAAGAACTTTTTACCGGAAAGACTTTTGAACTTCATCATCGAGTTCCTAGTGAGTTTGTCGGTTTTTCTCGAGGGGATATTTTAGAGGGGCGATTAGTGAAGGAAGAACAAGAGAATAAGCCCTATTTTAATTTCGTTAGAAAACCTTCATTTCATCCGGTGACCGTTCACGATTATATTAAGAAAAAAGTTAAAGAATTTAAAAAATCAAAGGATTTCGATACCTATCAAACTTGGTTGTGGCTGTTGGTCGGAATGTATTTGAAACACAGAATCTACGATCATATGCCCATTGAACGAATTTACGACGATAACAGTAGGATTTAATTTCATGCCTAAACGTACCGACATCAAAAAGATACTTCTCATCGGCTCGGGACCTATTGTGATAGGTCAGGCCTGCGAGTTTGATTACTCGGGAACTCAAGCCTGCAAGGCTCTGAAAGAAGAAGGATACGAAGTCGTTTTGGTGAATAGCAATCCTGCTACAATCATGACCGATCCGGAGTTTGCTCACCGAACCTATATCGAACCCCTGACAGTGGACTATTTAGCGGATGTGATCGCCAAGGAGCGCCCACAAGCTATTTTGCCCACCATGGGCGGACAAACGGCTCTTAATTTAGCGATGGCTCTTTCAGAAAAGGGGATCTTAAAAAAATACCAAGTCGAGCTCATTGGAGCCAAAGAGCGTGCCATCAAGCTGGCTGAGTCTCGAGAGAGTTTCAAAGAAGTTTTAACTCAAGTGGGAGTTGATTTCCCGAAAAGCGGTTTGGCAAAAAATCTGGAACAAGGCGTTCAGGTTGTGGAGAGAATCGGATTCCCAGTGGTTATTCGAGCTTCTTTTACGTTGGGTGGAACCGGGGCGGCTTTTGCTTATAACATTGAAGAGTTTCGGATTGAATGTGCTAAGGGGCTTGAAGCTTCTCCGGTGAGTGAAGTTCTCATTGAAGAGTCCGTATTGGGATGGAAAGAGTATGAGCTAGAAGTTGTTCGTGACTCAAAAGACAATGTGGTTATTGTTTGTTCAATAGAAAATTTTGATCCGATGGGTGTGCATACCGGAGACAGTATTACGGTGGCGCCAGCGCAAACATTGACCGATCAAGAATATCAACAGATGCGAGATGCGTCTTTAAGAATTATTAGAGCCGTTGGTGTCGACACTGGGGGATCCAATATTCAGTTTGCAGTTGATCCTAAAACGGGCCGTCAAGTAGCGATTGAAATGAATCCCAGAGTTTCGCGTAGCTCGGCCTTAGCTTCAAAGGCGACCGGCTTCCCCATTGCGAGAATTGCGACTAAATTAGCGATTGGCTATACCTTAGATGAAATTCCAAATGACATCACTAAGAAGACCCCGTCCTGTTTTGAACCAAGCATCGATTATGTAGTCACTAAAATTCCCCGTTTTGCTTTTGAGAAATTTCCAAATTCGGATCCTAAATTGTCGCCAGCGATGAAGTCGGTAGGTGAGGCGATGGCTATCGGAAGAACTTTCAAAGAGTCTCTTCAAAAAGCGATGCGTTCTCTTGAAAATAAATGGTGGGGATTTAATCCGATTTCGGAGCGCCGAAAGTTGCGATCGGGGACAAGTTGGGTCGAGGGAGTTCGGCAGTACATTCAAACGCCTAAAGCTGACCGTCTGATTTGGTTAGCACAGGCCTTTAGGGAAGGTCTTTCTCTTGACGAGATCCACGTTATAACTCATATCGACCCCTGGTTTTTAAGAAATATTGAAGAGATTGTAACGGAGGAAAAACGAATTTCTCATTGGGCAGGACGACTAAATGATGTTCCCTTTGAAGAGCTTCGTCATTGGAAACGAATGGGTTTCTCGGATAACGGAATTGCCTACTTTTTAAAATCTTCCGCAGAGCAAGTTAGAGCAAAACGGGAGCAGCTTCATTTAAAACCGGTTTACAAGATGGTCGATACTTGCTCGGCTGAATTCATCTCAACAACACCGTACTACTATTCCGCTTACGAGAAAAAAGGGGACGATCTTCCTTCTCAATCCAAAGCCAAAAAAGTTGTTATATTGGGAGGTGGTCCCAATCGAATTGGGCAAGGGATTGAATTTGATTATTGCTGTGTACAGGCCTCTTTTGCGATTAGGGAAGAGGGCTATGAGAGTATCATGGTGAATTGTAATCCGGAGACGGTCAGTACTGATTACGATATTAGTAATAAGCTGTATTTCGAACCGCTGTTTTTAGAGGATATTCTTCACATTATCGACAAAGAAAAACCGGAAGGGATTGTGGTCCATTTTGGCGGTCAGACACCGCTCAATTTAAGCCGCAAATTGGCCAAACTTAACCTGCCTATCATGGGCACTTCGGCTGAAGCGATTGAAATTGCAGAGGACCGGGACAAGTTTCGAGCCCTTTGTTACAAATTAGAGATTAAACAGCCCGAGAGTGTTACCGTGAACGATCCGGATAGGGCTTTAGAAGCGGCTGAACAACTAGGGTTTCCTTTATTGGTTCGACCTTCTTTTGTCCTAGGAGGCAGAGGAATGGAGATCATTTATAACAGCCGGGACTTTCAAAAATGGTTGTTGAAGGGAACTGAAATTTCAGAGGAGTCACCTCTTCTCATTGACAGGTTTTTAAATAATGCGACTGAAGTCGATGTGGATGCAATTTGTGATGGCGATGATGTCGAAATTGTCGGGATGATGGAGCAGATTCAAGAGGCGGGAGTTCACTCAGGGGATTCGGCCTGTTCTCTGCCGCCAATGACTTTGTCGACTGAAATACAAAAAGAGCTTGAAAGACAGACTCGGGTCATTGCTCTGGAGCTTAAAGTTAAAGGGCTCATCAATATTCAATTCGCCATTGAGAAGGGGGAGATTTTTGTTCTAGAAGTTAATCCTCGTGCCTCTCGAACTGTTCCCTTTGCGAGCAAAGCCAAAGGGATTCCGTACGCCAAAATAGCAATGAAAGTGATGATGGGTAAAAAGTTAAAAGATTTGAAGGTACAAGAAAAACCGATGGATTTGGTTTATGTGAAAGAGTCGGTCTTCCCATTTCAAAGATTTACCGGCACCGATGTGATTTTAGGGCCTGAAATGAGGTCGACCGGGGAAGTGATGGGAGTGGGCAAAACCTTTGGTGAAGCATTTGGAAAATCAACGATTGCAGCTGGTTTTCCTTTACCTAAATCGGGTAAAGCCTTCTTGAGCGTAAAAGACGACGACAAAGAAGTGGCGAAAAACATTGCCGTTCAGCTGTCAAAATTAGGGTTTGAGCTTTGTGGAACCCGAGGAACGGCTGAAGCTCTGAGTCAGGCAAATATTAAGATTTCTACTGTAAATAAAGTCAACGAAGGGCGACCACATGTGGTAGACCATATCAAAAATGGTGAGATCCAGCTTGTGATCAACACTTCAGCTTTGGGTGTTCATGAGGTTGGGGCGGCCTTTGAATTAAGGCGCGCTACTTTAATGCGGAACCTTTGTTACTTTACAACTATTGCTTCCGCCAAAGCCGGAGTTCAGGCAATCTCAGAAATGAAAAAAATTAATTCAGGGACTCATTGCCTCCAAGATCGGTAAAGTTCCCATTGAGAAATTTGTGAAAGGTGATTCAAAATGAGCTCTATTCCTATGACAATTCAAGGTAAAAATAAATTAAATGAAGAGTTGAAGCACTTAAAAACGATTGAGCGCCCGAAGGTGATTCAAGAAATCGCAACTGCTCGAGCCCACGGTGATTTATCTGAAAATGCCGAATATGATGCTGCAAAAGAGAAGCAGGCTTTTATCGAAGGTCGAATTAAAGAGATTGAGGATAAGTTGGCTCGAGCTCAAGTTGTAGACACAACACAAATTCGTACCGACAAAATTGTTTTTGGAGCAATTATTCAATTGAAAGATCTGGATTCTGAAGAGATTAAAAACTACTCTATCGTGGGAACTGATGAAGCAGATATCAAACAGGGGAAAATCTCCATTGAGTCTCCTGTGGCTCGTCAGCTTTTAAATAAGCGTGAAGGTGATTCTGTAACCGTTCGAGTCCCCAAAGGGGAAATCGAGTATGAGATTTTAAGCGTCAAGTATGAGTGATGTTCTTTCGACCGACATCCAATTTATCAAAGGTGTAGGTCCTAAGCTTGCTCAAGTTTTGTCCAAAAAGGGCATTTCGACCTTAGAAGATGCGCTTTATTTCTTACCGCGTACTTACGAAGACCGTCGTCGCATTACTAAATGTCGAGATTTGAAACCTAACCAAAACGCTACAGTTTTAGTTAAAGTCGCATCACAAAGAGAGATTCGTCTAGGTCGCAAAGCCCGTCTTGAAGTGGTTGCAGGGGATGAGACGGGGCGCGTAATGCTCTCGTGGTTTCATGCTTATCCGACATTGAAAGAGGATTTCACTGAAGGCAATACGTTGGTTTGTTTTGGAGAGGTCAAATTTTTTAGAGGGATTCTTCAAATTAATCATCCCGAATATGAGTTGATCCGTGAGCTTGAAAAAGGGAAACCCAAAGCTTCGCTTAATTTTGGAAGAGTTGTTCCGGTTTATAGTGAAACCGAAGGGTTGCACCAAAAAACGATTCGTCGAATGATGGGTGAAGTGGTTAAGCTATCTCTGGGTTCTTTAGACGACTCTTTGCCCGAACCCATGAGAACTCGCCTCGATTTGCCTACTTTAAGAACAAGTTTTAAAGAGGTTCATTTTCCTGAAGAGTGTCCAAAGGAAAACGAAGTTTCAAGGTTTTTAAAAAGGATTATTTTTGAAGAGTTTTTTATTCTGCAATTGGGGCTGGGGTTAAAAAAGCATCATCAAAAAACGGATAAGGCTCCGATACTTAAATCTTCAAATTCTAAACTAACCCAGTTTCTAAAGTCTCTTCCGTTTGATTTAACTCAAGATCAAAGCTTAGCTCTTAAAGACATTGAAAAGGATTTAGAGCGAAATTTTGCGATGAGCCGATTGGTTCAGGGGGATGTGGGTTCGGGAAAAACGGTCGTTGCTTTAGCTTCTGCGGTCATTGCGGGGGGAAACGGCTATCAAACGGCCCTGATGGCTCCCACGGAACTCTTAGCGCAACAACACTTCAGAACTGCTGAAAAGTTATTACCGGAAACAGGACTGGTTCCGTTGGTGCTGACCCATTCGAATGCGAGTGATCCCGATGTTCAGGATTCCATTCGAACAGGGCGAGCTCAATTGGTTATCGGAACCCATGCTCTTTTTCAAAAAGGGGTCAAGTTCCATAAGTTGGGGCTTGTGATTGTAGATGAACAACATCGATTCGGAGTCGAACAGAGAAATGCACTGGTTCAAAAAGGAGAGGGAGCCCATCTTTTAATGATGACGGCGACCCCTATTCCGAGAACCCTAGCGTTTACTCTCTATGGGGATCTGGACCTAACGTTGATTCGACAAAAGCCGGCCAATCGAATTCCAGTTTTTACCTCTGTTTTGAGAGACCGAGAGAGGCCTAAACTCTATGCTAAAATTCGGGAGCGTCTTCAAAGGGGAGAACAGGCTTATATTATTTATCCGCTTATCGAGGCTTCGGAGAAACTGGAGCTTAAGTCTGCAACCGAAATGTATGAGAAGTTGCGTAAAGAGATTTTTCCGAACCATTCGGTTGCCCTCCTTCATGGAAAGATGAAAGCTGATGAAAAAGACAGAATTCTCTTGGAGTTTAAAAATAAGCAGTATGATATTTTGGTCGCGACAACGGTGATCGAAGTGGGAATTGATGTACCAAACTCAACGCTAATTGCTATTGAGCATCCGGAGCGGTTAGGGCTTTCTCAATTGCATCAGTTGAGAGGCCGTGTAGGTCGAGGCTCTTTAAAAAGCGAGTGTATCTTAGTGGCCGATGCTTTTGTGACGGAGCGTTTGAAAATTATGGAGAGATCTGAGGACGGCTTTGAAATTGCGGAAGAGGATCTTAAACTCAGGGGGCCCGGCGAATTTTTGGGCACAAGGCAGAGTGGGCTTCCAGGGTTTCGTGTGGGCCATATTTTACGAGACTCTCACTTGTTGAATCTTGCTCGTGAAGAGGCTCTAAATCTTCTTGAAAAAGATCCTAATTTGAATGCTTCAGAGAATAAGAAAATTTGTCTATTGGTGGAGAGTCGTTGGAAAGATAAATTGGTACGCCTTAAGGGGGGATGATGGATTTAGGACTTAAAGGAAAGATGGCATTAGTGACCGGGGGATCTAGCGGAATTGGATTTGCGATTGCGGAAGCTTTGGTGGAAGAGGGGGTAAATGTAGTTATCGCAAGTCGTGATTACTCCAATGTAGAGGCTGCAGTTAAAAAACTTAAAAGAAAGAACCCTACGGTAAAAATTGTTGGTAAAGAGCTAGATCTTAATGACGAGAAAAAAATTCGAAAAGTAGTGGGGGAGATTCAAAAACTAGGGGTTGTCGATATTCTCGTGAATAATGTCGGAGGTCCCACTGCTGGAGCGACGCTTGAGATCTCTCTTGAGGGTTGGGATAAAGGGTATCAATCGCTTTTAAGAAGCGTCATTTTATTGTCCCAATTACTAATCCCGGGAATGAAAAAGAAAAAATGGGGAAGAATGATTACGATCACTTCCACTTCGGCGGCCGAGATTATTCCGAAACTTCCGGTTAGCGCTACTTTTAGGGCGGGACTTACGGCCTACGCTAAGGGTTTAGCCAAAGAAGTGGGTAGAGTTGGGGTTTTGGTTAACAACCTACTTCCTGGTCCGACCGGGACGGCAAGGCTTGAAGATCTAAAAAAGAAATCCCCTGCTTTTTTTGAGTCGATGGCTCAGGAGACAGCGGTAGGAAGAATTGCCGAGCCCCGGGAGATTGCTAAAGTAGCGGTATTTCTGGTTTCTAATGCCAATACTTATGTCACCGGAACCGATATTCTCGCAGACGGGGGATACACTAAAGCTCTTTAATACTTATACCAACTTCATGGCCGTTTGAACCTCTTAAAAAGCCCACTCAAAGGGAGCAGATATTTAATACTTCGACTGAGATAAATCCCTTGCAAACCTTCTCAAACACGATAAAACTGTGGGCTTTTAACCACATCAAGTTCTTGGGAAAAGATGCTCAGAGTTTTGGATAACTTAAAAGGCTGGCAAAAGACCTTTTTGGCTATGCTCCATGACTGCGTAGCTTCAATGGTAGCTTTGACAGTTGCGCTATCGTTGGCTTTTGGTGATTTTGAATTTGCCTCGGGTAAATTATTTCCTTTTTACTATGTCTTGCTTGTTGTGACCCTTTCTCAATCTCTAGTTTTTTATTTAGGCGGGCTTTACAAAGGCATTTGGCGATTTTCTAGCGCTCCTGATCTTATTAGAGTTGTCAGGGGGGCCATTTTGGCCGTCATGGTGTCTTATCTCATACTATTCTTAACGACTCGACTCGACCATATTCCAAGATCATCGCTCATTATCGATTGGTTGATTCTAGTTGTACTTCTGGGAGGGGGGCGATTTTCTTATCGTCTTCTTCGTGAGCTTTTTGTTATCGATAAACGCAGCCCTGATTTGGTAAATGTTCTTATTATTGGTGCCGGTAGTTCAGGGGAGCAGCTAGCAAGAAGTATTCAAAAAAACCCTTCATTAAAAATGAGGGCTGTAGCTTTTGTGGATGACAACCGTTCCTATGTCAATAAATGGATTCATAGGATTCCTGTCGCAGGAACAACCGAGCAAATTGCTGAAATCTGTGAGCGATATAAAGTTAAAAAAATCATCCTCGCGATTCCCAATCTTAATTCCGAAAACTTAAGACGAATTGTAGAGCTTTGCCAAGGGGTGAAAGCGACTCTGAAAAAACTGCCCAAGATGTCCGATTTGTTATTGGATCAGATCGATGTAACGCAGCTTCAAAATATTGGATTAGAGGATTTGATAGGTCGAAAAGCGGTAGTTCATGAGCAAAAACAGATAAGCCAAATGATCGAAGGAAAAACAGTTTTAGTGACCGGGGCAGGTGGTTCGATTGGGTCAGAATTGTGCTATCAAATTGTCAAGTTTAAACCGAGAAAACTCATTGTCGTTGAACTCTCTGAGTATAATCTTTATCAACTCGAACAAGCCCTTTTTAAAGTTATTCCTGCAAATCAGTTAGTAGGGGTTATCGCAGATGTGAGAGAGCGTGATCAGATGGAAAAACTTTTTACTGAGCACTTACCACAAGTTCTTATCCATGCAGCCGCTTATAAGCATGTTCCCATCATGGAGAAAAATCCAGAGCAGGCTATCAGTAATAATATCCACGGGACTAAAATGGTAGCCCAGCTCGCTGTGGAATATGGATTGGAAAAATTTGTTTTGGTTTCCACTGATAAAGCGGTCAATCCTACCAACATCATGGGAGCGACTAAGCGAATTGCTGAGATGATTTGTCAAGATTACCAATCCAAATCTCAAACCACCAAATTTGTGATTGTTCGGTTTGGAAATGTCATTGGAAGTTCCGGAAGTGTGATTCCTCTCTTTTTGAAACAGATTCAAGAAGGCGGGCCTGTGACCGTGACTCATCCCGAAGTGAATCGTTTTTTTATGTCGATTCCCGAGGCTGCCCAACTGATTTTGCAGGCGAGTGTACTGGGCAAGGGGGGCGAAATTTTCGTTCTTGATATGGGGGCACCGGTTAAAATTGTCGACTTAGCAAGGCAGCTTATTACTTTAAACGGCCTTGAAGAGGGCAAAGACATTCAGATCGTTTATACAGGATTAAGGCCTGGGGAAAAGCTTTATGAAGAGGTTCTGTTCGAAACGGAGTCTACTTTAGAAACAGCCCACCCCAGGATTAGAGTAGCTCGAGCTAGAGATGTGGACGAAAAATTTTCTTTGAAGCTAGACGCTATTTTAGGACGGGGGGATTTTGAGGTTCCCTTAGAACTCAAAGAGAGGGTTCAAAGCTTGGTGCCTGAATATATTCCTTACCTGAAGCCTGAAAAGGAACGAGTCCAGTCTCAATTGCTACATTGATCTTTAGTGAGTCACGCCATCTTTCGAGAGCACTTTAAATAGAGTCAGCCACAAAATTTTGAGATCGAAGAATAGCGAATGATTTTTGAGATAAAATTCGTCGAGAGCCACTTTTTCGGGAATTGATAAGTCATCGCGACCGTTTATTTGAGCCCAACCGGTAATCCCGGGCTTTAGGTGATGAATATTTTTTTGAGTTCTTAATCTAATCAGATCTTCTTGATTGAATAAAGCGGGTCTTGGACCCACAAATGACATCTGTCCTGTCAAAACAGACCAAAGTTGTGGAATCTCATCAAGACTGTTTTTTCTAATAAAGGCCCCTACTCGGGTAATTCTTAAATGGGCGTTATCGAGCAAGTGAGTAGCAACTTGAGGCGTATCAAGTTTCATGCTTCTAAATTTGGGCATGAGAAAAGTGTGGTTAAGTTTTCCGACCCTTTTGGACCAGTAGAGGGACGGACCTTGGTCCTCCCATTTAATAGCAAGCCACACGCCCAAAGCTACAGGGCTTAGGAGCACCAAAAGTGGTAGAGATAGGAAGAGGTCAAATAGTCGCTTCATTTCAGTGGTTTGCTCCAGTTTCGCTAAGAGTTCTGTGTGGGGGGACAAAAGTCAATGGTTAGGCTTTCATACCTGCTTACTTAAAGGGAGCAAGTATTAGGGCATTCCCGGGGGCGACCGACCCTTTTCGAAGCCCGCTCAAAGGTCATAGGGGTTTTTTAATAAAAATGAGCTGCTATGCGCCACAAAAGGCTTGCAAATAGTTGAAAACCCTGTACCCTCCTTACCGTAATTATCCGAATCGTTCGTCTCCAGGCGGGTGCCTGAAGTTAATGTTTCATTCGGTGCCCAAATGTGAGGAAAAATGGAAAAGAAATTATACGTTGGAAACCTAAGTTACACAGTGACAGATACGTCATTGCAGGATCTTTTTTCGCAAGCTGGAGAAGTAACTTCAGCTCGAATTATTACCGATCGAGCATCCGGTAGATCAAAAGGTTTCGGTTTTGTCGAAATGGCTTCAGAAGATGCTGCTCAATCAGCTATCGATAAATTCAATGGCCAAGAATTCGAAGGTCGTAAATTGACTGTTAATGAAGCTCGTCCTATGGAGCCTCGCTCTGGTGGAGGCGGCGGACGCGGTGGATTTGGCGGCGGCGGCGGACGCGGTGGATTCGGCGGCGGTGGACGCGGTGGATTCGGCGGCGGTGGACGCGGTGGACGTGGTGGACGCGGAGGAGATTATTAATCTCTTTTAGCTTTTGATTCACGTTGAACAGAAGTCAACTTAATCAAATTATTCAAAAAGAGGGACTGATTCCACTAGGAGTCGTCCCTCTTTTTTATTCTGAGAGTTTTGAGCGGTTTCTTCGTTGGAGAAATGAAGGCAAACACGCCGGTTTAAAATATTTAGAGAAGTATGATGAACTTCGAAAAGAACCGGAACGACTTTTACCCGGGGCAAAATGCGCCATCATTGTGGCTCTTCGGTATGGGCAAAGTGAATCTTGGCCACTTCGCGATGAGGAAACTCCTCGAGTGGCTCAATATGCAAAATTTAATGATTATCACCAGCTTTTAAAAAGAATGGGCGAAAGGATAGTCACTCGATTAAAAACAGAATCAAACTTTAAGACCCACAGTTTTCGGGTCCTTGTCGATACTGCCCCAGTTCTTGAGAGAGCATTGGCAGCACAAACCAGAGAAAGCTTTATTGGCAAAAATACCTGCCTCATTCACCCTAGTGAAGGGAGTTTTCTACTGCTAGGTGAAATTTTAACGACTTTTACCTTTCAGACGGACCAGAAAGAAAAAAAAGTTGAATGTGGAACCTGTTCTCTTTGCCAAGTGGAATGTCCAACCGGGGCATTAAATGAAGATTATATTTTAGATAGCAATCGGTGCTTGGCCTATTGGACCATTGAAAATCGCGGTCCCATTCCGGAAGAATTTTGGCCGCATTTATCGAAATATTATTTCGGGTGTGATATTTGCCAAATTGTTTGTCCTTTCAATGAAGAGGCCAAAACCCATTTTGTGGCATCTAAAGTAGTTCCTCGAGAAATGCCCTCTCTTTACGAAGTTGCTACGATGAATCAACAAGATTACGAGAGATACTTTGGGGGAACTCCAATGACTCGGGCAAAACGAAACGGTCTTAGAAGAAACGCCCTTATCGCTATGTGTGTCACCCGGCACCCGAAGTTAAACGAAGCTTTACAATACGCAAAAAAAGACGGGGGCTTTCCAATTGAAGAAACTTCAGCTCAAATTAAGAAATATGGTGAGCAATCTTTTGTCTAAGGGCCTTGATGGCTAATTAAATTCTGGTGCAAAATATGTTGCTTTGAGTAGCGCTTTTTAAAGTAAGAATCGTTTTGGCTTGTGCCCTCCCAAAATAAAGCCGTACCTTTTGGTAGGACTTTAATCTATAGTGAGCGGATGCATGCTTCAAGACCGGCGAATAACAAAAAAATCCTGAGCTTAGTTTTTTTTACGGTGTTTTTAGATCTGGTTGGATTTGGAATTATTATTCCGATCCAGCCTTTTTATGCTGAAAAGTTGGGGGCTTCTGCTACCACGGTGACTTTATTGGGGGCGTCCTTCTCGTTAATGCAATTTATTTTCGGTTCTTTTTGGGGTCAACTTTCAGATCGCATTGGTCGAAGACCCGTCATGTTGTTGAGTATTGCCTGTAGCTCTATCGGTTATTTGATTTTTGGATTATCCAATTCATTAACCATTTTATTTTTAGCTAGAATGTTGGCTGGGTTTGGCAGCGCTAATATCGGAACGGCGCAAGCGATTATTGCGGATAGTACGCCTCCTGAGTTCCGAGCTAAAGGTATGGGGCTGATTGGGGCAGCTTTTGGTCTTGGTTTTATTCTGGGGCCTGCCTTAGGAGGATTTTTTAGCCAAGTTGATCTGGCGATGCCGGCTTTAGTAGCTGCGGCCTTGGGGGCTTTTAACTTTGTTTTTGCTCTAACTAGTTTGCCGGAGACCTGTCCGCAGAAGCTGGGGGAATCTTCAAAAGCTCAAGCGGCGCATCGACCGGGGTTTTCCTGGGCCGACTTGCGACATGCAGCTCGTCACCCCAATGTCGCACAAATTTTCATTGTTTACTTTCTTTATATTTCGGCCTTTTCGATGATGGAGCAGGTTCTAGGACTTTTTATTGAGGCGACTTGGCATCCCCTTTCGCAAGGAATAGTGAGTTCAGTCAGGGCGAAACAATCAGCAGCCGAGACTGCTTATGTGCTAATGATGGTGGGAATCACTGCGACGATCGTTCAGGGCGGACTCATCGGAAAATTGGCCAAAAGATTTGGAGAGAGAAGGTTATTGATAACCGGAATCTCGCTAGTAGGAATGGCTTTGTTCTTGGTTCCTTTGGTGGGAAAATGGCAAGTCTATCGTTGGATGTTGGGGTGGGCCGTGTTTTTAGCGATTGGAAGTGGTTTGACCAACCCTTCTATTTCTAGTTTGCTTTCCCAATCGGTGGATCGAGATGAACAGGGAGGGGTACTTGGAATAGGGCAGTCATTGGCCGCACTTGGTCGAGTCATAGGCCCTTCATTTGCTGGTTTTCTTTTTGAGAAGAGTCCAGCTTTTCCGTTTTGGATAGCGGGCGCCGTTATTTTTATGGCCGTTCTCGTTGCCACATCCATTAAGGTTCAAGTTAAATAACCCAAAATTGATTTTATTTTTGTCACAAACTGGCAGGGTTCGGCGTCTTATCTAGTGAAGTTACTAGAAGTTGTCCAAGCCATATTCTTTTCCTGAAATGGGCTGCCCTAGTTATCCCCCCGGAATTTTTCTGGGGCAGCCTACCCCTTCTGATTGAGTAAAAACTAATGAAATCTTGACGAGACATTGCTGGTAGTGGGAACTAAAGTTTGTTCTATTCTTTGAACCGGGAGAGGCTATGCTTCAAAAAGAAAAAGTCTTAATTGTCGAAGATGAAAAGGATATCGCGGAATTGATGTCGCTTCATTTAAAGCGAGAAGGCTGCGATGTGGAATGGGTCGAAAATGGAGAAGAGGCCCTGAAATGCATCTCAAAAAATCGTTATTCTTTGCTTATTTTGGATTGGATGCTACCTGGAATTTCCGGTTTAGATCTTTGTAAGAAAATCAGAACAGAAAAGTTAGTCGGTTTGGGTACCTGTATTTTAATGGTAACTGCTCGAGCTCAAGCTGCGGATATTGTATTAGGACTAGAAGTAGGAGCTGATGATTATTTAACTAAACCGTTTGATCTGTCGGTTTTTTTGGCAAGAATTCGAGCTCTATTTCGTCGCGCTCAATCGGGTCAATCGACCGAAGAGGAAAATCGGATTCAAATTGGAGATCTTGTAATCGATAAAGACTCTCATGAGGTCAAGTGCGGCAAATCGGTCGCTGAATTAACTCCTTCGGAATTTAAATTATTGTTTGCCTTAATGAGAAATCGGGGACGAGTTTTAACTAGGGATAGGCTAATTGAATTAGTTCAAGGTGAAGGGGTGAGTGTGATTGACCGGGCTATTGACACGCATGTCTTCGGATTAAGAAAAAAATTGGGTGATTGCGGTTTTTTGATTGAGACCATCCGTGGAGTGGGCTACCGCGTGGCTGCAGCTTTCTAGGGGAGGGAGTGTTGGTGTGGTTTATTGTTTTTGGAGCGATTTTAACCTTCACTGTTCTTTATTTTCAAAGAAGACAAAATTTGGAGCGAAAAAAACTGAACCGTGAAATTGAAGACTTGAAAAAAAAATGGGAAGTCGCAACTCAAAATCTTCGGATTGAGGAGGGGGAGCTCGAGACGGTGATGAGTGCTATCTCCGATGCGATTTTGGCTATTGATAAAGAAGGTCGCCCCATTTTTTTTAATAGTAAATTTGAGTTGGTTTTTGGTCAGGGGAGATTGCCTAGGTTTTTACGAGTTCAAGAGATTTTTGGAGATCCTAAAATTCTAGAGGCTTTTGAGCTGGCACTTAGAGAAGGGAAAAGTTCCTCTAACCATTCGTTTAAATTTAAAAGTGAACTCGGTGATGAGAGGTACTTTAATCTTTCGGTTTCTCCTCTAAGTAGGTCGGGATTGGTAATCTATGGAGCTTTGGGTAATTTTCATGATGTGACTGAATTAAAAACCGCAGAGCAAATGAGAATCGATTTTGTGGCTAATGTGTCTCACGAACTACGAACCCCTCTTACTTCAATCAAGGGATATACCGAGACCTTATTGGATGATTTTCAAAAAGATCCACTGAGCCTCAAAGAACCCTCGACCCAAGAATTTTTGGGAAAAATTTCTCGTAACGCTGATCGATTAATGAACTTAGTGGGAGACCTTCTTGACCTCTCCTCCATTGAATCCAATGAAGTTTTTTACAAAGAGTGGGTATCTACGGAAATTATCATGACCCGAGTCTGTCGTTCCATGGAAGAGAAATTTAAAACGAAAAAACAAATCTTAACTTGGAACTGTAATCAAAAAGAAGTTTTGGCTGACCCGAATCGACTGGAGCAAGTTTTAGTTAATCTCATCGATAATGCGCACAAATACACTCCAGAAGGCGGGCATATTTCGGTATCTTGGGAAAGGGAAGATCAAGAGGTTGTCTTGAAGATTAAGGATACGGGAGTCGGGATTTCTGTCGAGCACCATTCAAGACTGTTTGAGCGATTTTATCGAGTAGATAAAGCCCGTTCACGAGAGCAAGGGGGAACCGGTTTGGGGCTCTCGATCGTGAAACATATTCTTCAAAAGCATGAAGGCTCCGTTTCAGTCGAGAGTGCTTTACAAAAGGGCTCTACTTTCATCTGTCGCTTCCCCACTCCGCTAATAAAAAGTTAAAAATTTCTTCTAAAGCGGCAAAGTCAACGCAGCGCAATTAAAAAAAAACACCTTTTCAGTAGTCAGCTTTGTCAGGGATCGGTTACTTTACATTGGTCTTGGTGAGGGGAATGGCATGAGGCAGATTCAACATTTGGTTTCTTTTGTCTTTGGGTTACTTTTTTCATCGACATTATTGGCTCAAGGGACTTTTTCGGTGATCTCTTTGGAGGAGTGGATTGCTTACGAAGAACCTATCGCTATCAAAAATTTACTACGAAACATATCGGCCTCGGGAACGGCTAAAGGCTCCGTTTTAGCCTCTCCCTCGAAGAGTAATCCCGACTATTTTTACCATTGGGTCAGGGACGCAGGGCTAGTGATGGAAGAGATCGTCGCTCGATATCAGACCAGTTTTTCAGCTCCTACCAAAAGTCAGTATCTCGAAGTTTTATTGGACTACATTGAATTTTCTAAATTGAATCAGAGCACACCCAATTTAAGTGGAGGGCTGGGGGAGCCCAAATTTAACGTTGACGGTTCGGCTTTTAATGGTAGTTGGGGGCGTCCTCAAGATGATGGGCCGGCAATTCGAGCCAACACTTTAATCCGGCTGGCAAATGTTTGGTTAGCTGAAGGAAAAGAGGATTGGGTTCGTCAGTATCTTTATAATTTTTCAAATTCAAGTTTAGTGAAACAAGATTTGGAGTACGTTTCCAAGAATTGGAGGAATACCTCTTTTGAACTGTGGGAGGAACTTAAAGGCCATCATTTTCACACGCGACGAGTGCAGTATCGAGCTTTGCGGGAAGGGGCGGAGCTAGCCAACAGACTTGGGGATCCAAAAGCAGCACAATGGTATTGGATGCAAGCTATGGATATGGAGCCTGAAATTGATCGTCATTGGAATGCTTCGAAGAAAATTTTAGTGAGTACATTGGACCGAGAAGATGGTCTTGATTATAAGTGGAGCGAACTTGATGCCTCAGTTGCTTTGGGTGTTCTTCACGGTTGTATCGAAAATGATTTCATGTCCTTTTCTAATGATAAGGTTTTAGCGACCGTAAAGGCCATCGAGGACGCTTTCTATCGTCTGTATCCGATCAATCGAAATGGACAGCCCGGAATAGCGATTGGTAGATACCCCGAAGACAGGTATAATGGCTACAGTAGCGGGGGAGAGGGAAATCCGTGGTTTTTGACGACTGCGGGTTTTGGAGAGTTTTATTACCGATTAGCCAAGGAGCTTGAATCGAAATCGGAAATTCGAATCACTTCTCTCAATCGAGGATTCTACTCGGGCCTAACCCACAAAAGAGAGCCTCCCGCTAGTTATAAAAAAGGCTCCGAAGATTATTTGAGGATTATAAAAGCGTTGAGGAATAAAGGGGATCAGTTTTTAATAAGAGTAAAGTATCATGTCGATGGAACAGGAGCGATGTCAGAGCAAATCAATCGCGAAAGTGGTTACATGCAAGGTGCTCGTGACCTAACCTGGAGTTATGCAGCTTTACTTTCGGCAATTCGACATCGTTAGTCAGGAATCTCATGGACAACATCACCCATTCTTTGGTGGGCGCTCTAACCGCTGAGACGGCGCTGTCCGTTTTGAAAATTAGAAAACCTGAATTTCAAATCACTCGAAAAACTAAGATTATTTTTTGGTTATCCGCTTTAATTGCCAACAATATTTGTGATCTAGACTTTGTGATAAGTTTTGTTTTAAAGCCGAGTCGGCTGCAATATCTTTTGCATCACCGCGGTCACACGCATACGGTACTTTTACTCCTTTTTCAAGCAGGGTTGATTTTTTTCGGGTTTTGGATTTGGACGAAATTAAAAAAGGTTTCTTGGGAGAAGGAAGAAATTTTAGGAGTCGTGGGGCTGACGTTGGTGGGGGGAGTACTCCATTTGGTTTTAGATTTTTTGAACCAATATGGAGTTCATCCCTTTTGGCCTTTTTACAGTGGATGGTTTTTTGCAGACATTATGTTTATTGTCGAACCCTCGTTGTGGATGACGTTGATTCCATTCTTGTTTTATTCGGGTTCTCATCGGTATTTTCGACTTTTATTGGTTAGCCTTTTAGGGGCGGGTTTGGCGTTGGAGTGGTTCACCGGGTTTGTTCCTAAAGCTATCGCGATTGGAATGACTATTTGGAGTTTGTTTTTAATGTGGGGATTTAGATCGTGGAGCAAAAAAACTCAATTAGTTGTCTGTTATGCTTCGTTAGGCCTGATAGGGTTACTCTTTTCTTTAGAGTCTTTTTGGTTAAAACAGGAAATAAAAAAGCTCTTTTTTAAAGAGCAACCTGACATCGCAGTTAACGATGTGATCTTATCCCCTTTTCCATCAAACCCTATCTGTTGGCAGGTGGTTACAGTGGTGACTTCTAAAAACAGAAAGACGTTTTCCTTACGCAAAGGAGTGGTCTCACTCTTCACGAATTTATATCGCCCCAGTGAATGTTTGGAGTTGATTTCTAAAACGGTTAAGGTCTCGCAAACTCATCCGCAAGTCATTTGGACGACTCAATTTAATCTCGACCGAAGAGAGTTAATCAAATTGCATCAAACCAACTGTTTTGTGGCCGCTCAATTGAGGTTTGTGAGAGCCCCCTTTTGGTACCGTAGGGACGGGAAGTTGTATTTTGCCGATTTAAGATTTGAAACTGAAAGTCGGGATAATTTTTCAAAACTAGAGATTCCTGAAACAACTACCGATTGTCCTAAGCTTATACCTCCCTGGTCAGAGCCTAGGCGGGACTTGCTAAGTAATTAAAAAAAAACGACTAGCCCGACCCAGGTCAATCGGGTAGATCAAAGGGAGGCATTCAATATGGCAAAATGTTTTTTAATTGTGGGTAGTGTCTTTGGTTTTCTCTCAGTTGCGCTGGGGGCGTTTGGAGCCCACGCGCTGAAACAAAAGTTTAACGACTATCAAATGGGAGTTTTTCAAACTGGAGTTCAATATCAGTTTTTTCACACCTTAGCGCTTTTCTTAGTGGGAGTTCTTTTTTTAAAGAGTCCGGAAGTCTCGTTGCTTAAATATGCAGGCTATGCTTTTACTTTTGGGATTGTCATTTTTTCTGGGAGTCTTTACCTTTTAGCAGCAACTCAAGTCAAAGTCCTAGGGGCGATAACCCCTATAGGTGGAGTCAGTTTTTTGATCGGTTGGGCTATATTGGGCGTAGCCGTTTATAAATTTTTATAAGGGAGAAAAAATGCCGTCGATTGCAATTATTGGAGCAAGTCAGGATAGAAGCAAGTTTGGTAATAAAGCGGTTCGGGTGTTTTCTGATAAAGGTTACAAAGTTTATCCGATTCATCCCAAGTTGACTGAGATTGAAGGTCATAAAGTTTATTCGTCTATACTACAGGTTCCCGAAAAGGAACTTGATATGGTGAGTTTCTATCTGCCGCCTCCAGTGGGACTACAGGTCATCGAGGACGTCGCAAAGGTTAAGTGCAAGGAAGTTTGGCTCAATCCGGGATCTGAGAGTGATGAGTTAGTCGAAAAAGCTGAAAAGCTAGGACTCAACGTTATTCAAGCCTGCAGTATTGTTGGCGCCGGCGCCAGCCCCAGCCAATACTAGCCCTACCAAAAGGTATGGCTTTACTTTGGGTAGTTAGTTAAGAATCGCTACTTGAAACTGCTCGAGATTTTTAGTGTCCGCTACCTTTTAAGCTTAAAGGGAGACTGACACCGGATTTACCTTTGCCGACTGAGGTGTTAATGGGGATGTTTTGCTGGCACATGGGGCAGTTGGAGGGGGCCCATGTTTCAAGATTGACTTCTAAGAGAGAGAAAAGCTCCGGGACATTTCCAATTTGGCTTGCCGTCACAGCCCCTCGGTTGCAAAGGGCTGCGACACCGATGACATCGCAGGGAATCTGGCGAGCTGTTTCCACAACGCGTTTCACTGAAATCCCCGTAGTTAAAATGTCCTCGACGATGAGAACCCGCTTGTTTCGGATCAAATCGTCGTAGCCTCTTTTAATGACAAACGATTCTCCATCGCTAGATTTTTCTGCATAGACACCCAAGACCTCTCGTTGAGAGAGTTCGCTTAAGTGATGAGCAATCCACTGTGATAAAATGATTCCACCCAAAGCGGGGGCTAGAACGGCTTCAATCTGTAGTTTTTCAAAATGAAGAGCAATTTGTTGGCACAAAAGACTCGTTAGTGCTGTGTGAGGGTAAAGAGCATCCTTATTGACGTAAGCCTTTCCGTGTTTCCCGGATGTGTAGACGATATGGCTATCAAAAATAAAGGCCTTGGATTTAACAAAAAGCTGTTTGATTTCTTCTTGGGTTAGCAATTGAGAATCTCTTCTAAAATTTTCTTAGCAGCATCGACGGGTGTTCCAATTCCTCTCGGAGGGTTGGTGATTGGGCGACCTATTACCAAATGGGTTGCTCCGAGACTTATCGCTTGAGCCGGGGTTAAAATTCTTTTTTGATCATTGGCTTCAGCCCAGGAGGGCCGAATTCCGGGAGTAACTTTGAGTAGATTCTTTAAGTCAGAAAGTTGAGTCAAGAGCTCCAATTCTTGAGGAGAGCAAACAATACCATCGGCTCCTGCTTCCCTGGCATTTTGAGCAAACTGGATCACTTTTTCATGAGCAGGAGCTCCAAAGATTTGAGTCGATTCTGTTTCGCTAATGGAAGTAAGAACGGTAACCACCAAAAGTAAGGAGCTACCCTTATTGTCTGCAGCGGCTTTAATACTATCCAAACCACAGCTAGCATGAACGTTGAACATTTTGACGCCTAAACTTGAGACCGCTCTTGAGGCCGCTCCTACAGTATTTGGAATATCGTCAAATTTTCCATCGAAGAATATCTGCCCGCCTAATCGATGGATATAATTAATAACCGAGGGAGCCCCTTGGGAAGTAATAAGCTCCAAACCAACCTTGAACATTCCCACATGTTGTGAAAGAGCTTCAATGTAGGGAGTTGCTCTGGCGAGAGAGTCGACATCCAAAGCATAAATAATGTTCTCTTTAGTAGCCATACGCAAACGGTATACCGATAATTATTAGAGAAGCCAAGGTAACTCTTTTTTTTAGAGAAGTTCCTTTTTTTTCATCAAATCTCACCAAGGACTTCTTCGGAGTGTCCTTTGACTTTTACTTTATTAAAAACCTTCTCAATTTTTCCTTGAGGATTGATGATAAAAGTCGTTCGCTCAATTCCCATAAATTTTTTTCCGTAGAGGGATTTCTCTTTCCAAACACCATAGGCTTCACAGATTTCACCGCTTCCATCGGACAATAGGGGAAAGTTGAGTTCATATTTTTGACTAAATTTATTGTGCCTTTCGACAGAGTCTTTACTGACACCTATTATAACGGCTTTCGATTTTTTAAATTTAGTGGAGGCGTCTCTAAAGTCACAGGCCTCTTGTGTGCATCCTGGAGTCATGTCTTTCGGATAAAAATATAGGACAACGGTTTTTCCTTTAAAGTCTTTGAGGGAAACAACTTCTCCGTTGTCGCTGGGAAGAGAAAAACTAGGGGCTTTATCACCTGCTTTTAACATGTCACATCTCCTTTAAAAATTCATGTGGCAGGCAGTATAAAAAAGTTTAAAGCTTTGCTCAATCAATTTGAAGTTTAAGAGATTGGGATGGTTTAAGAAAATATTGGGTTGGATAGGGGTTTGTTTTTCCTACAAAATGAATGCATCGCATTATCTTGGGTGAATTAGAGACCTGCTCCCTTTAAGTGAGCTTTTTAAGAGGCTGGTCCGATATATTTTTTCTTAAATTGCAAAGACTTATAGAGGACCAAGGTTATAAGATTCGACAAGTTTTTTTTTGGAGTTTCATTTGATTATTCATCCCACTGTCAAACGGCCAATAACTTGCGCACCGTGCACGAACTTCATGGTCGTTTGAACCTCTTAAAAAGCCCACTTAAAGCGAGCAGGTATGTGAATTGGTAAGTCTAACCAACTTTTGACTGTAACTTGAAAGATGAGAGGAGTAATATTCCAATTCGGAGAGTGTTTTATGCAAGATTTAACAGCGGTTGAGGTCAAAAATCCTAAGCCAAGAAAAATTTGTTGGCATAATGTTGTCTACCTCGTAGCTAGTCCTTTAGTCGCGATCACTTTGGTTCCTTATTATCTCTACACTCAGGGGTTTGATTGGAGAATTTGGGTATTTACTTTGGTTTTGGGAATAGCGACTACGGTGTCCATCACTGGTGGGTACCATCGCTTGTTTGCCCATCGAAGCTATTCGGCCAGAGGATGGGTCAGATTATTTTATCTTTTGTTTGGAGGGGCCTCTTTTCAAGGTTCTATCTTAAAGTGGGCCACCGATCATCGCAGGCATCACCGCTATGTAGATACCGAAAAAGATCCCTATAATATCAACCAAGGATTTTGGTACGCCCACATAGGCTGGTTGATAGTGGATGATGACCCTAATTACAAAGACAAATTTGCTCAAGACCTTCTCGACGACAAATGGGTCTATCTGCAGCACAAATATTATCTGTGGTTTGCCTTTGGTGTCGGCGTGGTTTTCCCGACTCTAGTTGGGTATTGGATGGGTTCGATGTTAGGTGGATTTGCCGTCGGGGCTGCTTTGCGATTAGTGTTAACGAATCACTCCACTTTTTTTATCAATTCACTTTGTCATACATTAGGGCGTCAACCCTACAGTGATGAGCACTCAGCAAGAGATAGTTTTATTATGGCCTTTTTGGCCTTTGGGGAGGGGTACCATAACTTCCACCATCAGTTTCAGTCGGACTATCGAAATGGTATCCACTGGTATGATTGGGATCCAACAAAATGGGTGGTTAATATTCTATCGTATTTGGGTTCGGCGTATAATCTTAAAAAAATTTCTCAAGCCACTATTGTTAAAGCTCAAGTGGCGATGGAAGAAAGACGACTTATTCGAGAAGGAGTTCCGGCAGAGTCTATCCATCCTTTTCGCCTGAAAGTCGAAGAGGCCGGTAAGAAGTGGAAAACCTTGAGAGAGGATTACCTCGCCGTGAAGCTTGAAATGAGGCAAAATTACTTAGTAAGAAAAGCTGAAATGAAAGAAAAATACCAAGAGAAATTAAAAAATTTGAAAATAGAAATGAAACGAAGTCGACGAGAGTTTAAAACTGCCTGGCAATTGTGGATCGCTTATGCTCGTCATGCTCGAACCCTTGTTAGAGCCTGATAGTTTCATACCTGCTCCCTTTTGAGTGGACTTTTTAAGAGGTTCAAACGGCCATGAGGTTGGTTTAAGGCAGGGAATTTATTGGCCGTTTGACGATGAGGTGAATTATCAAATGAAACTCCAAGAAAACTTATCAAATCTTATAACCTTGGTCCTCTATAAGTTTTTACAGTTTAAGAAAATTCACATCGGACCAGCCTCTTAAAAACCCCACCCAAAGGAGCAGGCATGATAGTTTCCAGGGAACCCAAAATTTATGATAGCTTGATTTTTGATTTAGATGGAACTCTTTGGGATTCGACCTCGGCGTGTGCCAGTGCTTGGAATACCGCTCTAAAAAAAATCGAAATAGAACGTGAGACCCCTCTAACACCGGAGGATATCGGCCGGATGATGGGGTTTCCTATTGCTAAGATTTTCGAAAACTTTTTTCCTGACATGTCCGAGGAGCGTAGAGAGAGTGCAGCTAAGGCGTGTTTTAAAGAGCAGATTGAGATCATTCGGCAAAAAGGGGCTATTCTTTATCCGGGAGTTCAAAAAGGGCTATTTCAGCTATCTGAGAAATATCAACTATTTATCGTTAGTAATTGCCAACAAATCTATCTCGATACTTTTTTTCACCATTCCGGACTTAAAAAGCTCTTTAAAGACACCGAATGCCACGGCAATACGAAGCGCCCTAAAGGGGAAAATATTGGTCTGGTTGTGAAGAGAAATAGTTTACAAAAGCCCGTCTATGTAGGAGATACAGCAGGGGACCACGAGTCGGCAGTGATGGCAGGGGTACCCTATTTTCATGTTAATTATGGTTTTGGAATAACTTCAAAGCCATGTATGAAGTTTGATAATTTTGAAGAATTGGTCAGACACTTTTTAGAGCCTTGGCAAATATCATGATTCATTCTCTTAGCGTTTTAATCACTTATCACGATGAAAAAGAACTTCTGACCGAATGTTTGAAGTCTCTTCATGGACAACTAGATTCCTGCGATGAGATTTTAATCTACGATGATGCTTCAAAAGTCCCGCCGCAAAGATTCATTCCTAGAGGGATCAATGCTCGAGTTTTTCGCGAGGAGACTAATAAGGGGCCGGCTTTTGGCCGAAATTTTTTATTGAACAAAGCTCGTGGAGAATACGTTCACTTCCATGATGCCGATGATTGGTTTTTAGATAGCTGGGCCAGACGAATCCGTCGGGTTTTAATCACAAGTCCTTGTGACGCCATTTTCACTGAAGTTAAATCCTACCAAAAGGGACAACTTGTGAGCCCAGAGGTTTTGGGTCTTAAGAAAATCACAACTCCAGACAAACTTCTGCCTTTTTGTGTAGAGCATTTCATGTTGGTTCCTTCGGGAACTTACCGAAAAGATTTTGTTCAAAAAATGGGCGGATATCGAGAAGATCTTTGGCAATCGGAAGATTTTGATTTCCATATCAGACTTGCTAATCGCTCGCCTAAGTTTGAATTGATTTTAGATCCTTTGGTTTCCATTCGTTTACGGGAAGAGAGCCGTAGTCAAAAACGAGATGAAGCCTTAGGCGACGCAGTAAAGGCTTTGCAATTACTTCGCTCGGAGGTTCCTGTGAGTTTGCATCCTGTTTTAGCTGAGAAAGCCTCTAAGTTGGGTTCGGAACTTTTCGAACAGGGTTATCGCAAAGAGGCCAGAGAAGCCTTCCGTTTAGCCAAGCAACTTGGCCAACCGAGCTTTGATCACAAACCTTCCTTCTATAAGAAAGTTGCCGAGCACGGCGGACAGGAAATGGCCGAGTGGGTGGCGCTTCTTTATCGAAAAGTGGTTCCCGAAAAAACAAGAAAAGATTCAAGAAACAGAAGCGCAGCCAAACTCGAAAGGAGCCACTGATGAAAACCATTGCGGCCGTAGCTTGGGGAAAAGGACAGCCTTTAGAAGTTGAAGAGATCGACATCCAAGGACCGCAAAAAGGGGAAGTGCTCGTTCGAATCGTGGCCTCCGGGGTTTGTCATACCGATGCGTATACTCTTTCGGGTGCCGATCCTGAAGGGTTATTTCCTTGTGTTTTAGGTCATGAGGGGGCAGGTGTAGTCGAGGAGATTGGCGCTGGAGTCACTAGTGTTTCGGTCGGGGATCACGTGATTCCTCTTTATGTTCCAGAGTGCGGAGAGTGCAAGTTTTGTCGCTCGGGTAAGAGCAACTTGTGTAGTGCGATTCGAGTGACCCAAGGCAAGGGGCTTATGCCCGATGGGACCAGTCGATTTTCTAAAAACGGCAAAACCATCTCTCACTATATGGGGACTTCAACGTTTTCTAAATACACAGTTCTACCTGAGATCGCTGTGGCCAAAATCAATAAGGCTGCCGATTTGACGAAAGTGGGATTGTTGGGCTGTGGAATTACTACGGGAATTGGGGCTGTGCTCAATACGGCTAAAGTAACTCCCGGTAGTACTGTAGCTGTGTTTGGTTTGGGCGGAATCGGTCTAAGTGTGATTCAAGGAGCTGTGCTTGCCAAAGCTTCTAAAATTATTGCGGTTGATATTAACGAAGATAAATTTGCTTTTGCTAAGCAGTTAGGGGCCACCGATTTTATCAACCCCAAAAAATATGATCGACCCATTCAAGAAGTGATTGTGGAGTATACCGACGGGGGAGTTGATTATTCTTTTGAGTGCGTGGGGAATACTCAGTTGATGCGGTCGGCATTGGAGTGCTGTCATAAAGGTTGGGGAGAGTCGATTATTATTGGTGTTGCAGGGGCCGGACAAGAGATTTCAACCCGTCCTTTTCAATTGGTCACGGGAAGAGTTTGGAAAGGCAGTGCATTTGGAGGCGTTAAAGGAAGAACAGGAGTGCCTCAGTTGGTGGACAGATACATTCAAAAAGAGATCAAAGTCGATGAGATGGTGACTCATACAATGTCTATTAGCGAGATTAACCACGCCTTTGAACTGATGCACGAAGGGAAAAGTATTCGGTCGGTAGTGACCTTTTAAGGTTGTTGTCACATGTTGAATATAATCAGCACACATAAAGCTTTTGACGGTAAAGTCGGGTTCTTCTCTCATGCTTCAAAACTTAATGCCTGTACGATGAGGTTTTCGGTCTTTGTTCCAAAAGAGGCTGAAACTCAAGCCGTGCCGGTTCTTTACTGGCTGTCGGGCTTAACCTGCACGGAAGAAAACTTTACTATCAAAGCTAATGCTCAGAGGTTTGCTTCGCAGTTTGGAATTATGTTAGTTGCGCCCGATACTAGCCCGCGTGGAGAGGATATTCCTGGAAAGGGAGAAAGTTGGGATCTAGGGCAGGGGGCCGGGTTTTATGTCAATGCCACGCAAAGTCCTTGGTCTAAGAATTATCAAATGTACGATTATGTGACTCAGGAACTCCCCGAACTTATCGAGACAAACTTCAAAGTTATTCCCGACTGCAAAAGTATTTTTGGCCACTCTATGGGGGGCCATGGGGCTTTGGTCATCGGTATTCGAGAGTCTGAGCGATACCGTTCGGTTTCAGCTTTTGCTCCCATCACTCACCCTTGTTCGGTGCCGTGGGGAGAGAAGGCCTTTACGGCGTATTTAGGAGAGGACCGCAAAGCCTGGGAGGCTTACGATGCGACTCTTTTAGTTAAAAAACTGGGGTATGACAGGCCGATATTAGTGGATCAGGGGACGGAGGATCAGTTTTTAAAGACCTCGTTGCGCCCTGAAAATTTAGAAAAAGCCTGCGCTGAAGCTAATGTGAAATTGGAACTTCGTTATCAAAAAGGGTATGACCACAGTTACTATTTTATTAGTACCTTCATTCAGGACCATATCCGTTTCCATTCTAAATTTTTACTTTAAACCAAACTGATTCCATTGGCTTTCAAAGCGGGATTGGGAAATAGAAGTGAGCGTTCTTAGTTTTCCCGAAGAGAGTTGCTTAGCCATTTTGGAGGGGACAAGTTTACAGAGTCGTGAAAGCCCGCCTTGGATTCCTATTTCCATGCCGGCTAAGGCTCTGGCGTATCCTATAGGGTCTTTTAAATAGATCCAACCATCAACAAGCGCCTCAACGATAGAGCCTAGATCAAATTCGTCTAAATGGGGGCTTTGAGCGATCTGTTTTCCCCAATCATCAAAGAAAGGGCCTAGGGGAATGAGTAGAGAGGCGTGAGATCTTAAACATTTGGGTTTTCTCAGAGCAAAGTTACGGTGATTTTCGATAGCCATATACTGTCGATTTAAATGGCTTAGAGTCGGAAACGCTCCTTTTAAATGCGATGGGCTCTCGCGTTTGGCGAACTCTGTTCTTAAGAAGTCGTTCGGATCAAAGTTCCACAGTTCCATAACTCGAACCAAATCGCCTGCATTGTGAGCGATGACTGTGGCAGCTTTTAAGGCTCCAATGCCATCGCGGACTTCTCGAAATTGATTGAAAATAGAGAGCTCTCGATCCAGTTCCTTTAAAATCATTTCAGATAAAGCCTGGGCTCGTTCAGGGTGCCTTTTTCTTAATGCCCCATAGGCTGCAACTGAAATACTAAACCACTCTCCGTGGTGACCGCTTAAATAGTCATGAGTGATAGGGCTTTTCACCCCTCGGGCAGAAACGGGAGATGCATCCCAAGTTAATGCCTGTTCAACAACATCCACCATGGCAAATAGAAGATCCAGAGGAAGACCTGGGTGCCAAAGTCGAGAACGTATCTGATTATCAACATCGGTAGGGACAAACGTAGCAACCGTTCCCCAATGGGCAGAAACGCACAATTCAAAGTAAGTTGCATGGTTGAGTTCAGCTTCGGGAAACTTTTTAAGCCAGGCATCGGTATGGCGTAAAATTTTTAAGTAGCTTTGTTGAGGGGCTGAGGAAAGAGCTTCATTGAAAATAAAAGGGGCTGTGTTTTTGACGTGAGTCAGAAGGATCTGCGGTGAAATCCCTCTGGGAAATTCAGGTTCAGTCGGCGAAACTAGTTTTTCCCAAACTGACGGTATGGCAATTTCTTTGTCCATTTCCTTGGGGTTTTGCCACAGAATAGAAAAAGGTTCAATAAGGCTTAATTCAAATCTCGATGTGAAGTGATTTGGGATCTGACAGTTGAAAAAAAGTTGAGCAACTGTCAGATTTCTTAAAACTCGTTTTGAATACACACATGAGAAACTCTTTGAATGGGTGTCAAAAAATTGGACGGCAAAATTATAAGTTTCTGTTTTTATTATTTAATTTACCTTGTAGACCTTAAGTCTTAACTTCGGCCTCTTGATTGCAGACTATAAAAGTCAAAGATTTTCACTAAGGAAACTTAGATTAAGAATAGGAGACCCCCAATGAATCAGTTCTTAAAAAAACTAACTACGGTAGCTTTTACTTTAACCCTATTAGTCGGTTGCGGAATGTCGCCAGCGACTCGCAGGTCTTCAATCCCATCGACTACCAACTTTAATTTTGCTACGACTACGTCGACTTCGACTTCGAGCACGCTGCCTCCAACCCAAGACCCTACCTGTTCCTTACGTATCAATAACACTAATACATTTCCAGTTGCTGTGACTCCTCAATCCTCAGTGACTTATGAGGTCACTGTGAATGGGGGAGCTCTTAATCTGGCATTTAGTTTTGATAAAATTAAGATTCTTGATGATGAGTTCAGGACCTTTGTTGTGAGTTCAAACAATTCAAGAAAAGCGACTGTAACTGCGGTTTTCCCCTTCCAAAACCAAGCAGTCTATCCTGTGACGGCTTACGTTAATATCTCAGGGGCTTCGCCAATATTATGTAGCGGACAAGTTGGAATTAACTCATTAAATAGTTTACAGATCTCTGGGGCTGCACTTGTTGATACCTTTGAGACGGCAGTTTGGACAGCGAGTTTGCCAGGTCGCACTGACAGTATTTTCTATTTTGCCCAAGCCGAGTCCAATCCCGATGTTTCAGTGGAGGTCTTCGGTTCTACCATTTCTATCAGACAATCTTCATCTCAACGCTTTAGATATGTCTCACGAGAAGTTGTGATAAGAGTAGAAGCTAGAAACAATCAAGGTAATTTCATTGGTGCTACAACAAAAGTTCTCTACTTCTTACCTCGGGATCTTAATTGCCATATTTTTCAAGCTCCGAATGAGGTCAAAAGTGGCCAAAGCGTGAGTATTACAGCAGAGGCAGTTAACCCCTTTCTTCAACCCACTGGAGAGTCTTTGCAGAATGTGAAAATTGAGACCAATCAGCCCTACATAAATGCTGTGAGTGGTTTTGGAGCCTCGGGAGCCGTTCTAATCACTTTCCAATTGCCATCTGGGATCACAACAGCTCAGAGAGTTTCTTACAGGTTGCAATTGGCTAGTATCGCTGTCAGCCGAGAAACAAACACACTTCGCACCTGTTATACGGGTGACTTCTCAATCATTGTTAGGCCTTAACAGATTTAAGAATGGGAATTTTAGTCTACGACTCTCTCTCTAAACAGGAGGGAGTCGTTTTATCATTTGAGAAGAGACTTCAAGTAGTCGCTAAAATACTCTACAGTGTTGCTAGAGAGTGAAAGCTGTCGGTAAGAGATTTTAGA
>Ga0194131_10000593_pt1 | contig 61592 bp, 55 predicted proteins | sample TA2KigO120mmetaG_FD_148631 | JGI IMG/M metagenome (GOLD analysis project Ga0194131, IMG submission 148631) | Freshwater microbial communities from Lake Tanganyika, Tanzania - TA2015053 Kigoma Offshore 120m | ecosystem: Environmental > Aquatic > Freshwater > Lake | place: Tanzania: Lake... | reverse complement strand
ACCGCGCGCGGCCGCGGCCGCCTCGCCGGCACCGCATGCCGCGCCCGTACGCCACGCCCTGCGCCGCGCCACGTCGAGCGCCTGCAGCACGACCGCCGCCTCCTCGGGGCGGAGCCGCGCCTCGATGCGCACCATGCCGTCGTCCGTGTCGCGCACCCGGACGAAGCGCGCGCGCTCCTCTTCTGCGAGGCTCGGCGGCGGTCCCAGTTCCGCATCGGCCACGACGCGACGGTAGCCGCGGCAGATGCGCTCGAGCTGCGACGCGGTCGCGTGTGTCGCCATCTCGAGCAGCGTCGCCTCGGTGGCGGCGGTCGCGACCCGCGTGATCGCGCGCACCTTCGAGTAGCTGAGCGCACCGCGGCGGAGCGCATCGCCGACCAGCGGAAGCGTCGCGAGCGCGTGCGCCACGCGGATGCGCTCGCGCGCGGCACCGAGGTCGAGGCCGATCCGCCAGTTGAGCCAGTGGGCGCACGTCAGCGCACCGTGCGTCGCCCAGCCGCGGCCTTCGTCGAAGCGGCGGATGAGGGTCAGCAGGCGGTGCTCGGCGGCGTCGATGAGCGATGCCACCTCGGCGATCTCGTCGGCGAGCCGGTCGACTTCGGCGGGCGCGAGTGGCGGCGCGGCGAGACGCTCGAGCGCTGCGGGATGAATGCCGGATGTCGCGATCATCAGATGGCTGTACCACCGCCGCTTCGAGGGGGTCTCCGGCGGGCCGTGCGCGGCGATCTCGGCGCGCGAGGGGCGAGGCGGCCCTCCGCGGCGCGCGTGCGCTGGCGGCCGTCGTTCGCGCGCGGCGGGGGCGTCTCGACGGTCCAGTGGCGATGGCCGGGTAGCCGTCGCGGAATCCGTCAAGGGGATGCAAGCACAAAAAAGGCTGCCCGACCCCGAGAGACCGCGCGGCCAGGTCGTCGCCGCCTTCGGGCGGCGCGTGCCTACTGCACGGCAACCGCGCGGAGCCTCGGCGATCGCAACGCGGAATCAGGACGACTCTCCGCGCCGGCTCAAGCTCGGTCCGGGAGGTAGTACTGCGTGGCGTAGTCGGGAACGGCTGCCGGCATGCGTGCGTCCATCGACGGCGGTGCTCAGGCGCGCGGGCCGCGCTCCCGCGGCTCTCGGGCTTCGTTCGGCGGCGCGTCTCGCATCGGCTGCTACGGCTCGGTCGCGAGCGTGCCCGCCGACGCGGCGACGAACGCACGGAGCAGCGGGTGAGGCCGCTCGGGACTCGAGGAGAGCTGCGGCACGAAGAGCGTCGCAAGAAAGAAGGGGTGTCCGGCGAGCTCGACGATGCGCGGCTCGCGCGTCGCGCCATCGCCGGAGATGGTGAGGCCCGCGCGCTCGAGCGCCGGGACGTAGCTCGCGGCGAGACCGAACGAGCAGCGACACTCCTCGGTGCTCGCATCGGCCGCGTAGGCCGAGGCCGCCAACGATCCGGTCCTGAGTCGAACGATCGCGCGCTCGCCGGAAAGCGAGCAGGCGAGCGGCTCGATCACGAGCTCCGCCGCATGCGGAGCGTACTCGGGGTGCGCAGCTCCGTGGAGACCGAGAACGTTTCGCGCGAACTCCAGGGCGACGTGCTGGAACCCGCCGCACGTGCCGAGCAGGGGCCTCGCGTGCTCGCGTGCGTGACGGATCGCATGAAGCGCTCCGTCGATGCTCCGGTACGGACTTCCCGGCGCGACGAAGAAGCCCGCGAAGGACTCGAGCGGCATCTCGCGCAGGGCGTCCGTGGGCAGCCAGATGGGCTCGATGCCGACCCCGAGAGCAGTCGCGGCGTGTGACAGAGCCGCATCGGTGGCGACGTGGGTGGGACGGGATGCGTCGTGGTCGCCGATGATCCCGATCTTGATGGTCGTCGGCGCACGACCGATCGGCTCCCGGGCGGAGCCGGCCTGTCCGCGTACGACGACGAGGAGTACATTCTCGCGCAGCGTCAGAGGTGGAAGGTCACCCCGTACTCGCCAGCGACCCGGACAACCTCGGGAATGTCAGGCGGACCCGGCGGAATCTCGCGAGCCAGTGCCGAGAACATCGGGAGAGCCTTGCTGCCCGTCTGTCACTTCAAGCATCTCGCCACCGCCCGGACCGGAGCGGAACGCGTGAATCGTGCCGGCCGGGATGTGCACCAGCGTACCTGCGAGACACCTGGTCGTTTGGCCACCGCACGCGAACTGGAGTTCGCCCCTGGTCACGTAAAACGACTCGTCCCAAGGATGGCTGTGCGGTGGCGGGCCAGCGCCCTCGTCCCCGACCTGGAGCGTGATCTTTTGAGCTTGTGAAGCCGCGTCCGAGACGAGGACGGTGACCTTCACACCGATGACGTCGAGGGCCGGACCCCGATCGCCCGGGTTCACGATGAACTGCTGCGTTGGGTTCCTGACGTTGTCTCCCATCTGATTCGACGCATGCGCCGCCACGATTCATGTCTGGTCGCCCAGCAGGAAATCGCCAGGTCCGTTGAACGCGGCCGCCTCGCTGGTCATCTCGACACGCACCGCCGGGCGCTCCGCACCCCCGTCACGCGCCGAAGACGCCCGGGAGGGTCTCCCTCGCACCAGGCCTCCCTATCGTGCGGGAACGTCGCGCGTCAACGCCACGCCTGCCGCATCCCCGCCTCCGGTGAGGCGCGTTCCTCGACCGGCAGCGCCCTACGCCGCTGCTCTCCGTCGCCGTACCGACACACGGACCTCGCAGTCGACGACGTCGAGCAGCGCCAGCAGCTGCACGAAGCTCTTGCGCATGTTCGTGGGGTCGAGCAATCGGTAGAGCTGCGGTACCGACGTGCCGAGCCGGCGCGCGAGCTCGCGTCGGCTGAGGCCCGAAGCCTCGACGCGCCGGAGCGCCTCCACTGTGAGTAGGTGCAGCTTGATCTCCGCGAGGTACGAGGGGTCGCGGTTGTAGTCCAGCGCATCGTCGACGTGCACCGAGCCCTCGGCGCCCGACTGGAGCCGATACGTGATGGCCTCGTTGCCCAGCTCCGGGTCGACCCACGCTTCCGCGATGCGGTTCACTCTCGTCGGACGAGGCTCGAGCTTCGAGAACGGCAGCGGCAGCACCCGTCGGGACCAGGTTTCGAGCTCGATCCGGCGCCTCCGGTTGTCGATGCGGACGGATCGTAGCTTCACAGCGCCCCCTCCCGCACGAGTATCCCGATCAGCTCGACGACGCGCGCTGGCGGCCGACCTTTCATCGGGGACCGGTCTTCGAGGTTCCACTTCACGACGAGTTTCCCATCGCGGTAGACGTGCAGTGTCTCGGCGCGTGATCAGCCTTTCGGAAGCGAAAGACGTACCCGCCACGACGAATCTTGCCCATCCCGATCCGTTACCGCAACTGGTTACGGATGACTTGGGTGCGGTCGCGCGAAATGTCTCCGCTGCATCCATCGGGGCACGGGGCGTGTGCAGCGCTCGACCGGGCGAGCACGGGCCGCGAAGCGAGCGGAACCGACGCGACGGACCGGTCAGCAGCGCAGCATCGCGCAACGATCCGAGAGCCTCCGGTTCGCCGCACGCTACCTCGCGCGTGCTCGGGAAGCCCTCACGCGGCGTGCGGACCGGCGTCGACGTGGCCACGTCGACAGCGCCGGGCGCCACCGTCTCGAGGCGCCGCACGACCGACGCGTCGCGCGGTACGGTCAGCAGGATGCGCGACCCCTACGCGGGAACCGCCGTGCGCTCAGGCGTCGTCGCGCGCGACCAGGAAGTGACCCTGCGCGGTCGCGATCGGACGCGCCGGATCGTCCTGCCAGGCTTCCACGCGCACGTTCACCACGCGGCGCCCGTGCTTGGTGACGATGGTGCGGGCGAAGGTGTCCACGGTGCGGCCCGAGCGCAGGTAGGCGATCGTCAGGTCCACGGGCTTCGGCAGCGCGCCGCCCGCCGGCGAGATGCGCAGCACCTCGACGATCGCTGCGGTCTCGAGGAACGCGCCGATGGCACCGCCGTGGATCGCCGGCAGGGCCGCGTTGCCGACGATCTGCGGGCCGAAGCGCATGCGCGACACGATTCCGCCGTCCGGTCCGTCGTCCACCGTGATGCCGAGGAAGCGGCAGTAGGGAATCGCGTCGAGCAGCGCGCGTACTTCCGCGGTGGTGCGCTGCGGCCGTGCCTGCGAGGGATCGGCGTCGGCGGCGCTCACTTCCGCTCCAGCGCCGCCGCGGCACTCGGCAACGTCCTGTTCGCGCCCAGCATGAAGGTCATCGCCGTCGTGGCGATCGGGTCGTTCGGGTCCTCGTGGTAGGCCGTCCCGTGCACGAACGCGACGTGTCGCGTGACCTTGTAGCAGCGCACGTAGCCGATCACGTCGAGGCCCGGCGTCGCCGGCTTCATGTAGTCGATGCGCAGATCGAGCGTCGCGATCGAGCGCAGCTCGGGCAGTGCCGTCGCGACCGCCACGCCGGCTGCGTTGTCGAGCAGCGTGGTGATGACGCCACCGTGGATCACGCCGGTCGCGGGGTTGCCGACCAGCTTCGGGTCGAACGGGACCTTGAGCCACGTCTCACCCGGCTTCGCGTCGACCACGGTGAAGCCGAGCGCCATCGCGTGCGGGACGGACGAGACCAGCAGATTCTTCCGCTCGACGACCAGGTCGACCAGCGACGGAGCCTCTCCCGGTTCGCTCACCGCATCCTCTGAACCATCCTCGCCGGGGCAGAGCAACGCCGCCGGAGGGGTTCATCGGCCGCTGGATGTTGCGGAGAATCGGCAGGCGGGGCACCAGAGCCGAGCATGAAGGCCATCCACGTCACGGGCATCGGCGGCCCGGAGGTCATGAAGCTCGTCGAGATCCCCGAGCCCGAGCCGGGGCCCGGCATGCTGCGCATCCTGAACCACGCGATCGCGATCAACTTCCACGACGTGCAGTCGCGACGACATGGTGAGGACGGTCTCGCCCATCCCTTCGTGCCCGGCACGGACTTCGCGGGAACCGTCGACGCGATCGGACCCGGCGTCGAGGGCTTCGCGATCGGCGAGCGCATCCTCGGCATCAACCTGCACGACGCCTACGCGGAGAAGACGCTCGTGCCGGGGTTTCTCGCGACGCGCATTCCGGACGATGTTTCGTTCGAGGACGCGGCGTCGTGTCCCGTCGCCGGGCTGACCGCGTTCTTCCTGACGCACGACAACCGCGTCGGGCCGGACTCGGCGGTCGTGGTGCACGCGGCGGCGGGCAGCGTCGGCTGCTTCGCCGGCGCGCTGCTGCGCGACGTGGGGGCGCAGTCGATCGGGCTCGTGTCGACGGCGGCGAAGGCGGACGTCGCGCTCGCCGCGGGGTTCCGGTACGTGATCGACTACCGGCGCGAGGACCCGCTCGCGCGCGTGCGCGAGCTCACCGGCGGGCAGGGCGCGCATCTCGTGCTCGACTCCGTCGCGGGACCGCGGATGGCGCAGAGCTTCGAGATGCTGCGTCCGGGCGGGACCGTCGTGCTGTTCGGCCGCGCCGCCGGGGACCCGCCGGCGGACGCGATCCTGCAGACGTTCCTCGCGTCGGGGCGGAACCTCGGCCTCCGCACCTACTTCCTCGGCACGACGCTCGCGAACGAGCTGCAGCGGATCCCGGCCGCCTACGCCGCGCTGTTCGACCTGTTCCGGAGCCGCGCGATCACGCTGCCGATGGAGCGCGTGCCCCTCGCCGCGGCGGCCGACGCCCACGCGCGCCTCGAGGCCCAGCAAACCGTCGGCAAGCTGATTCTCGTCCCCTGATCCCGCTCGGCACCGGCCCTCCCGCGAAGCCCGAAGGGCGAGTGGCCGAGCCGTCAGGCGAGCTGGGGGAGGGAATCGGTCGCGGCTTCGCCGCGGCCGAGAGAGGGGGACAGCGTCCCCCTCTTTTCATTCATCACTCGGAGCAGGCAACGTCGCGGCGAGCTTCGCCGGCGCCGTCATGCGCCACGACTCCGCGAGCAGCGCGTGCACCTCGTCCCAGTCGACGTTGCCGTCGAGCCGGATGCCGATCCAGCCTCTGGGGCCGAGGTAGGGCGGCTTGAAGAAGCGTGCGGGGTCGGCGTCGATCAGCACCTCCTGCATGCCCATCGCGGCCTTGCACCAGACCGCGATGTTGCCGTCGTGGTGGTGATCGGTCGCGAACATCGCGAACATCTTGTCGCGCACGCGGAACGTCGGCTCGCCCCACGCCTCCTTCTCGGTGACCTCGGGAAGCGAGAAGCAGACCTCGCGCAGTCGCGCGAGCGGCGTCGCGATCTTCCTCTGCAGCGCGGGCCGCGCACGAGCGTACGAGCCGTGCGACGGCGAGTCCTTCACCGCGCCAGCCGCGGCGGCGCGCTTCTTCGCCGGAGCCGACGCGACCTTCCTGCGCGCTGGCGTCGCGGCCTGCCGCGCGACGGCTGCCTTCTTCTTCGCGGTGGGGCTCATGCGGGCTCCTCCAGGTCGAGCCGTCGCAGCGCTGCCGCGACGGACAGCGGCTCCTCGGGAACGTGCGTCTCGTGCTGCAGCATCTTCTGCCAGTGGCCGACGCCCCACCACCGGTCGCGCTTCCAGCCGATGCGCGGCAACTCGCCGGCCGCGACGAAGCCGCAGCGCTCGTGCAGCGCGACGCTGCCGGGGTTCGGCAGCGCGATCACGCCGATCGCGGTGTGGAAGCCCTGCGCCTCGAGGATCGGCAGCAGCACGCCGTAGAGCACGCGGCCGACGCCGCGCCGGTGGTGCAGGTGCGACACGTAGACGGTCGTCTCGACGGCCCAGTCGTACGCGCGCCGCGCTTTCAAGCGTCCCGCGTAGGCGACGCCGACGACCTCGCCAGCCCGCTCGGCCACCAGCCACGGGTGGCGCTCGTGGCCCGCGGCCCATTCCGCGCGCCAGTGCGCGGTGCCGAGCGGCTCGGCGTGGAAGTTGTAGTGCGTGTTCTCGATCGCCCAGTTCACGACGTCGCGCACGGCGGTGAGGTCGCCCTCGCGCGCCACGCGGACTTCGGTCGCCGGTGGGTGGTCGATCTCGCCGGCGCACGACTGCGATCGGTCAGCCATGGAACGCGCGAATCACCTTCGCCCAGCGGTCGTCGCCGTCGCCCTTGCGGTAGGGAATGTAGAAGCCGACGCGGTCGAGGAGCCCGTCGTACTTCGCGTGGATCCGGCCGGCGATCTCGTCCCACGTGCCGGTCACCGCGAAGACGTCGAGCATCTCGTCGGTGATGAGATCCGCCATGCCGGCCCAGTCGCCCGAGCGCGCCTTGTCGTTGAGCTTCGCCTGGCTGTCGCCCCAGCCGTGCGCGTCGAGCACGGCCTTGTACTGCGGCGTCGACGCGTAGAAGGCGATCTGCTGCTTCACGGGCGCCTCCATCCTCTTCCGCTCCTCGGCGCTGCCGCCGACGATGACGAACGCCGACGTCGAGAGCTTGCACGCGCTCGTGCTGCGCCCCGTCTTCCTCGCCCCCTGCTCGATGTTCGGCAGCACCATCTCGTTCAGGTACTTGACCGTGTGGAACGGGTGCACGTGGAAGCCGTCGCAGAGCTCGCCGGCGAGGCGGCACATGAGCTCGTTCACGCCCGCGATGTAGATCGGGATCTCGGGGTGCTCGATCGGACCCGGGTTGAAGAACGGGGTCATGAGCGTGAACTCGTAGAACTCGCCCTTGAACGACGGTCGTGTGTTGTTCTGGAAGGTATCCCACGACGCGCGGATCACCTGGATCATCTCGCGCAGGCGCTTGACGGGCTTCTCCCACTTGATGCCGAAGCGGCGCTCGTTGTGCGCGCGCACCTGCGTGCCGAGGCCGAGCATGAAGCGTCCGCCGGACTGCGCCTGCAGGTCCCAGGCGAGCATCGCGTGCGCGAGCGGGGAGCGCGGGAACGCGACCGCGATCGACGTGCCGAGCTTCAGCTTCGTCGTGTGCTCCGCTGCGATGGCGAGCGGCAGGTACGCGTCGTGCGCGGTCTCGGCGGTCCAGGCGCCGTCGAACCCCGCCTCCTCCGCCGCGCGCGCGGCCTCCGGAACGTCCTTCAAGCTCGCTGCGGCGAGCCCCGTGTCGAGCTTCATCGATCTCCCTCTCTGGCTGGGCACCGCGGCGGTCGCCGGGGCGATTCGGCTTCTAGCCGATACAGGGCTATACGGAAACGATGCAGGCACGCATGCCCCTGGGCGACTTCCTGGTCGCGTACCTCCGCCGGCTCGGTGTGAAGCGGATCTTCGGCATCCCCGGCGACCTCGTTCTGCGGCTGTTCTCGCAGCTCGGCGAGCGCGGTCGCTGGAAGATCGTCACGCTGTCGCACGAGCCCTCGGTCGGCTTCGCGGCCGACGGCTACGCGCGCGCGACCGGTGCGCTCGGCGTCGCCTGCGTCACCTACGGCGCGGGCGGGCACAACATGGTGAACGCGGTCGCCGGCTCGTACGCCGAGCACGTGCCGGTGCTGGTGATCAGCGGCGGGCCGGGCGACGAGGAGCGCAAGTTCGGCACGCTGATCCACCATCAGGCCCGCACCATCGAGTCGCAGCTGAACATCTACCGTGAGGTCACCGCGGCGGCGCGCCTGATCGACGACCCGCGCACGGCGGCCGAGCAGATCGACGACGTGGTGCGCACCATGTGGCGCGAGCAGCGCCCGGGCTACCTCGAGATCCACCGCGACATGGTCGATCGGCTCATCGACGTCCCGCGCGACATCGCCGACGAGACACACCCGCTCGGGCTCGAGCACTCGAACCCGCAGAAGGTGCGCGAGGCCGCGCGCGACGCCGCGGAGCGGCTCGACCGCGCGGAGCGTCCGGTGGTGATCGTCGGCATCCAGACGTTCCGCTTCAAGGCGCAGCGCGAGGTGCTGGCCCTCTGCGAGCGCCTCCGCGTACCCGTGCTCGCGACGATGCTGTCGAAGGGCGCCGTGCCGATGGAGCACCCGCTCTACATGGGCGTGTACATGGGGGCGCACAGCCCGCCCGCGATCCGCAAGCGCGTCGACGAGGCCGACCTCGTGCTCGACCTGGGCTCCATGCTGACCGACATCGGCAGCGTCAAGCAGTCGCCCATGAGCGAGCGCTCGATTCGCGCCGTCGACCGCCGCGTCGACGTCAGCTACCACACCTACACCGACGTGGCGCTGCGCGACTTCGTGCGCGCGCTCCTCGAGCAGAAGCCGCGCGCGCGCCTCGAGAAGGTCGTCTATCACGACAACCTGCCGAAGCCGCCGCGCTGGCTCTCCGAGCTGCCGGCGCGCGGCGGGCGCGCGGCGCGCGTCAAGCGGCAGGTGCCGCCGCCGTCGCGCGCACGCGCGGGCGGCGGCACGGTGCGCGTCGCCGAGATGCTGCAGGTGCTGAACCGGTTTCTCGACGGACGCCGGGACTTCGTCGTCGTCGCGGAGTCCGGCGACATGCTGTTCGCGGGAATCGATGTGCGCGTCGCGGGGCGAGCCGCGTACTTCGCGCAGGGCTTCTACGCATCCATGGGCTTCGGCGTGCCGGGCGCGTTCGGCGTCGAGCTCGGCCTCGGCAAGCGGCCGATCCTGCTCTCGGGCGACGGTGCGTTCCAGATGACGGGCCCGGAGATCGCGCACGCGCGCCGCCACGGGCTGCGCCCGATCGTGCTGCTCACGAACAACGGCGGCTGGGGGATCTTCCGGCCGGTCGTGAAGCGGCAGTCGATTCTCGAGATCCCGCCGTGGCCCTACGCGGAGCTGGCGCGCCTGTGGGGCGGGCAGGGCGAGCGCGTGACCAGCGGCCCCGAGCTGCTCGCGGCGCTCGAGCGCGCCGAGCGCGCGGAGTCGTTCGCGCTCATCGAGGTGATGATCGGCCGCACGGACCTGTCGCCGCTCAGCCGCAAGTACATTCGCCTCTCGTCACGCCAGGGACAGGCGAAGCCCGCGTCCGGACGCCGCCGCTGAGCCCCGCTCCGCGCGCTGCGCCGCGACGCGCGGAGCGTCGCGAGCCGCTCGATTCTCGGGCGCGCGGACGGGTTGGCGTCGGGCGCGCCGCTGGCAGCGTCGGACTGCTCAGGAAGTGCCGCGAGCGCAATCCGGTCGAGTGCCAGCGGGCGTGCGATGGCACCCGCGAGGCGCACCCGATCCATGTGCGAGCAGCCCTGGCGGAGCACCAGGCGACCGGTAGGATGCAGTCGGCAGCCCGTCAGTGAAACGCGGACTTCGGCCGCCCACCGAAGCCGGCGACCGACGACTGCGCCGAGTTCCGCCACGCCATAACGTTGTCCAGGGTCGACCCGATGTAGGCGCCGTGGCTGACGTAGACGTAGGCACACGCGGCGCCCGTGACGAGCCCGTAGATGAACGTTTTCATGAGCCGCTGAACCTCTGATCCGGATATCGGCAGCGGCGGCACCGTGCTGAAACCGGGCGGCGCCGGCGGCGCCCCGCGAAATCGAGAGTTCTCCAGTCGCTGCCCGGGGGCTATGGTGACGATGTGAGCAGAATTGCCATTCTGGGAGGGACGGGCGCGCAGGGACTCGGTCTCGCGCTGCGCTTCGCAGCGGCCGGGGAAGCGGTCGTGATCGGCTCGCGGGTCGCCGAGCGTGCTCTGGAGGCGGCCGCCAGGGTCCGTGCCGCGGTGCGCAACGCGACCGTCGAGGGGTGCGAGAACGTGGCGGCGGCGGCGCTCGCGGACCGCGTCGTGCTGACGCTGCCGGTCGAGGGCATCGTGCCGTTTCTCGCCGACGGCGCGGCGCAGCTCGCCGGCAAGATCGTGATCGACGCGATGGTCCCGCTGACGGTCCGCAAGCGCGTCGCCGAGCTGGAGCCGGTCGTCGGCGCACCGTCGGTGAGCGAGCTCGTGCAGATGCGGGTCCCGTCGGCGCGCGTCGTCTGCGCCTTCAAGAACGTCCCCAGCGACGAGCTGCAGGATCTCGCGCACCCCGTGCCGGGTGACGTCCTGCTCTGCGGCGACGACGAGCTCGCGCGCTGCGAGGTCGCGCGGCTGGTGGAGCTCATCGCGGGCCTGCGCGCCGTCGACGCGGGACCGCTGCGGCTCGCGCGCTACATCGAGGGTCTGACCGCGCTGCTGGTGAGCCTCAACCTGCGCCACAAGACGCTCACCTCGATCGAGATCGTCGGCCTCGAGCGCACCCGTCGGGCGGGTGCCGCGTAGCCGTACGGCCGACCACGGGCGTCAGCCCCCGCAGGCCTCCGGGTTGCCGGTGAGTCGGACCGCTTCGGCGCGGTGCTGCGCCGAGGCGGCGAGATCCCCCGTCGCGGCGAGGGCCTGCGCGAGCCCGCAGTGCGCCGAAGCGTCCGACGGCACGAGCTCGAGCGCTCGCCGGTAGCCGCGGACCGCCGCCTCGGCGTTTCCCTCGAGCAGGTCGAGGCGCGCGAGGTTGCCGTGCGCGAGCGCGCTCGCAGGCTGGTGCTGCAGGGCGGTCTCGAAGCGCGCGCGCGCGGCGTCGGCCTTGCCCTGCATCGCGAGGATGACGCCGTAGTGGCTGTTCGCGTCGAGGTGGTCCGGCACCAGCTCGAGCACGCGTGCGAGCTGCTCGCCCGCCTCGTCGTAGCGTCCCTGGCGCAAGAGCGTCACGGCGAGCGCGTAGCGGACCATGTAGTCGTTCTCCCGCATGGTCTTCTCCGGGAAGTGCGGCGGATCGATCTCGAGCACGCGGCGGAAGCTCCGCTCGGCCTCGGGGAAGCGCTCCGCGGCTGCGAGCGCCATGCCGAGGTTGCTGTAGGCGAGGTAGTTGGCGTCGGTGACCTCCGTCGCGTGGGAGAAGAGCGTGATCGAGCTGCGCCAGACGCCGACCTGCTGCCAGGTGCGCACGGCGAAGAAGAGCAGCAGCACGCCGACGGCACAGGTCGCGATGCGTGCGCGCTCCGGGTTGCTCGCCCAGTCGCGCAACGTCCAGAGCAGCGAGATCTGCAGGCCGAGAACCGGCAGGTACGTGTAGCGGTCCGCCATGGCAGCCACGCCGACCTGCACGAGGCCGATCACCGGCACCAGCATGCCGAGGAACCAGAGCCAGCCGACGAGGATCCACGGGCGGCGCCGCACCTGCCACGTCGCCAGTGCAGTCGCAGCCGCGATCGTCGACACCGCCCCGACGACCGCGGCCGCCGGCCACGATGCGGGGTACGGGTAGAGCACCGAGAGCCCGAAGGGCCAGATCAGCGCACCAGCATGGCGCACCACCGAGATGGCTGCATTGGCGAGCCGCAGCGCCACGGGAATGCTCGAGAACGTCGCCCCGGCGGCGTCCTGCACGAGGTACGTCGCGACGGCGGACGCGGCCGTGAGCGCGAAGAACGGCAGCTTCTCGACCAGCAGCGCGCCGAGGCGATCGCGCCGCAGGCGGGCGAACGGCCACACGTCGAGCAGCAGCAGGACGAACGGGAGCGTGACCAGCATCGCCTTCGCCAGCAGCCCGAGGGCGAACGCGAGGAGCGCGGCGAGGTACCACGCGGTGGTTGCGCCGCGTGCGTGCTCGCGCGGTCCGTCGCCGTGCGTGACGCGCGCGTACCCCGCCCACGCCCACAGCGAGAGAAGGAAGAAGAATGCGCTCAGCACGTCCTTGCGCTCGGAGACCCACGCCACCGACTCGGCGCGCACCGGGTGCCACGCGAACAGCGCGGCGCACGCGGCGCTCGTCCAGAAGGCGCCCGTCGCGCGACGCAGCATCAGGAAGGCGAGCATGCCGTTGACCGCGTGCCACAGCACGTTCACCGCGTGGTGCCCACCAGGCTCGTAGCCGAACAGCGTGACGTCGAGCGCGTGCGAGAGCCACGTGAGCGGGTGCCAGTTCGACGACTGCACGTTGGTGAACGCCCAGTGCACGGCGTCGAGGCCGGCCCCGAGGCGGAGCCCAGGATTGTCGACGACGTAGTCGTAGTCGTCGATGTTGACGAACTCGAAGGTCGCTGCGTGGCCGAAGAGCAGGAGCGTGCCCACGAAGAGCGCGAGGCAGACGCGCCACGCGCTGCGTGGCACGGCGGCGAGTGCCACGGCCGCGCGATCCCCGTCTTCCGGCGACGCGTTGCCGGAAGGTGCCGCCGGAGTCGTCGTCACGCGCCGCTGCCGCGCGACCGCCGCCGCGTGGCCGCGACCGCGCGCCTACGTGCAGTCGCGGTTCGCGGGTCGCCCGCCGACGGCGCGGTCGCGGTTCGCGGGTCGCCCGCCGAAGGTGCTGCCCCGCGTACCGACGCCCCGACGACGCCGAGGGCGCGGGCGACGCCATCGAGCAGCTCGGCCGTCGGACGGACGCGCTCGTCGTGCAGCGTCGCGATCGCGTCCTCGCTCAGGCCGGTGCGCCGCGCGAGCTCGCGGCGGGAGATTCGCTTGGCGACGACCCAGCGCAGCAGCATGCGCCGTGCGAGGTCCGGCTCGAGGTCGATCCATTCGAACCAGTCGCGCGACACCACAGCGACCGACGGCCGCGGTGGCGCCGCGCCCTCGGCGAGGCAGGCCTCGAGCCAGCGGTGCAGTGCCGCGCGGGCCTCGCGCACGACGGTCTCGGGCGTATCGCCAGCGGCCTGACAGCCCGGGCAGTCGGGGAACTCGGCGACCAGACGGTCGCCGACGGCGTCGATCAGGGCAGCGTAGCGCATGGGTGCGTCCCGGCGATTGGCCCGCACCGGGACGCACTCGTCAAGCCCTGCGATCGTCCGGGCTGCCGGAGTGCAGGCGGGGCAGGCGGGCGAGGCCATGGTCGTCGAGCCAGCCGTGCAAGCTCGTCCAGAGGCGGCCGCTGCCGCCGCAGTTGGCGCATGGCGTGCGGCTCACCGAGCCGGGCCGAACGTGCCTGCAGTCCGGGCAGGGAGTCGACGCGAAGCCCGCTTCGCGCGCGAAGTCGCGAAGGTCGCGCGGGCCCGACGGGCTCATCGGCCCACCGTCGCGTCAACGGCGGTTGGCGCCGTGAGCGCGACGGTCCCCTGCAGTGGCACCGGTGGGACACGGGGCCGCCTGCTCGCGAGGGAACTCGCCATCGTGGATGCTCGATTTCGCGCCGACGCTGTGTCCGGCGCTCCGTGGGCTGGCTCATCGTGGTCATCTCGCCGGAAGACCAATGTAAGGTTCGTTCAAGATCGTTCGGCGAGACGTTCCGCTCCGCCGGCTGCGGTCCGGCTCGAGCGCTCCGCGCGCGACCCTGGTGCGCGGCACCGCGCATCGCGAAGCGCCTTCCGCAGCGGCTGCCGGAGCGTCTCTCCGGCGGCGGTCGTGCCGTGCCCCGGCTACACCACCGACGGGCGCGGCGGCTTGTCCTTGCGCGGCGCCGCGTCGTTCGCCTTCGCCTGCAGCACCGGGGGATCGTCGTCGAACGACGTCTCGTAGGCACGCATGACGTCGTCGAACGGCCCGTCGAGACGCACGCGGCCGGCGTCGATCCAGATCGCGCGCTCGCAGTAGGCGCCGAGGAACGCGGGGTCGTGCGACGTCATGACCAGTGTCTGGCCGGAACGCGCCAGCGCCCGGAAGTACGCGTCGGTGGTGCGCGCGAAGCCGCGGTCGACGTTGCCGAGAACCTCGTCGAAGACCAGGAAGCGCTCGTCGCTCTCGGCGAACACGCTCAGCGCGAGGCGCTGCACCTGGCCCATCGACAGGTCCTTGAGCAGCGCGTGCGTCAGGTGCGTGATGCCCGCGCGCGCGATGATCTCGTCCTGCCGCGGCGCGAGCTTCCGGCGTACCAGTCCGTGGATGGCGCCGAAGAGGAACACGTTGTCGGCGACGCTGAGCTCGGGCGAGAAGCCGATCGTCGTGCTGAACAGCGCACGCGGCGGGCTCGCGAGGGTGATCGTGCCGCGCGTCGGCTCGAGGATGCCGGACAGGAGACGGAGCAGCGTCGTCTTGCCCGAGCCGTTCCGCCCGACGAGCGCCACCCGCTCGCCGGGCGCGACCGAGAGGCTGACGTTCTCGAGCGCCCACAGCTCGTGTCGGAGCGGCTCGCGGCGGACCAGCGCGCGCAGCACGCGCAGCGTCGTGCGCTGCGTGTGCGGGATCATGAAGCGCTTGGCGACGCTCTCGAGCCGGACCGCGGCGCCGCTCACGTCCGCTCCATCGCGGCGCTCTCCGCCGTCAGGAACGCCGCATAGCCGACGAGCAGAACGGCCGCGCCGATCAGCATCGCGTGGACGTAGACGCCCGGGCCCGCCGGCGGCCCGATCAGCGCGCCGCGCAGCGCGACCAGGAACGGCGTCAGCGGGTTCAGCCAGTAGATGATGAAGCGCGCCGGCGCAGACAGGCTCTCGAGCCCGTAGAACACCGGCGTCACGAACATCAGCAGATGCGTGACGAGCGTCCAGATGTGCTCGACGTCGCGCGCGAAGCTGAACAGGACGGCGCCGAGCATGCCGACGCCGGTGACGAGCGCAAGGAATCCCAGAACCAGGGGCACCATCGCGAGCACGCCGTGCCACGTGAGGGTCCCGTAGTACACGGCGAGCAGCGCGCAGAGCACCATCTCGACCAGAAACTTGTAGCCGTGGAACGCCACCTGCGAGAGGATCACGGTCTCCCGCGGCACGGTCGTGTTCAGCAGCAGCGCCCGGTTCGCGAACAGGATCGCGATGAGCAGCCGGGTGACGGTGGCGAAGTAGCTGACCAGCGCGATGCCGAGCAGGAGGAAGAGCGGGTACGCGTGCAGCTCCTCGCCGAAGCGCTCGCGGAACACGAGGTACAGCGCACTCAGCATCGCAAACGGTGCGAGCAGGCTCCACAGCGCGCCCGCGATCGAGTTGTGATCGGTGTTCTTGAACGCGGCGCGCACCAGCTCGGCGAAGAGTGCGCGGTTCGGCTCACCGAGGAACGTGCGCGCGCGCGCTGCGGCACGACCGGCGAGCCACGTCAGGTCGATGCGCCGCGCGGCGATGGGTTGCGGTGGGGTGCTCACGCGGCCCCCGCGTCGCGCTGCCGCGCCGGCGTCCGGAGCATCGCGTCCCCGTGACGGATCGACGACATGCGGCGTCAGTGTCGCGTCCGGGAAAGAGGATGTAAAGCCATGGGGACCCGCGTGGAGCCGGTCCCGCCGCACGTGCGGTCGGTGCGTTGCCGCCGCCGGGACCGCCTCGTAGAGTGATCGCGTCTTGCGGGGCTCCGCCGGCACCGTATCCGGAAAGAGATTTTGACGATCGCTCGCAACGCAGAAGCGCCCGCGGGATCCGAGGCCGCCGGATCGCCGTGGTCGCCGCTCCGCCACGGGGTGTTCCGTGCGCTGTGGATCGCGTCGCTCGCGTCGAACGTCGGCACGTGGATGCAGGGCGTCGCCGCGGTGTGGCTGATGACGTCGCTGTCGAGCTCACCGGTGATGGTCGCGCTCGTGCAGACCGCGGCGAGCTTGCCGCTGGTGCTGCTCGCCCTTCCGGCGGGCGCCCTCGCCGACATGGTCGACCGGCGGAAGCTGCTGCTCGCGAGCCAGACCTGGATGCTGCTCGCGTCCGGCGCGCTCGGCGTGCTCACGGTCGGCGGGTTGCGCGATCCCTGGTGGCTTCTCGGCTGCACGTTCGCGATGGGGATCGGCTCCGCGCTGACGGGTCCCGCCTGGCTGGCGATCACGCTCGAACTCGTGCCCCGGTCCGAGCTTCCGGCGGCGGTCGCGCTCAGCTCGGCCTCGATCAACCTGGCACGCGCGGTCGGGCCCGCGATCGGCGGGCTGATCGTCGCCGCGATGGGGCCGGGCCCGGCCTTCCTGCTCAACGCGGCGTCGTTCGTCGCGGTTCTGGGCGTGCTGTTCGCGTGGCGCCGCGAGCCCACCGTCGACGTGCTGCCGCGCGAGCACGTGTTCGGCGCGATCCGCGCGGGGATGCGCTTCGTCCGCCACTCGCCCGCGCTCCAGCGCATCCTGCTGCGGGTCGGCATGTTCGTCTTCTTCACCAGTGCCGTCTGGGCGCTGCTGCCGGTCCTGGCGAAGCAGCGCATGGAGACGCAGGCGGCGGGCTACGGTGTCCTGCTCGGCGCGATCGGGATCGGTGCGGTCGTCGGCGCGTTCACGCTGCCGCGGCTGCGCGCCCTGCTCACCGTCGACCGCATCGTGGACCTCGCCGGCGTCGTCTTCGCGGCGGTCCTCCTGCTGCTCGGCGTCGTGCCGAGCTTCGGTGTCGCGTTCGCGCTTCTCGTCGCGTGCGGGCTCGCGTGGATGTCGCCGCTCACGAGCCTGAACGTCGAGACGCAATCCGTCGCGCCGTCGTGGGTGCGAGCCCGCGCGCTGGCGCTGCACCTGCTCGTGCTGCAGGGCGGGCTCGCGGCCGGCAGCGCGCTCTGGGGCTGGGTCGCGGATTCGCAGGGGAGCCCGCGCGCGCTGCAGATCGCGGGGGCCGGGCTGCTGCTCTCGGTGGTGGTGAGCCAGCGCTTCCGCCTGCGTCCGACCGCGCACATCGACCTCCGCCCTGCGGTGCGCTGGCCCGCCGAGGAAGTCATGGCGGCGGCGGAGTACGACGAGGGGCCCGTGCTCGTCTCGGTCGAGTACGAGATCGATCCGTCGCGCGAGGAGGACTTCCTGCGCACGATGGAGATCGTCCGCCGCATGCGGCGCCGCAGCGGCGCGTGGCGGTGGGGTATCTTCCGCGACGCCGCGCGCCCGAACGTCTACCTCGAGTCCTTTCTCGTCGAGTCCTGGCTCGACCACCTGCGCCAGCACGAGCGCATGACGGTGACCGACCGCGACATCAGCTACCGCGCCCGCGATTTCCACGTCGGCGAGGACCCGCCGATCGTGCGACACCTGATCGCCCGGATGCCGATCGGCTGACGCGACACGGCGGGCCCCGGCGCGGCGACCAGTCGACGCGCCGCGCACGCGCACGTTCCATCGCGGCTGCTCGCCGCTTCAGCGGAACGCCGGGATCACCTTCTCCGCGAAGAGATGCGTCGCACGCAGGTCGTCGACGCGGCCGAACATCGCGATGAAGTGCGTCACGCCGATCGCGGTGAACTCGCGGATGCGCTCGATCACCTGCGCGGGCGTGCCGGCGATCATGCGCTCGTCCATCGCCGCGCCGACGGCGCCCATCGCCGCGGCGCGCTTCTTCAGCCGCCGGTCGAGGCGCTCGGCGTCGTCGTCGATCAACAAAGGTCCGAACCAGCTGCGCTCGATCTCGCCTGGGTCGCGGCCAAGGTCGGCGCAGTGTCGATCGAGGATCGCCATCTTGTGCTTGAACTCGGCCGGCGAGCCGCCCATGTTCCAGACCTGTGCGTAGCGGGCGACGAGCTTCAAGAGGACCTTCTCGCCGCTGCCGCCGATGACGATCGGCGGGTGCGGCTTCTGCACCGGCTGCGGCCGGTTCCACGCCCGCTCGACGCGGTAGTGCTTGCCGGAGAAGTCGGCGCGGTCGTCACGCCACATGCGGACGCAGATCTCGAGCGCCTCGGCGAAGTGCTCGAGGCGCTGCCCGATCGTCGGGAACTCGTAGCCATACGCCTGGTACTCCTGCTGGAACCAGCCGGCGCCGAGACCGAACTCCAGCCGGCCGCCCGAGATCGCATCCAGACTCGCCGCCATCTTGGCGACCAGGGCGGGGTTCCGGTACGAGTTGCAGCCGACGAGGATCCCGAAGCGGACGCGGCTGGTCTCGCGGGCGAGCGCCGCGAGCGTCACCCAGGCCTCGAGCTGGTCGGCGTGCGCCGGCGTGACGACGCCGTAGAAGTGGTCGTCGAGCCAGAGCGTGTCGTAGCCGAGGCGCTCGGCCTCGCGCCAGTGCCGGGCGAGGGCCGCGTAGCTCGCGCCCTCCTGCGGGGTCTGGATGCCGAAGCGGATCGGTCGTGAGCCCATGCCGGGCTCGCTACTACACCGGGTCGATCCTGTCTGCCGCAGCGCCGGCAGCTTGCCGGGGTGGGTCGGGCGGTGCGGTCAGCCCCCCGGCGAACGCACCTCGATGGCGAGACCGGCAGAGAGGTGTCCGTCGTCCACACCCCACGCACCCAGCGCCCACGTCTCCTCCGGAGACCTCACTGCCGCCGTCTCGTACGCACCCGAGCGCTCCCTTCGGCCACGTCCACCCACAACCGCACCACAACGTCCGCCGCCCACATCCGCAACAGGGAGCACCCCGGACCACAGCAAGCTCGGTGCCAGACGGAGTGCCCGTGCTTTCGTGGCCCAGGGGCCGGAGCGCTGACCCTTTCCGTGGCACCCACGACAAGATTTTGGCGGTAAGCGGTGATACGACCGCTCCATGGGGGAGCGATTCGACGGCTCGGGGTCGTCCGCGGGTGCCCACGACCGGCAACGATTTCCCCTCGAGCGCTTCCGCGAGATCGTCGCCGAGGCTCTGGACTCGCTGCCGAAGGCGATCCAGCCCTACCTGCAGAACGTCGCGGTCGTGGTCGAAGACGAGCCCACCGACGAGATTCTGCTCGAGATGGGGCTCGACCCCGAGATGGACACGCTGTTCGGCCTCTACACGGGAACGCCCGTGGACCAGCGCGGGGCCTCGCACAGTGCCTTGCCTGACCACATCGCGATCTACTATCTCCCGCTCACCGACGAGTACGCCGACGAGTACCACCTGCGGCGCGAGATCCGCCGCACCGTCGTCCACGAGGTCGGCCACCACTTCGGCTTTTCCGACCAGAGACTCCGGGAGATGGGCTATTGACGTTCTCGTTCGAGACCAGGGAGTGTGATCTCGCCGAGATGTCCCGCGCCGAGGTCGAGTTGCTGGTCGTCGGTGGCGGCATCACCGGGGCCGGCATCGCACGCGACGCGGCGATGCGCGGGCTTCGCACCGCCCTCGTCGAGCGTGGCGACCTCGCGTCGGGAACGTCGAGCCGGTCGTCGAAGCTGATCCACGGCGGGCTGCGCTACCTCGAGCAGGGTGAGGTCGGGCTCGTTCTCGAAGCCGCCGCCGAGCGGCGTATTCTGCGGAAGATCGCGACGCACCTCGCCGTGCCGGGACGCATGGCGCTGCCCGTCCACGGTCGCACCACGGCCGGCCTCATGAAGCTCCGCGCCGGGCTCTGGGCGTACGAGAAGATGGCGCGCATCGCCCAGGACGAGCGCCACGAGATCTGGAAGCGCGACGAGACCCTCGACCACGTGTCCGGCCTCGAGCCGCAGAGCCTGCAGGGGGCCGCGGTCTACACGGAGTACGTCACCGACGACGCGCGCCTGACGCTCGAGACCGTGAAGTCCGCCAAGCGTGCGGGTGCGCTGGTCGCGACCTACGCGCCCGCGGTCGGGATCGTGGAGGAGTCGCCCGTGACGTCGACCGGCGGTGCCGCCGCCGCGTACGCGCCGAGGCTGCGTGTCACGATCAACGACGACCTGACGGGCCGCCTGCACGAGGTCACCGCGCGCGTCGTGGTCAACGCAGCGGGCCCTTGGGTCGACGCGGTGCGCGGCCTCGGCAACGCGGCCGCGCCGCGCATGCATCTCACCAAGGGCATCCATCTCGTGGTGTCGCGCGAGCGGCTACCGGTGGACGACATGATCGTCATGCGCGCGGCCGACCGCCGCATGGTGTTCGTCGTGCCCTACGGCGACATCGTCTGGATCGGCACCACCGACACGGACTACCCGCGCGCGGTGGAGCGCCCGACGATCACGCGCGAGGACGTCGATTACCTGCTCGAGGCGACGAACCGCACCTGGCCGGAGGCGAAGATCGGCGACGAAGACGTGCGCGGCGCGTGGGCCGGAGTCCGGCCTCTGCTGCACCAGGAGGGCAAGAAGCCGTCCGAGATCTCGCGTCGCGACGAGATCCTCGTGGAGCCCAGCGGTCTCCTGTCGATCGCCGGCGGCAAGCTCACGACCTACCGTCGCATGGCCGAACGCGTGGTCGACGCGGTCGTCGAGCGCCTCGGCAGCAGCGCGGTGCGCCCCTGCACGACGGCCGAGGTGCCGCTCGTCGAGGACGAGGTGCCGGTTCCGATCGTGCGCACGTCGCTCTCCGATGCGGACGTCTCCCATGCGCTCGACTCCGAGTGCGCGGTGTCGATCTGCGACGTGCTCGAGCGGCGCGCGCGCAGCAACCTCTTCGCGTCCGGCAACGGACTTCCCGACGTCGAACGCGTCGGCGGCATCCTCGCGCGGCGGCTCGGCTGGGACGACCGCCGCCTCGCGTCCGAGATCGAGCACTATCGCGCGCGCATCGCCGAGGACGTCGCCTGGCGCGCCGTACGGAGCTGGACATGAGCATCGTCGACACACTCACGAGCGCGCTGCCCGCCGGCCGCGTCGTCACCGAAGCCGAGGACCGGAAGGCGCACGCGCACGATTACTGGGCGCTGGAGGCGATCCGCGACCGCGGACCCGAGCCGTCGCCGCCGCCGCCCTGCGTGGTCTACCCCGAGTCGACCGCCGAGGTCGCGACGGTCCTCGAGATCGCCGACGAGCAGCGTGTGCCGGTCGTCCCATACGGGCTCGGCTCCGGCGTCTGCGGCGGCGTGCGTCCGGGCACGGCGGCGATCGTGCTCGACACGCGGCGGATGGCGGCCCTGCTCGAGGTGAACGGCGAGGCGCTCACCGCGCGCGTGCAGGCGGGGCTCAACGGCGCCGAGTGCGAGCGCCTGCTCGACGAGCGAGGCTTCACGCTGGGACACTTCCCGCAGTCGATCGCGCTGTCCACCGTCGGGGGCTGGGTGTCGACGCGCGCCTCGGGGCAGCTCTCCACGCGCTACGGCAACATCGAGGACATGGTGCTGGCGCTCGAGGTGGTGCTACCCGGCGGCCACGTGATGCGGACGTTTCCCGCGCCGCGCGCGGCGACCGGTCCGGACCTGCGCCAGCTCTTCCTCGGCGCGGAGGGCACTCTCGGCGTGGTGACGGAGGTCGCGCTCAAGCTCGCGCCGAAGGCGGCGTGGCATCAGGGTTTCGCCGCAACCCTCGCGAGCTGGGACGACGGCATCCGGATCAGCCGCGAGATCCTGCAGGCGGGCTGGCGACCGGCGGTGCTGCGGCTCTACGACGAGGTCGAGGCGCAGCGGAACTTCGGCACCTGGGTGCAGGCTCCCGCGCCCCTGCTGCTGGTGATGGGTGAGGGCACCGAAGCGATGGCGCCGGCGCTCGAGATCGAGCTGGAGGCCGCGCGGAGTGCGTGCCGTGCGCGCGGTGCGAAGCTCCTCGGCGACGAGCCGCTCGTGCACTGGCTCGGGCGTCGCAATCACGTGCCGTCGTGGGACCAGCTGCTCGCGGGTGGTCTCGTGGTCGATACGATCGAGGTCGCGGCGACCTGGGATCGCGTCAAGCCGCTGCACGCGGCGGTGACCGCTGCGATCTCCGCGGTTCCGGGGATCATTCAGGCGAGCGGCCACACCTCGCACGGCTACACGACGGGCGTGAACATCTACTTCACGTTCGTCGGCTCGGCGACGGCGCCCGACGATCAGGAGCGCCTCTATCGCGCCGCGTGGGCGGCGGCGATGGAAGCGTCGCTCGCCGCGGGGGCGACCATCGCGCACCACCACGGTATTGGCCGCGTGCGCCGCGAGTATCTCGCCCGCGAGCTCGGCGACCGGGGGCTCGCCGTGCTCAAGGCGGTGAAGGCTGCGCTCGACCCGAACGGGATCATGAATCCCGGCGTGCTGCTGTAGCCGTCCCGCTCGCGGCGTCCATGGCTCCGCCGCTGTCACGAGAGGCTCCGGGCGATCAGGGCGAGCTCGCGGCTACGCGCGAGTACCTGGAGGCCGTCGCGGCGAGGGGCGTCGGCACGTACCTGGCCAACGGACAGGGGCTCGTGGTGACGCTGCGGACGGTCGGCGAGCGCACGGTCCCGATGCTGGTCAGCGACGGACGGCCCGGCAAGGCGGCCAACGCGTCACCGACGGCGCACTACCTCGCCTATCCGTTCCACGAGCTCGGCCGCGCGCGTGGGCCTGTCGCGCGGCTCGGTCTTCGCGCCGCTGCACGATCGGCCGAGGCGGTGCTGCGCAGCGCCGGCTTCGACCGCGTCGTCCTGGTCAACCACTGGCTGTTTCCCTCGGCGCAGCCGCTGCCTCCGGACCGCGCCGCGCTCGCGAAGCTGCTCTCCGCGAGCGAACGTTGCTGGCCCGGACACGCGATCGTCGTGCCCGGCGTCGTCCCCGCGCTCTCGGCGGACCTCGCCCGCGCGCTGATCGGTCTCGGGGGCCGTGTCGTGCCGAGCCGTGTGGTCCACCTGCAACGGCCTGGACGCGCATGGCCGGGCGGGGCGCTGCGCAGCATCCGCCACAACCGCAACGCCGACTTCGTGGTCCACGGGCGGCACGCGCCGCGGATGACGACCGATCCGGATCTCCTCGCCGCGCAGGCGGAACGTCTCTGCACGCTCTACCGGTCGTTGTACCTCGAACGGCATCCGGCCGGCCTCAATCCGCAGTTCACCGCAGAGTTCTTCCGGCTTCTCGTCGGGTCCGGGGCGTTCGAGGTCCGCGGCTGGACCGGCAGCGACGGGGATCTGATCGCCTTCAACGTGCGCCTGATCCGCGACGGCGTCATCTGGTGGACGATCGGCGGCTACGACACGACGCTGCCGCGTTCGCTCGGCCTCTACCGGCTGATCGCAACGGACGACGTCGTGGTCGTGGAGGAGCGCGGCCTCGTGCTCAACCAGGGGAGCGGCAACGGCGACTTCAAGCGGCGGCGCGGCGCCGAGCCGGCGGCCGAGATCGAGATCGTGTTCGACCGGCACCTGCCGCGACATCGCCGCCTGCCGTGGCAGGCGCTCGAGCGTGCCCGCCGCTGGCGCCTCGCGAGGCAGGGGCTTGCCGCCGACGTGGTGGCGGTGCTCGACGGCGGGACGGCGCGGAGCCGGCCGTGACCCGCGTCGCCGTCCTCACGTCGGCAGTCGGCCTGGTCGACGGCTTCGTGCGCGACCTCGAGCTGCATCGCCGGATCGGCATCGAGATCCCGCTGGTCGTGCGCACGCATCCATCGATGCTGCTCGCCGACCGGCTGCGCGACCTGCGCGCCGGGATCGCGCGGCGCGCCCGCATGACCGGGAGGTCGCCGATGGCGCACCTGGTCGAGCACTTCGCCTGGCGCGCCCTCCAGCACGTGTCGATGCGGGGGGCGGCGATCCCGACCGCGACGCCCGCGGCCGGACAGCGGTGGATGAGCGCGATCGCGACCGACGACCCGGTGGTGCGCGACGCGCTCGCCGACGTGCGCGCGGACCTCGCCGTGGTCTTCGGCGGATCGCCCATCCCACGAGCCTCGCTCGACGCGATGGGCGTGCCCCTGCTGAACGTCCACGCGAGCGATCCGGCGTTCTGCCGCGGCATGCCGCCGGTCTTCTGGGAGGTCCATGCGGGCCTCGATGCGATGACGCTCACCCTGCACGAGGTCGTCGCGCGGCTGGACGCGGGGGCCGTGATCGCCCAGCGACCGATGCCGATCGTCTGGCAGCGCTCGCTGGTCGCGACGCTCCGCGCGACGCGGGAGCGCATGATGCTCGAGGTGCCGCCGCTGCTCGCCGACGGGCTGGCGAAGATCGTGTCGGGCGAGGCGCGCCCGCGCGTGGTCTCTCCGGGCCCGCTGCGTACGCTGCCGACGCTCGGCGAGATCGTCGCGGCCCATCGGCGGTGCGCGCACCGCTCGCGTGCGCACCGCTGAGTTGCGGGCGGCTGCCTTCCGAGACTGCGCGGTGCTACCGTGCCCTCTGCAGGTGGGTGGCGGACGGGGGCTGGAACATGGCGACCTACGCGATCGGTGACGTCCAGGGCTGCTTCGGCATGCTGAAGCGCCTTCTCGAGCGGATCGAGTTCGATCCGGCGAGAGATCGCGTCCTCCTCGTCGGCGACCTCGTCAATCGCGGACCGCAGTCGGCGGAGGTCCTGCGCTGGGCGATGCGCAACGACAAGTCGGTGCGCGCCGTGCTCGGCAACCACGACCTCTATCTCATCTCGCGCGCGCTCGGCGTGACCGGGCGCAAGAAGCGCGACACGCTCGACGGCGTGCTCGACGCACGCGACCGCGGCGACATGATCGACTGGCTGCGCACGCGTCCGCTCGCGTTTCGCCAGAACGGTCACCTCGTCGTGCACGCCGGAATTCTGCCCGCGTGGACGGCCGACGAGGCGGAGCACCTCGCGGGCGAGGCCGAGGAGATGCTGCAGAGCCGGGATGCGGCGCGGCTCCTGACGTCGCTCGGCGAGCCCGCGCGGAAGTGGCGCGACGACCTCGCCGGCCTCGCGCGGATCGTCACCATCGTCCAGGTCCTGACCCGCATGCGCACCTGCCGGAAGGACGGGGTGCCGAACCTCGAGTTCAGCGGTCCGCCCGAGGCGGCACCCGCCGGCTGCAGGCCGTGGTTCGACGTCCCCGGCCGCAAGGAGAAGGACGTCACCGTGGTGTTCGGCCACTGGGCGGCACTCGGCCTGCACCTCGCGGATCGCGCGATCGGCCTCGACACCGGCGCCGTGTGGGGCAACAAGCTCACGGCGATCCGGCTCGACGACCGCGCCCTCTTTCAGGAGGCGGCGAAGTAGTCGCCGCTGTCGCCGCGCGTGCCGCGCGCGGCGGCCGGATTCAGGTTCCGGCGCGTTCCGCGGCGCAGTCCGCGCACGTCGCGACGTCGCGGACCGGCGCGCCCGGCACCAGCTTCGGCAGCGCGTGCTCGAGCGCGTGCGCGACCTTGTTGCGGGTCGCGGTGAACACGTCCTCGTCCTGGCCGGCGGGGTCGGCGATGTCACCGCCGAGGTCGGCGAAGTCGCGCAGCGTGATGACGGGCTTGGCGATCTTCTCCGTGTCGCCCATCTGCGCGAGGACCATCCGCACCTGCTCCCCGGTCATGGTGACGATGAGGTCGGCCTGGTCGAGCAGGTGGCGGTGGCCGCGCTTGAGATCGCGCGCGACCGCGTCGGGCTCGAGGTGGATGTCGACGTCGCGCAGGACGAGCCGCGTGTCGAGCGAGACCAGGCTGCCATCACGCGCGTAGGGTGCGATGCCGCCCGAGGTGACGAGGACGGCGTCGGCCGGCACCGCGTGGTCGGACAGCAGGCGGACCAGCAGGTGCTCCGCCATCACGCTGCGCGACGTGTTGGCGTGGCAGACGAAGAGAACGTGTCGGTAGGGGTACATGGTGCGAGGGGAGCCGGAGGCACGGACGCGCTCCGGCTCCTCCACGAGCCGTGGCTACAGGCCGGAGCCCATGACGTCGGCGAGGCTCTCCTTGCTGGTGATGCCCTTGGCGAGCTCCGCCTTGAGCGCGGGGCCGAGCTTCGCCGGATCCCACGTCGCCTGCTGACGGACCTTGCCGACCGTGCGCCAGCCCTGCAGCAGGAACACGGTGCCGCCACCGACGCGGAACACCTCGCCGTGTACGTCGGCCGCGTCGTCGCTCGCGAGCCAGGTGACCAGCGGCGCCACGTTCTGCGGTCCCCACACGTCGAACTCGCCGGCCTTGACCTCGCCGCCCATGAGGCCGGCCGTGGACGGCGTCGCCTCGACGGTGAGACGGGTGCGCGCGAGCGGGGCGATCGCGTTCGCGGTCACGCCGTAGCGGCGCATCTCGCCGTCGATGATGATCGCCATCGCTGCGACCGCAGCCTTGCAGGCGCCGTAGTTGCTCTGTCCGACGTTGCCGAGGAGCCCCGCGTCCGACGCCGTGTTGATCACGCGGCCGTTGAGCGCATTGCCCTTCTTGTGCTCCTCGCGCCAGTACGCGCAGAGGTGGTGCGACATGTTGTAGGCGCCCTTGAGGTGCACCGCGACGACCGAGTCCCAGGACTCCTCGTCCATGTTGAAGATCATCCGGTCGCGCAGGATGCCGGCGTTGTTGACCAGGATGTTGGCCTTGCCGAAGGTGTCGAGCGCGCACTCGAGGATGCGCTTCGCACCCTTGTGGTCGGTCACGCTCTCGCCGTTCGCGATCGCGTCGCCGCCCATCTTCTTGATCTCGGCGACGACCTCCTGCGCGGGCGAGCCGGTCGGTGCACCGCTGCCGTCGAAGTGGGCGCCGAGGTCGTTCACGACGACCTTCGCGCCGTGCTTCGCCATGAGCAGGGCTTCTTCGCGGCCGATGCCGCGGCCAGCACCCGTGATGATCGCAACTTTCCCTTCGAGCAGCATTTGACGCAGACCTCCCTTGAAGAATCTCTTCGACTTACCGGATTTGCCGGGGATTTCGCGGCGGCAAGCCGCCCCGGACGGGGCGGCGGGGCGACCGCAACCCGGTAGGATTGCCGTACCACGACTGCGGATGTCAACCGGGTCGCGTCCCGAGACGGACCGCGTCCAGGCCCGGGCGCCGTCCGACCAGCGCAGGTCTCGCCCGGGTGCCGTCCGACCAGCACAGGTCCCGCCCGGGTACGGCCCGACCGGCGCACGGCCCGCCCGGTTACCGTCCGTCCAGCAAAGGGCCGCGCGCGGCACGACGGCCCGGCGGGCGTGCCGTGCGGTCTCCGCGGATCAGCCGGCCGCGGGCGTCGCGTGGAACCAGCGCACCGTCGCCATCTCGTCTTCGAGGATGTTCTCGAGGAGTGCGCGGGACTCGCAGTCGTCCTCGATCTGCCCGATCACGGCGCGGATCGGCGCCACGGCAGCCTCGACGTCCGGCAGCCGGCGCACGAAGTCGGCGAGCTTGTCGGCGTCGGACACCGTCGGCGAGCCCAGCTTCGCGCGGGCGGCGGACTGAAACTTCTCGGGCAGCGCGGCCCGGCACTTGCCGCCCAGCGCCGCGATCCGCGCCGCGAGCAGCTTGCCGTGCATCGCCTCGCGCTCGCGCACCACCTGCAGGCCGCCGCGCACGCGCGGGTCGGGCGACACCGCGTACCAGAGCGCGAACACCTCGCCGCCGAAGGTCTCGCCGGCGCGGAACTCGTCGAGGAAGTGCAGCAGCATCTCGCGCTCGGTCGGGAACGTCCGCTCGCCCACGCGGTAGACCTTCGTGGGGGCCTCGTCCGACCTGCCGTTACCATCGACGGACGAGGTGCCCTGGATCTCGCGGAGCTGCTCCTCGAAGAGCTCGTCGGAGATCCATCCGCGGCGGTACGCCTTCAGCAGCTGGCGCAGCTCGAACTGGCTCGACACCTCTGGCATGGTCGTCCCCCGTGGAGCCGCGGGCCGCCGCACGGGTCCGAGACCGACGAGGTCCAAGAGGCCGCGGAGCAGGCGGAGCGTGCACTCCATCTCGACACCTTTTCTCGGTCCGAGTCGAGTGCCGCAATAGCTCCGTGGAACGGTCCGGCCCGAGGCGGCCGCCGGATCGAGCTGCCTACCGGGCGGGGAATCCTTGCGAGACCCTGCGCGCGATGCGAGACGAACGCCGCGTGCGAGTCGTTCTCCCTGGTGGGCCAGACGCGTGATCGCGGGACTCCTGCGCGCCGCCCAGGCGGTCGGGGTCAACGCCGTGCCGGCGGGCGGTTTCTTCCTCGATGGCTGGTCGCCGGCGACGGCGATCGCTCTCTACTGGCTCGAGAACCTGGTCGGCGGGATCCTCTGGGCGTTGCGCATCGGCGTGCACGCCCGGCTCACGCGCAAGCGCGGGCACATCCTCGATCCGGTGGAGACGAGCCCGTCGCGCGCCGGATCGCCAGCCCGAAGGAAGCGGCCAGCCAAGCAATCGAACGCGGATCCGCTCGCCGGGGGCGATCTCGAGCCGCCGCCGCGATCGATGCACCGCTACATGGTCCACTATGGCGCGATCGCGCTGTTCTTCACGCTCGCCCAGGGGATCTTCGTCGCGATCGTCCTCTTCGGCATCCTGAAGGAGAAGCCGGACTGGGCACGCCTCGAGGCCGGTGCGACGATCCTCGTCGGGATCCTGCTCGCGGGCTTCCTCGTCGACCTGACGAGCTTGCGGCGCTGGCCGTTCCTCGATCTGAAGAACCGCGCCGGGGCGACGCTCGGGCGCGTGTTCGTGATGCACTTCACGATCCTCGGTGGGATGCCGCTGCTCGCCTTGCTCGGCGCCGACGCCGGCTTCTTCGGGGTGTTCATCGGGCTGAAGGCGACGGTCGACCTCGCCGGAATGCTCCCGTGGTCGGGGGCGAATGCCGACGAAGCCCCCCACTGGCTGGTGCGCCTGCTCGGTCGCCATGGGCCCGACTTCGCCCGCTTCTGGCGCGAGGGCTCGGTCAAGGAGCGACGCTACGCAGAGCGCTGCGAGATGGTGTGGGACCCGGCGGTGCGGCGCTGGCGGAGCGGCGACGCGCCCCCCGCCGATTCCGGAGATCCGGCACGAGCACCGTGATCGAGGAGATCTGCGCCTGACATCGGCGTCCGGAAGCGGGACGGCATCGTGCGGGTGCCGTGACCGGCGAAGCCGGTGCGGACGTCAGATGGACACGCCCTGCGGGTTCATCCCTCGCGGTCGGCGAAGCCGGTGCCGACGTCAGTCCGAGACGCGCGCCTCGGCGTGCGCCGCGCGTGCGGGGTACGCACGCGCGAGGAACGGGGTGAGCGCGACCAGGAACGCATCGTTGCGGTCGCCCGCCACCTGGTGTCCGGCGCGCTCGACCGTCGCGGCCTCCGCGTGCGGGATGGTCTCGAGCAGCTCGCGAACCCCATCCTCGCTGAGCACGTCGCTCGTCGCGCCGCGCACGACGAGGGTAGGTACCCGGACGGTGCGCGCGGCCGCGACGAGCTCCTCGTGCGACAGGCCCATGATGCGGGAGCGGTACGCACCGTCCGCCGTGTCGGTGACCGGGGTCCGGAAGTACCTGTCGTAGTGCCACTCCCAGCGCCCGTCGGGACGCTGGCGCAGGTTGCGCTCGAGCGACTCGGGACGGATCGAGTCGGGTGGGCGGTTCGGGTTGTACTCGCGCAGCGCCGCGACCACCTCGTCGAGCGAGCCGAAGCTCTCGTGCCGCGTCATGAAGTCACGGATGCGGCGCACGCCGTTGGTCTCGAGGCGGGGAGCGACGTCCACCAGCATGAGCGCCGTGCAGAGCTCGGGGTGGCGCGACGTCAAGTATAGGCTCACGAGGCCACCCAGCGAGAAGCCGAGCAGCGCCGCCCGCGGGTGACCGAGCTGCGGCAGCACCGCGACCACGTCGGCGGTGAAGTGCATCAGCCCGTACTCCTGGTTCGGTGCCCATTCGCTCTCGCCGTGCCCGCGCAGGTCGAGCGCGGTCACGTCGTAGCCGAGGTCGCCGAGATGCCCGCAGCTCTCCTCCCACGCATGCCGCGTCTGGCCGCCGCCGTGCAGCACGACGATCGGCGCGCCGCCGCCCTGCCAGCGCGAGTAGCGCAACGTGACGCCGTGCCCGCGTAGCGACCCGGTGGTCTCCGGAACTCGATCTCGGCTCTTCATCGCAAGCAGCTGGGCGTGGTGTCTTTCGCCGGGCGGGAGATCAGGCCGCCCGGCGCTCGAAGCGCAGCACGATCTCGCCGCCGGCGACGTCGGCGACGGCCTTGCCGCCGTCCACCAGGTCACCGAACAGGATCGCGTCCGCGAGCGGTCGCTTGAGGACCTTCTCCACCAGCCGAGCCATCGGACGCGCGCCGAAGGCGCGGTCGAAGCCCTTCTCGGCGAGGTACTCCTTCGCGGCCTCGGTCAGCTCGAGCGCGACGTGCTTGTCGACGAGCTGTGCCTGGAGCTCGGCCAGGTTCTTCTCGACGACGCGCGCGATCGCGACCGGATCGAGCGGGTTGAACTGCACGATCGCGTCGAGGCGGTTGCGGAACTCGGGGCTGAACGTGCGCTCGATCGCGGCCTTGGACGAGCCGCCCCCTTCGCCAGGGCCGGTGAAGCCGATCGACGATGCGGCCATGTCGCGCGCGCCCGCGTTGGTCGTGAGGATCAGCACGACGTTCCGGAAGTCGGCCTTGCGACCGGTGTTGTCGGTGAGGGTCGCGTGATCCATGACCTGCAGCAGGACGTTGAAGAGGTCCGGGTGCGCCTTCTCGATCTCGTCGAGCATCACCACGGCGTGCGGGTTCTTCCGCACCGCATCCGTCAGCAGACCACCCTGGTCGAAGCCCACGTAGCCCGGCGGCGCACCGATGAGGCGCGACACGGTGTGCTTCTCCATGTACTCGCTCATGTCGTAGCGCAGCAGCTCGACGCCCAGGATCTTCGCGAGCTGCTTCGCGAGCTCGGTCTTGCCGACGCCGGTCGGGCCCGCGAACAGGAACGAGCCGATCGGCCGCTCGCCGTGGCCGAGCCCCGAGCGCTGCAGCTTGATCACCGACGCGAGCTGCTCGATCGCGTGGTCCTGCCCGTAGATGACCTTCTGGAGCTCCGGCGCGAGCCGCTCGAGCTGCTCGCGCGCCGACACCGAAACCGTCTTCTCGGGGATGCGCGCCATCTTGCTGACGACGACCTCGACCTCGTGCGTGCCGACGAGGTGGCGGCGGCGCTCCTCGGGCAGGATGCTGTCTGCGGCCCCGGCCTCGTCGATCACGTCGATCGCCTTGTCGGGCAGGTGGCGGTCGTTGATGTGCTTGAACGACAGCTCGGCTGCGGCCTCGAGTGCGCCATCGTCGTACGTCACGCCGTGGTGCTCGGCGTAGCGTGGTGCCAGGCCCTTGAGGATCTCGATCGTCTCCTCGACGGTCGGCTCCTTGACGTCGATCTTCTGGAAGCGTCGCTCGAGGGCTCGGTCGCGCTCGAACGACGCCTTGTACTCGGGGTAGGTCGTGGCCCCGATGCAGCGCAGCTCGCCGTTCGCGAGCGCGGGCTTGAGCAGGTTCGAGGCGTCCATCGTGCCGCCGCTGGTCGCACCGGCTCCGACGACGGTGTGGATCTCGTCGATGAACAGGATCGCGCCGGGCTTCTGCTTGAGCGCCTTCAGCACCGCCTTGATGCGCTCCTCGAACTGGCCGCGGAACTTGGTGCCGGCGATCAGCGCGCCCATGTCGAGCGCGTAGATCGTGGACGCCTTGAGCGCGGCCGGTACCCCGCCCTCATGGAGACGGCGCGCGAGGCCCTCGACGATCGCCGTCTTGCCGACGCCCGGCTCACCGACGAACACCGGATTGTTCTTCCGCCGGCGCGCGAGGACGTGGATCGTGCGCTCGAGCTCGGCCTCGCGGCCGATCAGCGGGTCGATCTTGCCCTCGGCGGCACGCTGGCGCAGGTCCGAGCAGAACGTGCCGAGCGGGTCGCGGATCGGGCTCGGCTCGTCGTCACCGCCCGACGACACGTCGTCGCGGTCGTCGGACGACTCGCCACCCGCGCCGATGCCGCCGACGCCTTCCGGGTTGAGCCCGTGCGAGACGTAGCGCAGCACGTCGAGGCGGGTGAGCCCCTGCTGCTCGAGCAGGTAGAGGGCATGGCAGCTCGGCTCGCGGAAGAACGCGACGAGCACCGCCGGTCCGTCGATCGAGTTGCGCTCCGCGCTGAGCGCGTGCACGGCGGCGCGCTGCAGGACACGCTGGATGCCGGGCGTCTCCTCGGGCGGCTTGTGCACGCCGGCGGGCAGCGTCTCGAGAGCCTCCGCGAGGAACTGCTGCAGCTCGCGGCGCAGCGTCTCCGCGTCGGCGCCGAGCGCGTCGAGCATCCGCGCGACCTCGGGGTTGTCGAGAAGGGCGAGCAGCAGGTGCTCGAGCGTCAAGTACTCGTGGCGGCGCTTGCGCGCCTCCTCGATCGCCTGGCGCAGCGAGGCCTGCAGATCCTGTGTGATGGAAGGTGCGCTCATTCCGGTTCCAGGGTCGAGAGCAGCGGATATTCGTTCTGCTCCGCCAGCTCGAGGACCTTTTCGACCTTCGCCTGCGCCACGTCGAACGGGTAGACGCCGGCGACGCCGACGCCGTTGTTGTGTACGTGCAGCATGATCTGCACGGACTCGACCTCGCTCCGGTGGAACACCACCTCGAGGATCCACACGACGAACTCGCGCGTCGTGTAGTCGTCGTTGTGGAGCAGGACTCGGTACAGCTTGGGACGCTCGAGCTTCTTCTCGGTGCGCGTCCGGGTGACGACGGAGGTATCGCCTTCGCGATCGGGTGCGGCCATCCTTGGCAAAACACTAACCCGTCGCGTCAGCCGCTGCCAGCATGGTTGCAGCGTCGATCTTCCGGTGCGGGCACCGGAAGATCGAGATCATGGTCCGACGACGACCACCTGGAGACTGGTCCCCCCGGGCCCGTTCGAGGTCAGCTGGGTGACCGGGTCCGACACGAAGACCGTCGCCTGACCCGGGCTCTGTCCATGTACCCGCCCGATGTCGGGCTCCTTCGTGTCGATCGTGGCGACGAACTTGTTGGTCGAGTCCCATGTCACGCGCTTGGTGATGTCGATCTGCGTGCCGTTCTCGTAGGTGAGGAACGCCTTCACCTTCTTGCTCTTGTCGACTTTGAGTTGCAGGCGGTTCGGGAAGACGGCAATGCCCGCGATCGGAATCGCACACAGCACCTGGGCATCACCGTTCGAGGACGTGGACGAGATCCTCGTCGTCGGGTCGACAGCCGAGACGAACGCACTGCCGGGGGCGAGGCAGGAAACTCCTCCGGCGGGCGTGACGGACACCACCGTAAGATCGCTCACGACCCACTCGACCTTCCCGGTCAGGTTCACGCTGGCCACCTCGTCGAGGAAGCGTCCGCTGGCACGCAGTGCGCCGACGTCGAGCATCCCGAGCGCCAGGACGCCGGGTGTCACGTCGATGCTCAGCAATGCCCCCACGATCGAGATCGCCGAATCTCCGCCGGAGGTGCTCGACTGGATGCCCGTCCCGGGGTCGACTGCGCTGACCGTCGCGCGCCCGGGCCTCAGACCCTGGACGCGTCCCTGCGCGTCGACGCTGGCGACGCTCGAATCGCTCGATGACCACTGGACGTCCTTCGACAGATCGACCGTCACGCCGCGCTCGAAGGTTCCGATTGCGGTCAGGCGGCTCCGCGTGCCGAGTCGGATGGTCCTCTTGGCCGGCGACACGACGAGCGAGGCGAGGTTGCCCACCACGGTGATCTTCTGCGGACTCTCGGCCTTCAGACCGGTGTCGCGGTTTCGTGCCTTGATCTTCACGAAACCGGGCGCCACACCGACGACCTCTGCGCTCCCTGCTGGTGTGGCGACCACGTCGGCGATCCGACCGTCGACGCTGGTCCAGTCGACCGAAGCCGTCACGTCGACGTCGGTGGTCCCGTCGTCGAACGTGCCGAGCGCGATGACGCCGGCCCTGCCGCCCACGCGGACAGCCGGTGCCGCGAGCACGATTCTCATGGAGACCAGCTGCGCCTTGCGCGTCACCGTGACAATGCCCGAGGACGTGGACGACTTGACGCCGGTCTTCGGGTCGGTGGCGACCATCACCGCGGTGCCAGGGCTGACCGCGGCTACCGAGACGCCGCCGGAGTCGGTCACGATGGTTGCAACCGACGTCTTCGTCGATTGCCAGGCGACGGACGCGGAGATATTGGCGGTCGAGCCGTCATCTTATTCTTTACGTTCTCGCGTGTCGCGCGGGGAGACCGGCGACGCCCCGGCGTCTGGCGCGCGAGTACCCCCGCCAGGCGGTCGTCGCACGGGTCTGCGTGCCGACGAAGGTTGCAGTGCCGATCGGGTCCGCTGTCCGGGCTCGAGGGGCTCGCCGCTACTCGAAGCTGCCTCCCTCGGGAGGGATGACGATCGTCCGCCCGTTCGCACGGTTGCCGCTCTCGTCGACGTTGCCGGCGGCCACCAGCCATTCCACGCCGGTGCTCATCTCGGCGGTGTTGCTGTCGAGTGCCGTGCCCGAAGTCGCAACGTCGAAGCCGACCCCGCTGTTGCTGTCGGCGCGGTTGCCCTTGAAGATCGCGGGCGTCGCCTGCAGCAGGAAGCCGCCCCCTAGATTGGCCTCGGCCTCGTTGGTGTCGAGCACGTTGCCCGCCGCCGTGACCAGGAAGCCGACACCGGTGTTGCCCTTGTCCGTCAGCGAGCCGGCGCCGTTGCCCAGCAGGGTATTGCTCTCACCGATCACCAGGAATCCGGCGGCGCCGTTCTCGTCGCTCTGATTCTTGTTGACCGCGTTGCCGGTCCCCTTCAGCACGACGCCGTTCGCCGTGTTGAGCTTGACGCTGTTGTTACGGAAGCGGTTCGCAGTACCGTCCACCCACACTCCGTCGCCCGCGTTCGAGCGCGCGAACGAGTTCTCGACCAGCTGCCCGTCGCCCTCGAGCACGAAGCCGACGCGGCCCGTCTGGGCGGTGCACTGCGCGCAGCGGACGGTCACACCGTCGAGATCGGTGTCGGTGCCGTGCAGGCGGAAGCCCCAGCCCGGTGACAGCGGGTCAGCCGCCGACGCGCTCTGTGGCTCGGAGGCTCGCGCCTCGGACCGCTTGATGATCGAGTCGTTACCCGACAGCTCGAAGCCGATGCCGTTGCGGTCGGCGACCACCTCGACCACCTTGGTCTTCGGCGAGTCGCTGCGGATGCCGGCCTGAAGATTGCGGAACAGCGTGCTCCGCTGGACGATCAGCTTGCGGTTGTCGCCCATCGCGAGCACGCCGACGCCGAAGTTCTGGATGCGCCGGAAGCTGGTGATGGTGACGCGCTTGACGCCCGGGGCGACCACGACACCGGCTCCGGTGCGCAGGCTCTTCCGGCTCGGCCCGCTGATCTGCCGGGTCTGCTCGTTCCCGCTGATGGTGACCGTGTTCTTCGCGACCACGATACCGTTGACCGCCGTGTCGGCGGCGCTGCAGTTCAGGTCGGTGTCGAAGCGCAAGGTGGAATCGGCGCCGAAGAACGCGTCGTCGAGCGTCTGCCCGCAGGACACCTGCTTCTGGGTGCCGCTCGGCAGGAGTGTGACGTCGGCGGGAACCAACTCCGGCGGGGGGGCCGTGGTCGAGGTGCGGCAGCTGGAGTGGAACGTTGCGAAGCTCACGTTCTCTGCGTAGCTCTCGAGGCGGGTCGCGAGCGCGTCGATGAGCCCGCTGACGGTGGCCGCGCCGAGCGGGCAGCCGAGAGCGGCGACATGGCTGTTCTCAGTGCAGTCGTTCTCGATCTCTTCCACGTCGCCCGAGTTCTTCGCGATGCAGTCGATCAGACTCTCGGCCGTGGGATTGCCGGTATTGTCATTGACGCAGGCGTCCGCGTCGCCCAGGTTCGCGCGCTCGCAGCTGATGAAGCACTGGAGAATCTCCAACGCCTCGCGCTGCGCCACGTCCGCGATCTGATCCGCGCAGTCCTTGACGGCGATGTCCAAGATCGCGCCCGTCGGGCGCGGGCAGCCATCGTACGCCTTCGTGAACAGGTCGTCGGCGAGCGCCACCAGATCGGACCGGAGCGTCCCGGGATCGGGCCCGGCCGCGTTGTTCGGGAACAGGCTCGTGCTGCGCGACTCGAGCGGGCAGAGCTTCCGGAACAGCGTGTTGCTCTGATCGGCCGGGTTCCCGGCGGTCTCGCACACCGCATGGTTCGCGACCGCGGTGAGATTGTCGCCCGTGTTGCCTCCGACCTCGACGTCCGCGGCTCTCGGGCAAGCGCCTTGGGTGGTCCCCGCCTTGATGCGCTCGGCGCCACAGACGTCGAAGAGGATGTTGGACGCCTCGTCGGTGTAATCCCGTAGCCCGCCCGCGATACGGTTCGCACACGCATAGAGCGGGTGCGTCGTCTGGGCCGACGCCAGCGCAGGCATCGCCAGCGATACGGCGAGCGATACGAGGCAAAGCGTAGCGACGAATCGGTGCTTCACAGGGCTGGTACTCCTCAGGACGTGCGGTCGACGGGCGGGCGGGGAGGAGGAGCCATCGAGGGGGAAGAGCCGAGCCCAATTTTCTGAAGGCAAAGTACATGCCGATGGGGCCTCGCGAGCGCAAGACAGAAACCGCCGCATCGCCTTGCAGATCGACACGATCCGCAGGCCTGCGAGGTTTGGCGTCACGGCCGAGGCTCGCCATGACGCCGCGCATCATTTCCGGCGCCGAACGTACGGACGAACGTACGATGGTCAGGGCGCGCGGCTCAGCTGTGAGCCGCGCGACGCCACGACCCGGTTGAACGGACGGCGTGCCCGCGACGAGATCACTGCTCTGGCGCAGCAGACACGCCGCCACGCGCCGGTGCCCCATCGCCATGCAGTGCGCACGATCGGGGCGCCGGCCCGCCCGGCTCAGCTCGGACGCTTGGCGCGGCTCACGACCACCACTTCCTGGCCGTTGACCTTCACCCGGCGATTCTCGCCGTGCAACGAGAAGGTCTTCACCCGGGCTTCGGCCGCCGCTGCGTTCATCCGGCTACGGCTCTCGCGCCACTCCTTGAGCTCCTTCTCGAGAGTGTCCTGCAGCATCATCGACTCCACCACCACGTCCAGCCCAACCGAGATGCGATCGTGCCGCCCCGGGGTGAGGCAGCCTGCGTCGCCACCCGGAGGTCTGGGTCACCCCCGGGCACTCGCCCACCGAGGAGGACCGCGTCCTCCCCCCTCTCCCGAGCCGTGATGGCCGGGCGAGGCTTCCATCCACGTCCAACGAGCGGCGGGACCGTCCCGCCACCCGGATCATGCCTTCAGCCGGCGAAGGTTTCCAGCGATTTCGCACGCGCCGGGTTGCGCAGCTTGCGCAGCGCCTTGGCCTCGATCTGCCGGATGCGCTCGCGGGTGACCGCGAAGCGCTGACCGACCTCCTCGAGCGTGAAGTCGGAGCGCTCGCCGATGCCGAAGCGCATGCGCAGGATCTGCTCCTCGCGCGGCGTCAGCGTCGCGAGGACCTTGCGCGTCTGCTCCTCGAGGCTGATCGCCATCGCCGCGTCCGCCGGTGACACGCTCTGCCGGTCCTCGACGAAGTCGCCCAGCGCGCTCTCCTCGTCGTCGCCGATCGGCGTTTCGAGGGAGACCGGCTCCTTGACGATCTTGAGGACTTTCCTGACCTTGTCCGCCGGCATCTCCATCTGGGTCGCGATCTCCTCGGGCGAGGGCTCGCGGCCGAGCTGCTGGACCAGATACCGAGACGTGCGCAGCACCTTGTTGATGGTCTCGATCATGTGCACGGGGATGCGGATCGTGCGCGCCTGGTCGGCGATCGCCCGCGACACCGACTGGCGGATCCACCACGTGGCGTAGGTCGAGAACTTGTAGCCGCGCTGGTACTCGAACTTCTCGACCGCGCGCATGAGGCCGATGTTGCCTTCCTGGATCAGGTCGAGGAAGCCGAGGCCGCGGTTGGTGTAGCGCTTCGCGATCGAGACCACGAGGCGCAGATTGGCCTCGATCAGCGCGCGCTTGCCTTCCGACGCCTTCCACTCGCCGCGCCGCAGCCGCGAGATCGCCTCGCGCAGCGCGTCGGTGGACATGCCGACCTCACGCTCCACCTGGGACGCGTGCGCACGGCCGGCGCGCAGGTTCGACCCCAGCTCGACGACGTCGTCGGCGGGGATGTGCAGCGCTCGCCCGACGCTCACCGCGGTCGCACGCTCGTTCGGTTTCACGCGGCGCAGGTGGCGCAGCAGCTCGTCCTCGCTCTTGCCGCTGCGACGCATCGCGTTGCGCATGAGGTCGCGCGGGCGGTCGACGAGTGCCACCGCCTCCTTGAGCTTCTCGGCGATGTCGCTGATGTGCTTGCGGTTGAGCGGCATTGCGAACAGCGCTGCCTGGATCTTCTCCGACAGCGCCTGGCGTTTCTTGTCGAGCTTCGCGCTCTCGGCGCCCGACTTGCGGCCCCTTCCCGTCTCCTCGAAGCGCGCGCGCTCGGCGGCGAGCTTCTTGAGTCCCGGCAGGTGCTTCAAGAAGGCCTCGACGCGCTTCAGGTCGCGCTCGTCCTGCTCCTGCTCTTCCGAGTTCTTGTCGCCCTCGTCCTCGTCGCCGAACACCTCGCGCGGTGACAGCTCCTCGTCCTTCAGCTTCTGGGCGAGGGTGACGACGTACTGCAGCGCGAGCGGGATCGAGAAGATGGACTCCTTGATCTCGTTCTCGCCGGCCTCGATCTGCTTGGCGATCGCGACCTCTTCCTCGCGCGAGAGGAGCGGCACGCCGCCCATCTCCTGCAGGTACATGCGGACCGGGTCCGACGTGTCGGAAGCGCCGGGGGTCGCCACCTCGGCCTCGGCTGGCGCATCTTCCTCGGCGACCCAGTCGGACGCGTCTTCCTTCTCGGGCGCCGTGAAGTCGGCATCGCCCTCGGCGTTGTCGACGACCTCGATGTCCATCTCGCCGAGCATCGACATGACGCCGTCGATCTCGTCGGGCGAGGCGAGCTGCTTGGGCAGGTTCTCGCTGATCTCGTTCTGGGTGAGGTAGCCGCGCTCCTTCCCGAGATCGATCAGCTTCTTGAGCTTCGGGTCGGAGCGGCGGTCGATCGCGGCTCCGTTGGGGGTTGGCGCCTCGGCCGCGACGAGAGCCGCCTCGCCGACCCGCTTGCCGGCGGTCGGCGCGGTGGCCGGGCGCTTCGCGGTCCGGGGCTCGCTCTCGATTCTTCCGCGGGGCGCGGGCTTTCCAGAGGTCGTGGTCCTGGCGGCTTTTTTTGCGGGAGGCTGCTTCGTCGACTTTCCCACTCTCTTGCCCACTGTGTTGGCCGCCGTCCCGGCAGCGGCCAAGGCGCGCTGACGGTCGGTGTTCTTGAGCGCGTTACGCGGGGCGACGCTCGCCGGATGCTGCCGACTCGGCTGTCGGCTTCGAGCGTTCTTGCGCCGGCCCTGCACGGAGGTTCAACTCTCGGCGAAGAGCCCGCCGGCAACGTGTCCCACGCGGCGAGGCGCCGGTGCGTGTGGAGATTTCTCGGGGCGGGATGCCAGGAGTGGCTTCCCGGACGTTCTCGCGACCGGATAGGAAAGGGCGAGGGACTGCACCGCGGACGAGCAACGTAATTGCCGGACTCCAGCGAGTCAAGGGAACTTATCTCCAGGAACAGTGTCGGCGCATCACCGGGTCGCCTCGTTCGCCGCGACGGTCGAGCCCGGTGACCGGGCCAGGTAACGTCGTACGACGACGTCGTCGCCCGCTGCCAGAGCTCAGCGTCCCGGCTGCGCCGCGAGCGCTGGCGCCGGCGCTGCAGCGCTCGCCGCTGCGTCGCTCGCACCGCCGGTCGCGGCGATGCCCTGCTCGGCGAGCTTCGCCTGCGGTCCGACCACGACCTGGATCAGCTCTCCGGGCTGCAGGTACGTACCGGCGGCCTTCTTCACGTCGGCCAGCGTGACGGCGCGCACGCGTTCTGCGTAGCGCTCGATGTAGTCGTCACCGAGCCCGAAGTACTCGATCTGACCGAGGAAGCCCGCCAGCTTGCCGGTCGAGTCGAGTCGCAGGGGGAAGTTGCCGGTCAGGTAGTCCTTGGCGGCGTCGAGCTCGGCATCGGTCGCACCCTCGTCGTGCAGCTTCCGGATCTCCGCGCGGACGAGCCGGATCGCCTCCGCGGCGCTCTCGACCTTGGTCTGCAGGGCGACCTGGAACGCGCCCGGCAGCTTGCTGCTCTCGAACGCGCTCGCGACGGAGTAGGCGAGCCCGCCCTTCGTGCGGATGGTCTGCATGAGGCGCGAGTTGAAGCCGCCGCCGCCGAGCACCCAGTTCATCAGCAGGACCGAGAAGTAGTCGGGGTTGGAGCGCGCGACGCCGATCTGGCCGAGCACGATGCTCGCCTGCGTCACCGGACGGTCCACGACGACCGACCTCGCACGCGGCGCGCTCGCGCCCTTGGCCGTGAGCGGCTTGCCCGAGCCCTGCCAGTCGCCCAGCAGGCGCTCGAGGGTGGCCTTCATCTCGGCGACCGGAACGTCGCCGACGACCGCGCAGATCGTTCGCGCGGGCTGGATCTCGTCGCGGTGGTAGGCGAGCACGTCGTCGCGCGTGAGCTGCCGGACGCTGTCCGGCGTGCCGTCGACCGGTGAGCCGTACGCCGCATCGCCGAACAGCGCCTTGCGAAACGCTCGCTGCGCGACCAGCCCCGGCTCGTCCTCGTCCGCCTCGAGCTCGCCGAGGATCTCCTTGCGGCGCCGCTCGACCTCGTCCGGCGGGAAGGTCGGCTCGCGCAGGCTGCGCGCGACCAGGTCGACGCCGGTCGCGAAGTCCCGCGACAGGACTGCGGCGCTCGCCAGCACCCAGTCGGTCGACGTGCCGGTGTCGAACGAGCCGCCCAGCGAGTCGATGAGGCGCGAGATCTCCTCGGAGGTGCGACCCTTCGTGCCCTCCGAGAGCAGAGAGCCCGTCAGGCTCGCGAGACCGGCCTTGCCGGGCGGGTCGACGCGCGCGCCGCCGTCGACGATGCAGTTCATCGCGACGATGGGCACCGAGCGCTGCTGCGAGAGCACCAGGCGGATCCCGTTGCCGAGCGTCGCGCGCTCGACCGTCGGACCGGCGGCGCCTGCCGCCGGTGAGGCGGCTGCGGCGATGGTCGCGACGCAGGCGCACGAGAGGAGGAGGGCACGCCGGTGGTGCGAGGTGGCATTCATGTTCGGACCCATCCTCACGACATCGGTCCCGTCGGCATGCGCTCGAGCGGCGCCGACTCGTCGGTCGGCAGCGGCACGAGCACGCCGGTGGTCCGGTTCTGCGCCGTCAAATACTTCTTCGCGACCTCCTGCAGCTGCGCGGGGGTGACCCTCTCGATGGCCGGCAGGAACTCGTCGATCTGTCGCCAGCCGCCGGCGATCTCGTAGGTGCCGAGCAGCATGCCACGGTAGAACATCGAGTCCTGCGCGAACACGAAGGCGGCCTCGACCTGCGCGCGCGCCCGATCCAGCTCGTCCTGCGCGGGCGGCGCCTGCTGGATCGCGTCGATCTCGGCCAGCAGCGCCTTCTCGAGCTGCTCCGCCGAGACGCCCGGTTGCGGCTGCGCCGAGACGGTGAACGTCTTGTCGTCGATCGCGGTGCGCGCGTAGCTCGCACCCGCGTCGAGGGCGACGCGCTGCTCGCGCACGAGCCGCTGATAGAAGCGCGAGCTCTTGCCGTTGGACAGGACGCTCTCGAGCATCTCGAGCGCCGGCGCGTCGGGATGGTGCAGGTTCGGCACCACGTACTGCATGGCGACGAACGGCAGGCGCGCGGGCCGCTCCACCGAGACGCGACGCTCGCCGCGCGGCGGCGGCTCCTTGGCACGCACGGCCGGCGGATCGGCGGCGCGCGGGTAGCCGCCGAAGTGCTTCTCTACCAGCTCGCCCATCGCCTGTGCGTCGAAGTCGCCGACCGCGACGAGGAACGCGTTGTTCGGCTGGTAGTACGTGTCGTAGTGCGCCTTCAGGTCGGAGAGCTTCCAGCCCGCGATGTCGGTCGGCCAGCCGATCACGGGCTGCCGGTACGGATGCTCGAGGAACGTCGCCGCGGTCAGCGACTCGAACATGAACGCGATCGGGTTGTTGTCGGTGCGCGTGCGGCGCTCTTCCGTCACCACCTGGCGCTCCGGTTCGAAGAGCTGCTCGGAGAGCACCAGGTTGCGCATGCGGTCGGCCTCGAGCTCGACCTCGACGCCGATCCGGTCCGAGGCGAGCGTCGCGAAGTAGGTCGTCGCGTCGTCGCTGGTGAACGCGTTCTCGTTGCCGCCGTTCGACGCGATGATGCGCGAGTACTCCTCGGGGCCGTTGCGCGCCGTGCCCTTGAACATCATGTGCTCGAGCATGTGCGACAGCCCGGTGATGCCGGGCAGCTCGTTGCGCGAGCCGACGCGGTACCACACCTGCACGACGGCGACGGGCGCCTTGTGGTCCTCGAGCAGCAGCATCCGGAAGCCGTTGTCGAGCGTGCGCTCGACGACCTGCTCGACGTACTTCTGAGCGGCGGGTGCGGGGACGGGGAGGAGAGATGCCGCGCAAGTGAGCGCGGCCACAGCGAGCAGCGATTTCCGCATCGTCCCGCCAGCTTGCCGGTCCTCGATGCGGGCCGCAAATCCTCGATGCGGGCCGCGAATCGGCCGGCTGGGCCGCAGCACGGTCCGCAGGTCTGCGCGTCCGTCGGAGTCCGTCGATCCCCTCCCGGCTCGGTCCGGAAGGGGATTCACGAACTCTCAGCCGCGCTCGCGACCGGGGCGTCCGGCGCGCATCGCGGCCGCGAGTGCGAGCGAAGCGGCGTCGCCGCGCGCTTCGCGGCCGCGAGTGCGAGCGAAGCGGCGTCGCCGCGCGCTTCGCGGCCCGCGATCGTTCCGTCCTGGTCGGCATCGGGCCGGTTCTGTCCGAGCTTCCACTTCCCTTCGAGCCGCCGGACCTCGATCTCGACGCCCACGATGCCCTTGAGGAGAGCGTCGACGTAGTCCGCCGGCGCGTCGGTCACGCGCCATGGCCGGTCGAACGCCGCCTCCTCGTGATCGGTGAGGCGCGTGACCAGGGCGCGCAGCCAATCGACGTCGTCGATCAGCCGCAGCGGGCCGTACGCGTGCACGACGGCGTAGTTCCAGGTCGGCACGACCTTGCCGTGCTCGTGCTTCGACGGATACCAGGACGGCGACACGTAGGCGTCCGGTCCGCCGAAGATCGCGAGCGTGTCCACCGGCGACGGCGCGAGCCTGGCGTGCGGGTTGGGGCGCGCGAAGTGTCCGCGCAGCGTGCCGTACGGTGCCGGGTCCGCGTCCCACAGCAGCGGCAGGTGCGTCGCCACGAGGCCGTCGCTGCCGAGCGACACCAGCGTCGCGAGCGGATTGCGCCGCACGAGCTCGGCGAGCACCTCGGTGCGATCCTCGGTGAAGTGGCGAGGAAGATACATCGGCTCGTGGCCCGGCGGCTGCGCGCGTCAGGACGTGGGTGAGGTCGCCGTCGGCACGGCCGCGAGCCGGCGACCCGAGGACCGCCGCGCCGCGAACGCACGCTCCATCTCGGCGACGATGTCCCGCGCGGCCTTGACCGGGTCCTTCGCCTGGATGATCGGCCGCGCGACGACGAGATAGTCGGCGCCGGCGCGGATCGCTTCGGCGGGGGGCATCACGCGCTTCTGGTCGTCCCAGCCCGCTTCCTTGGGCCGCACGCCGGGCGTGACGATCAGGAAGTCGGGGCCGCACGCGCGGCGGATGCGCGCGATCTCGTGCGGCGAGGCGACCACGCCGTTCATCTTCGCATCGCGCGCGAGCCGCGCGAGCCGCACCACCTGCGACTCCGGACCCGCCTGCACGCCGACCAGCTTCAGATCGTCGCGCGACAGGCTCGTGAGCACCGTCACCGCGAGCATCTTCGGCTTCGCGAGCCCTTCCTTGCGGCACGCGGAGCCCACCTCTTCCACGGTGGCCCGCATCATCTCGAACGAGCCCGAGGCGTGCACGTTGAACATCCACACGCCGAGCCGCGTCGCCTCCACGCCCGCGCGGGCGACCGTTCGCGGAATGTCGTGGAACTTGAGATCGAGAAAGACGCGCTCGCCGTGCTCCTGGATCATGCGCACGACCGCCGGGCCGGCGCTCATGAAGAGCTGCTTTCCGACCTTGAACGCGCCCACCTCGTTGCGCAGCGTCCCGACGAGCTGCGTCGCTTCCTGGACGGTCGAGACGTCGAGGCCGACGATCAGCCGCGAGCGCACGCCCGCGCTCTGCGAGGTCGTCGCGCGCGGCGCCCGGCTCACGCGATGCGCCCCGACTCGCGCACCAGCTGCGCGACGCGCGCCGCGGCGTCGGCCACGGACAGCTCGTGGTTGGTCTTCTCGCGGCGCTCGCGCAGCTCGACGACGCCCTTCGCGAGCCCCTTCTGTCCGACCGTCAAGCGCAGGGTGAAGCCGATCAGGTCGGCGTCCTTGAACTTGACCCCGGGGCGCTCGTCGCGGTCGTCGATCAGGGCGTCCACGCCCTGGGCGCGAAGGTCGCCGTGGAGCTTCTCGGCGGCGTCGCGGACCGGCTCGTCGGTGACCGACGTCGGCACGACCTCGACCGGGAAGGGCGACAGCGCGAGCGGCCAGATGATGCCGTCCTTGTCGTGGTTCTGCTCGACCGCGGCGGCGACGGTGCGCGACACGCCGATGCCGTAGGTGCCCATCTCGATCGGGTGCTCCTGCCCACCGGCGTCGAGGAAGGTCGCGCCGAGCGCCTTCGAGTACTTGGTGCCGAGGTAGAAGACCTGCCCGACCTCGATCCCGCGGTGCTCCTCGAACCTGCCCTTGCTGCAGCGCGGGCACGGATCGCCGGCGTGCGCTTGACGGAGGTCGGCGAAGGTCACGCCCTTGCCGAAGTCGCGTCCGTGCTCGACGCCGACGAGGTGCTCGTCCTCGCGGTTGGCGCCGGTGACCGCGCCGCGGATGCCGTTCAGCGCGTGGTCGGCGACGATGCGCGCCTCGAGCCCCACCGGTCCGGCGAAGCCGACCGACGCGCCGGTCGTGCGGTGCACGGTCTCGGCGTCGGCGAGGGCTACCCACTGCGCGCCGAGCGCGAGCTTGAGCTTGGCCTCGGAGATCTGGTGGTCACCGCGGACGAGTGCGACGACGGCACCGCCGTCGTCGGTGGCGAAGACGATCGTCTTGATGAAGCGGTCCGGCGCCATGCCGAGAAAGCCCGAGACTTCCTCGATCGTGCGCTTGCCCGGCGTCGCGACGCGCTCCATCGCGCGGCTCTGCGCCTGCTGTGCGTGCGCGTGGCCCGCGTCGGGCGGCAGCTCGGCCTTCTCGACGTTGGCCGCGTAGCTGCAGCCGGTGCAGGCGACGATCGCGTCCTCGCCCGACTCGGCGAGCACCTGGAACTCGTGGCTCATGCTGCCGCCGATCGCGCCGGTGTCGGCCTCGACGGCCCTGAACCGCAGCCCGCAGCGGTCGAAGATGCGCTCGTAGGTCTCGTACATGTGCCGGTACTCGCGCTCGCAGTCGGCGCGGTCGGCGTGGAACGAGTAGCCGTCCTTCATGAGGAACTCGCGGCCGCGCATGAGGCCGAAGCGCGGCCGGATCTCGTCCCGGAACTTCGTCTGGATCTGGTAGAGGTTCTTCGGCAGGTCGCGGTACGAGCGCACGGTCTTGCGCACGATGTCGGTCACGACCTCCTCGTGCGTCGGACCGAAGCAGAAGTCGCGCTCGTTTCTGTCCTTGATGCGCAGCAGCTCCTTGCCGTAGCGGTCCCAGCGGCCGCTCTCCTGCCACAGCTCGGCGGGGCAGACCGCCGGCATCAGGATCTCCTGGCAGCCGGCCGCGTCGAGCTCGGCGCGGACGATGGTCTCGACGTTGCGCAGCACGCGCAGGCCGAGCGGCAGGTAGTCGTAGATGCCGCGCGCGACCTGGCGGATCATCGCGGCGCGCACGAGCAGCTTGTGGCTCACGACCTCGGCGTCGGCGGGGTCATCCTTCAGGGTGGGGACCAGCAGCTGGGTGAAGCGCACCGCAGGCGTGTACCTCGCACCCGCAGCGCTTTCCAGCGAGCGGGCGCCGGCGTGGCCGATCAGGGCGCAGGCGGCTCTTCCGGCAGCCACCAGCGCTCGAGCCCGAGCTCGATCGCGTCGAACGGTGCGGCGCGCACGACCTCGTCGGCCGCGTGCACGGCTTCGAGCGTCCACCGACCGCCGCCGAGGCCGTAGACCTCGAGCGTCTGCACCAGTGGATCGACGAGCCAGAGGTGCGCGACGCCCTCGCGCGCGTAGACGCGCATCTTGCGGCCGCGGTCGAGACGCGCGGTCGACGGCGAGACGATCTCGCAGATCCAGTCGGGCGCCAGCTCGAAATACGGCACGTTGCGCAGCACCGGCAGCCGCTCGCGCCGCCAGCCGGCCCAGTCCGGAACGACGACATCGTCGCCGAAGTGCAGCTCGGGCTCCACGAGGATCCACCAGCCCCCCGGCGCACCCGGCGCGCCGGGATCGCGATGGAACGGCCCGACGATGTCTCCGCCGAGCAGCGTGGCGGCGTGTGCATGCGGCGAGGCCGGTCGCGGCGAGACGAACAGCTCGCCGTCGACGATCTCGGCGACCTTCGTGTCGGGAACCTGCATCAGGTCCTCGTACGTCGCGCGACGGGACGCTCCGGCCATGACGAGACGCGTACCACATTCATGCGGTGCGACGGAGCAATCGCGATGCCGCGTTCACGGCCCGCGCGCAGCCGACATTCGGCCGCGGCCGCCGCAACGCCGCGTTGCGTGCCGGTGTGGCGCAGCAGGCGCAACGCGACGCCGTGTCGCGGCCGTGACCGCTCTTCAGGCCAGATGCGCCGCCGAGTCGCCCGCGCGGGCGTGCTCGCGACCGTGCACCCACTCGAACACCGGCGTCGCCGCGAGCGTCGTGACGATCGCCATGAGCACCATGATGGTGAACAGCGTCGGCTGGATGATGCCGCGCTCGAGACCGATGTTGAGGATGATCAGCTCCATCAAGCCGCGCGCGTTCATCAGCGTGCCGATGGCGAGCGCCTCGCCGTTCGGCTCGCCGTTGAGCCGTGCGGCGAGCCAGCATGCGACGCCCTTGCCGAGCGTCGCGGCCAGCAGGACGACGAGCGCGATGCCCCACAACGCCGGGTTGTCGACCAGCCCGATGCGGGTGTTGAGGCCCGAGTAGACGAAGAAGAGCGGCAGCAGGAAGGTCGTCACGAGTGGCCCGATCGTGCGGGTCACCTCCTCGGCGAAGCGCCCGCGCGGCATCGCGACGCCCATCAGGAATGAGCCGAACACCGCGTAGATGCGGATCCAGTCGGTGAACCACGCGCCCAGCATGACGAGCATCAGCGTGACCGTGAGGATGCCGTTCGACATCGTGCCTGCGCGCTCGACGCTCGCGCCGAGCGGTGCGAGCAGGCGGCGTCCGACGGTGACCAGCAGCACCGCGTAGGCGAGGCCGCCGCCGATCGCGATCAGCGCGAAGGCCGGGTCGCCGGCGAAGCTCGCGAGCACGACCGCGAGGACGCACCACGCGGCGGCGTCGTCGAGCGAGCCCGCGGCCAGCGCCAGCGTACCGAGCGACGTGCCGGCGAGGCCGCGCTCGTGGATGATGCGCGCGAGCATCGGGAACGCCGTGATCGACATCGACGCCCCCAGGAACAGCACGGCTTCCGTCCGGCTCACGCCGGGAGAGAAGAAGTCCGCGTCTTCGGCGAGGAAGGTCGCGATCGCGCCGCCCAGGAGGAACGGGACCACGATCCCGGCGAGCGACACGCTGATGGCGCTGCGCATGCGCCGGCGGATCAGGTCGACCTGGAACTCGAGCCCGACGAGGAACATGTAGAGCGCGAGGCCGACCTGGCTCACCGCGTAAAGGATCGGCATCGACTCCTTCGGGAAGAGGTACTCCTGCGCGCCGGGCAGCAGCAGCCCGAGCAGCGACGGCCCGAGCAGCACCCCGGTGATCATCTCGCTCACCACCTGCGACTGTCCGACGCGCCGCGCGAGCAGGCCGACCACACGGCAGGCGCCGAGGACGAGCGCGAGCTGGAGGAAGAAGCGGACCGAGAGATCGAAGCTGCTCATCGCGGCGGCGGATCCATCGACTCGACTCCCGCACCGCACCACCGCGCCGGGAGCGCGACCACGCCGGCCGCGAGAACGGTGGCGAACGGCATGACCGACCGCAGCACGCGCGCGACTCTACGCGACGGCCGGACGCCGCGAAAGGCGATCCACTGCCGCGCTCACGCCTCCGGAACACCGCCCAGCACGGCGGGACGGTGGCGCCACGTCCAGTCGCTCACCGAGCGCAGGATGCGGCTGCCGTCCGCGCGCGCGATCGTCTGCAGGAGCCGCACGTCGCGCGGCGTGCCCGCGGCACGGCAGGCGAGCGCGGGGGCGGCACCCGGCACGGGGCCTTCCGCGGTCGCGCCGCTGGCCGGAACGATCCAGCTGCGCACCAGCAGCGCGTCCCCCGTGACCGCGTCGTCGAGGTACTCGAGGTCGATGCGCGTCACGCGCAACGCGCCGCCCTCCTCCAGCATCCGGGCGACCGGCCAGCCCGCGGCGGCGAAGAGCTCGAACGCGCCGTCCTCGAGCATCGCCGCGTAGGCCGCGTTGTTCACGTGCGTCACGTGGTCGAGCAGCGACGGCCGCACGACCAGCGGCAGCTCGACCGGCTCGCCCGCACCCGCCTCCGCGATCGCCGGGGCGCGCGTCAGGGTGACCTCCTCCGTGCCGGAGAACGCACGCCGCATCTCCGCCGGAATGCTCACCGGACGCCCGCTCGCCAGGTCGCAGTACACCCAGTCGGTGGTCGCACGTGCCGCCGGCATGGGCGCGCCGTCGGCGCCGATACGCTCGACCGTGTACGCGCGCAGCGAGCGCGCGCGGCGCCAGTCCAGCACGTGCGTCGCGACGCGCACGCGGTCGCCGCCGCCGAGCGGCAGCGACCGCTCGAAGCGCGTGCGGCGGATGATCCAGACGCGCTGCTGCGCCGTGTACCAGCCGGGGTCGAAGCCGCACTCCCACGACGCCTCGACCGCGGCCTGCTCGAGGAGCCCGAGCAGGGCTGCGACCTTCACCTCGCCCAGGAGATCGACGTCGGCGTGCGAGACGCGGTGCTCGAGCGCGTAGCGATGCATGCCGAGCCGTCTACTTCATCCCGCGGAGTCGTGCGATGCGCGCGGCGATCGGCGGATGGGTCGCGAACAGGTCGGCGAGGAAGCCCTCGCGATCCTCGGCGGCGCTCGCCGCCGGCCGAGCGAAGAACAGGTGCGCGGTGCCCTGCGTGCCGCGCACCGTAGGGCGCCGGTCGGTCGCGATCGTCTCGAGCGCGCCGGCGAGGGCCTCGGGATTGCGCGTGAGGGAGACCGCGGTCGCATCGGCCAGGTACTCGCGCTGCCGCGAGATCGCGAACGCGACCAGGCGCGAGGCGAGCGGCGCGAGCGCGGCCGCGATGACGAGCAGCGGCAGCAGCGCCGGGATGGCCTCCGTTCGCGCCTCGACGCCGCCCGCGCGGTACGAGGCCGGCGCGCGGCGGACGCGCCACGCGGCGTCCGCCAGCAGAGCGACCGCGCCGACGACGATCGCGATCGTCACGCCGAGCGCCGTGTCGCGGTTGCCGATGTGCGCCATCTCGTGCGCGACCACGCCCTGCGTCTGCGCGCGGTCGAGCTTCTCGAGGAGCCCGGTCGTGACCGCGACCGTTGCGTGCGCCGGATCGATGCCGGTCGCGAGCGCGTTCGGCGCAGGGTCCGGGATCACCAGCACGCGTGGCACGGGCAGCCCGCTCGCGACCGCCATCTCGCGCACCACGTTCAGCAGCTGCTGGTGCTCGTGCAGCGACGGATCCGGTGCGGTCGCGCCGAGCGAGGCGAGGACGATGCGGTCGCCGAAGGCGTGCGCGAGCCGGAGCGCGATCGCGATCCCGGCCAGCGTGAGCAGGGTGACGACGGGAACCCACCCGGCCAGGTACGTGCGCAGCAACCCGTCGAGGGTCAGGCCGACGGCGAGCACCAGCAGCGCGATCACGCCGACGAGCAGCTGCGAGCGACGCCGGTTCGCCTCCGCGGCGCTGTGGAAGTCGATCACGCGACGTCCGCCGGCACGCCGTGGCTCACGCGACGAACGCGCGCACGATCGACACCAGTGCGAGGACGAGGAGCGCCGCGATCGCGACGCGGCGGTAGGTCGTGTCCGGCGCGCGGGCGAACAGCCGGTCGCCGAGCGTGTTGCCGATGACGAGTGCCGGGAACATGAGCGCCGCGAGCGCGAGCGTCCGCCAGGTGACCAGCCCCGCCGCCGCGACCGACACCGTGCCCGCGAGCGACAGAACGAAGAAGTACGTCAGCAGCGACGCGCGGCTCGACGCGGGGCTGTGCTGCGTGGCGAGGAAGTAGAGGATCACCGGCGGGCCGGCCATCGCGGTGCTGCCGTTCAGCAGGCCCGAGAGCACGCCGATGCCGACACGCGTCGCGAGCGCCGGCTCGCGGTTCAGCCGCACGCCCGTTCCGAGCACCGCGACGGCGCCCAGCACGATCACGCCGATCACCGCGCGCATCGGGTCCGCAGGGATCCCGTCGAGCGCGGCCGTCCCGAGCGGTGTTGCCACCAGCGCCGCGACGAGCAGCGGACGAACCGAACACCAGTCGACCTGCCGCCAGGTCCGTCCGCGCAGATGCACGCCCGCCGCCATCTGCAGCACCATGACGCACGGCACCACCTCGACCGGTGTGGCCACCAGCGTCAAGGCCGGCACTGCGGCGAGAGCGAATCCGAAGCCGGTGAAGCCGCGCAGAACGCCGGCGAAGGCTGCGGTCGCAAACGCTCCGGCAGCCGTCCAGAGGGTCAGCGTCGCGGGCACGCGACGCATCCGCGCCCGGTCACGGGATGATGTCGTCCTGCGTGTCGTCGTCCGCCGGCGTCCCGACGTCCATCTGCGCCGGCGCGGGTACGAAGCCGGGGTCGCTGGTGATCATGTTCGGTGCGGCGGGCAGCGTGCCCGGATCGTCGGTGACCATGTTCGGCTGCGACGGCACGTGCCCCGGGTCGACGACGTTCATGTCGCTCGCCGGGGCCGGCTCGTAGCCGGGGTTCGTCAGGACCATGTCGTCCGACGAGCCGCCGAGCTCGGGTCCGTTCGGCCCCATGTCCATGTCGGCCACCTGGAGCGGCGCGGGCGTCGTCACCTCGCGGTTCGGCTGGCCCGCGGTCACGGCGAGAGCGCAGGCACCGGCCATCAGGAGGGGGAGCGTTCTCATGCGGATCCTCTTCTTCGTCGCCCGTTGCCTTCGTCGGCCGTCGCCGTCGCGACGGCCGCATCCGCCGGAACTATCGGATGCGCTGCCGCGGAAGTCCAGGCGCCGTCAGGCCTGCGGGCGTGCCCCGCCGATGCCGCCGAGGTCGACCTTTGGCGCCGCGTGCTCCTCGGCGGGTGCGGTGAAGTACTCGCGCGGGGGGAAGTCGCGGCTCATCATGACGTTGATCGGGAAGCTCTCCCGGCGCGTGTCGTACTGACCCACGAGCTCGTTGTAGTGCTGGCGCGCGAACGCGATCAGGTTTTCGGTGTTGGTCAGCTCCTCCTGGAGCGCCAGGACGTTCCGGTTCGCCTTCAGGTCGGGGTAGCCCTCGACGACGGCGAACAGGCGACCCAGCGCCTGCGTCAGGGCCTGCTCGGCGGCGGCGCTCTGCTGCGGTCCGTGCGCATCGAGCGCACGTTGACGCGCCGCGACGACGGCCTCGAGGGTGCTGCGCTCGTGCTCGAGTGCACCGCGCACGGTCTCGACCATGTTCGGCACCAGATCGTGGCGCCGCTTGAGCTGCACGTCGATCTGGTTCCAGGCGGCCGCGGCGCGATTCTTCAGCGCGACCAGGCCGTTGTACGCACGGATCGCCCAAACCACGGCGATCACCAGGATGCCGAGCAGCACGAGGGTCATACTGCGTTCCTTGGCATGCGACCTGCGGCGAAGCGAGCCGCCTGGGTGGCGGCGGTTGCGTCGCTCGCGGCCTGCCAGTTAACACGACGGGGACGTCTTCCGTCCCCCCCACCCTGCATCACCAGTCTGATGGAACGCCCTGCGGGTTCATCCTTCGTGCCCGGCGAAGCCGGTGGGACGTCAATCGGCCCGGCGATCGCCGGAGAGAGAGAACGAGGATCGGATGGCTCTGCTCGAGGGAAGGGTTGCGATCGTCACCGGCGCGGGCCGCGGCATCGGCCGCGAGGAGGCGCTGCTGCTTGCCAGGCACGGCGCTAAGGTCGTGGTAAACGACCTCGGCGGCAGCCACGACGGCAGCGGCGGCGCGAGCCAGAGCCCGGCCGAGGAGGTCGTGGCGGCGATCAAGGCCGCCGGCGGCGATGCCATCGCCAACGCCGACAACGTCGCCGACTACAAGGCGGCGCAGCGCATGATCCAGGCGGCGATCGACAGGTGGGGTGCGCTGCACGTCATCGTGAACAACGCCGGCATCCTGCGCGACCGGATGCTCTTCAACATGAGCGAGGAGGACTTCGACTCGGTCATCGCGGTGCACCTGAAGGGCACGTTCAACCTCTGCCGCCACGCCGCCGCCTACTGGCGCGAGGAGCACAAGAAGGGAAACGTCCTCAACGGCCGGTTGATCAACACGTCGTCCGACTCGGGGCTCCTGTGCAACGTCGGCCAGGGCAACTACGGAGCGGCGAAGGCGGGCATCGCCGCGATGACGATCATCGCCGACAAGGAGCTGTCGCGCTACGGCGTGACGGCGAACGCGATCGCGCCGAGTGCCATCACCCGCCTCACGGTCGACGCGATGGGCCGCGGCAGCGTCGAGGACACGCCGCAGGCGATGATCGACCGGGCCGGTCCCGCGCACGTCGCCCCGCTGGTCGTCTGGCTCGCGAGCGAGAAGGCGGGCAACGTTCACGGCGAGGTGTTCCGCGTCGGCAACGGGCGCGTCAATCTGTTCCAGGGCTGGCAGGCCGCGCGCCAGGTCGGCGACTTCCAGCACGGTGTGTGGGACCCCGAGGAGCTCGGCGCCGCGATGGAGAAGGAGTTCTTCGCGAGCCCGGTGGCGAAGCAGACCATGGAAGGCCTCATGAAAGAGATGGCTAGAGCCTGAGATGGCGATGCTTCTCCCGCGGAAGATCGAGATGCGGATCGGCGCGCCGGCGCTCGCGGCCGCCGCGATGCTGCTGCTCGCAGGGTGCGGTGGCGGCGGTGGGGGTGGCGGTCCGGTGATCGTGCCGACGCCGACGGCCGTGTCCCCCACGCCGAGCGGCGCACCGCCGGGCGCGACGCCGACCGCGACCGCGTCGCCGGCGCCCACCGCCACGGTGGCAACGCCGGCGCTGCGCCTCGCGCTGGTCGCGACCGGGCTCGATCAGCCGCTCTTCGTGACCGCCGTGGCGGGTGACCCGAGCCGCCTCTTCGTCGTCGAGCAGACCGGGCGCATCCGCGTAGTGCGCGACGGGGTGCTGCTCGACGCGCCGTTTGCCGACCTGTCCGATCGCGTCTCGTGCTGCGGCGAGCGCGGGCTCCTCGGGCTCGCCTTCCACCCGGAGTACCCGGAGAACGGGCGCTTGTTCGTCAACTACACCAACACCGACGGCGATACCGAGATCGTCGAGCTCGCCCGCGGCGGATCGGCCGATGTCGCGTCCCCGACGATCGTGCGCCGTTTCTTCACCGTCGCGCAGCCGTTCGCGAACCACAACGGCGGCATGCTCGCGTTCGACCCGGACGGCCTCCTGCACATCGGGCTCGGCGACGGTGGCGCGGGCGGCGACCCCGAGGACAACGGCCAGGACCTCACCAGCAAGCTCGGCAAGATCCTGCGCATCGACGTCGACGCCTACCCGACGCCGCCGTCGGGCAACGTCGCCGGCGGCGATCCCGACATCTGGCACTGGGGCCTGCGCAACCCGTGGCGCTTCTCGTTCGACCGCGCGACGGGGGACTTCTACGTCGGCGACGTCGGCCAGAACCGCCTCGAGGAGATCGACGTCGTGCCGGCCGGGCAGGGTGGACGCAACTTCGGGTGGCGCGTGATGGAGGGATCGCAGTGCTTCCAGCCGCTCGACGCGTGCGACACGACGGGCCTCACGCTGCCGGTCGTCGAGTACGACCGCGAGGTCGGGTGCTCGGTGACCGGCGGCTACGTCTACCGTGGCGGCGCGCTGCCGGGCCTCGTCGGGCGCTACGTCTACGGAGACTTCTGCTCGAGCCGTGTGTTCGCGTTTCGCTGGCGCGATGGCGTGGCGAGCGAGCAGGTCGAGCTGACCTCCGATCTCAACCCGGACGGGCTGATCCGGGGGCTCTCGTCTTTCGGCGAGGACGCCGCGGGGGAGATCTACGTCACGAGCCTCGCGGGCTCGGTGTTCCGCATCGAGGCGGAATAGAGCCGAGGGCTCAGCCCCCGCCGAACGTCGAAGGAGCCGGAGCCGCATCATGTCGCTAGGCACGTCGAGCCAGAACCCATCGAACGGAGGTACCGCCGCCACGGTCGCGCGCCGCCTCGCCGACCTCTACGCGCGCGACGGCTTCTGGCGCGAGCGCTGGCGTCGCGCTGGTCACGTGCGGGCGCCCGAGTCGCTCGAGGGCCTCGCGCCGACGACGATCTCGGATATCGCCGGCGACGAGCGCGCGTGTCCTCCCTACGGCTCCTGGCGGGCCGCGTCCTCGTTCGTGCGCGTGGGCGTTCCCGCCCGCGACAGCGCGCTCGAGATGCTGGTGTTCACCACCGAGGACCTCGAGGCCGAGGCGCGCGTCGGCGCGATGGCGCTGGCGGCGGCGGGTCTCGCGCCCGGCGGCCGCGAGACCAACGCCTTCGCCGGCGGTCTCGCCACGCCTGGCTCGCTCGTGGTCGGCGATGCAGCGCAGGCGCTCGGCGCGCTCGACATGCCGGTGGGCCCGATCGCAGCGGCCGGCCCGCGCGACACCGCCTTCGACTTCTGGCAGCGCGTCAAGCCCGACTTCGCGGTGCTCGACGCAGCCGGCGTGCGCGACCTGGCGAGCCTGCTGGCGGAGAAGAAGACCACCGCGGCCGGCCTCGGCATCCGTGCCGCAGCGCTGGTGACCGACCTGCGCGACGACGCGCCGTCGGTGCCGGACCTCGACGTGCCGACGACGCGTATCGTGGGCCTCGCCGAGGCGTTCTCGCTGCTCGCGGCGTGCGACCCGCACGGGATCTTCGTCGCGCCGGGCAGCGAGGTCGTGCTCGAAGTGCAGGACGGCGAGCTCCTGGTGACGACGCTGCGCCACTCGGCCGCGCTGGTGCGTTACGCCCCGGGTGTGCGCGCTCGCCTCGTCGAGGCACCGGTAGGACGCAGCCAGGATTGCGCGTTCGTTCTCGTTTGACACGGCATCAGCCGGCCTCATACAAAAGGGCCCTTTACGTCGGAGGATTTTCAATGATGAAGCGTTGGATCGCGTTCGCGGCTGCGGCGACCTTCCTGTCGTGCGCTCCGTCGCCTGGAACCGGCACCGGGGACGGCAAGGACACGGCGAAGGCCGAGGCACCGAGCGCGGCTGCGGCGCCGGCCGCGGGCTCCGCCGCCAACATCGACACGGCCAAGGTCGGCGAGCTGATCAAGCGCTACTACGCGAGCAGCGGCCAGATCCCCGAGGACGTCGAGATGGTCGTGGCCGAGATGAAGCCGTCGAAGATCTCGGGTCTCACCGAGGGCACCCTGCGCCTCTCGCGCGGCGCGCAGTCGCAGGAGCTGCCCTTCCTGCTGAGCGCCGACGGACGCTGGTTCCTGCGCGTCGACCCGGTGGACCTCACCGTCGACCCGGTGCAGGAGGTGGTCAGCAAGATCGACACCGGCGACTCGAACCCGAGCCGCGGTCCGAAGGACGCGGCGGTCACCATCGTCGAGTACTCGGACTTCCAGTGCCCGTTCTGCGCCCGCGCCGAGGAGATCGTCGCCGGCGAGGTGCTGAAGGCGTACGGCGACAAGGTCCGCTTCATCTACAAGCAGTTCCCGCTGAGCTCGATTCACCCGTGGGCGGAGCCGGCGTCGCTCGTGGGGCTGTGCATCTACAAGTCCGCCGGCAACGACGCCTACTGGAAGTACCACGAGGCCGTGTTCAAGGCGCAGAAGGACGTGCCGAACGAGGAGCCGGAGGCGAAACTGCTCGCCATGGCGAAGGACGCGGGCGCAGACCAGGCGAAGGTCAAGGAGTGCCTCGCGAAGGGCGAGACCAAGCCGATCCTCGACGCGGGCATGGCCGAGGCGGAGGCGATCGAGGTCAACTCGACGCCGACCTTCTTCATCAACGGCAAGCGCCTGTCGGGCGCGCAGTCGCTCGACGCGTTCAAGGTCGTCATCGATCCCGAGCTGGCGAAGGCCGGCAAGAGCTGACGGAGATCGCGTGGGGGCACGTGCGACGGCACGCGCCCCCACGCCCGATTCCCCGCGCTCGCCTCGCAGCGGCCGCTCGAGCGGTCGGTCGCGCCGCACCGCACGGGTCGCGGTGCTCAGGTCGCCGGAGTGCTCTTCAGCTTCCGGTAGAGGCGGAACAGCTCGCAGAAGGCGCGCGCGATCACCCTCGGATTGCCGCCCGACGCGCTGCCCTTCTCGCGCGGCAGGTGCCGGACGGGCACCTCGGCGATGCGCGCGCCACGGGTCTTGAGGCGCGCGAGCAGCTCGGAGCTGAACATCGCTCCACCGGCCTCGATCGTCAGGCCCTGAAGGACCCGGCGGTCGAAGAGCTTGAAGGCACAGTCGACGTCGCGCACCGGCACCGCGAACAGCGTGCGGATGAGCCAGTTCCACGCGTGCGCGTTGGCGATGCGGACCACGTTGTCCTGGCGGTTCACGCGGTAGCCGACGACGACGTCGTGGCCCGGGAGGGCGCGGATCAGGTCGGCGATCTGGCGGACGTCGAACTGCCGGTCACCGTCGGTGAAGAATGCGTACGCCATCGTACCCGACACGAGGCCGGTCCACACGGCGGCGCCGTAGCCGCGGTTGACCTCGTGGCGCACCACGCGGACGCGCGGGTCGCGTGCCGCGACGGCCGACGCCCGTTCGAAGGTGTGGTCGCGCGAGCCGTCGTCCACCACGACGACCTCGAAGCGCTCGGCGAAGTCGGGTAAAGCGGCCAGCAGATCGGCGATCATCGGCTCGACGTTGTCCTCCTCGTTGTGCGCGGGGAACGACGCCGAGAGGCCGGGCAGGCGGGTGATCTCGCTCACGACGCGAGGCTCCTCTCTGCCAGTGCCGAGCTGACCGACGCAACGGGTGGGACGGGCGCCGCGCGGCGCGGGGACGGGGCATGGCCAACGAGGACGGAAGCGAGGACGTGACGGTCGCCGCGGGCCCGGCCGGGAGCGAGGACGTGACGGTGGTCGCGCGGCCCGAGGTCGGCAGCGGCGCCGAGGACCACGCGCGACGCGACGCCCTGCTGCTCGGGCTGCTCGCCCTCGCCGCGTACTGGCTGTCGAACGACGGTCAGTTCATGTTCTTCAACTACCACCTGCACCTCGCGGTCTCGTTCCTGAACGGACGACTGTACATCGAGAATCCGCCGTCGTGGCTCACCGAGTTCGCCTTCGCCGACGGCAAGGCCTACGTGTACTTCGACCCGTTTCCGGCCGTCTTCCTGCTTCCTCTAGCGGCAATCCGGGGCCTGACCGTCAATCTGGCCAAGGTGTCGATCGTGGTCGGTGCGTGCAACGTGGGCCTCATGCGGCTCGCGCTGGGCGGGCTTCGCGTGCAGCGCGGCACGGCCAACTGGTGCACCCTGCTGTTCGGGCTCGGCACGGTTCACATGTTTGCTTCCTGGTACGGCAACACCTGGATGCTCGCGCACCTCCTCGCGGTGATGGCGCTCACGCTCGCCTGGATCGAGGCTCTCGGCGCGGCGAACCCGGTCCTCCTGGGGCTTTTCTGCGCGATCGCGGCCACCAGCCGGTCGCCCGCCGCGCTCGGCACGCCGGTCTTCTTCCTGCTCGCGCTCCATCGCCGCCCGCGCTTCGCGACCGCCGTCCAGTTCGGACTCCCCCTCCTCGCCACCGGCCTGCTGCTCGGTCTGTACAACGTTGCGCGATTCGGGGACTGGCTCAACAACGGCTACCTGCTGGCCAACCAGGCGCTGCTGAATCCCGAGCACGGCTCGTTCAGCTGGCGCTACATCCCACGCAACATTCAGCAGTACTTTCTGCGCGTCCCGGAGCCGAGCTCGAGCTGGCCGTACCTGATGCTCACCGACCACGGCCTCAGCCTGATCGCGACCACGCCCGCGGTGCTGCTCCTGTTCCGCCGCGGCTGGAGCGACCGGGCGCCGAACGCGAAGCTCTACGGACGCCTCGCACTGCTCGGGTGTGCCATGACCTTTGCGCTGTACCTCTGCTACTTCTGGGACGGCTGGCGACAGTTCGGCAGCCGCTACACGCTCGACTTCACGCCGCTGCTGATCGTCGCCCTGGCGCTGCGCAACGACCCGCGCCCCGGACGATGGCGCTGGCTGCTGCCGGCGCTCGTGCTGCTGAGCGTCCTGGTGAACGTCTGGGGCACCTGGTTCTGGCGCTTCCACCGTATGTGATCGCGCCACCGCGGGGCCGCTGCCTGCGCCGCGCCGGCGCGCCGCGGGGTGCCCGTCGAGCTGCGCATCGCGGGTCCGCTGCCGCGTACGACGAGCGTTGACGTCCCGCGCTCGGGACGAGCGTTGACGTCCCGCGCTCGGGACGAGCGTTGACGTCCCGCGCTCGGTATGGGGCGCCATGCGCTACCTGGAAGGGCCGCGGCCGCGGCTGTTCGCGCACCGTGGCGGTGCGCACATGGCACCGGAGAACACCATCGCTGCGTTCGCAGCCGGGCTCGCGGCCGGCGCCGATCGCCTCGAGATGGACGTCCACGCGACGCGCGATGCGCACGTCGTCGTGCTGCACGACCCGACCGTCGATCGCACCACCGACGGCACCGGCGCCGTGCGCGACATGACGCTCGCCGAGCTGCAGCGCTGCGATGCGGGCGCGCGCTTCGCCGGTGAAGGCGGCGACTTCCCGTTCCGCGGCCGCGGCGTGCGCGTGCCGACGCTGGCGGCGGTGCTCGAGGCGTTTCCCGGCGTGCCGCTCAACATCGAGATCAAGCAGGACGAGCCGGCGATCGAGGCCGCGGTCCTGGAGGTGCTCGACCGCTTCGACGCCCGCACGCAGGTGCTGCTCGCAGCGGAGGAGGCACGCATCATGGCGCGCATTCGCGCCGCCGCCCCGGACGTGATGACGGGCTTCTCCGCCGCCGACGTGCTCGAGTTCGTCACCGCCTGGCAGGGTGGCACGCTCGACGCGTACCGGCCGCCGGGCGTGGCGCTGCAGATCCCGCCGTCGGTCGGTGACGTGCGGCTCGTCACCGCGGAGTCCGTCGCGATCGCGCACCGCATGGGCCTCGAGGTGCACGTGTGGACGATCGACGAGCCTGCCGAGATGGCGGCGCTGCTCGACCTGGGCGTCGACGCGATCATGACCGACGTCCCGCCGCTCGCGGCGCGGCTCCTGCGCGAGCGCGGGCTGCGCTGAAGCGCGCCGGCCGCCGCGTGCCTGCGGCCGCACGCAGCAGCGGTGCCCCGGGCCCGGCTGCGGTGCGCGCGAGCAGGGCGTCGAACGTGTCGACCGACCGCGGTACGGCGAGGCCGACGTCGCGCAGCACGCGGTGCGAGTCGGTGGTGTCGACCCGCGTACGGACCCCGAGATAGGGAACGTACGGCCGCGCGCGGTCGAGCAGCTGTCGCGTACGGCCCCACACGAGGCAGCGCAGGGCCGCGTGCAGCAGCCGCGGCGGCACGAAGCTCAACGGCGGCGCGGCTAGCGCCCGGCTGGCGCGTTCGCCGAGCTCGCGCAGCGTCGCGGCACCGGGTCCCGCGGCGAGGTGATACCAGCGCCCGTCGACCAGCGGGCGCAGCGCCAGCGCGACCGTCGCGGCGGCGACGACGTCGACCGGTACCAGGTCGACGATCGACGCCGGCGAGCCCGGCACCCAGCGCCACCCGTGCGTTGCGTAGAGCCGTAGCAGGAGCAGGAAGCGCGCCTGCTCGGCGGGTGCGTCGTCCGCCGCCGCGGCCGGATCGCGCGGCGCGGCGGGTCCGACGATGCTCGGTCGGACGATCGTCACCGGCAGCGTCGCCATCGCCCGCTGCGCGATCTCCTCCGCCTCGTACTTGGTGCGCTCGTAAGCGTTGCGGAAGCGTCCCGCGGTGGCGGGTCCTTCGACCAGGGTGCCCGCCCGGTCGCCGCAGACGAACGTCGTGCTCACGTGCACCAGGCGTGCGAGGAGCGGCATGCGGCCCGCGAGCTCGACGACCTCGCGCGTGCCCGACGCGTTCACCTGCCGCGCGCGGTGCAAGGCGTCGTCGAAGCGTACCGTGGCGCCGGCGTGCAGCACGTGCGTCGTCTCCTCGCAGACGCGGCCGAGGTCGCGCGGCGACAGGCCGAGCCGGGAGCGCGTGAGGTCGGCCTGGACCGGCACGACGTGGGGGCCGAGCGTGCGCCAGCCGAGCGCCGTCGCGCGGGCCTCGAGCTCGCCCGCCGGAGCGCGCAGCGCGGCGTAGACGCGCGTGCCGGGGTGCTGGCGCGCGATCGCGCGCAGCACCTCCCCACCCACGAACCCGCTCGCACCCGTCAAGAAGAAGCATCGCTGGTCCATCTCCCGGCCCCCCGCGGTGAAGAGGGGAGCAAGCTTCGGACCGCAGCCGCAGCCACCGTTTCGCGGGGTAGCGGCGCATCAGGCGAAGCGGAACGCTGCGTCCGCGCAACGCCGGGTTGCGGTTGGTTGCAGCGGACCCTGCGACACTGGAACGCGACCGCGAGGCGTGCTTCGCTGCCACGCTCCGTGGCTGCACGAGACCGCCATGTTCCGCGATCGTGACCTCGCCCTGCGTGCGCTCGGCACGCTGCTGCCCGGAGCTGCGGGCGAGCGCCTGAGCGACCATCTGACCGGCGTGCTCGGCGGCGCACGTGCGCGCCACGCTGCCGCGATTGCCGGCGCGGCGGCGGCGGAGCTGCTCGGGGACCCGTCGGCCGGCACCGAGGTCGCGCGGCGCTGGGTCGCCGCTCTGGCGCTCGACGACCTCGACGCGTGCCGCGCCTGGGCACATCTCGGACCCGCATGCGGGGACGCGGCGATCGAGGGGCGCCGGCACGTCCCGGCACCGGGCCCGGCCGTGTTCGCGAGCTTCCACCTCTCCGGCGGACTCGCGATCTTCGAGGTGCTGCGCGAACAGGGCTTCTCGCCGACGTTTCTGCTGGCCCCGGCCCCCGCGCACGAAGGCCGGTACGCGCGCGTGCTCCGCGCCGTGCGTCTCGGCCATCTGGCGCGCGTGCTCGCGCGGCCGTTCATCGAGACCGGGCCCGGCGTACGCCACGAGCTCGAGCGACACCTCGACGCCGGCGGCACCGTCGTGGCGCTGCTCGACGTCCCGGAGGATGCGGTCCGGCTGCGCGACCGTGCGACGGTGCCGCTCTTCGGGCGGACGGCGAGCCTGCCGGTCGGGCTCCTTCGCCTCGCGCTCGCGCGCGGCCTCCCCGTGGTGCCGTTCGACGCGCGCGTCGCGCAGGGGCGGCGCACGGTGCGCTTCCATCCGCAGGCCACGGCGAGCGAGCCGGCCGACGTGCTGCGTGCGCTGCTCGGAACGATGGAGGGCGTCGTGCGCGAGCGTCCGTGGGACTGGCATGCCTGGCTCGAGCTCGACGCCCTGCTCGCGCCGCGTGACCGCTGACGCCGCGCGGGCGTGGTGACGCGCGCGAGGCGCGGACCGCGTGCCGCGCCGGGCCGTGTCCCGCACCGG
>Ga0194131_10000592_pt1 | contig 61703 bp, 52 predicted proteins | sample TA2KigO120mmetaG_FD_148631 | JGI IMG/M metagenome (GOLD analysis project Ga0194131, IMG submission 148631) | Freshwater microbial communities from Lake Tanganyika, Tanzania - TA2015053 Kigoma Offshore 120m | ecosystem: Environmental > Aquatic > Freshwater > Lake | place: Tanzania: Lake... | reverse complement strand
CCAAAGGCCGCCTGGCTTCGTTGCTCCTCAGTCGAAGATCCAGGGAGGATATTCTCCTTCGTTGCGCCTCGCCATCCGGCCTTTGGCGCGAAAACAGGACCCCGCGGAATTTTCGGACACGCTCTAAGGAGCAAGCAACGAAGTCTGGCGAAAAAGAACTGCCGCCCTTCGGGTTGCGCCGAATTTTGCCTGGGGCTGCGTTGCTCCTCGGTCACAGCCCCACTGGCGGGGGATGCTCGCTCGTCGCGCCTTGCCCCAGGCCAAATTGGGCGCAACGAACGTGAGCGTATTTACGAAACGGACCACTTAGGCAACTAAACCTCAGGCCTGCTGCGTAATACGCGGCATCAGGGCGAAAGGTTTCAAATCATTTGTGCGTGCAAATCAGATCGGCATTGGCATCGATGCCCCAGCGTTTGGCCACGAGTTCATGATCATGCGTGAGACCCCAACGATCGGGCTGCGGCTCGCCCACGTGGGCAAGGTTCGCGCCCTTCAATTCCATGCACCCCTTGTTGTCGCCGATCCTGCCGATGAATTCACATTCGTCTGGGCTCAAGTTGACCTCCGGCAACGACGCCAATTCATCAACTTTGGCCTCGATTGGTTTGGTGTTTGCACCAGCTTCCTGAATCAGAGTTGGGATGACGCTCCTCACGCCAGGTTGCGACAGGTTCCAAAGGCAAGCGAGTTGAAGCATGGTGGCCTTGCGCTTCGCCGCAACTTCACGCATTTGATCCATCTTCTCGCAGCCAGCTTCAACCCAGCCCGCCGGACGGAACGCCCGATGATCCTGTTGGCCGAATTTGTGTCCCGGCTTCACGTCGTCGTGAAATAGTCCGCCGTAATCGACCACCCGCGTGATGAGGTTCACTCCGTGCTTCACGGCCGCGGGAAGCACCAAGTGGCCGGGCCAGGGTTCGAGCGGATTCAGAATGATCATCGCCCAATCGAGCAACGGACCGAAGCGCTCGAAGCACAGAAGAACGTCGAGCGTAAATCCATTGGCCGGGCCCGGCGCGACGCCAAGGCGGTCCGTCAGGCTGTCGTCCTTGAGCTTATTCAGGGCGTCCCACACTTTGTCACTGGTGTAGCCGGTGAAATCCGGGTTGTGCAGCAACAGCAGATCGAAACGGTCCGCGTGGCAGCGGGCGAGAGATTTCTCCGCCGCCATCCGCAGGTAGTCGGAGTAGTCACCAGCCTTGTGGGTCGCCGTGAAACGCGGGTAACCCTTCGCGCCGGCGCGTGCGCCTTTGTAAAAATCATGGCCGATCGCGCCGACCAAGCAATACGAGTCGCGCGGGAGGCCAGCCAGCGCCCGGCCGAGCATTTCATCCGCCGCGCCCGCGCCATAGACATCCGCCGTCATGAACGTGCGGACACCTCGCTGGTAGGCATACTGGATCAGGTTGACGAAGCGCTCTTCGGACAGCGGTTCGCCGAAATGCATGTACCGTCCGCCGCTCCAGGTCCCAAAAGCTGTTTGAGTAACGTCCATAAGATGCCTCCCAATGAAAAGGCAGAAGCCACCTGGACGCAACGCCCGTTTTGCCAGGCGTATGATCTGTCACGATCTGTTCGATCCGTTAACGAATCACGGCAGCGACTGTTTGATGGGGGGGCTCACCTTCGGGCGTTGAGCGCTAATTGCAGGCGCAACATTGGCAAAGAGGTTAGGGTCCGCGAAAAAATAACTTGGCCGTTTGGCGGGAGACCCGCCTGGCCTTGGCAGAGACGCGAGGCAAATGTGTCAATAGTCATCTCTGACCCCTATACGCGTACGCCGAAATTATCCAAGTCAAGGGCCGCAGCTATCGGCTCCGTCACGGCGGACGATCCTCCGAGGACCAGGACGATTCCGATCTCGGCGGGCCGAGCCCCAAGTCCTGATCCTGGATGAAGTGGGCTACCAACCCCACCTCCCTGCCGAGGGACCAGCGTGCTGAGAGTACAAGCACGCGCGATGGCTTATTTTGGGTACGACCTCGGAACGGTCGTAGGAGAACCCAGCCGCCGGGATTTGTCGAGTCCAAAGCCGCCGCGATTCAGTGCGCGGAGCGCGCGGCGAGCGGGGGGCGCCACCGCCCAATCCTTTGCTTTGGAAATCTTCAACCCGCCGCGGCGTTTGGTTCACACCTTGCACCCCGCCCGGGACTCCCGGAAGAAAACGGAATTTCAAACCGCCGGTTTTCCACCACTTTCACGCCGCCGCTGACAAGCGTCAGCGCCCAGCGCTTCTCGAAGCTTTTTCGGGTGTCAAGCCGGTGGCCGGCTCGTGGAGAAACCGCGTTTCCGCGTGCTCATCGTCCCAGGAAATCACCGGCCGGCCTCCACCCCGTTTTTCCGCCTGGGCGCGATGCCGCTGGTTCGACAGAAAGTGGCTCAAGGTCGCGAGGAGAAAGGAGCGGAATTTTCCCTTCGAGCGATCCACGTGACTCAGGAAATTTCGCGCCAAATGGTCGGCGAAGAATTGTTGCGTCAGATCTTGCGCATCATGGAGGTCATAGCCTCGGCGACGGACGTACGCGTAGATGGCGTACCAATAAGTGCGGCAGAGCGCTTCCAGAGGATCGGCTGTTTCCGGCGAAGGACTTTGGCCGGCCGCCAATACGACGCTCCAATGAGTCGTGGCAAATAGGTGAGCATTGGACTGGCGCGCGGAGCGTTCGGAAGAACAGGATGCCATAGCGCTGTCTCGAAAGGGTCCGGATTGGACCGCAGGCTATCGGTTCGGTATCGGCGTGTCAAACGGAGCTTTCGCAGGTTTCGCGGGTTTTCGCGGGTACGATCTGTGCGATCTCTTGCGCGCGCCATGCCATCTGCGGTTCAGTGATGATCAGCCAACTGCCAAAGCCAAAACCGTCCTCCCTAAACAATCGGAGGCCGGCCCCGCCTCGGTGTGGACGGAATCGCCAGCCCTGCATGAAATGCCAGCGCACCTCCACCGAGTTCTTCTTGACCCGGCTCGATCAAGGACGTCGAGGTCCGAGAGAGTATCAACGCGGTGCTATTCCGGTGGGCATGGGGTAAAGCCACAGGGAAGGCTTCCATGAACTTCGAGCCCTGTGCGCGGACCATGAACCGACCACGATCGATTCAGACCCGCGCGCTCGACTTCGCACTCGATCCACTTATCATTCACCCATGCCGAAGCTAACACCGCCTCAGATCAAGATCGCGCTCCGCACCGTCCGACAATGGAAAAAGCGCGGAAAAACAATCTCGCGAACCTACCAGTTCAAAGATTTCCCCGCGGCGATCAAATTCGTGAATGCCGTCGCGCGAAGCGCTGAGAAAGCCGCATCACCCCGACATCAACATTCGCTGGAGCAAAGTGACCCTGACGCTCACTACGCATGACGCGGGCGGATTGACCGACAAAGACTTCACTCTCGCGGAGAAGTTTGACCTCGTTGGGTGACCTGACGCTCCGTGACCGACCTCAAGAATCTCTTCCGGCAGCACTTCGGCTCCTGGCCCGTCCATAGCGTCCAGGCGCCAGGCCGTTTGGAGTTGTTGGGCAATCACACGGATTACAACCAAGGATTGGTGATGTCGCTGGCCGTCGATAAGCACCTCCAGATGGCCTCCGCGCCGCGCAACGACGGCCAGATCGAGCTGGTGTCATCCGCGTTTCCGGAGAAAGAACGATTTGCCTGTGACGGTCTGGAAAAAGGCGATTCGGCCCCGTGGGCGAATTACGTCAAAGGGGTCTTGCTGCAACTGCGCAAGCGCAAGGTGAATTTCACCGGGTTCAACGCCGCGATTCACAGCACGATTCCGCTCGGCGCCGGCATGAGCAGTTCGGCCGCGCTGGAAATCGCGACCACGCTGTCGATTCGGCGTCTCTTCCCGTTTACTCTGAATCCGAGCGGACTGGCCGTGCCGCCGAAACGCAATTCTCGAGGAGAACTCCCGCCGCTCGCGAAGGCGGAAATGCTGGCTCTGGCCGGCGTGTGCCGCAACGCTGAGAGCGAGTTCGTGGGCGTAAATTGCGGATCGCTCGACCAGATTTCCTGTTTGTTCGGCAAGGAGGGGCACCTGGTGGAAATCGATTGCCAGCACTTGACCGTGGAGCACTTGCCGATGCCGCCGGGCGTCGCGGTGATCGTCTGTGATTCGGGAGTGAAACACGCCCTGAGCGACGGTGCTTACAACGCGTTGCGCCGCGAATGCGAATCGGCCGCGCGCGGTCTGGGCGCTGCCTCGCTTCGCGCGGTCAATGCCGCCCGACTGGAGGCCAACAAATCCAAATTAACGGAGCGCGAATACCAGTGCGCCTATCATATCGTGGGAGAGAACCGCCGCGTCGTTTGTGCCGGGCGCGCCCTTCGGGAAGGCGACCTGACTCAACTGGGGCAACTGTTGTTCGAGAGCCACGCCAGTTCGCGCGATTTTTTCAAAAACAGTTGTCCGGAATTGGATTTGTTGGTCGATCTCGCGCGGGTTCAACCGGGCTGTCTCGGCGCACGGCTGACCGGCGGAGGTTTCGGCGGCGCGACCATCAACTTTGTAAAGGAATCCGAAGCGCAAAGATTCTGCCGGGAGATCGCGAAAGAGTTCGAGGAGCGCACGGGAAGCCAGTTGTCGCCCCTGCGCTGCCGCAGCGTGGATGGCGCGAACTGAAATCGTCGCTGAAACTTGAACAGGATTACCCTTGCCCGAAAATCGCGAGTCGCTTTTCATAAGCCATGCGTTCACTGGCTCTCGCAACAGTAATCACTTCCAGATAGCAGGTGTGCATGCACGCACTGAAGACGCGGCGAACCCTGCGCAACCTCGAACCGTGACGAGCGGGCATCATGACTCAGCATAACATCGCGATGCTGGAGCGCGTTGGAGATTCCTTCAAGAGCCCAACCCAAAAAGTACGAGTGATCTCCGAACAATGGGCGCGGGAAAACCTCTATTACCCAAGCTGCCCTTCCGACAAACTAGTGGCTACTCCGACAAACACCAAGGCGATCGACTTTTACTGTCCAGGTTGCACTCTGTTGTTTCAACTGAAGAGCAAAGCTTCGCCAATTCGAGGGAGCATTCCGGACGCTGGCTATGCTGCTATGATCGACTCTATTAAATCAGGCCGAGTTCCGAACCTTTTTATACTTCACTAAGATTCAGAAACGTGGACTGCAAAGAACCTATTGCTTGTGCCGCACTATGCGTTCTCCGTTTCGGCAATCCTGAAACGGAAGCCGTTGGCCGCGACTGCAAGGCGGGCTGGATGGATTGGATGCAACATCCAGTTGGAGAACATTCCTCCGGCAGCCAGGATTCCAGTAATAATTGAGGGAGCGTTCCTGGAGAAGTCCATGGTCCGAGATAGCTACAGTCGGTTGAAATCACTGCAGACCTTGTCGACTACTCAGCGTGGATGGACTCTTGATGTGCTGCGTCTTATTCAAGTGCGTGAGTGGACAGGCTTCTCAACAAAGCAGGCATACTCACTGGAAAGCGAACTGAGAACTCTTTATCCGACGAACAGCCACATTAAGGAGAAGATACGTCAACAACTTCAAGTTTTGCGAAACCAAGGAGTTCTGGAACACGTCCAGCGAGGCGTATGGAGACTCGCCACACACTTCCAGGCAGGCTACGCACCAGTGGCGACTTGAGCGTCGCCCTGCGGATTAATCACGCCATCTTCCGCAATTCCATCCACATCGCGGCGCGGAAGGTTTTCTGCGGTTCCAGGAGAATCAGCTCGCGGTCTTTGGCCCGCGTGAACACATTCGGCAGCGAGGTCCACGGCTCGATGCAGTAGAACGGTTCCTCCGGCGTCTTGGCCCAGAGCGCGACGAAGCGGTGCTGCGGCGCGTCTTCGAAATTCAGAATGACTTCCAGTTCGCTGCCGGGATCCACCAGGACCAATTCGGATTTCTTCAATCCGGCCAGGAAAAGCGTGTCCGCCACGTCTTCCTGCACGCTCCAGTTCTGCGCCAGGAAGGGCTTCGCCGTAAAGGACGCGCCGCGGTCGTGCATCGTCATCCGTTTGGCTTCGGGAATTTCCACGAAACAATCCGCGCGCTCGCTTTTCGGCGTGAGCGGCACGGCGAAGTACGGATGAAAACCGGTCGCAAACGGCATCGCGTCCGGCGACCGATTCTCGACCACTTGCTCCCAGTGCAACCGTCCATTCGCCAGGCGGTAGGTGAGGCGATGACAGAAGGCGAAGGGATAATCTTTCCGCGTCGTTTCATTGGCGGTCAGTTCCAGGCTCACGGCAGCCGCGTCCTGGCGAACCACGGTCCACCTGGATCTCCGTCCGAACCCGTGCTGGGGCATGGGATACACCTGGCCGTTCCACTCGTAGTGATGGTCCTTGCCCGAGGCATGGTTGAAACTGACGAGCGGAAACAAGATCGGGTTGCCCGCGTACATCTCGCGCGGATAGCGGTCGATCACGGCTTGCGAGCAATGCAGTGCTTCGACCAGGCCGTGTCCTGGCATGGGGCGCGCATAACGCAGCAGCCAGCCGCCGAGTTGCGGAGCGATGGCGGCCAGGCTGCCATCGGTATCAGTCAACGTCACAAGAGTGTAATCAGGCATAAACTAAAGGCAGGCGAACGGAGGGCGAGGCTCGTGTCCCAAAGAGTGATATTTAACCATCAACGATCACGTCGCCAATCTAAGCAACTCCCTGCCGCCTGTCCATGCGATATCGGGGCCACAGCGTCAGTTGTCTCGGCGCCATCACTTGCAGAGCCAAAGCAACCGTGAAACGGCGACGGCGCTGCTGCATCCCTTTGGGCGAAACCATCACCGGCGGCCAATCGATCACGCCCCTGGACGGACAACCTCGAGGCCCGCCTCGGTTGCCGCAGTGGCTTGTCGCTCAATGAGGAGTTCATTCTCCGCCTGCAACCTCTTTTCCGTCTCCGGCCAGCGCTGGCGCAAGTCCCGGATCGTAATGGTTTTCATGGGCGAAGAGTAACATGGGTCACACAGGGGTCAATAATGGCGCGATGTGCGGCCACTTGATTACGTTCCGTTTCCTGATTCAATCGCGGCAGATGAAGATCCTGGTCATTGGGTCCGGAGGGCGCGAGCATGCGTTGGTTTGGAAACTGGCGCAGTCGCCGCGCGTCTCCGCGATGTGGTGCGCTCCGGGCAGCGCCGGCATCGCAGACGAACACCTGTCCAAAAATCAATCGCCGGTCGAGTGCGTGGCCGTTGGCGCGGAGGATTTGCCGAAACTGCTGGCGCTCGCGCAGGACAAAAAAGCGGACCTGACGGTCGTCGGGCCCGACAATCCGCTGGCGCTGGGGATCGTGGATTTGTTTCAGAACCACGGTTTGCGCATTTGGGGGCCGAACCAAAAGGCCGCGCGGTTCGAGTCGTCGAAGGTGTTCGCGCAACAATTCATGGAACGGCACGGCATTCCTTCGGCCAGAGCCGGAACCTTCGCGGAGCCGAAGACAGCCAGGGAATTCGCGGCGAAGCTGAGCGGCCGTTGCGCGGTCAAAGCGGACGGACTGGCGCTGGGGAAAGGCGTGCTCATTTGCCAAAGTGTTGCCGAAGCCGAACGGGCCATCGACGAAATCATGGTGAGCAAGGCGTTCGGCGCGGCCGGTTCGCAAGTCGTCATCCAGGAGTTTTTGGAAGGCACGGAGATTTCTCTCCACGTCCTTTGCGATGGGACCACGGCGAGAGTGTTCCCCACTTCGCAGGATCACAAGCGCGCGCTCGAGGGCGACCAGGGACTGAACACGGGCGGGATGGGCGCTTACTCCCCGGCGCCGTTCCTGAGTTCAACTCAGTGCGATGAGGCAGCGCGAAAAATCGTGGAGCCGTGGCTGCGGGGTTGCGCGGCGGAGGGAATCGATTTCCGCGGCATTCTTTATCCGGGCGTGATGCTGACCAAAGAAGGGCCAAAGGTTCTGGAATTCAACGCGCGTTTTGGCGATCCGGAGACGCAAGTTTATCTGACCCGATTGGAAAACGATTTGGTCGATTTGCTGGAAGCCAGCATTGACGGCACGCTCGCGAAGCACACCTTGCGCTGGAAGACGGACGCCGCCGTCTGCGTGGTCATGGCTTCCGGCGGTTATCCCGGCAGCTACGCCAAAGGCAAAGCGATCCGGGGATTGGCCGAGGCGGCCAGCCTGCCGAATACGAAAGTCTTTCATGCGGGCACAGTCCGGCAAGGCGACACGACCGTAACGAGCGGTGGGCGCGTGCTCGGTGTGACGGCCTGGGGGCCGAGTTTGGAAGTCGCGCAGAGGAATGCCTACGCGGCGGTGGAGAAAATACAGTTCGACGGCGCGCATTTCCGCCGCGATATTGCGGCCAAGGCGCTGCGATGAACGATTATGATTAGGATTACGAGCAGGAAAGTGCTGCCTCGGCCCGCGGCTCCAGGGCCAGTGCATGGCGGCTGTTGTGGGAGCTTCCGCCTGCTGTCCGTCCCCACGAACTCGGTAGGGACGGATTCCACTCCGTCCCTGATTTCGGCAAGGTGGAGGAGAATATCAGGGACGCGGTGGAACGCGTCCTTACCGGATTCACGGCGGCAAGGCGCGAATTCCAATTGGGGAATTCTCACTCTGATTCTTGGTTTGCTTCTCGCCCTGGCGGAGTCGGGAAATGCGGGCGAGCGGGCGGCGGGCGCCCAGGAGCTTCCTCAATTCCAGGAAGTTTACAGCCTGATCGGCTCCAATTTGAGCGGAGTCACCGAGACCGAACTGAATCGCGCGGCGGTGTTGGGCCTCGTGCATCAGCTTCGAACTCAAGTCATCTTGCTGACCAACGCGCCCGACGCGCGTCCGTCATCGGGAGACGATTCCCTGACCAAGACCGCAGTTTTCGATGGCGCTTACGCCTACGCGCGTCTCGGAGGAGTCCGCCAGGGAACGGCCCAGGCTTTTTTGAAGGCCTTCGGGCAACTGCAATCGAGCAACAAACTCAGCGGACTGGTTCTCGATCTTCGATTTGCCGCCGGAGACGATTACACGGAATCTGCAAAGCTGGCCGACCTCTTCATGAGCAATGAACAGCCTCTGCTCAAGTGGGGCGACACGGCTTTGCGTTCCACGGACAAAACGAACGCGATTTCCTTGCCGTTGATCCTGCTCGTGAATCCGGCCACGGCTGGCGCTGCGGAAGCGTTCGTCGCGGCGTTGCGGTCGGCGGGGACCGGACTGGTCGTGGGCGGTCCGACGGCGGGGCACACCCACGCCTTCAGACAGTTTCCCCTCAGCCAGGGTCACAAGATCGGCATTGCGGCGGGGCGGATCGAGGCTGGAAAGGGGAAACTCCTCTCCGAAGAGGGCATCGCGCCGGACATTCTCGTGAAAGTCCGTCTCGAATCGGAGAAATCATATTTGGACAATCCCTTCAACGCTTTGGCAACAGGAGGTGCCTCGCGGCCGAGGCGGGACGAATCGAGCCTCATTCGTGAAAGGCAAGGGGAGCCTGAAGGCGAGAATGCGCTCGCCTCCCCAAACGAGCCGCCCCCCGCATCGATCATCCAGGATCCGGCTTTGGCGCGCGCGCTGGACGTGTTGAAAGGCCTGGCGATGGCGAAGGCTCCGCGTCGCTGAGTGCCTGCTGGACTTTCTTCACCGCACCTTTGGCGTCCTGGCGTATCCCCTCAGTTAACGACGGTGGGGCGACGCTCCTGCAGAGCCGTTCTTCGATGGCATTGGCTCGGCGGGAGTCTCGCCCCACCCTCAACTGAGAAGCTGTGAAAAAATTGGAAATTGCCAAAACTCACTGATGTAACTGCTTGATAGCCAAAACGAGTTTTTTGTGTGCTGGAGAATTTTTCAATTTTTTCACAGCTCCTGAGGGCATACAGGGCATAGGTCCTGGCGGATTTCGCCGTTGACGATTTGGGCGGTGCGCCCCACTTTTGATGGGACGTTCGGAGCATGAAGACCATTCTGTTCGTTTGTACCGGCAACGTTTGCCGCAGCCCGATGGCCGAAGGCCTCTTCCGTCACGCCATGAAAGGCAGTGGTGACTATCGGGTTGTGTCGGCCGGGGTCGGCGCTGTCGATGGTCAACCGCCGAGTCCCAACGCCGTCCGGGCTTTGCGGGAACTGGGGATTGACATCTCCCGCCAACGCAGCCGGTCCCTGACTGCCGAGTTGGTGCAGGAAGCCGACTACATTTTCGGCATGACGCACGGCCACGTGGACGCGGTGATCATGCTCTATCCGCAAGCGGCCGAAAAAACGTTCGTGCTCCGGGAATTTGACGAGACCCTCGACGTGTTCGAGAAGGACATCTCGGACCCCATTGGCGGCTCCTACGAGGTGTATTTGAGCTGCCGGGACCAGATCGAACAAGGCATCGCCTCAATGCTTAAATTCATGGAACAAACTACCTCTCTTTCGCCCGCCAGCCATGAATCGAACCCGACGCTTAGACTGAGCATCGGTTCTGACCACGCGGGTTTCACGCTCAAGGAAACGCTCAAGGAACATCTCCTCAAGAAGGGAATCGAGGTCATCGACGTCGGCACGCACTCCGCCGAATCGACGGATTACCCGGACTACGCCCAGGCGGTCGCCCAGCGGGTGGCGGACGCGCAAAGCCACCTCGGCTTGCTCGTTTGCTCCACAGGTGTGGGGATGAGCATCACCGCGAACAAAGTGCCCGGAGTCCGGGCGGCTCTGGCGTTCAATGAGGAAATGGGCACGCTGGCCCGGCAACATAACAATGCGAACGTCTTGTGCCTGGGGCAGAAGGTGACGCCTCCGGAAGAAGCCAAGAAGACCCTCGATGCTTTCCTCAACGCTCACTTCGAAGGCGGGCGGCACGAGCGCCGCGTGCAAAAGATGGAAACGCTCTCCAAGGTCCGCAGCGCGAAATTGAAGCATGTCGATCCGGAAATCGCCGAGGCCATTTACCTGGAGAAGTTGCGCGAACAGGAGAACATCGAATTGATCGCGAGCGAAAACTTCACCAGCCCGGCAGTTCTGGAAGCCCAGGGTTCGGTCTTGACCAACAAATACGCCGAAGGTTACCCGCGCAAACGCTGGTACGGCGGTTGCGAGTACGTCGATGACGTCGAGCAACTCGCCATCGACCGCGCCAAATCGCTCTTCGGCGCCGAACACGCCAATGTGCAGCCGCATTCGGGCAGCAGCGCGAACATGGGGGTGTATTTCGCGTTCCTCAAGCCGGGCGACAAATTGCTCACCATGGACCTGAGCCACGGCGGACATCTCACCCACGGCAATCGGGCGAACTTTTCCGGGAAGTTCTTCGAGGTCATCCATTATGGCGTGCGCAAGGACGACGAACGAATTGATTACGACCAGCTCGCTCAACTCGCCCGCGAACATCGGCCTCGGATGATCACCGTGGGCGCCAGCGCTTACCCGCGCCAGATCGATTTTGCGCGCATGGGTGAAATCTCGCGCGAGATCGGCGCGTATCTTCTCGCGGATATCGCGCATATTGCCGGGCTGATCGCCGCCGGGCTGCACCCGAGTCCCGTTCCGCACGCCGACTTCGTGACCACGACGACCCACAAGACGCTCCGGGGCCCGCGAGGCGGTTTGATTCTCTGCAAGGAGAAGTACGCCCGCGAGATCGACTCGCAGGTTTTTCCGGGCATCCAGGGCGGACCGCTCATGCACGTGATCGCGGCTAAAGCGGTGTGCCTTCAGGAAGCGCTGATGCCGGGCTTCCGGCTTTATCAGGAACAAATCCTCAAGAACGCCCAGGCGCTGGCCGACGCGATGCAGCGAAACGGATTCCGTCTCGTGAGCGGAGGCACGGACAATCATCTGATGCTGGCCGACGTCGGCGCCCGGGGCCTCACCGGCAAAGAGTGCCAGATGGCTTTGGATGAGGCGGGAATCACGGTGAACAAGAACACCATCCCCTTCGAGACCCGCTCGCCGTTCCAGGCCAGCGGCGTTCGCCTTGGCTCTCCGGCCGTCACCACGCGAGGCATGCGCGAAGCGGAAATGGCCGCCATCGGCGACATGATCAGTGAAGTTCTCCTCGACATCAAAAGCCTTGACGTGGCCCGCAAGGTGCGCGAACGTGTCCGCGAATTGACCGCAAGATTCCCCTTGCCCTATTGATTAATCGTTGCGGCCGACCTCCGGAAGCAACCCCGGCCATAACTGCCCTAGATCAAAGAATCTTGCTTTGAGATCTTAAACCATCGTTCCAACGTCCGTTGTTATTCCAGTTCCCTTTGTTGGAACCCAATCAGAATTGAGTAATATGTCAAAGACTGCCACGAAGAAACCCGCCCGGCCCAGGGGCGGTGCCAAATCGAAGCTCAAAGCTCCCGAGACGCCCGGAAATGGCGAGGGTGCGGTCGATCTGGCTTCGCCGCAATTGGAAGAAGCTCCGCCACCTTACCCCGCAGAACCGGCGGTGGAATCGATAACGTCGGAACCCAAAGAGCCTGCCGCCGCCGCGCCCGTAGCCCAAGAGACACCCGCGCCGCCGAAGAAACGTCCCGCGCCCGAAAAGAAACCCACGGGCCCGACGATCAACATTGCGCAGCTCCAGGCGATGTCCATGGTGGACCTCAATAACATCGCCAAAGAAATGGGGATCGAGAACTTCGGCACGATGAAGAAGCACGAAGTGATCTTCCAGATTCTTCAGAAGAACGCCGAACGGAGCGGCATTCTCTTTGCCGAAGGCGTGCTGGAGATTTTGCCGGAAGGCTTCGGGTTCCTGCGCTCGCAAAGCTTCAACTACTTGCCTTGCCCGGAGGACATCTATGTTTCGCCGTCGCAGATCCGGCGTTTCGACCTGCAGACCGGAGATTTGGTCGCAGGACAAATCCGGCCTCCGAAAGAAAAGGAACGATTCTTCGCTTTGCTCAAAGTGGAAGCCGTGGCGAACGAAGAGCCGGACAAAGCCAAAGACAAAACTCATTTCGACAATCTCACGCCGCTTTTCCCGAACAAGCGTTTCCTGCTGGAGACGCGCTCGGATGAACTCTCCACGCGCGTGCTGGATTTGGTCTGCCCGATAGGCAAAGGCACGCGCGGTCTGATTGTCGCTCCGCCGCGCACCGGCAAGACCGTGCTGCTGCAAAACGTGGCCAACGCCATCATCAAGAACAACCCCGAAGTTTACCTGTTCATTCTGCTGATCGACGAGCGGCCCGAGGAAGTCACGGACATGGAACGGACTTGCCGGCCCGCCGAAGTGATCAGTTCGACTTTCGATGAACCGCCGGAACGCCACGTGCAGGTCGCGGAAATGGTCATCGAAAAAGCCCGGCGCATGGTCGAGCACAAGAAAGACGTCGTGATCCTCCTCGACTCGATCACGCGTCTGGCCCGCGCTTACAACACGATCCAGCCGCACTCCGGCAAAATCCTGTCGGGCGGCGTCGATGCAAACGCCCTGCACAAGCCCAAGCGTTTCTTTGGAGCCGCGCGAAATATCGAGGAAGACGGCTCGCTGACCATCATGGCCACGGCGCTCGTCGATACCGGGTCGCGCATGGATGAAGTCATCTTCGAAGAATTCAAAGGCACGGGGAACATGGAAGTCCACCTGGACCGCCATCTGGTGGACCGCCGCATCTTCCCGTCCATCAACATCGAGTTGTCCGGCACGCGCAAAGAAGAATTGCTCTACCACCCGGACGAATACACGCGGGTGGTCGTGCTGCGCCGCGCGCTGACCGGCGTGCCGCCAGTGGAAGCGATGGAGTTGCTGCTCAACAAGCTCAAGAAGACGCGCAGCAACATCGAGTTCTTGCTTTCGATCGGGGCGGCATAGTCTGGACTTAACCAATATGAGCCTGACGGTAGGGCGAGCCTGTCCCAGCGAGCCGAGTCGGACGTGTTCCAGGCACCGGCGAGCGGCTCACCGGGACCGACTCGGCCTACCGGGTTCACGGGGCGTGAGCATGGTGTGCTCGGCGAACTGACCACTCAATTGCTTCAAGGCCAGGCGCTCGCGGACGATCAAGTCCGCTTGGCCATCGCGCAGCTCATCGAGGAACAGATTCCCGCTGAAGCCAAAGCCGAATTCCTTGCGGCCCTGGCGCGCAAAGGGGAAACTACCAACGAAATTGCCGCTTTTGCGCGCGAACTCCGGGACCGCGCCATTCAGCCACCTCTCGATCCCGAAACTCGGCAGCGGGAAATCCTCGACGTTTGCGGAACGGGCGGCGATCGCCTCAACACGTTCAACATCTCCACGACCGTGGCTTTGGTTGTGTCGGCCGCCGGAGTTGCCGTCGCCAAACATGGCAACCGCGCGATCACGTCAAAATCCGGAAGCGCCGACGTGCTTGAGGAATTGGGGATTCCGATCGACCTGACGCCGGAGCAAGCCGCGACTTCGTTGCGCGAACACAACTTCGCGTTTTTCTTCGCGCCCAAATACCACCCGGCTTTCAAACACATCGGTCCCGCCCGGAAATTGTGCGCGGAACGCGGGCAGCGCACGATCTTCAACTTCCTGGGTCCGCTGCTGAATCCCGCGCGCCCTTCCGCGCAGCTCATCGGCGTTCCGCAGCCCGAGCTTTGCGAACCGATGGCGCGCGTGTTGCAATCCCTTGGCGTGCGCCGAGGCATGGTCGTGAGCGGCGCTGCGGGCGAAGGTTTTCTCGACGAACTCTCCACGCTCGGTGGAAACACGATTGCGGAGTTTTACCAGGATCGCGGCTTTTCCGTTTCTGCGCTGCCGGCGGAATCGTTTGCCTTAAGCCTGGCCCGTCTTTCGGACCTGGCGGGAGGCGATCGTGCGGCCAACGCACGGACCGTCCGGGAACTGCTCGCGGGCCGCGAGCGGGGCCCGAAGCGTGATGCCGTCCTGCTCAATGCCGGCGCGGCCCTGTTTGTCGCCGCCAAGACGCGATCGATGCACGAAGCAATCCAGTTGGCCTCGGAAGTGATCGACTCCGGGCAAGCGCTGGCGAAACTCGAAGAGCTTTCGAGCGCGAAGCCATAGGCGGCAGCCTTGCCATCGAGAGCGTGAAGATGCGTGGAGAGCGCATCGAATGAGGACGCTGAGTTTCTTGGAAACATGAGAAGCGAGCCAACGCACCTCCTCTCCCCAGCCCTCTCCTCCCTTCGGGAAGCGAGGGAGAAGACTCGTTGGCCGACAGTTTTAATCGCGCCCGAATCGCTGTGGCGCGCTTGACGGAGATAGGGGTTTTCCCGGAGACTCGCGCCCATGTACAAGATTGTCGGGGCAGACAGAAAGGAATACGGGCCCGTCACCGCCGAACAAATCATCCAATGGATCAAGGAGGGCCGCGCGAATGGACAAACGATTGCCCGCTTCGAGGAAGGACCCTGGAAACCCCTTTCGACATTTCCTGAATTCGCGGAAGTCCTGGGACCGGCAGCACCGGCAGCACCGGCCGGTCCGCCGCCGTTGTCCGCGAGCGCCCCTCCGCTTGCAGCTTCCCCGCCTCCGGCTTCGTCGAACTTCGGGGCAGGCCCCCGCAACAACGGCATGGCCATCGCCGGACTCACCTGCAGCCTCCTCGGCATTGTTTGCTGCGGCCCGATTTTTGCCACCCTGGGACTGATTTTTTCCTGCATCGGACTGGTGCAAGTCAACCGAAACCGGCAGCAGTATTCCGGGACCGGGCTGGCCTGGGCGGGGATCATTATCGCGCTGGTGGATTACATCTTGTTCGCGGTCTTGATTAAGACCACGGACATCTTCGAGAGAATCCTCAAAAACCTTCCTCACTGACGCCGCGTCCGCGTCACGGCGTTTATGTACAGAATCATCGGAGGCGATCAGCAAGAGTACGGTCCGGTCAGCCCGGACCAAGTCCGCCAATGGATTTTGGAAGGCCGGGCCAACCGCGATACCCGGGCGCAAATCGATGGGGCGAACGAGTGGAAAACGCTGGGGAGCTTCCCGGAGTTTGCCGACGCCCTGGCGGCGCAGATTCCCTCTAGCTCGAGTCCGCCAACTTCTCTATCGGCTGCGGATACGGCTTCGCTGGCTGACGAATACGCGCGGCGGGCGGAGTTGCTCGACATCGGTCTTTGCATCACGCGGAGCTGGACACTGCTGCGGCAGAACTTCTGGCTGCTGGCCGGCGCGTCGGCGGTCATGCTTCTAATTCACGTTGCGCTGGAGTTCGTGCCTCTGGTCGGCCAGGTCGCGGGCATCGTCCTCAACCTTGTCCTGTGGGCCGGGCTTTATTGGCTGTTCTTGAAGCGAATTCGCGGCCAGGAAGCCGATTTCGCCGACGCGTTTGCCGGCTTTCAAATCAACTTCGTGCAACTTTTGCTGGCCAGCATTGTGACCACGGTCCTGATCGTGGTTGGACTATTCCTGTGCGTGCTGCCGGGCATCTATCTGATCGTCGCGTGGCTGGGGTTTGGCCCCCTCCTGATCATCGACCGGCGGCTCGATTTCTGGCCGGCTCTGGAACTGAGCCGGAGGGTCGTCTCGCGCACATGGATGTCCTGGTGGTCGGTCCTGGCGCTTTTCGTTTTGACACTCGTTATTCTCCTGGCAGGTGTGCTGGCTTTGGGGATCGGCGTGTTCGTGACGTTGCCACTCGCCACCGGCGCGGTAGTGTACGCCTATGAAGATGTTTTTGGCCCGGGTTCCACCACGTCCGCTTGATCGTCCTACGGCCTGGGCCTGCGTCGCTGCGAACCTGCTCGTTCTGCCCGGTCTGGGTTCATGGATTGTGGGGCGTGTCGTGGGCCTGGTGCAAATGGCGCTCTCCCTCGCCGGGTTTGGTTTAACGCTCAGCTGGGCCTTTTGGCTGGTGAAAGTCTGGTGGGCGCTCAAGCACCTGCCTGTGGAGCCTGGTCCGCATCTGGCCAAGGCCGTCACAGGTGTTCTCTTGTTTGCCGCAGCGTGGCTCTGGGCGCTGGGGAGCAGTATTGCCATCCTGCGCGGGGCGACTGCGAAAAACTGATTCATGAGATGCGGCCTCTCCACCGTGGCGCACCGGCGGCCCCCTGAAATAGAACCGCCGCGACTCCAGACACCCTTACCCGGTTGGCGATTGGTTCCGCCATTGCTCCTGCTGGGCGCGCTAGGCTCCATTAACCTGGCGGCATTCCTTACTAACTTGGCTGTCGCCTGGCCTGCTTGCGGGATGCGCCTCTTGACGGGATTGCCTTGTCCTCTTTGTGGCGCGACTCGTTGTTTGGCCTCCGTCGCTCGCCTGGAGTTTGCCCCGGCGTTCGTTCTTAATCCCCTGGTCTTTCTGGCTGTCTGCGCAGCCTTCGTTTGGTTCTTGTTCTGGCTCGCGGTCCCGCGCTTTCGTGTTCCGACTCGGACTTCTCGGATTCTTGGGGTTTCGTTTTCGTTCCGCTTCTGGCTCATTCTACTGACTCTGAACTGGGTCTTCCTCTGTTTGTCTCTGCCTTGAATCCGGCCCCAACGCTGGGCTGCCCATGAACCTCGGAGCGCCGGTCTCCGATCCGGCGCGATTCTCAAGCCGGCACAAGCCGCGGCGCTTTGCAGATGATCGCCGCGCCGCCGCAGATAATCCCGCTACCCCGGAAGAGAATTTACGCCAACCAACCAACTAACCAGTTAGTGCGGTCTGAATCTGGGAAGCCCACGAACCGGAAGCCGCCGCACACCCGCTGGGTGGAGGCCACGATTTTCACAGCCCCCCTCTGCGTTCATCCGCGTTCTACAGTATCTGCGGTTCAACAGCGGATTTACGTTCAGACGTCGATCACATCGGAGGGTTTGGCGACAGGCGGCGGCGAAGCTCCCGGTTGTTGTTTGCGCCTCAGCGCCACAACCAGGGCGACGCACCCCGTCCAGGTCGGCAACATATCCACGATCGGGATGATCTCCACCAGGAACGTCGGAAGCAGCATCGGATGAAAACCGATCAGATAACTGATCCCCACCAGCGCGATCAAGTCGATGAATTCGTCGAGGAACGTCCAGCCGAACGGGCCAAGGAGCACCTGCAGCGCATCCGCTGCAAGAGCCAGCACAAACGCCAGACCGACTCGGCCCGGGGTGAGAACCGGTGTGCGAAAAAGGTTCATTGCGGCATCCACGCGCGCTCGCGCCCAATCGATCCGCAAGAACGACTTGGGCGAACGCTTGCTCAGAATAATTCAGGATCTCGTCCCTGGCAATGCACCTCGCAAACCGCCCGCATTCCTTTCGGTCAAAACTTTCTTCCTTTTTTCTGCTCGAACGGCGCGGGGAAATCTAGCAAGGTTGCGCACCTATGAAACCGTCTTCTCTTAAATCAGCCATTTCACGCCGCCATTTTCTCACCACGACGGGTGCCGCGCTCGCCGCGCCGATGATCATTCCTGCCAGCGCGCTGGGCCAGCAAGGCCGGCCCGCGCCATCGGAACGCATCGTTATTGGCATCGTCGGCTGGGGTATGCAAGGGCCCCACAACACAAAAATGTTGATGGCGGAAAAGGACTGTCAGGTCGTCGCCGCGTGCGATCTGGACACGCGTCCGCTCCAGCAGGCGCTCAATACCATCAACGGCCATTACAAAAACAACGACTGCAAATCCTACCGCGACTATCGCGAGATGTTTGCGCGAACGGACATCGATGCCGTGATGCTGGCGATTCCCGACCATTGGCACGCGCTCGCCTCCACCGAGGCGGCGAATCAGAAGAAGGACATTTTCGGCGAAAAACCTCTGGCGCGAACCATCGCCGAGCAGCAAGCCATCGTGAAAGCCGTGCAGAAGAATCAACGCATCTGGCAGACCGGTTCGTGGCAGCGTTCCGAGGCCCACTTTCACATGGCCGCCGAAATCGTGCGCAACGGGCTGATCGGCAAAGTCACGCGCGTTGAGGTCGGTCTGCCGGCGGGACATAACGATTTTAAGGGCACCGGGGACAAGCTGTTCGTTTCGGATCCCCCGCCGGAGTTGGATTACAACACGTGGCTTGGACCTTCGAGATGGATGCCTTACGTCGAAGGCCGCCTGCACATGAACTGGCGCTGGAATTACAACTTCGCCGGCGGCCAGTTGCTGGACTGGATCGGACATCACTGCGACATCGCGCATTGGGGCCTGGGCTTCGATAACGCCGGGCCAACCGAAGTCGAAGGCCAGGGCGAATTCCCGCCGTCTCACGCCGTGTGGAATACGGCCACGAAATACCGTTGTGAACTGAAGTATCCTGACGGGATCACTATGACCATCGCGGGCGGGCACAGCGATATCCGCGGCGGGACAAAATGGATCGGGACCGACGGCTGGGTTTGGGTGAACCGCGGCGGGTTCGGTCGCGGCTTCGAGGCCTCGAACGAGGAATGGCTCAAGTGGCGAGCCGTGCCGGAGGACCTGCGGAAGATCAAGCTCTACCAATCGCTCAATCACTGGCGCAATTTCGTGGATTGCATCAAGTCGCGAAAGCCGACCATCACGCCGGCCGAAACCGCGCATCACTCCGCCATTCCGGGTCACCTCGGCCTGATCGCGATGCTGACGGGCCGCAAGATCAAGTGGGATGCCGCGAAAGAACAGATCGTCGGCGATCCGGAAGCGAGCGAGCTGCTGACGCGGCCCTATCGCGCGCCGTGGAAGCTGGCGTGATCTGATTTGGGATTCTGGATTTCCGATCTCGGTAGGGACGGATTCCACTCCGTCCCCAATCAAACCTCGAGGCAGACGGTCGAGACGATGGACCGACGGAGGCCACCGGTTCTTCCTCTGTCCGTCTCTCTGTTCAAGGGACGCCTCAAAGATTAGTCAGGGACGGAGTGGAATCCGTCCTTACCACGCTAAACAAGGAGAGGGAGTTCAGCGCGCTAAGGGACTGCCCGCGCCGTCAGCATGAATGGTATTCTCGATCACTTGAGAGATTTCTGTGCCGTCGGCGGCGGTGATGGAGTATTTGATCCGCATTTGCATGGAGGGCTGCATGTCGGGGATGTGGAGCAGAACTGACTTTCTGTCCGCTGAAAGTGTGGCCGACGAAACTTCGACAGGATCGCGTCCCGCCACTCCCTTCTGGCTGATCTTGAAATCCTGCGAGCCGTAGCTGGCCGTCCGCTGGTAAGTCCAACGGCTTACGGCATAGTTCTCCGCATCCCCTGCGGTCCGAGGATCCAACGCCCCACTGAACGTGATGGCCATTCCCTCTTTCGTCCCGCGCAGCGCGACCGGCACATAGACCGGCTTGCCTGTGTATCGAATGCGGTAGAAACCGCCGTGTCGCGTCTTGTTGCTGGACCAACCGAACAAACCGCCGGCGTAAAGCTGGCCATCGCCCGAATGAAACCGCCCGCGCATGATTCCCGTCGGCGTCTCGGCGATGGGCAACGCAACCAATCCGCCTTGAAGCTGGTCCCCCACGCGTTGGTGAAGGATGTTGTAAATCCGGCCTGTGCCGTAGGACAAACTGAGCAGCGCGCCTTTGAGCGGCCCCCAGCGATCACTCGTCACCCATAATTGTTCGGCGGGCGAGCGATCGAACGTTTTGTGGATCCAAAGCACCGGCAGCTTGAAATCGTCCGGCCTCCGGCCTTCGTGGTAGCCCATCATGTTCCCGTAAAAGCCGCCGGGCGTGATCCAGTTGATCCGGTTTTGCGGTGTCCAGTGCCCTTCCTGATCGCTCATCACGAAGGTGCCGTTGTCGTTCACGCAAACTCCGTTCGGCGCGCGGAAGCCACTGGCCACAATTTCCGATTTCGATCCATCCTTGCTCACTTTGATCAATGTGCCGTGCTGCGGCACGAGCGCGTCCTTGGCGTGGCGCGCGGCTTTGGCGTAATAGAAATGGCCCTCACGGTCCGTCTGCAGGTCCATGGCAAACTCATGAAAGTGTTCGGTAACCTGCGCGTCGTTGTTGAAATTCTCGTAAAAATCCGTGGCGCCGTCGCCGTTCAAGTCACGGAGCACAGTGATCTGGTCGCGACAAGTCACGAAGATCTGTTCCTCCACGATTTTCAACCCGAGCGGCTGGAAGAGGCCGCTCGCGATGCGTTTCCACGTGAACGAATCGAACGAGCCTCCCAGTCCGTCCACGATCCACACATCCCCCTGCCACGTGCAAACCGCGGCGCGCCGGCCATCCTTGAAAAAATCGAACCCACCCACGCGCATCCAGGAGCGGTACCGGTTCGTCGTCGGCAGGGTGATGCTCTCGACAACGTAAGGGCCGCCGGTATCGCCGATGACTTCCACGCGGGTCGTCGTGGATTCTTTCCACAGTTCCGATTCGCCTCCGGTCAATCTGTGCAAGTCAAGCGGGGCTTCAGAGGCACGCACGAGGTCGGCGAAGGGTTGAACGGCGGTGTCGTCGGCCATCTGGGAAAAAAACAATTTCAGACGAACGGGATCTCGGCCAGAGGCAATCCTCAGCCGCAAATCACCCTCGGGCGTCGTCAGCCATTTCAAATCGCCGGGGCCTCCGACCACGGCGACTGCCGTTCTGCTGGCTTTGGGTGAGCGATCTCCGTTTTGGCTGTTTTGAGATCTGCCGACGGGCGGGCGAATGAGAGCGATTCCTTCGCTGCCAACCGGTGATCGATCCAGGTTACCAACAAATTTCGTTTGCCCCGGGATTCCGCGCGCCACCTGCAGAATCAGGTCCTTCGGCCGCGGTCCCAGATTGAACGTCCGCGTCAGCGTGCGGTTTGTCTCCGGTCCCTCCGAGCCGGGCGATTCGAGGACGGGCGTAGCGCCGATCGTGTAGGAGAGCACGACCTGATTGCCGTGAACATAGAGTCCCTTCCAATGTCCCCATTTTCGCGGCATAGGGCCGTAGAGGTTGCCGTCGCGTCCAATCAAACGCCGGTCATTGAAATCGCCTTCGGGGCTCGCCCAACCGGGCGCATCGGGATTGATGAAAACGTCGTGGCCCAGAATCGAGGCGTGAACCTCGTGCTGGCCGTTGAAGGCGATATTCTTCCAATCGATGAAATCCGGACCCGTCCAGCCCGCGGCGCAACGCAGCGTGTCTGTTTCGAATAGAACGAACTCGCGCCCGCGTGAAACTCCACCGGAACCTGGATCGACACGGATGGCGATGCCCTTGTTCGCAATGTTGCCGGGCGCCACTTCGAGTGTCGCGGAAAGGTACGGCCCATAGTCCATGTCGATGTATTCCTTGCCGGTTGGACCGCGTGAGGCCATGGGCTGAGCCAGGAGCGGGGAAGCCGCAAGCACGAGGCAGCAGAGGAGGAACCCAACGCAGCCCCAGTTCACGCGCCAGCGTCTTGGAGTGCGGCAGCCCACTTCCGCTATTGAACCATTCCGGCAGAAGAAGAACGCCAGAGGACTCTGGAAGGAGCAGAGAGGACTGGCGCACTCCAAAACCTGGCGGTGCGTGCCAGTCCTCGTGCTTGGAACACGTCTGGATTGGCTCGCTGGGGACAGGCTCGCCCTACCTGGCGTCATGAGAAAGCACTTCAAGGATTCACTCCGCTTCCTAAATCTTTGCGCAGGGGAGAGAAATTTCCTTCTTCGCAGCAGCGGACGAAACCTTCCGTCACCGCTTTCAGTTCTTCCCAGCGCGCCCGGATCGCTTTGGATTCCTGTTTCGTAATCGAATTATCCGCCGCGGCGGACGCAATCACCGCCAGGAGATCGGCGAATTCCTGGACGATCTGGTTCGTCGCGGGAATCAGGAAATGTGGATGCGGCCAGCTGGATTTCCGGTTCTTGATGAAAAACCCGCCGGTGCGCTCGCAAATCCATTGCACGATTCGGGCGTCGTTCGTGCAGCGCACCAGAGCTTCGATGCGGCCGAGCGGATTGGCGGTGCCGCTGCCGGCTTCGGCGGGTTCGGCCCATTTGTAAATGAGGGAAAGCGAGAGGCCCATGGCGGCTCCGATTTCCTTGGCGTTCCCATCTCGCAGCACTTCGTGCAGGATTTCGTGGGATTGCATGGTGCGAACATTGATAAGGAAATCTCCGCTTGGCAAGGGGAAGGTGGACGCCATGCTTTGCCGATTGACTTTCAGTCGGCTTTTTTCAATCTCATCCGGTCACGAGAATAACCGAGAAAGGAACACCTATGGCCTCGATGCACGAAGTGGATTACAAGATTTACGGCGACGACATGCAGTTTGTGGAAGTGGAACTGGATCCCCAGGAGGCCGCCGTCGCGGAAGCAGGCGGAATGATGTACATGGAAGATGGCATCGAGATGGAGACCATCTTCGGGGATGGCTCGCAACAACGGAGCGGTTTCCTGGGCGCGCTGGTCGGCGCGGGCAAGCGGTTGCTCACGGGCGAATCCCTGTTCATGACCATCTTTCAAAACCGATGCGCCGGAAAAAAGAAAGTTGCCTTTGGCGCGCCCTATCCAGGGAAAATCATCGCCGTTCACCTGAGCGAGATTGGCGGGGAATTGATCGCTCAGAAAGACTCGTTCCTCTGCGCGGCGAAAGGAGTCACGGTCGGAATTGCGTTTCAGAGAAAGATCGGCGCGGGCTTATTTGGCGGGGAAGGATTCATCATGCAGCGATTGCAGGGCGACGGCTGGGCGTTCATCCACGCGGGCGGCACGCTTCTGCAACGCGACCTGGGGCCGGGCGAATTCCTCCGCGTGGACACGGGCTGCATCGTCGCGTTTCAACCGTCGGTTGATTACGACATCCAGATGGTGCGCGGGATCAAGTCGATGTTTTTTGGCGGAGAAGGTCTGTTCTTCGCGACGCTGCGCGGGCCGGGCCGTGTTTGGCTGCAATCGCTGCCCTTGAGCCGTCTGGCGGACCGCATTTACGCGGCAGCTCCGCGCGCAGGTGGAAGCGGCCGCGAAGAAGGGTCACTCTTGGGCGGCCTGGGACGGATGCTGGATGGGGACAGATAGATGGCGGATAGTTCGGTCTATTGCGGTTGAATTGCCGCTTCCAAGTTTCATTTCAGTCCGGGTCGTTTAGTGGGCGGCTGATAGTCGCGGTGCCAATAGAGCTGCCACAGACGCTCCAGCGGCACAGTTTCCGCATGGAAATCGAAGAAGCTCACGTTGACGAGCCGGGAAGCAATTTCTCCGGCGAATGATCCCTCGGGACAGGGTTCACTCCTGACCCATGACGTGGAATAGTCATCCCTGCCATCCCTTGGGTGGTTCCCAAGAAAAGATCTCTTGCCGGCAGATCCGTAGCTTTGGGATAAACGCCCTCGCAGACAGCATCTGCCAACACGGGAGTCTGTGACGGCTGGTCAATCTGCCCTTCATTCCGAAAATCCGCCGGCGGGCCGCCTGGGCTGGGCGATCCGACGAGCCAAAGGTTGCGCGCGTAACTACTCACGAACCACCGCTGCGGAAGGGGAGGGTTCCCCGCACCGCGTAATGCCCAGGCCGAATTGAGCGAACCGCGAATGATCGCAGGCGGGTTGCCAGAGTTCAGCGCCAGGTTCGCTGAGGGTCGCGGAGCAGACGGACAAACCGAAGCTTCATTGGTCAATCCCCAATGCTCCAGATACCAGTCGCTGAACTCTGCTCCCACTGACCGCCTGCCATCGTCAGCAAAAAGATGTGCGGTACAGTCCATGTTCAGTTGCCTGAGATTGTTCAGGCACTTGACGCCATGGTCGCGCCTTTTGGCCTGACTCAGCACGGGAAGAAGCAGACCGGCTAGGATCGCAATGACCGCGATGACGACCAGCAATTCGATCAGCGTGAATCCTCCGTTGTTTCTCTGACTCGGCATTCGTTTCAAGGACTCTCGACTTCCTTTCAGCTCGATCCTCTCGACAGTCGCGAGGCTATCGCGTGGGCGTTGCTGTGTAAAGCGTTGTCAAAATAGGGCCTGAACACAGCAATTTTGGTGAAGTTTTCCCGCCCGGAACCGTCGAAGATGAGTTGTTCGGCAATCTGAGGACGATGAATCCGGTTTTGTTACGCAAGAGCGCATCCCAGAATGTAGGGCAGACTTCCAGCCTGCCAGTTCGAGCGGCATCTTGCCGCGCGAACGACGGCGGAAAAACGCGTCCTTGTACAAACAGGCCGTCCGTCTTGAACCTGGTAGAACGAGTCCGTCCCGGCGAACCGCTCGACGCGATTCGAACTTGTCCTGATCGGCTCGCTGGGGACAGGCTCGCCCTACCTCGACGACACGCGCGAACGCGCGAACGCTCCAACACTCCCACGCCCCCAGGCTTCTCGCTCACGCTGCTTCTCCTCGCTGTCCTCACGCTCTCCGGTTGCTCAACCGCCCATTACCGAAAGTCCGCCGACCGCGAAGCGGCCAAGGTGATCGCGGAGAAAACTCCCGCGGTCCCCAACATGGATCCCGCCTTCACCATCGAGCAGGACAAGAAGATTTTGCTCGAAGGTTATCCAACGTCCACGAACGAAGAAGCCGCGTTCGGCGCAGACAAAGCCGTGGAAGTTGGCGCATCTATCCTGACGCTGGACGACGCCCTAAGCCTCGGCGTCAAACACAGCCGCACCTACCAGAGCCAGAAGGAACAGGTTTTTCTCGAAGCCTTGAACCTCACGCTGGCGCGCCACCGGTTCACGCCGATCTTCTCGGCGGGCGCCAGCGAAACCTACCAGACGCGCGTCCTGGCCGTGGATTCGTCGGAAATCAAAGAGCGCATCGTCACGCACGACACCCAGTTTCAATCCACGGTCGCGGTTGATTTCAGCAAGTACGCCAAAGCCGAGTTGCTCGGCGACGGATCGGCGCGGCAGAACCTCCGCAAACTCGAAGACGACCTGTTGGTCGCGCAAAGCGAGCTCAAGATGGCCGAGACCAAACTGGCGGGCAGCGAGCGGCTCCGCGCCAAAGATTTTCTCACCAAGACGGAGTACGAAAACGACAAGCTCACCGTCGAAAAAGCCACGCTCAAGGGCAAGACCGCCAAAACGGCGTTGGATTTGTTCATCAAGTACGAATTCACCAAGTCGGCCTAAGAATTCCTGTCGAAGTACGACGAAGCGTTGCAGGCCTTGGAACGCGCGTGAAAGGAGGCGGTTTCCAAACTCGCTCAGGCCCACGCCCGTCTGCGCAGCGCCGAGGGGCGGTATCGGATCGAGGAAGCGCGCCAGAAGGAGCTTTACGATCAATTGGGCAAGTGTGTCATCCGCGCGCAGAAATCGGGGCTGGTCGTCTATGGCGGCGGCGGCGACCGGCGCTTTTACTACGGTGAAGAGCAAATCCGCGAAGGCGCGACCGTGCGCGAGCGGCAGCCCATCATCACCATTCCAGACATCACCCAGATGGCCGTGCGCGTGAAGATTCACGAGGCGCAGATTAAGAAAATCCAGAAGACCATGCCGGCGCGCATCCAGATCGACGCGTTCGCGGACAAGCACCTGACCGGTGAGGTTTCCAAAGTCGCGGTGCTCCCCGATTCCCAGGACCGCTGGATGAACCCGGACATGAAGGTTTATCTCACCACGATTGAGATCGACGGTGCGCACGACTGGCTTAAGCCGGGCATGAGCGCCAAAGTCGAAATTCTCGTGGATCAACTGGAGGCCGTGGTTTATGTCCCGATCCAGGCGGTCATCCCCAGCGGGGGCAAACACGTTTGTTACGTTGTGGACCGGGGTGATCCGGAAGTGCGCGAGGTGGAGATCGGACAATTCAACGACGAGTTTATCGAGATCAAGAAGGGCCTGAAGGAAGGCGAGCGCGTGATGTTGCGCGCACCGGAAGGAACCGAACCCGAGGGAGAGACGAATGGGAATAACTCGGAAACGCCCCCGCCGGATGAACCCATCTTGAAGCGAGACCGGAAAGACCAGAAGCCATCCGGAACGAAGCCTCCGAAAGAGAGCCCACGCAACCCCGCGCCTCCTGTCGGCAAACCGCCGGCCAAGCTGACCTCCGGCACCATCCCGACAGCACTGCGGAGTGAGCCTTGGCGCGTAGCGCAGAGTTGCACTCTGCCGTATCGCCCATTTGCAATCGGCAAGGCGTCGATCAATTCGCTCGATTTGGCCGAAGCGCCGCAGAATGAAATCCTGCGAAACGGCAGATTGAAAATCTGCGCTACCGGGGCTTCCCGCCAAACGTGAGCGATGGTGGCCTGCCTCAAAACCCAAGAACCTCGGGTGCTGGATCGGAGTCCGCTCGTCCGCCTGGAAGAAGTTCGAAAGACCTACCAGATGGGCCTGGTCACAGTGGAGGCACTCCGCGGGGTGTCGCTCATGATCCAGGCCGGCGATTACATCAGCATCATGGGACCGTCCGGCTGCGGCAAGTCCACCTTGATGAATTTACTCGGATGCCTGGACCGCCCGTCCACCGGGTGTTATTGGCTCGGCAATGAGGACGTTTCGCAGATGGACGACGACGCGCTCTCCGAGATCCGCGGCGCGCGCCTGGGTTTTGTTTTTCAATCCTACAATCTGATTCCCAAACTGACGGTCGAGGAGAACATCGAGATACCGCTTTACTACCAGGGCTGGTCGGAGGGCGAAAGCCGGGCGCGGACCGTCGAACTGGCGAATCGCGTCGGGCTCGGAAATCGGCTCGACCATCGGCCTTTCGAGTTGTCCGGCGGCCAGCAGCAGCGCGTGGCCATTGCGCGCGCGCTCGTCAACGATCCACTCCTTATTCTCGCGGATGAAGCCACGGGCAATCTCGACTCCAAATCCGGCGCGGAAATCCTGAACCTCCTCGACGAACTCAACGAGCAGGGCAAAACCTTGATCATGGTGACGCACGACGAATCGGTGGCGCGGCGGGCGCGGCGGGCGATCCGCCTACGCGACGGCCTGGTGGAAAGCGATGTGGAACAGTAATGCGGGCCTTGAACGACAGCTTGCGAATGGGGAGCGCACGCGCCCTCGCGTGCGGTGGTCGGCGCCCACGCCGGCCACACGCTTCCGTCCAGAACTGCCATTGCTGGATGATACTGTTTCAAAGACGATCCGACCGGCGAGGCGCCGGCCGGGACACGCGAGGGCGCGTGTGCTCCTCATTCGAACTTCTGTCACATGGCTAAGTTCGATTTCACCGATCGCTCCGAGGACGTGAGCAAGTTTGCCCTGAAGGCGCGCCTGACGGGACAAGCCTTCTCCTGGGCTCGCTTGAAGCGCACCGTTCGGCTGGGGCTGAAAAGCTTGTGGCTCCACAAGCTGCGCTCGCTGCTCACCGTGCTGGGCATCGTGTTTGGCGTCTGTTCCGTGATCGCGATGCTTGCCATTGGGGAAGGCGCCAGCTTCGAAGCGCAGGAACAAATCAAGAATCTCGGCAGCCAGAACATCATTCTCCGCAGCATCAAGCCTCCAGAAGAACAGAAAGTCTCGCAAGCCAACCAAAGTTTCACTTTGGAATACGGGCTGAATTATCTGGACCTGAAAGCCATTCAATCGACCATCCCCGGCGTGACCGTCATCGTTCCGGGGCGGGTCATTCGGGATTACGTTTGGAACATTGCCCGGCGCGTGGATTGCGAAATTCTGGGCACGGTCCCCTGGTATCCGACCATGCGCAACCACCGCGTTGCTCAGGGACGCTTCTTTTCCGACTACGACATGGAAGAGAAGGCCAGCGTCTGCGTTCTGGGCGCGGAAATGGCCGACCGCTTGTTCCCGCTTTCTTCTCCGCTCGGTGAAACCGTGCGCGTCGGGGAAAGGTACTACCGCGTGATCGGCGTGATGGAGCCGGCGGCGAAGAGCGCCAAGAATGGAGACGCCAACCTCAGCGCCGCGGCCACGCCCAGCGCCCTGCACCGCATGTACATTCCGCTGGGCGCCAAGCGGCGCGACATCATCATTCAGTTCCTCGTCGAAACGGTCATGCTCTCCGGCGCGGGCGGCGTGATGGGAGTCATTCTCGGCGTCAGCATTCCTTACATCGTGACCTGGTTCTCGCAAATGGTGACCATCGTGACTTTGTGGGCGCCGATGATCGCCTTTTCTATCTCGGCGTTGGTTGGAGTGGTCTTCGGATTATACCCTGCCTTCCGTGCGGCCAGCATGGACCCGGTGGAAGCCCTCCGGCACGAGTAGTTGAACCTGGAAACGGCGGTTTGAGCCCACGAAACACACGAAAAGACACCAAAGGATGAGCTGGCGGTTAGTGCCTAGCGAAGTCCAGTTTGCGAGATCGGTCGAAGTCTCGATGCGATAGATGCCGTCCGCCGAAACGCTGAGCGATAATTCAAATCCGGCTTCAGACCGGAATTCCGTTCGGCCTTCGGGTCCGCGCGGACGTATCGCGACGTTCAGCGGCAAGGAGGTTGTGACTCCCCCCAAATTATCAGTGGCGCGCGCGTAGAGGCGATAGTTCCCCGCAGGCGCATTGGTCCAGGTCCACCGATAGGGCGCGGTGTCCACACGGCCTAAGAGCCGGCTGCCCTCGAAAAACTCGACCTGGCTGACGCTCCCGTCGCGATCCGTCGCCGTGGCCTCGATCAACACAGGCGCCAGCGCCGCGAACGCTGTGCCCGGCCCCGGCTGCAGAATTCAGAGAAACGGAGGACTGTTCAATCCGATGTATCGACGGCGTTCCCGACTACAAACTCCTGGCGCCGGCGACCTGACTGTCGATCCACGCGATGCGGCGCTCGATCCACTTCTTCATCCAGCGCACTTCGTCCTCGTAGGAGTCGCCGACGTAGTGATTGCAGGTGACGTGCTGGCCGAGCACGGGCCAACGTTTGAAATTCCGTTCCTGCGCTTCATCCAGCAGAGCCGCGATTTCGTCGATGCGCGCCTGGACTTTCTTGGGATCGAAAATGTCTTTGCGGAGGTAAACCCAGCGCGCGGCGCAGCGTTGGGCAAATGCGGGATCTTCGCGCAATCGGTGGTACCATGAGATTTCAGTGGGGCGGAGGTTGGACGAATACCAGCCGTGCGTTTCGTCCCCGCCGTAATAATTCGCATTGCCGAAGGAACGATTCCAATCCCAGGGCGGCTCCGGTCTGAGTTTGCCGCCTCGATCTTTGGTCAGAAAAGCGCTGTAACGGAAGCCGTCCACGTTCTTCGTCGCTTCGATTAGCCAGTGCATGTCGATGAACGACGCCACATCGAGATACGCGGCGTAGCCCGTTCGCGGGTCCTGGAGATTTTCGCCGTAGAGCGCTTCTTCGAACGCATTGAAGTAACGCGTCAACCACGATCTCTGTTCGGCGGTGATGTCTTCCGCTTTCGGATAGACGTAGAAGTAGGGGCCGCCGTGCGCGGTATTGAATCTTCTCCCGTCGCGATCACCGTGGTCGCGCTTGAGGATGTAGCCGCCCGTGATCTCGGGTTCCGACAGATGTTCCGGCTCCAGCTTCGCGATGTCCACCCGGTCCTTGCCGCGTTTGATTTTTTCCACCAGCACATAAATGCCGGCGTAATGGCTCATGGAGACCGGGCCGTCCGAGGAGGTCAGGAACAGTTCAATGAAACGAGTGCGCGGCGCGTAACGCCCCATCTTGCGGACGAGCTCAAACGCGAGCACATCGCGCATCAACGTCTTGTCTTCGTAAGGCGCGTAGAGCACCCAATCTTCTTCTTTGGGCAGACCGAGCAGCGGCACTTTGATCTGGTTGGTCTGGCTGTTCACCATGTGGAAGGTGAACGATCGCTTCGGCAAGTGCAGCGAAGTGTTCCCGCGCAAATTGATCGTTCCCAGCCCATCGTAATCCGGCGGGGCGTCGAGGGAAGCGCGCCCGTTTCCCGTGTCGAAGCATCGCGCCCGCACCAGCGTTTCCGCATGACGCGAAATGGATTGGCCGAAGGCCTGCAGGACGACGATGGGCAGATTGGAGGTGAAATTCGCCGCGGGCTTCGCTGCCAAAGCGGGGGCCGGGGCCGGTATTTCGACGGTCGGCGCGGGCTGGTTCCAGGCCTGTTGCTGGCGTTGGGCTCGATGGAATTCCTTTCGAATGAACGCCAGGATTCCGAGGATGCCGAGCATCGCGGCGAGAACGCCGAACGTTGCGCCCAGACCTGCCAGACGCCGGCCGCGCCTCAATCCAGCCGCCCGCCGAATCGACCAACTCGCCAATCCGGCCATCAAGGCCGCCATGAAACCGAGCGGAACCGAAATCAACTTGGGAAAGGGCGCAGGCGCCAGCGCGAGCAAGAATCCGGCAAGTCCCGCGAGCAGGCTGAGGATGGCCAGTTTGGAATAGCGGCTTTTCATTTGTCAGTTTCAGGGCAGCAGGCACGGGATGACCTGGCGGCTGTGACGCCGATAGATGCGGAAATTAACCTGAAACTTTCAAATATTTCTTCTTTCGCGCGCTCAAGTCCGGCGGGAGCCCTTCGACCGAGCCGATCAGGTCCGAAATAAGGTCCAACGTACTCGACGTCTTGCGATTGACCCCCGTTGGCCCGTTTTGCAGGCGATCTCGAATCACGCCGGACTTCGAGACGCGGCGCAATTGTGATTCGGCTTCGATCTCGGCCACAAGCTTCTCTGGCAGGCGCACGGTGAGTGTTTTCATGCAATCATCGTATGACAAGCACTGCACCAATGCAATGCGATTGCCCCGTCCCCTCAGTTATCGACGGTGGGGCGACGCTGCTGCGGGGCCTTTCTTCGATGGCATTGGAGCCTCGCCCCACCCTCAACTGATGGCATACCGCTTCTCGGGCCTGCAATTCTCGTTTGCCCGAATCGTCGAAGCTTGGTATGCGCCTCAAAGGTAGGGCGAGCCTGTCCCCAGCGAGCCGATCTGGACGTATTCCAAGCACGTCGCCCGGCTCGCCGGGACGGACTCGCCCTACCCGCGAACGAATCTTCTGCTTGTCTTTCCCTCCGAGTTGACGAGTAATCTTGCCGCAAAACATTCCCGATCATGCGCGCATCATTGACCAGCCTGCTTCTGTCCCTCTTGACCTTTGCCGCCACGAATTTGCCCGCTGCTGAAGGCGCATCCAACTGGCCGCGCTGGAGAGGGCCGCACGACAACGGCAGTACTGAACACGGAAGTTATCCTGCCAAATGGGATGCCAGCTCGAACCTTCTCTGGAAAACGCCGCTGCCCGGCAAGGGTTGCTCGACGCCTATTGTCTGGGACCAACGCATCGTGCTCACGGCGCCGGCCAACGGCCAGGATGCCGTGCTGGCGTTCGATTGGTCGGGGAAACTTCTCTGGCAAACGTCCCTGGGACCTGAGAATCCGGGCAAACATCAAAACGGTTCAGGAAGCAATCCTTCGCCCGTCACGGATGGCCAGGGGATTTTTGTCTATTTCAAGAGCGGCAATCTCGCAGCGATCGAATTCGACGGCAAAGTCCGCTGGAAAACCAATCTGGTCGAGCGCTTCGGCAAAGACACGCTCTTCTGGGATCACGGCACGTCGCCCGTGTTGACCGAGCGAGACGTCGTCGTGGCCCGAATGCACCATGGAGATTCGTGGCTGGCGGCATTCGACAAGCGCACGGGCCAGATTCATTGGAAGGTGGCCCGGAATTATGAGACCCCGGTGGAAGGCGATCACAGTTACGCTTCGCCGACGGTGATTCGCCATCAGGAGAAGGAAGCGGTGCTGGTTTTGGGCGGAGAACATCTGACCGCGCACGACGCCACCGACGGAAAAGTGATTTGGTCGTGCGGGGAGTTCAATCCGAAGGCGCGGAGTTATCTGCCGGTCGTGGCGTCGGCGCTCGTGGCGGGCGAGATCGCTGTGGTTCCTTATGGGCGGGACAAGGATTCCACGGTCCACGGCATTAAGCTGGGTGGGAGCGGTGACGTGACCCACTCCCACCGCGTCTGGAAGCGCGAAGACACCGGAGCGTTCGTGCCGACGCCGGCAGCGTATAAAGGACGGGTCTATTTCGTGCGGGATCGCGGGGAGGTCGAATGTCTCGATCCGGCCATCGGAAAATCTCTCTGGAAGGGCGAGCTGCCGAAACATCGGTCCAGTTATTACGCCTCGCCGTCGGTCGCGGACGGAAAACTCTACGCCACGCGCGAGGACGGCGTCGTGTTTGTCGCGAGCGTGGACGGGAAATTCGAGATCCTTTCTGAAAACAACATGGGTGAACGCGTGATCGCCTCGCCCGTGCCGGTCGCAAACCGGTTGCTGATCCGGGGCGAGAAGCACTTGTTCTGCATCGCGGCGAAGTGAGCACAATCGAGACGGGCGGGCCGGAACGCCAGCAAGAGGACAGGGGCGAACTTCGAACGTCCAACTTTGAACTTTGAACATCGAACTTTGAACTTGGAATAAACATGACACCGACCTTCGCTTTGCTGCTGGTCCTGGCGCTGGATGCTCCGGTTGACCTTTCGCGTTTCGATCCTGCTTCCGGCATCCGCATCGAACGCCAGGGATCATCTCTCCGTGCGGAATGGGCTGCGGACGGGGAGAAACGCCACGCGGCTGTCTTCTCACTCGATCCAACGAAGCCTCTCTTCGGGTCCTTTGAAGTCGCAGGAGTCGCCGTGATGCGAGACGTCCGCCCGGTGCTCACTATCACCACGGGCTCGCGCACGGAACGCGCGAACGAACGTTACATCTTTTTCGACAAGCCCGCTTCTCGCCCGACCCAAACCCACGAGGCCAACTTCGATCTCAAGACGGTGCGCGTCGAAAGCGCAGGCACCCGCGCCGCGATGCACTTCTCCAATCTCACCGCCGGACCGTTCACGGGCGAGCTAGTGGTGCGGCTCTATTCGGGAAGCCCCTTTGTCCACGTCGAGGCCGCACTGAAGAACGACGGCAAACTTCTCGCTTACATCTACGACTTCCAACTTGAAGGAGCGTGGAAACGCGTCGCGTGGAAAAGCAACGAGACCGATCAATGGGTCCGCGCTTCGCTGGAAGGCGAACCGAAACCCGTCAGCGTTCGAAACCGCGCCATCTTTGGCGAGACGCAAACCGGCTCCGTGGCGGTCTTCCCGCCGCCCCACGCGTTTTTCTTTCCACGGGATCACACGGTGAATTTCAAGTTCGCGCAGATTGGGAAGAACCGACTCGGGCTGCGGCAAGATCCTGCGGGCGGTCCCGGCCATCAGGGCGCGTTCATTCCCTGGTTCGACGCGCCCGCGGGCAAGATCCAGCGCATGAGCGCATTCGTGCTCGCCTCCCCGGAAAAACCCGAAGCCGCGCTCGAACGCGTGAAACGCTACACGAACGGCGATGTGTTCAAAACCATGGAAGGCCGGTTCACGTTCACCAGCCACTGGCACGTGCGCCTCGCAATGAACGAACTCAACGGAAACCCCGCCGGCCCTGAAGTCGCCAAGGTGTTCAAAGCGATGAACGTGAATCTCGTTCACCTGGCTGAATTCCACGGCGACGGCAATCCCGCCGACCCCGGCCCCAAACGGTTGCCTCAACTCAAAGCGATGTTCGATGTCTGCCGGAAGTATTCGGACGAGCGGATTCTTTTCATCCCAGGCGAAGAAGCCAACGCCCAGCTCAATATTCCTGCGCCCAAGGGCACGCATCCGGGCCATTGGCTCTACCTGTTTCCCAGGCCGGTCTATCTGACCCTCGTTCGCAGCAATGGCGTGCCGTTCGTCGAAGACATCCCACCTTACGGCAAGGTCTATCACGCGGGCAGCGAGGCGGACATGGTGGAGATTCTGCGGCGTGAGAAGGCGCTGGCCTGGACGGCGCATCCGCGCATCAAAGCCTCCTTCGCCTGTCCCGACGCTTACAAAGAGAAGGATTGGTACCAGGACGATCTCTGGCTCGGCGGCGCCTGGAAAGCAATGCCAGCGGACCTTTCCGAGCCGCGCCTGGGTGTGCGCGTGCTCGACTTGCTGGACGACATGAATACCTGGGGCCAGCGCAAACAAGTGCCCGGCGAGGTGGACACGTTCGAGCTGGACGCCACGCACGAACTCTACGGCCACATGAACATCAATTATCTCAAGCTCGAGAAGAAGCCAACCTTCGACGATTGGTCGCCGGTGCTGGGCGCGTTGCGGCGCGGCGATTTTTTCACGACCACGGGCGAAGTGCTCATTCATTCCTTCGACGCGAGGAACGCGAAAGTGACCGCCGAACTCGAATGGACCTTCCCGCTTTCGCAAGTCCTCATCGCGTCCTGGGACGGCCACGAAGTAAAGCGGCAGACGATTCAGGTGCCGGATGCCCGTGAGTTTGGGCGCCGCAAATTCGAGTGGCCGCTGGAAAGCTCTCCCAAGTGGGTGCGTCTCGAAGCCTGGGATGTCGCCGTCAACGGCGCCTTCACGCAACCTCTGTGGTTGCAGTAGCAGGTGTTCCATGGCGCGGGTCGTTATCGAACATCTGGACAAGACCTTCCTCGGCCCGAAAAAGGAGGAAATTCCGGCGCTCAAGGATCTGAGCCTCTACGTCGAGGACAAGGAACTCCTGGTGCTGGTGGGACCGTCGGGGTGTGGCAAGACCACTTTGCTCCGCACGATCGCGGGCCTGGAGGAGCCGACCCGAGGCGGCATCTCTATCGACGGCCAAATGATCAACCGCGTCCCCGCGAAAGACCGGGACGTCGCAATGGTCTTCCAGAACTACGCATTGTATCCGCACATGACGGTCTTCGAGAACATGGCGTTCGGTCTCAAGTTGCGGAAGTATGCGAAGCCCGAGATTGAGGCGCGGGTGGCAGAAACGGCCGCGCTGTTGGGTTTGCAGCGTTGCCTGGATCGACGGCCCGGCGCGTTGTCGGGCGGCGAACGCCAGCGCGTCGCTCTGGGCCGGGCGATAGTGCATAAACCGAAGGTCTTTCTTCTCGACGAGCCGCTATCCAATCTGGACGCCGCGTTGCGCGCCCAAATGCGCGTGGAGTTGGCGCGCCTCCACACTCGCCTGGGAGTCACCATGATTTACGTCACGCACGATCAGGTCGAGGCGATGACCCTCGGCCACCGGATCGCAGTCCTAAACGAAGGAAGGATTCAGCAAGTCGCCGAACCGTTGGAGTTGTATCGCCGTCCGGGCAATTTGTTTGTGGCGGGCTTCATCGGCTCGCCGCCGATGAACTTCATCCGGGGTGAACTGTTGACCAAGAGCGGCGGTTGTGTTTTCGCAACCCGCACGGACAACTTTGCCGCTGGCCTGGATGCGTTGCTGATTCAATTGCCGCCGCGTTTCAAGACTGCCCTGGGACAGGTCGAGAGACGGGCGGTTGTGCTCGGAGTTCGACCCGAAGATATCGGCCTGCAACCGGTGACGAGTGCCACAGCGGGTCGTTCGGATGGCGTCGCGGCAATCCAGGCGGCGGTTGAGGTGGTTGAGCCGCGCGGACCGGAGACGTATCTTTTCCTCTCGGCCGGCGCTCAAACATTGACCGCGCGCGTGGCGCCGGATTTTCCGTGCCGGCCCGGCCAGACTGTCGCGGTTTCTTTTGCCCCGGAGAAGGCTCACCTATTCGACGCGAACACTGAAGAGGTCCTCGACCCCAGCCATTATGGTCTGCTTCCATGATGACGAACGTTTCCCCGGTAAGGGCGAGCCCGTCCCGGCGAGCCGTGGCGGACGTATTGGGAACACGTTGGTGGCGGCTCGCTGGGGACAAGCTCGCCCTACCGGGTAACCGGGGATCGGGCGGGTGCGTCTTCTGGCTTGTGCGAGGTGTCTTGGCAGGCTCAAATTCTGCCGAAGGCTCTCAGGCGCACTGAAACTTATTCAAATCCATCAAACCAATTAAGGAACTCTATGAAAAGAAACATGCTCATCGGCGCATTGACCGTGCTGGCTGTTTCTCTCAATGCCGCGGACTCCAGCCCCAAAGACGCCGTCATCGCCGCGGCCAAGAAGCTCGGCGAAGCTGCCAATTACAGTTGGAAGCAAACGGTTGCCGTTCCGGAAGGCTCTCAGTTCCGCCCGGGCCCGTCGGACGGCAAAACGGAAAAGGACGGCTTTACCCTGGTCTCTTCGAGCTTTGGAGATAACACCATGCAAACCGTGGTCAAAGGAGGCAAAGGCGCGGTGACGAATCAAGACGGCGCGTGGCAGGGCCTGGCCGAGGTGGAACAGGAAGAAGGCTTCGGACGCTTCCGCGCCCTCATGGCCCGCAATCTCAAGACACCAGCCGTCCAGGCCGCGGAACTCGCCGCCGCCGCCAAAGATCTCAAGAAAGACGGCGACGCCTATTCCAGCGCTTTGACCGAAGAGGGCGCGAAGGAATTGCTGCGCTTCCGCAGGGGCGGCGATGCCACGACCAGCAACGCCAAAGGTTCCGTGAAGTTCTGGCTGAAGGACGGAGCGCTCGTGAAATATGAATTCAAAGTCAGCGGCACCGTCAGCTTTGGCGGCAATGACCGCGATGTGGACCGAACGACCACAGTTGAGATCAAGGACGTCGGCGCCACAAAAGTCAACGTGCCCGAGGAAGCGAAGAAAAAGCTTTCTTGATCAATAGGAGCGAGCGGCGGTGCTGCGGAGCCGCCGCCGCCCGTCCTCTTCTTATGAACCGTCTGTTCGGACCGTGGCCTTTAGGCCGCTTCAACGCCAAATTCCAGAGTGGGACCGGAAGCAGCCTAAAGGCTGCGGTCCGTGCAGTTTTCGGTTCATGGGCTATTGGCACGGCTTCTTGGCCGTGGAAACTTCCCATGAACCAACCCACACCTCCTTCCCAGGAGGGGAACTGAACGCTGCGACGTCGAACGAAGCCCCGCCTCCTGGGAGGGAGCAGGAGCCGGGGGCGGTGCAGAGGTTCAATGCACGAAGCTCCTTCGGAGAATTCCTGCCTCAAACCACGGATAATTTGCCTCAATACCAGGTCAGCGTCATCATTCTGAACTATCAAGGCGCGCCATGGATCGAGCGTTGCCTCGATTCCCTGCGGCGGCAGACGCTTTTTGCTGCGGCTGAAATCATCGTGGCGGACAATGCCTCGACGGACGGATCGGACAAACTCGCGGAGAAACTGACTCAATCCTGGCCGAACGCGCGTGTCATGCAGCACGGGAAGAACCTGGGCTATTGCGAAGGGAACAATCGCGCGGCGCAGGCGGCGCGTGGCCAGTATCTGTTCTTCCTGAACAACGACGCCTGGCTGGAGCCCGATTGTCTGGCTACCTTGCTGGCGGAAGTGCGAAGTCAGCGCGCGAACGCCGCCACGCCACTCGTGCTGAATTACGATGACAACACGGTCCAGCCGATCTGGGGCGCCGGGTTCGACGTTTTTGGATTGCCCAGCTTTGCCACGCGCTACGACCAAAGCCGCGATCTCTTCATGCCGCCCGGATGCTGTTTCCTCGTCGAGCGGGAATGGTTTGAGCGCATCGGTGGATTCGACAAGGCTTTGTTCATGTATGCGGACGAGTTGGATTTGTCCTGGCGGCTTTGGATCGCCGGGGGGCGCGCCATCGCGGTTGCGCGCGCGCGCTTGCACCATCATCTGGCGGCGAACGTGAATCCGGAAGGCGGGCGCATGAGCGAAGTGCGAACCAGCGCCACCAAGCGTTTCTACACGAATCGCAACGTGCTGCTCGTGCTGCTCAAGAACTGCCGGAATGTGCTGCTCCTTCTCGTCCCGCTGCAACTCGCGCTGTGGATTGCGGAGGCCTTCGCGAGTTTGCTGCTGATCCGGCGCGGGTCATTCGTTCGGAGGGCTTACGTGGACGCTTTGGCCGAATGCTGGCGCTTGAGGCCGCACGTGCTTTCCGAGCGCCGCCGCATTGGCCAGTTCCGCCGCCGCGGCGATTTCTGGATGCTGCGCTTTCTGCGCTGGCGTTTGAATCGCTGGGAGGAACTGCGGCGCGTGCTCCGTCATGGTCCGCCGAAGGTTGCCGGGGACTGATCTTCTCTCGTGGATCGAAACCTCGCATTCGAGATCGAATGCCCCAGAACTCCAACGCCCCACTCCTCCACTACTCCGATTCCTTCGTCTGAGGCTACTGCGTCTCCGGAATCTTCAGCAGTTCGTCCATGGTCCACGGCGCGGCGCGATCTTTGGTTTCCTCGCGGACGCGTTTCACATCTTCCAGTTTGATGGGCGGCGCCTTATTCCCCCAGGACTGGCGGATGAAGGTTAGAATGGCGGCGATGTTGGCATCGACTTGGTCCGGAGGGAACGCGGAGCCAAAAGGCACCATGGCTGTTGCAGGATTCCAATCCACGCCTTTCACTTTGAAAGGGCCGGTCGGTCCATGAAGCACGATTCGGATAAGCCGGTCCGGGCTCCCGATGACCCACTCAGACCCCGCCAAAGGAGGGAATTGACCGGGACTCCCCATCCCGTTCCCTTGATGGCAAGCGACACAGAGTTGGGTATAGAGAACTTCTCCCTTGGCAATCAGTTCTCCTGCCTCATCCTTGGGATTCGCCTGCTCGACCTGAGCGTAAGTTCGGTAAGGCTCGTACACCTGAGGATTGAATCCGCCAGCATAGTTTTCGATGTACAACTGCGCCCAGAAAAGCAAAACGCCCAGCAGCACCACCAGCCAGACGGGAGACTCCGCGTGCCCAGCGGTTGGTTCGGTTTCGACCAGCGGCTGGTTCAAGCCGCTGCCGGATGAAGCTCCGCCCTTCGATGGGGCATTCGGCGAACTGTGTTTCCGATCTGAATTCATTTCGCTTGAGGCTGGCCCGCCGGAGCTGGATTTGCGTTCGTGGCTCCCGCTGGAGGCTGGTTCGTGCTGGAAGCGCCAGTCTTCTTCCCAGGCAACGGCAAAGGAGCTTCAAAAAGTGGAACGTCGGCGCGCAGGCTTTGCAGGTAAGCTACGAGCGCGAGGGCTTCGGGTTTCGGCACGACTTCGAATCCAGGCTCCGGGGCAAATTCGCCGGAGAGTTTCAAGGCTTCTGGTGACGGCGAGCCGCTGATTTTCCGTTTCTCGAACAGGAATTTGTAGGGCGGCATCGTCGAACCTTTGGCCGTGATCTGCGGGTTGTAAAGGTGCAGCAAATGCGTTGCGGCATCCGGCTGGCGGACGCCGATGTTGGCCAGGTCCGGCCCCACGCGCAGGTTCCCTAGCATCACAGGGCGATCATACAAGTAGTCCGGCGCCACGCTGTGGCGCGCGCCCCAGCCGCGCTCAAAATCCGCGCCGAAGCCCCGCGCGCGGACTTGTTGTGTGTGGCAATAGTAGCACCCGTTTGCGCGATAGACGTCACGGCCTTCCTGAGCCAGGCCGTTTCGCGGCGCAGGATAGCGCGCACCCGCGGGAGGAACGGTCGTCTCCTGCATGCGCCCAAGCTGCATTTCCGGGACAAACACCATTCCCAGCCAGGACAGCGCCATCGCCAGATAAACGCCGAGAAAAATGATCGGGCCTTGATTCATGCGCGCCCTCCGGGACTCGTGATTGGGGACGGGCAGCACTCGGAACACCGGCAGTTCATGAGGAGCCGCGCGAAGTTGATTGCCAGGGCGCAGTTCCCCACCAGGAGCAGGAGCATTCCCAGAGTGCCCATGCCGAGGAACGGCACGGTGCCGCGCACTGTATCCAGGAACGCAAGGTTTGGATTATTCATGGCCGCGCCTTGCCGGATGCCGCCAATGATCAACGAAGCGCCCAGAAACGCCGCCCCGGCGGCGCCGCAACGAAAATGAAATTTCATAAGCGCCGGAGCCGGCCATTCGCATTGGGTAAGCCTGGGAACGACGTAATAAATGCCGCCCACCGCAACCATCACGAAAAAGCCGAACAGGAACAGTGAGCTCACGCCATTTCCGTAATGCGTGAATCGGGCAACTTCCGCGATCTGTCCCAGCAAGCCGAATACGACAGCGAAGGTCGATTGAATCGTTTCGGAGAGGTCCTGGTGGTGGGCGGACACGCTGGACGGCGCGCGAAGCAGGCTGATGATCTGCAGCAGGCTGGCGACGATGAAACAAAAGGCGCCGAACTTGAAGAAAGGCAGAATTGGATTTGGCCCCAGCTTTTGATCCGTTCCCTTCATCGTCAGGTGCCAGTTTGTGGCAACGGCTAAAAGGGGCACGAGCATCATGATACCCGCCGCGCCGCTCACACTGGCCAGCCAGCTTGGCACGGGTGTGCCTCCCTGAACTCCGCCCCAACCGCCGAAACATGCCAGCGACCAAAATCCGAACATCGCCAGACCGCGGCTGTGCAAGGGCCGGCCCGCCAGCTTGGGCAAAAAGTAGAAGATCGCGGCCAGCCCGAATGAGGCCAGCCAAATCCAATACAGGTTGTGCGTGAACCAGCCCGCGATCACAGCCTGCGCCACGCCCCGAGACGGAAAGTAAACCAGCAGCATCTCCGCCGTTGAAAAAATCCACGGAAACCAGAACAACGCCATCAGCAAATACCACTGCGAAACATACATCTCGCGCTCCGAGCGGAAATGAAACGTGAGCGTCGCGCAGAGTGCGATCGCCAGATACGCAGCCAGGAGAATCGGCGACGCGAACCCCGGCACTTCCAGGCCTTCATAGCCGCTTCCCGCGCCCGCGAGGATTCCCAGGGTGCCGACAAGAACGCCAAGATTCCAGAACAGACCAGCGATCGTGGTTGCGACCGGGCCGAAAACCGCAGCGCGGCTCAGTCGGGCGAGTATCCAGAGTCCAAGGCCCAGGCCCGCCAGCGCGGCAAATCCATAAATCAGCACGAATGAATAAGCTGGATAGACGCGGCCGTAGGTCAGCCAGGATGCGCCGGAAAGAAAACCCGGAAAACCCGGCGCGTGCAGTTTGATGGCGCTGACGAGTCCGAGGACGCTGGCGACAACCAGCCAGCCGACGCTGGACGCCAGGAGCATCGTGACCGGGAGGCAACTCGATCGGTTAATCTCCATCGGCGGGACGGCAGCCTGAGTCCTGGAAACGCTCTCCGTGGCTGGCGCTTGAACGCTCATCATTGACTTTGGATTACTCGAAGCTTGGCGGCGGTTTCGGAGGCGGATTGAACTTGTTCCAGCGCGCAATCAGGTTGGACCGCCCGGCGGCCGGGTCTTTCCACTCCTGGAGGGTCAATTGCGCAGCCCGCCCCAACTTGAGCTTCTGGCCATCATTTTCCACAACCGGCAAACGCACTTGTCCCTTGGTCGCGTCGATGTAGCCGTAGGTTTCAAGCTCTTTCACAGCCAGATTTGCCTCAGCCGCGGCCTTGCGCCGTTCTTCGATGCGCTTGCCATCCACGGGCGGCGGTTGCGTGTACTGGCGCATTAGCCAGACAATGCCCGCCATGACCAGGAACGAGCCGAGGATGCCGACGCAATACGCGCCGATTCTGGCCTTATCCCCGCAACACGATTCGCTATTCATTAGAATTCCACTCTGTGAGACTTCAGATTTGAAATTTGAGATTACCTTGCGCCGCGGCTTTGGGCCGCCGGAGGCACATAAACTTCCATGGTCTCGGCGAAGCGCGGATCACGCTGCGGATAGGGCGGATGCGCGTTGAAACTCCGGATGAACAACTTGGCCAGGGCGCCGCCGATGAACGCGAAACACGCGGCATCGAGCCAGATCCATTGTCCCGGGAAGCCACCGGGGTGTATCACCGGCATGATGTTGTAGGACAGATCACAGTAGTGCATCAGCCAGGCCCACACGCAAAGCGGGAGCATCACGGCCAGGTTCAGTTTCGCGTCGATGCGCAGGAGCGTCAGAAACGGCAGAAGAAAATGGCCGAAGATGATGACCATACCAATGTCCCACCACGATCCTTGCTCGCGCTGAATGTACCAGAAGGTCTCTTCCGGAAGAGCCGCGTTCCAAATCAGAAAATACTGGGAAAAAGTGACGTAAGCATAGAAGACGGTGAACGCAAACCAAAGCACGCCTGTGTCGTGAAACTGGCGTTCGCGCACGACATGACGCAACGGCCCGGCTCGTTTCAACACCACCAGGAGGACGTACACGGTCGCCAGCGTCGTCCAGACACTGGCCGCGAAGTAATACACGCCGTACATCGTGGAGAACCATTGGTGCTGCAAGGATTTCATCCAATCGATCGCCGCCAGCGTTAGAGTGACCGCGAAGAGGAAGATTCCGGCCGCCGCGTAGCGCCGCATCCGGAAGGTGCACTCGGCCGCGCCGGTTTCATCCTGCTTCAACGACCATTTGCGCAAACCGCGGGTCAGGAAGATCCAGATGCCGAACAAGACTGCCACACGGGCATACCACATCGGCACGTTGAGATAAGCGTGCTTGGCGTGAAGCGCGTGATCTGCATTGGCCGGGTCCATCCAGGGATAGATTCTTGGCGCCAGAATCAACACGGGGATGAAGAGGGCGAGCATCCAGGGCGCGAGACAGGCGAGGTGTTCGACGAAACGCCTTAACGGCACCGTCCACATGGCATCGAACAGGTGATGCAAGATCACCAGGAACAGCGACCCCAGACAGATGCTGAGGAAAAACATGAACGCCAGCAGCCAGGAATAGCCCAGTTGTTTCGGGTCGATCGCCAGGCCAATCAGGGCCAGCCCGCCCCCGGCCGCCATCAGGATTGTCGGCAGTTTTCGCCATCGGGACAAATCCAGCGAACCGGGAGCGGCAGACTCAGTGTGCGAACTCATAGAGCTTTGCTTAAAGTTGACCGCCGCCAAGTCGCAAGGCGCAAAACGGAAAACGGAAAACGTTCATTCGCTATTTGGCTAAGGTTGACCGGAGCGATTCGGGCACGTCTTCGAGGCTGCCTAATCGGCTCCTTTGCAGCGCCCGCGCGTAAGCCACAATCGCCCATCGTTCCTCGACGGAGACCTGCGCGGCGTAAGGTCCCATCAACTGGCTCGGACTTCCATTCTTGATCGCGTAATAAATCTGGCCGTCCGGCATCTGGATGATCCGTGCGTCATGAAGGTTCGCCACGGTCGGCATGGCGATCTTCTTGATCACGCCGTTGCCGTCGCCGGTCGCCCCGTGGCATGGCGAGCAGTAGATCTGGTAGAGGTCACGGCCACGATCCAAGAGCCGTTCCGTGATTTGGAAGGGGATGGACTCGACAAAATTGGTCGTGCCCGCGATCAGTCCGGAATTCACCGGCGCATCCTCGTGGAACGGGTAAACGGGATTGTTGGCGTCGGCGTTGATCAAGCCTTGAAAGGGCGCGGCGCGGGCAATCGTCCCCTGGACCGGCAAGCGGGAGCTTCGGCCGTCAGCAAAAAAGCTGTTGCGGTCCTGTGGACGAAGCTTGGGCTGGCGGTCCATGTCCGGGAACACCTCGATCGGAGGTTTTCGCGAGGTGCTGCCGCGAAAACCGGCGACTCCGACCACGAGCACGCCTGCGAGCACGAACATGAGCAGAAAGTAACGCATCTATTCCTCCGCGACCTCGAGGTGCTTGCTGCCGGCCGATTCCAGCAACTTGCGGGTTTCAGTGTCGGAGTACTTCGGGTCGTCGCACTCGATCACAACGAAGAATTTGTCGTGCGTGACGAAGACAAAGCGCCGGGTCTTCAGGAGCGGATGGTACAGCTTCGGCAGCCGATTGAGGAACAGCATCCCGAAAAGCGAGCCAAACGCGCCGAACAGGATCGTCAGTTCGTAAGCGGGCGGGAAGGAATAAATCGGGCTGAACATGGGCTTGCCGCCGACCGTGATGTTGTAGTCGTGAGCGTTCATGTACCAGATCATCAACATGCCCGTAATGTAACCGGTCACTCCCCCAATGAAGGTGAACCAGCCGACTCGCGAATTGCGCAACCCCATCGCCTTGTCCATGCCATGCACCGGATAAGGCGTGAAGACGTCCCAGCGGGTGAATCCGTGGTCGCGCACTTTTTCCGCCGCGTGCATCGCCGCGGCCGGCGTGTCGAACTCGGCGATGATGCCGTAGGCTCTGGCTGGGCTGCTCATCAGTGGTGCCCTCCAATTCTTGCGCCGCCCATCGGATGGTGCGGGTCTGCTTGCGGGGTGACGCCCTTGACTTCGGAAATCGCCAGCACCGGCAAGAAACGCACGAACAGCAAGAAGAAAGTCAGAAACAGGCCGAAAGTCCCGACGAACGTGAAAATGTCCACCCACGTTGGAATGAAGTAACCCCAGTTGGAAGGCATAAACTCGCGCGCGAGGGTCGTGGCAATGATCACGAAACGCTCGAACCACATTCCGATGTTCACCGTGATGGAAAGGATGAACACGGCAATCACGTTGGTCCGGATCTTCTTGAACCAGAAAAGCTGAGGCAAAACGACATTGCAGGTGACCATGATCCAGTAGGCCCACCAATACGGCCCGGTCGCGCGATTAATGAAAGCCGCCAGTTCGTAAGGATTGCCTCCGTAGTACGCGATGAAAAACTCCGTCGAATAGGCATAGCCAACAATTGAACCGGTCGCCAGCGTGACTTTGCACATCAGATCAATGTGCCGAACCGTGATCACTTCCTCCAGATGACACAGCGAACGCAAAGGAATCATCAGCGTGAGCACCATCCCGAATCCAGAAAAGACAGCCCCGGCCACGAAGTAAGGCGGGAAGATCGTCGTGTGCCATCCGGGCAACTGCGCGACTGCGAAGTCAAAGGACACAATGCTGTGGACGGACAAAACCAGCGGGGTGGAAAGACCGGCGAGCAGCAGGTACGCCTTCTCGTAATTGCTCCAGTGGCGATTCGATCCGGTCCAGCCCAGCGCGAACAGACCGTAGAGAAACTTCCGGACTTTGCTCCGGGCTCGATCCCGCATAATGGCCAGGTCTGGGATCAGCCCCATGTACCAGAAGAGCGCTGAAACCGTGAAATAGGTGGAAACCGCGAATACATCCCATGTCAACGGCGAACGGAACTGCGGCCAGATCGGGCCGTTGGAGTTCGGGAACGGCAGCATCCACCAGTCAAGCCAGGCGCGCCCGACGTGAATCAACGGAAACAGGCCCGCGCACATGACCGCGAAAATCGTCATGGCTTCCGCCGCGCGGTTGATCGAAGTCCGCCAGCGTTGCCGGAGCAGGAAAAGGATCGCCGAAATGAGCGTCCCGGCGTGGCCGATGCCGATCCAGAACACGAAATTGGTGATATCCCACGCCCACATGACCGGATGGTGCAAGCCCCAGACGCCCACACCTGTGGAAATCTGGTAAGTCACGCAGATCACTCCGATCAGGAGCATCAGACTGCTCGGAACGAAAGCGATCCACCACCAGAGGGGTGTTTTTCCCTCCGCGACCGAAGCGACTTTGTCGGAAATCCACCCCAGGTTTCGCTGATTGAGAACCAGCGGCGGACGCTCCAGTTCTGGCGGCGGAGCGTGAACTTTGATTGAAGTGGGAATCGCGCCGTCAGCCATTAGTGCGCTCCTTTTTCGTGCGAAGCCGCGGCGGGCGTATGCGTGCCTTCACCGGCGCCATGAGCTTTGCCGTGGGCTTCCATGGGGTTCGAACCGCTGCGGTCCATGTACTCTTTCAGAATGCCGGGCGCCTCGCTGTATTTGTGAGGATCGGGCATGTTCGGGTTCGGATTGCGAATCCGCGCCAGGTACGTCGTGCGCGGGCGCGTATCCAGGAAGCCGAGCACTGCATAATCGCGATCCTGCTTTTTGAGCTGGGAGACCCGGCTGTTCGGGTCGGCCAGATTGCCAAAAACGATTGCTTCGGCCGGACACGCTTGTTCGCAGGCCGTTTTGATGGTTCGGTCCGGCACCTGCACGTTTCCGGAATCTCCTGCCTTGACCTTTTGTTCGACCTTGGCGTGTTCGATACGCTGGACGCAGAAGGTGCATTTCTCCATGACGCCGCGCATCCGCACTGAGACTTCCGGATTCTTGGCGAGTTTCATCAAGTCCCATTGATCGTCCGGAACGCTGCCCCGGGAAGGATCCTTGAACCAGCGCTTTAGTTCCCACTCGCCCTCATTGAAGCTGGTGAAAGGGTCTCGGTAAAGTTTGTCGAGAGGCCGGCGGTTGTAGTCAAAATAATTGAAGCGGCGAACTTTGTACGGGCAGTTGTTCGAGCAAAACCGCGTGCCCACGCAACGGTTATAGACCATCACGTTCAGGCCTTCTTCGTCGTGAACGGTGGCGTTGACCGGGCAAACGCTCTCGCACGGCGCGTTCTCGCAATGCTGGCAAAGAATCGGCTGATAAGCGATCTGCGGATCGTCGATGTTCCCCGCGAAATACCGGTCCAATCTCAGCCACGCCATTTCGCGGCCTTTGATGACCTGGTCTTTGCCCACAATGGGGATGTTGTTTTCGCTCTGGCAGGCCACAGCGCAAGCGGTGCAGCCGACGCACTTGCTCAGGTCGATCGACATGCCCCATTGATGCGTGTCGCTTTTCACGGCCGGTCCACGGAGGCGGCCCCCGGCCTTTTGCTTTTCTTCCTCGTACACCCGGTAAGGGTGTTTATAGATCATGAGCGGCTCGCCGGTCTTGGGATCCTTGGCGATATGCTGCATGTGCTCCGGCGCTTCGAGATCCATGTTCTTGGCGAACTTCGGATGCTCGTCGAATTGCTTTTTCGTTGCCTCGCGAATGAGCGGGCGGCCTTCCATCGCGCCGTGCTCCTGCGTGCCGGCCAAGTCGTAAATCTCCGGCGTCGCCGTAATCTTGCCGCCCGCCGCGAAATGCTCGCCGGCAGCCGGGCGCAATCTGTAAGCGTTGTAGCCCGCGGGCTGGCCTGAATGAAGTCGTCCAATGCGGCCGGTCTTTTCCCGGCCATAACCGAGCGTCAACCCCACGGTGTAATCCGCGAGTCCGGGGAGAATCCAGATCGGGCCTCGGATTTTTCTCCCGCTCAGATCGACTTCGACAAGCTGGTTCTTGAAGAGACCTTTGCGAACCACGGGCCCGCGAGACTTTTCATCGAACTCGCCGACGCCCAGTTCGCTGGCCGTTTTGGGGCTCACCAGGATGGCATTGTCCCAGGTGAGTTTCGTAATGGGGTCCGGGGTCTCCTGGAGCCAGCCGTTGTTGTTGAATCGACCGTCGTCCAGGCTGTAGCTGCGATGGAACACAACCTCCAGTCTGTCCCGGCCCGGCGCGGCCGGAACTGAAACAGCCTGCAAAGTGCGCGTCACGGCCGATGAATCGAGTTGACCGCTCACCGGTTTCGCAGCGCTCCCCGCCAGATATCCGTCGTGCAAGAACTTCCGCCAAACGTTTTCGCCTTCACCTGCGGTCCCTCGGAAGGTTTCGCGAACGATTTCGTAAGGGTTGGTCTTCTCCAGACGGCCGATTCGCGCCAGAACTTCGAGTTCGCCTATGCCGCCAAACAGCGGCTCGATCAACGGCTGAATTGGAACCAGCGCTCCGTCTGCGGTGCGGGCGTCACCCCATGACTCCAGGAAATGGGCCATTGGAAAGTGCCAGCCTTTGGTCGGAAAGCTTTCATCCTCGTAATAGCCCAGCCGGACAATCGTGCCCGCTTTGGCCTGTGCTTGCGCCCAATTCAAATCGACTGGCGCGTTGTAGGCCGGATTGCCACCGAGGATCACGAGCGTGGTAACTTGGCTGGCATTAAGCGCTTGAGCCAAATCGGAGATGGATCCGCCCACCGGCGGGGGCGCATCGTGCAGAAGAACCGTCGTGCCGACGTTCCCCAAAGCCGAGTTGATGGCATGAGCGATCAGATGGGTTGCCAGCGGCTGGCGATGCCCTGCCAGCACGACCGTATGGCCGGCGTTTCCAGCGGCCAGCAAATCTTTGGCGCACTCAACGATCCATGAGTCATTCCCCGCAAAACCGGCGGCAAGCTTCGTCAGACCGGCCTGCAATTCGTTAGAGGCGCCTCCCTTTTGCTTGAAGATCTCCAGCGCCAGGCGCGCTGCGAAACTTTGCACGGCACTCGTCGGAACGCGGAGCCGATGGTCCGCATTGGCCCCGGTGAGCGTGAACAGGCCTTCGACCGCGTATAGCCGGTTCATTGGCTTGGCCGATTTTTCCGGGTTTCGGCGGCTGGCGAAGCGCCGGACGTTCACATAGGTGTCTTCCTCCGCGCCCAGGAAATCGCAGTCCAGCGAGACAATCACGTTCGCTTCGTCCAGTTTGAAGTAAGGCGCCACGGGCTTTCCAAACGCCAGTGAGGCCGCCTGGCGGTGGACGTCGAAATCGACCGGTTCGTAAGTGTGCCAGCGGGCGTTCGGATACTTTGCGGAAATCAATTGCTGGAGCCGCGCGCGTGACGGCGAGCTGCTTCGTTCCAGAAGAAACGCCAGACCCTGGCCCCCATTGGCCCTGGCCTGATCCGCAATTCGCCCTAATTCCTCCAACGCTTTCTCGCGCGTTTCGGCGTTTCCATCGCGGGTAAAGCGCGTGGCGCGGTCCGGGTCGTAAAGATTCAGAATCGAAGCCTGAGCGAATTGATCCGTGCCGCCGTTGCTGTCGGGATGATCCGGGTTTCCTTCGATCTTCGTGGGGCGGCCTTCGTGGGATTTGACCAGCAGCGGGACCGCGCTGGATCGGGTTGGGAACGCGGTTGCATAGTACTGAGCCACGCCGTGAATGTAACCCTCCGGCATTTTGGAGAAGGGCACGATGTTCTCCACGGGTCGTCGGCAGCCCGTCAAACCGAGTCCGCCGAACAAGAACGACGCGGACATGATCTTGACGAAATAACGGCGGGAAACGGGGTCCGTGAATTCGCTGGCTCCGGCGGGAAACTCCCGTTCCAGCCACTGCCGGAATTCGGGCGTGTCCGCCAACTGGTCCAGGCTGCGCCAGTATTTTGGGCCCACGTCCGGCTCGGGACAAGGTGGAGGGATCGTTTTCATCGGTGGCACGCGGAACAACTCTGCGAAGTTTGGATGGCCCAATCGTGCATGAATTGATCGCCTTTGGTTTTCTGCATCTGCGCGGCGGTTTTCGGGTCGTCACTCCACTTCCAATCCAGGTCCGTGATCTTATCCAGAGGACGCAATTTTTCGGCGGGGTTGCGATGACATTCCAGGCAAAAAGCCATGCTGAGCGGCTTGGCGTGGTACACCTCATCCATTTTGTTGATCTGGCCGTGACATTCCACGCAACTGACCCCGCGCCGGACGTGAACGGAATGATTGAAATACACGTAATCCGGCACCTTATGAACCTGCACCCAGGGGATCGACTTCCCGGTCTGAGCGCTTTCCCGGACCATGGCCAGCCGGGGATCATTGGCCAGCACCTGGTTGTGGCAGTTCATGCACGTTGAGGAGCTGGGAACATTCGAATACCACGATTTTTCCACGGCATGGTGGCAGTACCGGCAGTCCAGTTTCAATTGATCAACATGAACCGCGTGGGAGAAGGTCACAGGCTGGATGGGCTGATAGCCCACGCGAGTGTATTTTGGAGTGAAATAGTACCAGACCCCGACAATAGTAGCGGCTCCGATCAGCGCCCCGCCGAATAAAACCTTGGCCGGCAGTTGATTTGTCCACTTTGGAAAAATATCGGACATCGATGGTTTGGTTACTGGCCGCTCAGTCTCTTACGCCGGTGCCGGTATCTATTAGAGAATTACGGACTGTTGTTCAACTGTAAAAACGCCTGATCACTCTATGGTGGAGCTGCAGGCTCGAAAACAGGGCCGTTTGCCCTAAATCTCGGCGACAGGGGGAGGCTTTTAGCGCACTCTTGGGCCGGAGTGCAAGTCCGTTCGCGCCGCAGGACATTTTATCTGCCGAAGTAATGCTGCGGATAAGCGCGCTTTTCAGCCAGCTTGACCGTTGAAAGTTGATCTGAGGGCGAGGGTTCCTGCCGAGACTTCGGGTGCAAAAGAAGTCAGCGTTAGAACACAACGATGTTCCGCAGATTACGAAATCAATGCGCGTGGCCGCCGATGATCTCAAGGTGAAGCGAGTTTTTGAGATTTACCCAGGTCCGGATACATTTGCTCTCGATGAATCCGGGCGGTTTGTGGCTGTGGCTTGGCGTGATTTGGCGAGTTTGATGACACGGCTGAGTTGACCAACGGCGGAACAATGCTCCCCTTTGTTGCCCTAATTGTGCTATGAATGTTCAGATTTCGTTTGTGCTCCCAACGACCTTCAAGTTGATCGTCGCAGCGACAGTCACAGCGCCGGCGCTTCCGGGAGCAAATGGAGCCGCTCCCGTTGAAGGACACAGTCCACACCGCACACCACCTACTGAACTCGCACCGTTTTTCACTCCTCCGGGCGCCTACCGCTCCGACTTCGGCAGCTTCCGGTCGCCGCTGATCTTTGCCGATGGAACGCGGGTCAACACGCCGGCTGATTGGCCGCGCCGCCGCGCAGAAATCCTCTCCGCGTGGCACAAGATCATGGGGCCCTGGCCGCCGCTCATCGAAAAGCCACACGTCGAGATCGTGCAGACCACTCGCCGCGAGACGATCACCCAGCAGCAACTCCGGCTGGAAATCGCGCTGGGCGGCGAAAGGGTGGATGCGCTGCTCCTGATCCCGGAAGGGAAGGGACCGTTCCCCGCGGTCGTCGTGGTCTATTACGATGCGGAGACGGGTGTAGGCCTTGGCGCGCCTTTGCGCGACTACGGCTGGCAATTGGCCAAACGCGGCTTCGTCGCGCTCTCGGTGGGAAAGCCGAACGCGCGTGTCGAGCTCGCGAACACAACCACCAATCGCCCGCGATCCGAAGCGTACCTGGGGCCGGTCGGCCAACCCGTGCGCGTGCAAGCGATCTCAGCGCTGGCTTATGCCGCGGCCAATGCCCACACCGTCCTGGCGCAGCGGCTCGACGTTCGACCGGACCGCATCGGGATCGTGGGCCATTCCTTCGGTGGCAAATGGGCGATGTTCGTTGCGTGCCTTTACGACAAGTTCGCCTGCGCGGTCTGGTCCGACCCCGGGATCGTTTTTGACGAGCGCGACCGCCGCAAACAGAATCCGGGCGGCAGCGTGAATTATTTCGACGTCTGGTATCTCGGCTTCGAACTCGGCGGCGTGGCTGATCCGAAAAACGCCGGCCCTTTCCGCAAGCTGCCAAGCGAAGGCCAGGCCAGGACCGGCGCTTACAAAGCGTTGGTCGAAGGCGGACACGATTTGGTGGAACTCCACGCCCTCATGGCTCCGCGCCCGTTCTTGGTTTCAGGCGGCACGGCCGACCTGCCCGAACGCTGGCCGGCGCTGAACCACTCCATCGCGGTCAACAAGCTGCTCGGCTTCGAGAATCGTGTCGCCATGACCAATCGTGACACGCACAATCCGACCCCGGAAGCCAACGAGCAAATCTATCGATTCTTCCAGTGGTGGCTGGCTGATTAAGTTCCGAGTTCAAAGTTTAAGGCTCAAAGAGTTTAGTTCAGTTTGGTTGTCTAACTCGTGTAATCACTCTTCCCATGAACCTGACGGTAGGGCGAGCCTGTCCCCAGCGAGCCGAGACGGACGTGTTCCAAGAACGTCGAGCAGCTCGCCGGGACGGACTCGCCCTACCGTCAGGTTCATGGGCCGGGAGCATGGTAATCAGACCAACGAAGCTTCCCAGGATCGACGATGAATACGACCAAAGCGCAAGAGACCCGAGTCATGTTTGAGGGAGTTCAGCCGATCCTTCGCGTTGGCGACCTTAATAAGGCGAGTGTGGATTACTACGAATGACCATGAGACGACTGCGATACAGCGTGGCGGTGAGTGTGGACGGATTCATCGCGGGACCGAACGGCGAATACGATTGGATAATCATGGATCCCTCGATCGACTTCGATGGCTTCTTCAAGGAATTCGACACGCTGGTTATGGGCCGGCGCACGTTTGAGGTCGCCGGAGGCGGAAGCACGCCGGAGATGCGCACGATTATCTGTTCGAAAACATTGCGCGCGTCTGATCATCCGAATGTCACAGTAACCAATGATGCGGTCGCTACCATCGCCGGGCTGAAGGCGACGGCCGGGAAGGACATCTGGCTCTCTGGAGGCGGAGAGCTCTTTCGCAGCCTTCTCGATGCGAAGCTCGTATTGAAGAGAATGATCGCGGTGGACGGGCGTGGCTGTGTTTACGTCAACGGCGGCGGAATGGCATGGCTTTGAGAAAATGATGGATGGTCTCGGAACCGGCCAGGTGCTCGCCGTCAAAGCGCCTAAACCAGGCGTGGGGTGGCCTTGATTGGGGAAGCGAACTGATCGCTCGCCTCACTCCCATGATTGCATCCCTGCGGGACGTCTGGCTGACTGGGCGCGTTGAGAGTGGCCGACGCGCCGCCGATTGCAAATCGGCGATACGGAAGAGTGCAACTCTGCGCTACGAGGACAGAATCATGTCGGTGGCCTTTTGGACTGCGGCAAGCGAAGCGCGACACCGCTTTGGCCGCGCCGACCGTCTCCCCAAAGCAGTGTCTCCACTGGGCTCTGCCATGCAGTCCAAAATTGTCGCGACCTGCGACATTTTCGGGCTACACTTCGGCATGTTCGCCTCGGCCTTCACTCCGCGTCTCCGCTCCATCACCGGCCTCATTGGGACACGACCTGCCATGCTTATTCTCAACGCGTTTCTCGGACTGACCGCACAGGCACCGGTCGGTCTGGCCGCCGACGCCCCGCTTACGCCTTCAACCCTCGTCAAATTTGCCGATGCCGGCGAAGCGGCGATGGAACTCGGCCGGAAAGACGCTTTCGTGGACTCGCTCAGCCCATTCGACCGCGCTGCCCGGAAGAAGACGGATCAGCCCGTTTCGCAAGAGGAGTTTCTTCAGTTCGTCTCGCAACAGGCGCTCGGATGGCAAGGCCCGGAAATCGGCCGCCTCACGCGAGTTCTCGGCCGTATCAGCAACAAGATCGAACGTCTCCAGCTCCCGTTGCCCTCGGTCATTCGGCTCCTGAAAACGACCGGCAAGGAGGAAGGCGGCGCGGCCTACTGTCGCGGCAACAATATCCTCATCTCGGCGAAGCACGCCGCCGCTCCCGATCCGGTGTTGGAGCGGCTCCTGACGCACGAACTCTTTCACATCTTGAGCCGGAACAACCGCAAACTGCGCGACTCGCTTTACAGCATCGTCGGCTTCAGATTCTGCGGCGAAGTGGCGTACCCGAAGGAGCTGGCGGCGCGAAAGCTCACGAACCCGGACGCGCCGGTCATCGAGCATTTCATCACCGTAACCGCGCAGGGAAAGCCAACGCCGGTCGTGCCGATTTTGTTCTCGAAAGAAGACAATTACGATTTGAGGAAAGGCGGCGAGTTCTTCGCTTATCTGACGTTCAACCTTCTGGTGGTCGAGCAGCGTGGCGAAGCATGGTTTCCCGCCTATCAGGAGTCCGGCCCGCGACTTCTCGATGCGGACGAGGCCGAAGGCTTTCGCGAGCAAATTGGCCGGAACACGGAGTACGTCATCCACCCGGAGGAAATTCTCGCGGACAATTTCGTGCTACTCGTTCAGAACGCCCGGGACGTCAAAACGCCTCGAATCCTGGAAGAGATGCGGCGCATCCTCACGACCGTGCGACCGGTCGAATAGCAGAGCCTCCTCACTGTCGGCGAATTCTCAAGAAATAGACCAGCGCCAGGAAATCATACGCCGCGTGGGTCACAATCGGACACAGGAGGTTGCCCGTCGCCATCATCAAGCCGCCCAGATAAACGCCGATCAGTGCCGTCACCCACGCGTAATTCCACGTGATGGGATGCACGCACCCGAACAGAAGGCTGGATACCACCAAAGCCGAAAACGGGCCGAGCACCGCGCTCAACCTTTCCTGAATCAATCCCCGGAACAGCAACTCTTCGCCGACACCCGCCAATGCGGAAATCACCGCCAACTGAAAAATCGACCACGTCGCGAAGAGCGGCTGCACGGTTTGCTCCAAAACCAGCCGAATGTCCCGCAGCAGAACGGGCTCGAATTTCCACAGGCTGACAAACCACAGCAGCGGGGGGACGCTTGCCGCCAGTCCGAGAGCAGCGTCCGCGAAACGCCAGTGCAGCCGCGCCGTGGGCGGCTGGTGCAGCGCGTAACCGAGCGCGACCGCGAGCAGTCCGAGCGATGCCTCGCCCGCGCAGGCGAACAGGAACCAGTCAAGTTTGGGCCGTGTCATCAGCAGTCCAGTTGGGCAGGAATTAGCGAGGAACCACACTCTGGCGTGCCGAATTTCACTCCTCATTTTTCGAGAATGGATTGATGACCGGCACGCCCGTGTTCTTGTATCCGTCCTCGTCGCGGCTCACGACGGTAAGATCGTGAACAAGCGCTGTTGCCGCCAGCAATGAGTCGAGGACCGGTGCGGGCTGTTGCAACCCCAACCGTCCCCATTTGTCAGCCACGCGTTCGTCAACCGGCAGGATGCGGTCAGCGAAATCGCGCGTGAGTCCCTGTAGCCACCTTTCCAAGTTCCGAGCCTGAACCTGATCGCGGAGCCGAATGCGTTCAAGCCCTTGTCGGATTTCTCCCAACACCAACACGCTGACGAAAAGTTCTTCCGGCTCGACTCCGCCAACCCAGGCGCGCACGCCGGCATCACCGCGAGTTCCCTTGCGAAGCTCGCTTACGATGTTCGTGTCGAGCAGGAAGCCACTCACAGTTTGACAGGACGCCCAACTTGGAGACCGCGTTCGAAGTCCCGGTCATTGCCAACGTCTGGCATTGAGAGCAAGAATTCCTTGAACGACGGTCGTTCCTTAGAGGCCCCAAGCAGCGCCGCACGAAGGACACGACGATGTTCTTCTTCCACAGACACGCCATGCTTACCGGCTTGTTCCTTAAGTTTCTTTACGATTTTGTCTTCGACATTTCTAACCAGAAGTTGCGGCATAACAATGTTGTCTTCGTTTTTGATAGCATTGATAGCAAGGCTTGACGCGGAGGTGAAGTGCAAAGTCGCAATGGACATCGCACCCGTTGCATTCCCAAGTTTATCAGTGGCACAGGCAACTTGCCTGTGCCGTCCGGCTACCAGCCGGACGGCACGGTCGCGGATCAGTCCCGGACGGATCGCAAGGAATTACCCGCCACCTTTCACGCGGCAGGTTGCCGCGCGAGGCGGGCTGGTAGCCCGCCCAGGGCCTTCATGGAACGACTGCACGCCGGCAGCGCGCTCCAAAGAACTGGGCGCCGCCCGTCACTGCGCCCCCTCATCCGCGACCATAAACTCCAGCAGGTCCGCCAGGTTCTGTGGCGCCAAGGACGCTTCCAGCCCTTCCGGCATGATCGATTGGTTCTGGCTCTGGATGCGGCGGATGTTAGATCGAAGCACGCTGGTCTCCACGCCGAAGGCTTGGCGCAACGTGACGCTCGTGGCGTTTTCGGTCGCGATCAGGCCCAGGTAACTTTCGCCATCCTTGGTCTCGACCAGGTAGTTCAAGTAACTCGGCGCCACTTCGCGGTTCGGATCGAGAATACTCACGAGCAATTTCTCCTTCCCGTTGGAGCGGACGCTCGCCAAATCCGGTCCCACTGCGTAGCCTTCCTTGCCCGCGCGATGGCAGGATAAACAACGTTCCTGGTAAACCTTCCGGCCGCGAGCCGAATGGCCCGCCAGATCCAGCGACGACCGGAATTGTTCGATCGTTTTCTCGCGATCCTTGGAGTGCGTCGCCGGCAGAAGCTGCGCCGCGCGCTGGCGAATCTTCGCGTCGGCATGCCCGCGCAAGAAGGCCGTCTGAGTCGCGGAAAGGTCGGCGCGTTGAATCATGTTGGATTCGAGGCCGTCCAGCAAAGCGCCGATCTGCTGGGGCCGCGAGGTCAGCGCGTTCAAAACTTCGCTGCGGGAGCGGGGCGTAAGCTGCGGCCAGCTTCGCACCATCGCGTGCCCGGCTTCCGCTTCACGGAAACGCGCCAGCGCGCTGATCGCCGACGCCTGGACCGGTCCGGCTGGATTCGACGACAAGATTGAAGAAAGCGTCGCGCCCGCGTCGGTCCAATTTAGAGCCCCGAGCAATTGAATGGCCGGGATGCGTTGGGCTTCGGGCTCGTGGCCATCACGAGCGGCTTCGGTAGCATCCTGCTGCATGGCCTTGAGCCGCTTTTGCGTCTCCGAATCCAGATCGCGCAACTCCAGGCCGGCGGATCGGAGCCCATCCAACAACGGCCTGGCCAGCGTGTAGGTGTCGTTGCGGCTTGGCAGGCTTCGGAGGTGCGCGACAATCGCCGCAATGTCTTTCAGGTTTTTCCGCGCCGCAATCAGACGGAGAAGCTGGTTGAAAAACTGGCGGCCCGCGAGCGAATCTCTCTTGGCCAGGAATTCAGTTCGCGCATTCGTTCCCGCAACCAGGGAGAAAAAGAACGAAGCATCCGCTGCGTCCCCCAACGAATTCAACACCGCCGCGCCAATCCAGGCGTCGGCGCAATCTCGTGCCGCAATGGCGGACGAAGCCTGGGTGCGTTCGGGACGATCCACCGCGCCGAGCAGGAAGGCCAGTTGATACCGCACGCGAGCATCCGGGTCGGACGAACGCGACACCAGCTTCAGCCACAGGCCTTGGGGAAACGGCTTCTGTTTGGCGAGCAGATTTCTGGAAAGCCTGACTGCGTGCTCGCGCACGACCGCGTCGGGGTCCGACAATCTGTCGAGCAAATGCTTCTCGTTCACGGCGCCCAGTCCGCTCAGGGCATACAGCGCGGGGACTCGGCCCGAGGCCGTGCCGGTCCCATCCAGCATCTTCTCCAGCATCGGAATCGCTGACGTGTCCTGCCGCTGATAAAGCAAACGCGCCGCCGTGTCGCGATGCCAGCCGTTCTCGTGCCCGAGCGTTTGGACCAGTTCCGCCGTCGAAGCGCGGCCCAGCTTGGGCAACGCCGGTTGCTTGAATCCGTCGGGCACGATGCGGTAAATCCGGCCGCGATCATTGCCGCGATTCAGGTCGAGGTGTTGCTTGATGTTGGGGGGCAGCGACCACGGATGTTCGATGATTTCGCGATACATGTCCGCGACATAGAGCGTCCCGTCCGGCGCGTTGGCAAATTGCACCGGGCGAAACCAGTTGTCCTTCGACGCGATGAATTCGGTTTTCAATTCGTCCGCCGGCCGCCGCCCGACCAGGCTTGCTCCTTCCGGGAAGAGTTGCTTGCGATGGATCAAGTTGCTCCCGCAATCCGCGACGATGACGTTGCCGCGATATTCCTTGGGCCACGCGTTGCCGCGATAAATCGTCACGCCGGTGGCGGCGGTAAAATACCCGGACGGATGGCCGCCGCCTTCGATGGGTCCCGGCACCAACCCGGCCACGCGCCAGCGCGTCCGGATGACGCGCCAGGGTTCGTCCGGGCTGATGCGATAGACCGCGGCGGCCGGACCGTCTTCGGCGATGTTCACGAGCGGGTTCGGCATTGAGAACCGCGGGTTGGCCTTCACGTCTGCGTCGTCGTACATCAGCATCTGAAGGTGGGCGCTGTTGCTGCAAACGAACTTCCGCCCCGCGTCATCGAAACTCAGGCCGTGCTGCCCGCCTCCGCTCTCCGCGCGCAAATCCAGCGTGCGCGGATCAAACGAAAAATCGCGCCCGCGCAATTCGACGAGCTGCATTTGCGGGTTCTTTGGCGAAGCCACGCGTCCGCCGTTGCCGCTCGTGGCCCCGTGAATGCGGTTGTCCAGCCCCCAGGTGAAGCTGTTCAAAAGCGCCTGCACATTCAATCGCTCGACGCCCGCGGCAAAACCCGTGAAAATCACTTCCCGCGTGTCGGCCACGCCGTCGCCGTTGGTGTCCTTCAAGAAAAGCACGTCGGGGCTGGCGCCGACAAAGACTCCGCCGTCATAGCAGATGACGGCGGTGGGCCAGGGAAGGTCTTTCGCGTAAACGGTCGATTGGTCGAAACGGCCATCGCCGTCGGTGTCCTCCAGCAGCCGGACTCGGCCGAGGTGCTCGTCTCTTCGCTCGGAGTAATCGATCATCTCGACGACGAACAATCGGCCGTTCTCGTCGAACGACATCGCAATGGGGTCCACGACGAGCGGTTCCGCCGCGACCAGTTCCATCTTGAATCCCGGTTTGACCTGAAAGGTGCCCAGCGCCCGGGCCGGCTCGGTTGGCGGAATGCGCGGGAGGTCTTTGGAATCGACAGAAGGTTCCGCGGCCAGAGCGCCATGGACCGCAGCCAGGAGCATCGCGAACCCGGCGAGCGCGTGCAGACGTTTGAAAGTCATGGCGCGCATCCTAAAAGGTCGCGGCAAAATTGCGAGTCGCAGTTCTGCAAGGTGGAAAATCTTTCCCGGCTAGAGTATAACTGCGTTGAAATGAGTTCCGACGCTGAAGCCAGGTTGCTCGCGCGCTGCCGCCAGGGCGAGCCGGACGCCTGGAACGAACTGTTCGACGCCCATTACTCCGCCACGGCGCGGTTTGTGTTTCAGCTTGGGGCCGACTTCTCCCGCGAGGACGTCGAAGAGATTTGCCAGGAAGCGTTCCTTTCCGTGATTCGGAACCTCGCGTCCTTTCAGGGCGCGAGCCAGTTCCAGACCTGGCTCTTTCGGATCGCCGCCAACAAAGCGCGCGATTTTTGCGAACGCCAGCGCGCCGCCAAGCGCGGAGGCGGCCAGGCGCCGCTTTCGCTGCAAGCGGAAGATCCGGAAAACGGCCTCACGCTGGACCCGCCCAGCAGCGCGCCGGGTCCCGATGCGCAGTTGATGAACGCGGAACGCATGGCCGGGGTCCGCCACGCCCTCGACCAACTCGGAGAGCCGTGCCGCGAGATTATCGAACTCCGCTACTTCGCCGACCTGAGCTATGACGAGATCGCGGCCACGTTGCAGTTGAACCCGAAGACGGTCAGTTCCCGGCTCAGCAAATGCCTGGACCGCCTGGAGGCCCTCGCCCGGCCGATCCTCGCGCGGGAGAAATCCACGCCGTTCTCCGTCTAATGAGGTGTCGTATGGCTGACACGCCCGAAAACAACACGGATCAGCTTCTGAAAGCTTGCGCCCGGCAACGCCGTGAGGAAGCCGGTCCCCCGCTCGAAATGCCCGAGGCCACCCGCCGCGTGTTGCAAGCGGAAGTGACGCGAACGTTTCCAAAATCAGCCGCCGCCAAACCGCCCGCGTGGCTGCGGTGGTTCGCCGGATTCTGGCCGCGGCTCGCTTTCGCGTCGGGGCTGGCCGTCCTTGTCGTCGTCCTCGCGCTGGTCACGCCCAGGACCGGGCAAGAGAAATTGCCGCCCAGCTTCGAACTGGCGAAGAACGCGGGGCAAGAACCGTTGACCGCGCCCCCACAAACTGCGCCCGCGGCGCCTCCACAGGCGAGCGAGCCAATGCCGGTGCTTTCGCAAAACTCCGTCGCCACGCCGCCCGCGGCGCCTTCCCAAACGATTGAGCGCGAATTGATGCAAGAACCCGCCGTCGCGCAGGAGAGCCTGGCCCGACTCAGCGAAAACACCGCGCCGCTGACTTTGAAACCGGCGCCTCCGGCGGATTCCCTGTCTTTATCGCGAGCTCGGCAGCCTGGCGGATTTACAGGAGAAAATCTACAAGCCGCCGAGGGACTCGCCAGAAAAGGCGCCCCAGCCTTGAAAGCCGCCGCCAGCCAGATTGCGGACGCCACACCGTCCCCGGCGCCGACTTTACCGCTCGCGGCCACCGCGGGTGCCGCGCAGTCGTTGGACGGCGCCGGAGACAAAGCCATTCCGGGCCGCAAGGTGGAAGAACGCTCCGCGCTGCTCGCCGACAACAAGACCGCCGCCGATCGCGCTGCGAAAGGCGCGACCGCTGAGCCGTCTCGCTCGGAAGCAGTCCTCGTGGCCAGGGCGCCTGAAGCCCCGGCAGCAATCGTTTCGAACGCCGCGCAGCCGTCTTATTTTCAGACTGATCCGGCGCGCGGGTTGACCGAGCAGGAAGCCGGCTGGCCCCGTCTGCAATTCAGCCAAATCGATACGCGCGCCCGGCTGCGTTCCAATCGCAATTCGCCGCCGCCAATCACGAATGTCCTGAACTCGTTTCAAGTCCAGCGGCAAGGCAGCAACATTCTGGTCTTCGACGCCGATGGCTCGGTTTACGAAGGGACCGTTCAAGTCTGGATGCAGGGAGTGGCAGCGACTTCGGCGGTGGCGTCGCGAGAAGCGCCGGCGCGAGGGGTGCCAGTTCAAAGCAGATTTCAGAACAATGCGGACTTATTTCAGAAGCAAACTGCGCCAACCCCCAACGCGGTTGGGATTCCCGAGGGAGCAAACTTTTCGTTCTCGGCCACAGGGACCAATCGCAGTCTGAATCGGAAGGTCGTGTTCACCGGCCAGTATCTGAATTTCAACAACACGAACCAGCAGCTTCGGCTTCTCCAGAATGAGCGCATCGAAGGCAAAGCCATGATCGGCAAAACCGAGTTTCCCATCGAGGCGCTCCGGGTAGCGCCCCAGCCGTGATGATGCAGAGCGTGAATCATGTTTCGTCCCTGCATTGACCTTCACGAAGGCAAAGTGAAGCAGATTGTCGGCGGCACGCTGGGCGGCGACCCGTCGAACCTGCGCACGAACTTCGTCGCCGACCGCCCCAGCGCGTGGTTCGCCCAGCTCTACAAAAAAGACGGACTCCAAGGCGGCCACGTCATCATGCTCGGCCCGGGCAACGACGCGGCCGCACGCGAAGCGCTCGCCGCGTACCCCGGCGGACTTCAAATCGGCGGTGGCATCACGATCGACAACGCCCGGCAGTACCTCGACGCCGGCGCGTCCCACGCCATCGTCACCTCCTGGGTGTTTCGCGGAGGAAAACTCGATCAAGAACGCCTGAACGCTCTCGTTGCTGCCGTTGGGAAAAGCCGCCTCGTCCTGGACCTGAGCTGCCGGCGCCGGGGCGAAGACTACTTCGTCGTCACCGACCGCTGGCAGAAATTCACCGAACTGACGATCTCGAAACAAACCCTGGAGCGCCTGGCTGGCGCCTGCGCCGAATTCCTGATTCACGCGGTCGATGTCGAAGGCCTGTGCCAGGGCATCGACGCGTCCTTGGTGGAGCGGCTCGGCCAATGGTCGCCGATTCCCACGACCTACGCGGGCGGCGCGCGGTCGCTGGCGGATCTGGAGCAAGTGACTCGCCTTGGCCGGGACCGGATCGATCTCACGATCGGTTCCGCGCTCGATATCTTCGGCGGCACGGGCATCCGATACGCCGACGCCGTCGCCTTCAATCATCGGCAAAAGTAGGGCAGGCATCCTGCCTGCCCCTTTCTCTCCGATAGCGCCATAAAGAGGGCTTAGTGGTCCATTTCATAAATACGCTCACGTTCGCGGCAAGGGATTTTTCGGCCAGACGAGGCGCGAGCGACGAGCATATCCCGAAGTGGATCTGTAAGGAGCAAGCAACGAAGTCTGGCGAAAAA
>Ga0194131_10000589_pt1 | contig 61780 bp, 50 predicted proteins | sample TA2KigO120mmetaG_FD_148631 | JGI IMG/M metagenome (GOLD analysis project Ga0194131, IMG submission 148631) | Freshwater microbial communities from Lake Tanganyika, Tanzania - TA2015053 Kigoma Offshore 120m | ecosystem: Environmental > Aquatic > Freshwater > Lake | place: Tanzania: Lake... | reverse complement strand
ACCTTGCGAACCACCTTGCGAACCGCCTTGTGATCCGCCTTGCGAACCGCCTTGTGAACCGCCTTGTGAACCACCTTGCGAACCACCTTGCGAACCGCCTTGTGATCCGCCTTGCGAACCACCTTGTGATCCGCCTTGTGATCCGCCTTGTGAACCACCTTGCGAACCGCCTTGCGAACCGCCCTGCGAACCACCTTGCGAACCGCCTTGCGAACCACCTTGCGATCCGCTCTTCCCTTGGTTCCCGGAGCTTCCTGATCCGCTGGAGCTCGCACCGTTCTTGCCGCTTCCACTGCCAGACCCGCTGCCCGATCCGGATCCGGCGCCCGATCCCGCGCGCCCGCGCCCGGCCTGGAACGGCGTGGCGCCTGGCGTCGCGCCTTCGCCATCGTTCACCTCGACATCAAGTGCACCGCGAGGTTCACGCGGGTTGAAGGGTGTGTTGGCCGACGAGGTCTCGCCATCGATCGCCACGGCGACAGGATCCGTGGCAATGACTGCCTCATCCTGCTTCGGCGGGCTCGAGCATGCCGCGAATGCAGCCACACCCGCCAGCGTGATCACGAAGCGAAGTCTGGCCAGACCCTGAATCGGCGTGCGCATGGGAACCTCCGGCGACCCCATGCTACGCGTGCGTCAGAGTTTCCGAACGTAGATGTTCGCCCACTGCACCGCGCTGCCGTGCTTCTGCAGGCCGATGGGGCCGTTTGCCGGGATGCCCTTGAGCGTGGCGTCCCGAAGCACATGCTTGCCATTGAGCCAGACATTCAGGACCTCGCCCTGCATGCGGATGCGGAAGCGGTTCCACTGGCCGATCGGCGCGTCGGCCTTCTCGACGGGGGTGCAGGCCTGACGGACTTCAGCCGAGACATTGGGGTTGGTGCGGTAGCCCCACACCTCTCCGCTGCCCACGCTCCAGTTCCACATGTTGACCTGGCTCTCGGGCTTGCCGCGCAGGAAGATGCCACTGTCGTACTCGGCGATCTCCTCGGTCATCTCGCTGCCGTCGGCGTTGCGCACCACATCACCCTTGGGCCCGATGACCGGGCGCTGCTGTGTGCCCTGGCTCGGACCCGACCATCGCCAGTCGGCAATGAGCTCGAAGTCGCCGAAACTCTCCTTGCTCCAGAGGTCGCCGCCCTGGCCATCGAAGTCGAGCGTCCAGTCGCTGGGCTTCCAGTGACCTTCGCTCTCCTTGGGCATCGTCCACTGATCGAGCGTGCCGTCGTACAGCGGACGGAACTCGGCGAGCTCCGGATCGGCCCGCATCTCAGGCGCCGGCATCAGCATGCGGTTCTCGGGCAGCATCTTGATCCGCAGGTTGCGGAACCACACCGGCGAGCCTTCGCTCTCCAGGCAGATGTAGCCCTGGCGCGGCTTGATGTCCTTGCCGCCCGAGACTTCCTTGCCGTTGACCTCGAGCTTGATCGTGCCGTCGACGCCGATCACGCGGTAGTGGTTCCACGCAGGCGCGCCCTTCACGCGGTCCTCGCTCGGCAGGCAGCGCTCCCAGCCCTCGGGGTGTGCGCGATCCGGCACCATGCTCGCTCCGTGGATGCTGAAGATGTCGCCCTGCGAGGTGTAGCGCAGGCGGCCATCGGGCAGTCGGCTCTCGACGCCATCCATCACCTGCACCTCGATGCTGCGCGTGAACGGCACGCCGCGTGCGCAGATCGCATCGCTCCACACGAAGAGCCCCGCGTTGCCGCCGGGCTTGCGGTGGCTGTACTCCATCTCGAAGACGAAGTTGCGGTACTGGCGGTCGGTGCGCAGCACGCCGGTGGGTGTGCCCGAGCAGACGATGACCGGCGTGCCGGCCTCGTCCTTGCCCACGGTCCAGGTGGTGGGCGAGGTGTTCACATTGGTCCAGCCGTCGAGGTTCGCGCCGTTGAAGAGCGGCTGCCAGCCTTCGGGCTTGGCGGCCTGTTCGCGCGCAAAGTCGACCGTGAAGATGCCAGCCTGCAGAGCGGGGGCCACGGCGGCATCACGCGAGGCGCTGGTGTTCTCGGCGGGAGCGGCCGTTGCCGGGCGCACTGGACCCGAGCACGCCACGAGGATCGATGTCACCGAGCAGGCGGCCAAGGATGCGGCAAGAATGGAGGTGTTCATGCGTGCAGGGTACCGGGCGGAGGGTCGGCGGGCAGGGGCGGAAGCACCTTGAGGAGGGATCGAAGCCTCCGGGTGGTGATTCCATTCAGCCACGAACCTGCGGACAGCACGCAGTGCGCGATCAGGCGTCGATCGTCGACACGCTCGACGAGACATCGACTCGGGCCGTCGTCTTCGAGAGCACATCCTCGACCGGATGGCCTGGAGCGACTTCGGTGAGCATGAACCGCGCACCGCGCCTCTCGAAGACCGCAAGGTCGGTGATGAGCATGTCGACGCAGCACTTGCCGGTCAGGGGCAGCGTGCAGCGGGGAATGAACTTGCTCTCGCCCTTCTTGTTGCAGTGCTCCATGACCACGATGCGCCGCTTGACGCCCGCGACCAGATCCATCGCTCCGCCCATGCCCTTGACGAGCTTGCCGGGGATCATCCAGTTCGCGAGGTCGCCGTGCTCATCGACTTCCATCGCCCCGAGGATCGCCAGATCGATGTGGCCGCCACGGATCATGCCGAAGCTGTCCGCGCTCGAGAAGAAGCTGTGGCCGGGCACGCCCGTCACGGTCTGCTTGCCGGCATTGATGAGGTCGGGATCGACCTTGTCCTCGGTCGGGAAGGGGCCCATGCCCAGCAGCCCATTCTCGCTCTGCAGCCAGACGGTCATGCCAGCCGGGACATAGTTCGCCACGAGCGTGGGAATGCCGATGCCCAGGTTCACATAGAAGCCGTCCCGCAGTTCACGGGCGGCGCGCTTGGCGAGTTGGTTGCGGTCGAGCGGCATGTGGGCGCGTGTTGTAGCACGCGGGGGGGTGCGTCGTGCAGCGTGGCGCGTGCACGCCGTATCCTCCCCCGATGCACCCTGTCCTGAACGCGCTTGGTCTTGATCGCCACCCCCGTGTGAAGTCCGCGTCCGGTCCTGCGCCGTCCGGCTGGGTGAACTCGGAGAACCCAGCCGACGGTTCGCCGTTGGCGATGGTGCAGCTCCAGCCGCGAGCCGAGCTCGAGGCCACGATCGCCCGTGCCCAACGGGCCTTCGAGAGTTGGCGCATGCTGCCGGCGCCCAAGCGAGGCGAGATCGTGCGGCGCATCGGCGAGGCCTTCCGCGTGCACAAGGATGCGCTGGGCGAGTTGGTCAGCCTCGAGATGGGCAAGATCAAGGCCGAGGGTCTGGGTGAGGTGCAGGAGTGCATCGACATCGCTGACTTCGCCGTCGGTCTCTCGCGCCAGCTGTATGGCTTGAGCATGCACAGCGAGCGCCCCGGCCATCGCATGTACGAGCAATGGCATCCGCTGGGGATCGTCGGCTGCATCACGGCGTTCAACTTCCCCATCGCCGTCTGGGCCTGGAACAGCATGCTCGCGGCGACCTGCGGCAACAGCACGCTGTGGAAGCCAAGCCTGCTCACGCCGCTCACGGCGATCGCCGGCAGCGAAGTCGCGTGGAAGGTCATGCGCGAGCAGGAACTCTGGCGCCCCGAGGGCATCGATCCTGCCGACATCTTCCCGCTCATCATCGGTGCGGATGCCGAGGTCGGGGAACCGCTGATTGCCGATCGACGGATCCCGCTCGTGAGTGCGACCGGTTCGTGCCGCATGGGTCGCCGTGTGGCCGAGGTCGTGGGCAAGCGCCTCGGCCGGACGCTGCTTGAACTGGGCGGCAACAACGCGATCATCGTGCTTCCCGATGCGGATCTGGAGCTCGTCGTGCGAGGCGTGCTCTTCGGCGCGGTCGGCACGGCCGGGCAGCGCTGCACGACGACGCGTCGCCTGCTCGTGCACGCATCGATCGTGGACCAGCTGGTCGAGCGCTTGGCCAAGGGGTACAAGGGCATTCCCGTTGGCGATCCCCTCAAGCCCGGCACGCTGGTCGGTCCGCTCATCAATCGGCAGGCGGTCGAGAACATGCGCCACGCCATCGAGCAGGCCGTGGCTCAGGGCTGCACGGTCGTCTGCGGTGGCCTCGAGGGAATCGACCGCTTCAAGGACACGCCCGGCCACTATGTCACCCCCACGATCATCCGCGTGGCCAAGGGCTCGGTGCCGGCGATCTGCCGCGAGGAAACCTTTGCACCGATCCTGTATGTGTTCAGCGTCAAGGACCTGGACGAGGCGATCGCGATCCAGAACGGTGTCGACCAGGGCCTGAGCAGCGCGATCTTCACCGACAGCGTGCGTGCAGCCGAGCGGTTCCTGGGACCAGCCGGCAGCGACTGCGGCATCGCGAATGTGAACATCGGCACCAGCGGCGCCGAGATCGGCGGCGCGTTCGGCGGCGAGAAGGACACCGGCGGAGGCCGCGAATCCGGCAGCGACAGCTGGAAGACCTACATGCGCCGGCAGACCTGCACGATCAACGCCAGCAAGGACCTTCCGCTCGCGCAGGGCATCCAGTTCGGGTGAACGGTCAAGCGGCCGGGGGAACCCGCAGCGAGGGGCGGCGTGGGCTCAACTCGAGCCTTCGCGCATCCGGTCAAGCTGCTCCGGGAAGGGGAACCGCGCGTACACGCCGGTCTCTTGGCGGTCCCACGCGGCGACGGGCGGATAGACATCGCCCGTGAATCCCGCCTTGTGCATGGCGTCGAGGACCGACTCGAAGCTCGCCTCGACACCCTTGCTGTTGACCAGCACATTGCTGCGGGCACCCAGGAAGGACACCGCGGCGGCGGGCTGTCGATCATGACGGCCCTGGAGCATCTTCGAGACCGTCGAGAATCCACGGTGGATGTCCTCGAGGGTGAAGTGGTTTCGCCCGGCCGGGCGCAGGAGCGCGAGCACGAGCAGCCTGTCAAGATCGAACTTCAGCACATAGGGCTCACGGTCTTCCTGCGCGTGCAGGTGCGTTGCCTGACGGAAGACCTTGGCGTAGCTCGTGGCACTGCCGAGGGTCCATTGGCTGGTGGGAACCAGCGACAGGATCTCTCCGAGCACGCCGCGGCTGTTGTCGGTGTCGTTCACCCCGCAGATGAGGGTGCGATACCGCCCATGGACGACATCGCTCAGGAGATGCTGCCCCCACTGGATCCGGATCCCCGGCTTCGGATCGGCCAACCGCGGATCGCCGCTGGGCATGAGGTTGAGGTGCGGGCAGCCCTCGGGGACCTGGACGAGCCGGTCGCCGTCACCGGTGTAGATGCGGAAACTGGTCATGGTCGACTTGGTCATGTCAGGGTGCCTTGGGTGTCGTGGCGGCCGTGGCTTCTTCGGCGGAGAGCAGCGAGGCCTTCGTGATCATCACATCCTCGAGTGGCACATCCTGCATGCCACCCTTCCTGCCGGTCTTGACGTTGCGGATCGCATCGACCACCTCCATGCCGCCGATCACGCGGCCGAAGACGGCGTAGGCGGCGCCGTCGCGCGGCATGTCGAGGCCACGGTTGTCGACCACATTGATGAAGAACTGGCTCGTCGCGCTGTCGGCCATGCTCGTGCGCGCCATCGAGATCGTGCCGCGCGTGTTCTTCAGGCCGTTCTTCCATTCGTTCTTGATGGGGTCGCGCGTGCCCTTCTGCTTCATGTCGGGGGTGAAGCCACCGCCCTGGATCATGAAGTTCCCGATGACTCGGTGAAAGGTCGTGCCGTCATAGTGCCCGTCCTTGATGTACTGGACGAAGTTGGCCACGCTCAGCGGAGCCTTGGACTCGTTCAACTCCAGGATGATGTCGCCCTTGCTCGTCGAGAGCTTGGCGAAGACCAGCTTGTCCGGGACGGGAGCGGGGGCGGCTGCATCCGGGGCGGCGGGTGCGGCAGGGGCCGGCTTGGCTGCATCCTGGGCAGCTGCGAGGGCAGTCAGCGAGAGAACGGTGGCAAGCAGGGTGCGCATCATGGTTGGTTGGCTCCTCACAGGGTGTGAAGGGGAATCCTAGCGGGGCGGACCGCTACGGGTCCTCGCTCCTACCATGCGGAACCTGATGGACACGCCCACCACGACCGATCCCACCATGGCCCGCCGTTCGCTGCCGCGCGTGGGTGGCCCTCTGGCCCCGGTGATCGACCTCTTCAGCAGCGTGCGCTTCGGCATCGTGCTGCTGACGCTGCTCTTCCTCTACATGTCGGTCGGCAGTGCCGGCATCATCTATCCCGTCCACCCCAATGTCTTCCACCCGGATGCCTGGGTGCATGCCCAGTTCCGCCAGTGGCGCCCGCTCGAGATGACCGAGTTCGAGTGGTTCCACTGGTGGCCCTTCGACCTCCTGATGGGCCTGCTCTCGGCCAACCTCATCGTGACCACGATCCGCCGGATCCCGCTCAAGTCCGTCAACTACGGCGTCTGGATGATCCACACCGGCATCATCGTGCTGGTGGTGGGCAGCATCATCTACTTCAGCCAGAAGGTCGAGGGCGAGGCACCGGTGATCCGCCGCGCGGTCGTCGTGTCGATCAAGGATGCCGCGGGTGCAGTCGTCGTGCGCGAACGCGTGATCGCGGTGCCGGGTGCGCGCACCCAGCTGGGCGCAGGACCCGATCCCTATCTGGTCGAGGTCACGGACATCGATCCGTCGTGGGAACTCCTCAGCGGGAGCGACAAGGGCAAGCGCGCCTACAGCGTCACGCTCACGGTGAACCGAGGCGACCAGCGCTTCATGCGGCAGGTCGTGGCGGGGTACCCGGAGTACACCGAGGATCTGGTGCTGACCGACGATCCGCAGCAGCCGGTCAAGCGTGCGCGGAAGGTCAATCCGGACGGCAACCCCATCATCGACGGTGCGCTCGCGGTGGACTTGGAGTACGAGGGCCAGCAGTGGTTCTACCTGCGCAACGATCTCGCGAAGGCGTGGGCGCTCTATGTGCGCACGCCGGGCGACGGGCCGTGGACCATGCGGCCCATCGACGGGATGCCGCTCTACAACGACCACATCGCCAGTCGCGATGAGGTCTTCAACGGCGACGCCACGCCGATCGATCCCATCGATCTTGCTGTCCCCGCTGTCGATCCCAAGGATCCCTTCAAGGATGTCGACTTCCGGGTCACCGGCTACCTGCGGTACGCGCTCGACCGGTCCAAGTGGATGGCTGGCGGTGAACGCGAGCCCTTCAATCCTGTCGTGATCCTGGAGGTTGCACAGGCGAAGGCCGCGGGTCAGCCCGCCGCGCAGGCCGATCGCTACCAGCTGCAGGCGCTCGACCCTGAGCGGTCGATGGCCGACGGAGGGATCCTGCGCGCGCAAGTCATCAAGGACGAAGCCGACATCGCGCGCGCGAGCTCGGTCCCGAGCCTCCGCGTGGCGATCCCTTCGATCGGTTTCGACGGCGTCCTCCCGATCACCCCGCCGACCGCCGGTGCGCCAGGTGTACCCACGCCGATCGGTACGGCCGACTCAGGTTGGTCGTATCGCGTGGTCGCGGTGCAGGATCGACTCACGATCGGCGAGGTCACGGCCGATGTGGCCATCGTCGAGATCACGTCGCCCGAGCGCACCTGGCGGCGCTGGGCGTTCTCGAATCCGTCGATGACGCGCGACCTGCCACCCGAGGACCAAGGTCAGCAGCAACCGCTGCCGCCCGATTCTTCGATCACGATGGTCTACGAACCGGCCGAGGAGGGCGCGTTGCTGACCGTGCTCATCGGTCCGGGCCCGAACCAGCTCCGGCTCGCGAGCTCGATCGGCTCGATGCGCTCGGCGCCACAACCGATCGAGGTGGGCAAGCCGTTCGCGCTGCCGTCGGGCCTCACGATCACGCTGCTCGACTATCTGCCCAACGCGGTCGCCGTGACCAAGCCCTTCATCGTGCCGCCCGAGGAGCGCCAGCGCGATGCGCGCGAACTCTTCTCGCGTGCGCTGGTCTCGGGTCCAGCCGGCGGTGCGCAGTGGCTCGACTACCACCCGTATGTGTTCGACCGCCGCGCGGATGCACTCCGGCGGCATCCCTTCGAGCCAACGGTCGTCGATCTCGGCGGAGGCCGCAAGGCCGAGGTCCTCTTCTCGCGCCGGCGCGAACCCATGCCGACCGCCGTGGCGCTCGATGACTTCATCCTGGCCACGCACATTGGCGGCTACACCGGCGAGGCCTCGACGATCCGCGACTACACCAGCATGCTGCGCTTCGATGACGGCTCGGGTTGGTCCAAGCCAGTGCCGTGCAGCGTCAACGCGCCGGTCGAGCACGATGGCTGGTGGTTCTTCCAGGCGCAGTGGGATCCGCCGGACCAGGCACGGTTCGAGGGCGATCGCGCGAGCCGAGGACTGAACTACACCGTGCTCGGGGTGGCCAATCGCGAGGGCGTCTTGATCCAGCTGCTCGGGTGCGTGATCTCGGTGCTCGGGATGTGCTACGCGTTCTATGTCAAGCCGATCATCAAGCGTCGCCACCGCGAGGCTGCCCTCGCGCTCGCCGCACGGCTCCGTGCCGAAGGCAAGCTGTCGCCCGCGGCCGTGGCTGCGCTTGATGCCAAGGGAGGTGCGTGATGGATCGATCGACTCTGTCCTGTGGTGATGCCGCGTTGATTCGCGTGCCCGGCCCTGCCAGCGTGCGTGCCCGGCTGCGCGGCCTGATCGCTGCACTCGTGGCAACACTCGTCGTGGCGGTGGCCGCTCCGGCGCGCGCCCAGGAAGCGGCCAAGCCCTTCCATGAGGCGGTCGATCTCCTGCCGCTGGGCGAGGTCGCCGTGCAGACCGAGGGCCGGCTGAAGAGCTTCGGCAGCTTCGCGAACACGCAGATGTCGTTCGTCAGCGGGCCGCGCCGGATCAACGGCCAGAGCCCCGAGTTCACCTACCTCGACATGCTCCTGCGCCCCGAGAGCTACGAGGACGCCGACATCGTCTTCGTGAAGGGTGCCGCCGCGCGCGTGCCGATCGCCGAGGCCGTCATCGACTCCTTCCGCGACGAAGCCGCCAAGGCAGATGCCCAGGCGCGCATGGACGCGTTCCTCAAGCACGGCCTGATCTCGCCGGCGCTCCTCAAGCGGCCCGAGGTCATGGCCACGCTGCGCCAGATGGAGCAGGACCTGATCCGCACCGAGAAGGTCGTGAGCCAGATCCAGGGTGCGATGGGCGTGCGCGAGCCCAAGTACCTGCTTGGGCGGTTGCTCGTGATCCCGCCGGCTGCCGACGATGCGCAGCAGCGTTGGCACGGTCTTGGCGAGGTGATGATGCTCGCCGTCGATGCCGAGCGTGCCAAGGCGGCAGGCATCGAACAGGTGCCGATCGCGGGCATCGACCTCCAGAAGCAGCGGGCGGTGGCGGGGGCGTGGAAGGACCTCGTCGATGCGTGGGCTGCGCAGGATGCGCCGGCGGCGTCGAAGGCGGTGGCTGCGCTGGCGGCCTCGCTGCACGCCGTGAATCCCTCGGTCTATCCCGACACGGCCCGATTGGGCTGGGAGTCCTGGTACTTCCGCAACGGCAACCTCACGCGCGTGTGGCTGGTCTACATGGCGTCGATCATCCTGCTGCTGCTGGGGCTCGTCTATCGCTGGCCGCGCGCGCTGGCGTGGGGGTTCGGCGTCTTTGGTGTGGCCTTCCTCCTGCAGACCGCGGCTGTCATGCTGCGCTGGTGGATCAGCCAGCGTTGGCCCAACAGCAACATGTTCGAGGCCGTCACGACCGCGAGCTGGTTCGGCGCGTGCTGTGCAGTGGTGCTTGAGCTCTGGCTGCGGCGTCGCGCAGTGCGGGGGTGGTTTGCGCTCACGGCCGCCGCCTGCAGCATGGTGGCGCTCATGGCCGCGCACTTCCTGCCGGTGCAGCTCAATCCCAACATCAGCAACATGATGCCGGTGCTGCACGATGTGTGGCTCTACATCCACACCAATGTGATCATCTTCAGCTATGCACTGATCTTCATGGCGGCGATCAGCGCGGGTGCGTACATGCTCTACCGCTGGCGCGGCGGCCCCGCGACCTACGCGCGCGCCGGCGGCACGGCCGCGATCGTCATGGCTGGCGGAAGCGGCGGGGGTGCGATGGGCTTCGGTGACGATGCCCAGTCCGCGGCCGGGCGCGGCGGGCTCGGAGAGCTGCTCGACGGCGTGACGCTCCTGCTCATGGAGCTGAGCTTCATCCTGCTCTGGGCCGGCATCGTCATGGGTGCGATCTGGGCCGATCACTCGTGGGGCCGGCCGTGGGGCTGGGACCCGAAGGAAGTCTTCGCGCTGAACACCTTCATCGTCTTCGCGCTGCTCATCCATGTGCGCTGGCGCGTGAAGGACAAGGGCCTGTGGACGGCGATCCTGGCGGTCGTCGGCGCCGCAGTCATGCTCTTCAACTGGATCGTGATCAACTTCGTGATCACCGGCCTGCACTCGTACGCGTGAGCGGGCTTCTTCTGCCTCACCCATCCGCAAGCGAGACGCCGCGGCGCTCCTTGACCAGCAGCAGGCCGACCACGAACGTCATCGCGGCGATGGCGATCGGATACGCCAGCCCGGCGTAGATGTTGCCGGTCCTGTCGACCAGCAGCGTTGCCACATACGGCGTGAGCCCGCCGAAGACGCCGTTGCCGATGTGGTAGGGCAGCGACATCGAGGTGTAGCGGATGCGCGTGGGGAAGAGCTCGACGAGGAACGCCGCGATCGGTCCGTAGACCATCGTGACCAGCAGCACCTGCACGAAGACCAGCACCACCATCATCACCTGATTGAAGGGCTCGGCGAAGTGCATCATGCCCCGGTAGATCGGCACATACAGCAGCGCAGCGAGCAGGCAGCCCGCGAGGATGATCGGCTTGCGCCCGATCCGGTCGGACAGGCTGCCGAAGAAGACGAAGAACGGCGTGGCGAGCAGCAGCGCGTAGACGACCGTCAGGTTCGCCTGCACGAACTCGATCCCCGCCACACGCTGCAGGAAGAAGAGCGCGTAGAACTGGCCCGTGTACCAGACCACGCCCTGGCCCGCGACGGCACCAAAGAGCGCGATCAGGACGAGCCGCCGGTTTTCCGGCCGCGCAAAGCTCTCGGCGATCGGGTTGCGCGAGAGGTTGCCGGCGCTCTTCGCCTTGGCGAAGAGCGGCGATTCCTCCATGCGGATGCGAATCCAGTAGGACAGGATCACGAGCAGGATCGAGAGGAGGAACGGGATGCGCCAGCCCCAGTCCTCGAAGGCATCCTTGCCCAGCCACTGCCGGCACGCCAGGATCACGCCGAGCGATGCGAAGAGTCCGAGCGTGGCGGTCGTCTGGATGAAGCTCGTGTAGAAGCCCCGTCGCGCATCGGGCGCGTGCTCGGCGACATAGGTCGCGGCGCCGCCGTACTCACCGCCGAGCGCCAGTCCCTGCGCCAGGCGCAGCACCGTGAGCGCGAGTGGTGCGAGCACGCCGATCTGTTCGTAGCCCGGCAGCAGCCCGATCAGGAAGGTCGAGCCGCCCATCAGGAGCAGCGTGAGAAGGAAGGTGTACTTGCGCCCCACGAGGTCGCCGAGCCGGCCGAACACGATCGCACCGAAGGGGCGCACGATGAACCCCGACGCGAAGATCGCCAGCGTCTTCAGGAAGCCAGCCGTCGGGTCGTCGCCGGGAAAGAACTTGGCCCCCAGGATCGTCGCGAGGCTGCCGAAGAGATAGAAGTCGTACCACTCGATGAGCGTGCCCGCGCTGGCGGCACCAATGACCCGCCAGATCAGCGACTTTGGGGCGGGGGCGGTCACCGGTGACTCAGTGTGCTTGGTCATCGACGATTCGCCACCTCACCCCGCCTTGCCGGCGAAGCGCACGGCGCTGCCGAGCGATTCCTGGATGCGGATGAGCTGGTTGTACTTCGCGTTGCGGTCGCTGCGGCAGGGGGCGCCGGTCTTGATCTGGCCGCAGTTGGTCGCGACCGCAAGATCCGCGATCGTCGCGTCCTCGGTCTCGCCGCTGCGGTGGCTGAGCACCGCGCGGTAGTCGGCCTTGTGCGCGATGTCGACTGCGCGCAGCGTCTCGCTGATCGTGCCGATCTGGTTCACCTTGACCAGGATCGCGTTGGCGCAGTGCTCGCGGATCCCGCGCTCGAGGAAGTGCGGGTTCGTCACGAAGAGATCGTCGCCCACGAGCTGCGTGGTCGCGCCCAGGCGCTTGGTGAGCTTCGCCCAGCCGGCCCAGTCATCCTCGGCCAGGCCATCCTCGATCGAGCAGATCGGCCACTTCGCGCACCAGCCCGCCCAGAGCTCGATCATCTCGTCGCTCGAGGCCACCTTGTCGGGCGCGCTCTTGAAGAAGCGGTAGCCGACCTTGCCCACGGCCTTCGCTTCGTTGGCGAGTTCGCTCGTCGCCGGATCGAGCGCGATCTTCACCTGGCGACCAAGGTCGTAGCCGGCCTTCTTGACCGCGCGCGCGATGTACTCGAGCGCTTCCTCGTTGCTCTTCAGGTTGGGCGCGAAGCCGCCCTCGTCGCCGACGGCGGTTGACAGGTGCGCATCGTGCAGCACCGTGCGCAGCGCGTGGTAGATCTCGACGCCCGCGCGCAGCGCATCATCGAAGGTGTCGAAGCCCCACGGCTGCACCATGAACTCCTGGAAGTCGACCGTGTTGTCGGCATGCTTGCCGCCGTTGAGGATGTTCAGCATCGGCACCGGCAGCGTGCACGCCGCCGCACCGCCGAGGTAGCGGTAGAGCGGCAGGTCGCAGCCGACCGCGGACGCGTGGGCGACCGCCATGCTCACGCCGAGCGTGGCGTTCGCACCGAGCTTGCCCTTGTTGTGCGTGCCGTCGAGCGCCAGGAGCAGGCGATCGATCCCTTCCTGATCGCGCGCGTCCGCGCCCACCAGGTTGGGCGCGATCAGCTCGTTCACATTGCTGACCGCCTTGGTCACGCCCTTGCCGAGCCAGCGGGCCTTGTCGCCGTCGCGCAGCTCGACCGCCTCGTGCTCGCCGGTGCTCGCACCGCTCGGTACGGCCGCGCGACCCGTGGCTCCACCGTCCAGCGTGACCTCGCACTCAAGGGTGGGATTGCCGCGACTGTCGAGGATCTGGCGCGCGTGGACGGCATCGATCGAGAAGCTCATGGTGGTGTCTCCGGTGGGGTCAGCGTAGCGGTGCTGGGTATCGAGGTGTCGCCCCGTCGAGGACGGCGGCGACATCCTTGACGACCCAACTCATGTTGGCCATCGCCGTCAGGGTGCGGCTGGCCAGGTGCGGTGCCAGGTGGGCGTTGGGCATGCCCAGGAGGGGGTGAGCATGCGTGAAGGGCTCGGGATCGTGCACATCGAGGATCACCTGCGCGGTCGGGCGGGTGCCGAGCCACGCGGCCAGCGCGTGATCGTCGATCACGAAGCCCCGGCTCGTGTTGATGAGGACCGCATCGTCGCGCAGGCGCTCCAGCAGCGGCGCGCCCACGAGCCCGCGGTTGGTGGCGCGGTCATCGACATGCACCGTCACGACATCGCTGTCGGCAAAGAGCTGCTCGATCCCGCACGGCTCCGCGCCATGCCGGGCCGACTCGGGGATCTCCAGGAGATCGTGGTAGATGCAGTGGAACCCGATCGCCCCGGCGACCTCGGCCACTCGGCGACCGATCCGTCCCATGCCGAGGATCCCCAGCACGAGTTCATCCATCTGCCACGCCCCGACGACCTCGTCGCGCACATCGTCCCACGCGTCCTTCGCCAAGGGCCGATCGAGGAAGAGCCGCGGCCTGAGCGCATCGCACAGGAGGCACAGCACATACTCGACGACCGCCTGCGTGTTGGCATCGGGCGTGTGCACGACCTCGACCCCGCGTCGGCGGCAGGCGGCGACATCGATGTTGTCCAGACCGACGCCTGCCCGCGCCACGACCCGCAGCGCGGGGAGCCGTCCGAGCAGCGCATCGTCCACGATCGTGTAGGTGCGCACGACAAGCGCGTGGGCTCCGGCCGCGGCCGCGGCGAACTCGGCGCTCGTCGGAGAGCCACGCACGATCCGCGCGTGCCCGGCGAGCCAATCGATGGCTGCCTCATCGAGCGATTCGGTCACGATGCAGGTGGGCAGGCTCACGGCGCAAGGGTAACGGCACACGACGCTTCGCCGCGCTACCTTCCCGCTTGTGAGCGTGCGCCGTGACACCGCTGTCCTGTGGAGCCTCGTGGGCCTGTTGGCCGTCACGCTGCTCTGGCCGATCTGGATGGTGCTGCGCGGGGCGTTCCAGGATGGTGCGGGCGACTTCACGCTCGCGCACCTCGAGGATGTCTTCCGCGATCCGCTGCTCGTGCAGGGCTTCGGGAACAGTTTCCGTCTGGCGGCATGCACCACGCTCCTGGCGATCCTGCTGTCCTTCCCGCTCGCCACCGTCGGTGCTCGATGCGCTTTCAGGGGCAAGGCGATCCTCAACGCCTTCGTGCTGGTGCCGTTGATCCTGCCGCCCTTCGTGGGTGCGATCGGCCTTCGCCAGGTGCTCGGCCGCATGGGGGCGCTCAACGCGCTCCTCCAGGACATCGGCCTGACCTCGGCGCCGATCGATTTCCTCGGGGATGGCGGCTTCTGGAGCATCGTCGCGATCCAGGGCTTCAGCCTCTACCCGATCATCTACCTGAACCTCGTCGCAGCGCTCTCGAACATCGATCCGGCCCTCGAGGAAGCCGCGCGCGGGGTGGGTGCCGGCGCGTTCACGCGCTGGCGCCGCGTGACGCTGCCGATGGTCCGGGGCGGGCTCTTCGCCGGCGCGACGATCGTCTTCATTTGGTCGTACACCGAACTCGGCACGCCGCTCATGTTCGAGTACCGCGTGGTGACGCCGGTGCAGGTCTTCGATGGGTTGAAGGAACTGGAGACGAGCCGCCAGCCCTACGCACTCACCGCGATCATGCTCGCAATCGCTGTCTCGCTCTACCTGGCGAGCAAGTACATCTTCGGCCGCAACGCCGGCACCCAATCGACCAAGGCCACCATCCGCCGCGAGGAGCGCCCGCTCACGGGGTGGCAGGGAATCGCCGCCGCGGGGCTCTTCGTCCTGGTGGGCGGCCTGGCCTGCACCCCGCATCTGGGCGTGATCCTGAGCAGCTTGGCGGTGCAGGGCGAGTGGTATGGCACGGTGCTGCCGCAAGCCTGGACCGGCCACCACTTCGCCGAAGTCGTCTCGCACCCGCTCTCGGCCGGTGCGATCCGCAACTCGCTGGTCCTCAGCCTGCTCGCGGTCGTCCTCTCGATGGCAGTGGGGCTGGTCATCGCGCGATCGCTCGTGCGCGGGCGCGGCTGGGGCAAGCCGGTGCTCGATGGACTGGTCATGCTGCCCCTGGCCGTGCCCGGGATCGTGATGGCCTTCGGCATGATCGCGCTCAGCATGTCCTGGCCCTTCAACTCGAGCGTGCTGAAGCCCTACACCGACATCATGGGGGCCACGCCGAATCCCTTCCCGTTCCTGGTCCTTGCCTATGCGGTGCGGCGACTGCCCTATGTCGTGCGCGCGGCCGTAGCAGGGCTCGAGCAGACCCCGGCAGAACTCGAGGAAGCGGGCTCGATGTGCGGCGCCAAGCGCACGACCGTCACGCGCAGGATCGTCTTCCCGCTCGTTGCCGCGAACCTGGTGGCGGGCGCGCTGCTCGCGTTCAGCTTCGCCATGCTCGAAGTCAGCGACAGCATCCTGCTGGCCCAGCGCGAGAGCGACTATCCCGTGACCAAGGCGATCTACGCGCTCGCCGAACGGTTGGGCGATGGCCAGGCGATCGCCAGTGCGCTCGGGGTCTGGGCCATGGCGCTCCTGGCGGCCACGCTCCTTGGTGCCAGCCTGGTCTTGGGCAAGCGCTTGGGTGCGGTCTTCCGCGCGTGAGCACCACCGGGCCGGCGGGGCCACTCTGGCCCGCGCCGCACGCTGCCGGCGTGCGTGGGTCGGTCCTATACTTGCCGGACCATGCCGTACACGCTGATGCCCGACGAGGGCTACGGACTCGAAATCGAGACGCTGGAGTACCTCAAGGAGCACATCCGGGGATCGGACCGCTGGGTGCTGAACTTCGGCCCGCAGCACCCTGCCACGCACACCACCCTGCGCCTGGTCCTTGAGATCGACGGTGAGCGCGTGGCCCGCGCGACCCCGCACATCGGCTACCTGCACTCGGGCTTCGAGAAGCTCGCCGAGCACCACGACTGGAACCAGTATGTGTGCACCGCGAGCCGGATGGACTACATCAGCCCGATCGTCAACGACATCGCCTGGCACCATGCGGTCGAGACGCTCTTCGGCGTCGAATTGACCCCGCGCTGCACGGTGGTGCGCACGATCCTGGCCGAACTGGGCCGCATCCAGAACCACCTGCTCTGCGTGGGTGCCGCCGCGCTCGACCTCGGCGCGTTCACGGGCTTCCTCTACGGCTTCAACGAGCGCGAGCGCATCTACGACATCATCGAGTATGTCAGCGGCCAGCGCTTCCACCCGGACTGGACCCGCGTGGGTGGTGCCTGGCGAGACCTCCCCGATGACGAGACCTTCCGCCGCATGGTGCGGAACTTCATCGATGTCCGCCTGCCCAACGCCATCGCGGACCTCGAGAACCTCTGCAACCGCAACCGCATCTTCGTCGATCGCCTGCAAGGGGTTGGCGTCATCGACCGCGAGGATGCGATCGCTTGGGCGCTGAGCGGTCCCAACGCCCGCGCCAGCGGCGTTCGCCGCGACCTGCGCAAGGACGAGCCGTACATGTGCTACAAGGCGAATTGGGACGGCCAAGGCGCAGAGCCGGTGCGCTTCAGTGTGGCGGTGGCCAGCGAGGGCGACTGCCTGAGCCGTTACCTCGTGCGCCTGGAGGAGATGAAGCAGAGCCGATCGATCATCGACCAGCTCATCGACCGCATCCCCGGCGGCCCCATCGACACCACGCACGACCGCAAGGTCCGCGTGCCGCAGAAGTCCGAGGTCTACGGCTCCATCGAGAGCACGATCCAGCACTTCGAGCTCTTCATGAACAACCGCGGCTTCGTGTCGCCGGTGGGCGAGAGCTACGCAGCCATCGAGGGCCCCAACGGCGAGATGGGCTTCTTCGTGGTCGGCGACGGCGGCCGCTGCGCGTTCCGCGCCAAGTGCCGCCCGCCATCGTTCATCCACTTCCAGGCCTTCCCCAAGTTGATGGAAGGCCATCAGCTCGCCGATGTCGTCGCCATCATCGGCTCGCTGAACATCATCGCCGCCGAGCTGGACCGGTGATCGACGGGGACCATCCGGAACGCCACCGAGCCACACGCCAAGGACCAACGACATGAGCTGGAAGACCAAGCCATCGAGCACCCTGCAGATCCCGCGCCGCGCCGAGCCGTATGTCTCCGCTGCCGTGGCCGAGCGCTGGGAGCGCGAGATCGTCGCCAAGTACCACGTGCGCCAGGGTGCGCTCATGCCGATCCTGCATGAGATCCAGCACGAGCACCGCTGCATCCCGTACCAAGCGATGGTCGAGGTGGCACGCTTCCTGGGCATCTCGCCCGCCGAGGTGCTCGACTGCGCCACCTTCTACGAGGAGTTCAGCCTCGAGCCGCGCGGTCGCTGCACGATCGGCATCTGCCAGTCGATCGCCTGCGAGGCGTGCGACCACAAGCCGCTCATGGACCACTGCCGCCGCATGCTGGGCATCGAGCCCGGCGAGACGACCGCCGACGGGTCGTTCACGCTCTTGGCCATGGAATGCCTGGGCTCGTGCGATACGGCGCCGGTCGCGCTCTTCAACGAGACCCTGCACGAGAAACTCGATGTCCCCACGGTTGATCGACTGATCGCGCAGGCGCGGAAGGCGCCGGCGGGCGGTCATCACCACTGAACAGGCCATGAAGCGTCGCGACCAGGACATGAGTGTTGCCGAGAGCCTTGGTGCCTTCGTGGGCGCCATCTGGAGCGGCATCACCTCCCGTCCGGGCAAGCCCGCCCGTCCGGAGAGCACTTCGCGCACCGTGGCCACGCGTGTCGAGGACCGCGAGGTCGACGGCGTCGTCCTCCGACGCACCATCATCGACGAAGTCATCGTGCCGCCCACCGACGGTGCGGCCCAACAGGACCACAGGACCAACCATGCGACTCACTGAACCCGTCCTCACCAAGCGCATCCCGGGCTGCGTGCCCGGCGTCCACGACGGCGGCACCGCAGCGCGCACCATCGTGTCGTTCGAGCAATACAAGGCCACGGGCGGCTATGCCTCGCTGGCGAAGTCGCTCGACATGGAGCCGGCCAAGGTGGTCGAGCTCGTCAAGGACGCGGTCGTCCGCGGCCGAGGCGGCGCGGGCTTTCCGGCGGGCCTCAAGTGGTCGTTCCTTCCGCAGGATGACGGCGCGGGGCACCGTTACCTCTGCATCAATTGCGACGAGGCCGAGCCAGGCACCTTCAAGGATCGCCTGCTCTGCGACTTCGATCCGCACCTGATCCTCGAAGGCATCGCGATCGCGTGCCACGCGTGCAAGCTCGACACCGCGTACTTCTTCATCCGCGGCGAGTACCACCACCAAGCCAAGGTGATGGAGAAGGCGATCCAGGAGGCCTATGCCGGCGGCATCTTCGGCAAGGGCGGATTGATGCGCCGGGCCGGTGCGATCAGCGTGGAGTGCTTCCTGCACCGCTCCGCCGGCGCGTACATCTGCGGCGAAGAGACCGGCCTGCTCGAGGCGATCGAGGGCAAGCGCGGCTGGCCCCGCGTGAAGCCGCCGTTCCCCGCGGTGAAGGGCCTCTTCGGCCGCCCCACGATCATCAACAATGTCGAGACCCTGGCCGCCGTCGTGCCCATCGTCGAGAAGGGCGTGGCGTGGTGGAAGGGGATCGGTGTGGAGAGTTCGCTCGGCGGCATGCCCAGCTACGGCACCAAGCTCATGGGCGTCAGCGGCCATGTGAACCGTCCGGGCGTCTTCGAGGCACCGCTGGGGGTCAAGCTCAGCACACTCGTCAACGAGTATTGCGGCGGCATGCGCAAGGGCAAGCGCTTCAAGGGCGCGATCGCCGGCGGCGTGAGCATGGGCGTGCTTGGGACCGACCAGTTCGATGCCGCGATGGACTTCGACATCGGCCGTGCGTGCAATGTCCTGGGCCTGGGCACGGCATGCCCGACCATCTTCGACGAAGACACCGACATGGTCATGGTTGCGCGCAACATCGCGCGCTTCTTCAAGAACGAGTCGTGCGGCCAGTGCACCCCGTGCCGAGAGGGCAGCGGCTGGATCTACAAGCTCCTCTGCCGCATCGAGCAGGGCAACGCCACGACGGCCGACCTCGACTTGTTGCTCGAACTCGGCATGAGCATGGGGCTCACGCCCGGCACCACGATCTGCGGCCTGGCCGACGGGAACAACTGGGCGATCCGCACGATCGTCGGCAAGTTCCGCGGCGAGTTCGAGAAGCGCGTGAAGCCGAAGTTCGTGCCGGTGCATGTGAGCGCACACTGAACACTCGGCGCGCTTGTGGCCCCTTGGGGCCCGATTCATGCGGTCAGGCGCTGGTACGGCCCACCACGGCGCGCTGGCGGCCTGTGGCGGGCTCAGGCAGCATGATCGGTAGCATTTCCTCCATGGTTCCCGTGGTCGATGTCCGTCTCGATGCGCCCGTGAAGCAACTCGAGGCCGAGCGCGCCTGGGTTTCGGACCGGCTTGCTGCATGCCTTCCCCACCTTGGGGGAGCCATCGCGCGAGTGACCGTCGAGGTCATCGATGACCACCGCATGGCGGCCCTGCACGAGCGCTTCAGCCATGTGCCGGGCACCACGGATGTCCTGACCTTCCCAGCCAGCGGTCCGGGCGAACCGGTCGAGGTCGACCTCGCCGTCTGCGTTGACGAGGCCGCGCGACAGTCGCGTGCGCGTGGGCACGATTTGCGTCAGGAGTTGCTGCTCTACGCGCTGCACGGCGTCCTGCACTGCATGGGCTTTGACGACCGCACCCCTGATGAGCACGCACGGATGCACGCCGAGGAGGACCGCATCCTCCAGGCGATCGGCCTGGGTGCCGTCTACGCCCGCGAGGAGCGCCCATGAGCGGCCTGCACCTGGCGCTCCTGATCGTGAGCCTCGTCCTGGCAAGTTACTTCAGCGCCCTCAATCTGGCCTTGGTCGCCGTGAGCCCGAGCCATCTCCAGCGCAGGCTCGACCAGCGCGGCCGTGGTCCGGTCGGACCGTGGATCCTGCAGGAGACGGTGGCACTCGAGCAGTCGGTGGCCTTCCTGCGGACCTTCGGCCGGCTCGGGGCGCTGGCGGTCGTGATCGTGGCGATCCATGTCCGGGATCCGGAGGGTGACTTGGCCATGCAGGCGATCCTGGGGCTGGTCATCGCTGCCCCGATCGTCTGGCTGACCACGAGCGTGGTGGCAGGCGCGGCTGCGCGCCATGCGCCGGCATGGATCATCGTGCGCAGCGTGCCGGTGCTGCGGGCATGCTGGGTGTTCTCGTGGCCGCTCGTGCGCTCCGTGCGCTTCGTGGACGAGGCGGTGCGCCGCATTGCCGGCGCCGAGGAGGGAGCCGTCCACGCCGAGCGCGAGCTGCTGCAGACGATCGAGGACACGCAGCGCGCCGGTGGGGTCGACGAGACGATCGCCACCATGATGGAGAATGTCGTGGCCCTCAAGGGCACGCTGGTGAGCGAGGTCATGACCCCGCGCACGGCGATCGAGGGCTTGCCGTACACCAGCGACCTGCAGGTGATCCGGCAGTTCATCCTCGGGGCCGGTCACAGCCGCATCCCGGTCTACCGCGAGAGCCTCGATGCGATCATCGGGATCCTCTATGTGAAGGATCTGGTGCGCTACCTCGGCGACGAGACTGAGGACTTCGATCTCTCCCGGCTGCTTCGCGTCCCCGTGCGCGTGCCCGAGACCAAGCCGGTGCGCGAGCTGCTGCTGGAGTTCCAGCGCAGCGAGGTGCACCAGGCGATCGTGGTCGATGAGTTCGGCGGCACGGCGGGCCTGGTCACCATCGAGGATGTGCTCGAGGAGATCGTGGGCGAGATCATCGATGAGCACGAGCCCGAGCATGAGGTGATCGCCTCGATGACCGGCGACGCCGTGGCGGGCTGGACGGTCGATGGGCGCTACCGCGTCGACGACTTCAACCGCGAGACCGGCCTGTCGCTTCCCGAGGACGAGGACTACGACACCGTCGCGGGTTTCCTGCTGTCGTCACTCGGGCGCGTGCCGGCGGCGGGGGAGTCGGTCGATTCGCACGGGGCCACCTTCGCCGTGATCGACGCCTCGCCGGCGGCCATCCGAAGCGTGACGGTGCGGCTGAAGGCTCAGCCGAACTCGTCGCCGCGGAAGGTGCTGGCCAGGTAGGCATTGCGCACCATCGGGTCGTTGATGATGTCCTTCGGAGCGCCATCACGCAGGTTGCGGCCCTCGTGGATGATGTAGGCGCGGTCGCAGATGCGCAGCGTCTGCTGCACGCTGTGGTCGGTCACCAGGATCCCGATGCCGGTGTCCGCGAGGCGGCGCACCTCGCCCTGCAGTTCCTCGACCGTGTGGGGGTCGACGGCGGCGAAGGGCTCGTCGAGCAGGAGCAGCCGCGGATCGGTCACGAGTGCGCGGGCGATCTCCAGACGGCGCCGTTCGCCGCCGGAGCAGGTGCGCGCCTCGTCGCGGCGCTTGTGTTCGAGGCCGAACTGCGCCAGCAGCGCATTGCACCGGTTGGTCCGCTCGGCACCGGTCAGGGGCAAGGTCTGCAGGATCGCCATCAGGTTCTGCTCGCAGGTCAGCCGCTGGAAGACACTGGGCTCCTGGGCGAGATAGCCCATCCCCGCGCGGGCGTGCTGGTACATCGGCAGGTGCGTCATGTCGAGGCCGTCGAACTCGACCGAGCCGCTCTCGGGTGCGATCATCCCGATCGCCATGCGGAAGCTGGTGGTCTTGCCGGCACCGTTGCGGCCGAGGATGCCGACGATCTCACCCGCATCGACGGTGAAGCTCACACGGTCGACGACGCGGCGGCCGCCGTAGGACTTCACGAGTTCGTTGGCGGCAAGCAGCGGCACGCCGGGAGTGTAGCGGTCCCGCTAGCATCGTCGCCCATGCGACAGCTCACTGCCATCGTGCTCGCGTGCCTGCCATGTGCCGGCTGTGTCGAGCGCACGGTCAGCATCACCAGTGATCCGCCGGGCGCACGCGTGTGGATGAACGATCGCGAAGTCGGCACCACGCCGTGCGTCGTCGGCATCAGGGACTACGGCACCTTCGATGTACGCATCGTGAAGGAGGGCTACGCCGCCGACTGGAATGGTCGCAGCGTGGACATGCCGGCTTGGGATGCACCTGGCCCTGACCTCGTCGGCGAGATCCTCCCGGTCGACCTGCGCAGCCGTACCGAATGGCATGTGACGCTCGTCCCGCTGTCGAAGGACGATGCAGCGCTCATCGAGCGAGCGCGTGCCGCCAAGGTCGAGGCGTCGAAGCCGCCGTTCACGAAGTGAACGGTCGATCGTGCGGCGACCCTGAACGCAGGTCGCGGTCAAGGGCCACGATGCCCTCGGTGAGTGGCGCGTTGGCAGGCGGGAACCTCAGCTGGGACAACTCGCTCGACTCGACCCAGCGAACCTGCGCACAGCCGATCGCCCTGGGAGCCGCGTCGTGCGGCGCCATCGTCCAGAAGAGATCCAGCGCGAGTGGGCCGGCGTGGATGGTTGGACCCACGGCGCGAAGGTCCTTCGCCGCGATGCGCACACCGACCTCCTCGAGCAGTTCACGCGCCGCTGCCTGAGCCGCGGACTCGCCTGGTTCGACCTTGCCTCCGGGCCACTCCCAGTAGTCGCCAAGTGTCGAGGAGGGAAGTCGCCGGGCGACCAGCCACTCTGGGCACCCACCCGGACCGTTCCGGGCGATCGCAACGGCGGCAATGGCGGAGGGCACGAGTCGAGATTATCAGACAAGGCTGGCGGCGGGGGGCTGATGTGCAAAACCACTTGGAAAATCAACGAAATCGGCTGCGCATCACCCATTGACGGGGCATCGCCGTCGTAGATACTTCGGGTTCAGACTTCTTCGCGGCCTTCCGGCCGTGATGCCGCCGTTCGAGCGTGTCGGAGCGTTCGGACGGCGGTTTTTCCATTTGGTCCCCGCCGTGGTCGACTCAGTCCAGCCGAGCGTGCTCCGGTAGCGTCCGCGGCATGATCGATGCCCTTGCGCTCGTGCTTGCGTCAGAGGTCGGCACCGACCCAGTGCCGAAAGAGAAGGACCTCGAGGCTGCGGCCGCCCTGCGGTACGGCGCGGAGGGCTCGAGTGCCGTGACGGTGCTTGCGGGCGTTGGCTCCGATTTCGATGGTGCTGACTATGTGCAGGGAATCGTGGAGTATTCGTGGTTCGTGGCCGAAGGCTTGGGACTTGGTCTTTACGCCAGTGGCATCGGTGTCTGGCAGCCGGTCGAGGATGCCGCTGGGGGTGGCGTGGGACTCGACATCCGCTGGCACTTCCTTCGTCAAGAGACCTGGTCGGTCTACGGTGAGCTCGGCTGCGGCGTGCAGTTCACCACGAGCGAGGTCCCGGCCGACACGAGCGACACGAACTTCACCCCGTGGGCAGGGCTGGGGGTGCGCCATCAACTCGATGCCGGAACGTCGCTCATGCTCGGCGTGCAATGGTTTCACCAGAGCAACGCCCGGACGGACGAACAGAATCCCGGCCGGAACAGCGTTGGCGCCTACATCGGCCTGAGCTGGTCGCTCTGAGCCCACCAAACTGGCGGTCCGCAGAATCATGGCGTTCATGGGCGTGGACCGATGACATTTCCGGGCCAGTGAGGGAACAAACCCCCTGAGCCCGGAACGCCAAGCCAGGACCCATGCCGCCGGTACACTGCCCATGTGCTTCGAACGAGGCTACTCGCGTGAAGACAGACCCCCTGACCCAACCTGAACCCAAGGCACCCGTGGCCGATGCTGGGTTCCGCTTGGTCGGGACCGCGGCCCTGAACAGCCTCCCCGTCGACCACGCGGGGATGTTGCTGCTGCGGCAAGCCTGTGCAGCCCAGGCGGCCTTGGTGGCCGAGGCCATGCGCCTGCAGGTCCGCCTGAGGCAGGATGGTCGCACTGACCCGATCCAGGCCATCACCGGAACCAACAGCCTGGAGCGTGCGGCCGCCGAACTGGCCGAGTTGGTCCGGGTGCTCGACGAGCGCCTGTCGGCCGAGGCGAGCCGGTAGCCTTCCTTGGTGATCCCCCAGGTGACCGCCATCAAGGAGGGTGACGCGCTCGACGCGTCCGACCCAGCCAAACTTCTGGCCCGCCTTGATGCCATCCGCGATTTCCGCGGCGATGTGACGCTGGTCCTGCACGACGGTGCCACCATCGAGGGCTTCGTGTTCGATGTGATCGTCGGTACCGACCTTGGCTCCTGCGCGCTTCGACTGTTGGTCCCCGGTGAGGCGACCCGCCGTTCTGTCGCCGGCCGCGAGATCGCCGCCATCCGGATCACCGGGCGCGATGCCGCGGCGGGCAAGACCTGGGAGAACTGGGTCCGGCGCTACGCCGAGAAGCGGCTTGCTGGCGAACGCGCGAGCATCGAGAGCGAAACGCTCGACTGAGCGCGCTCGCGGTCAGAAGTCGTTGTGGTGCCGACGCACCCTGAAGAGGTTGCGCTTCTCTTCGGGATCCCAGAGGCACCAGCCCATTTCACCGGCGATGCGCAGCATCACGGGCCACGAGATGGCTTCGTCGCTCACGCGCAGCACGGCAAAGTCGAGCACTTCGTCGCCCTCGGGCAGGCTGATCTCGATGCCCGGCCCGTACAGCGTGCAGCTTCCGGGAGCGTCGGGCGAGGTGTTGAGTTGAGCCAGCCTGCGCAGCACGGTGGCTCGCTCACCGATCGGCAGGCGCGGGATGTCGCCATCGGGATCGAGATCCTCGATGTTCTCGGGAAGGCCGTAGATGTAGTACGAGCGATGCACGCGTGAGTGAGTCTATCGGAGCGATTCGCACACAGCATCGACCAGGCGCTCCAGCGGCACGGGCTTGTTGAAGTACGCGCTCGCGCCGAGCGCGGTCGCGAACTCACGGTGCCGGCGTCCTTGGTTCGCGGTGACCATCACGACAGGTGGTCGCTTGGCCGCTGCCCCGAGCCGCTCGAGGATCGCCAGCCCAGACAATTGCGGAAGCATCATGTCGAGCACCACGGCGTCGATCCCGCCCGCCAGAAGCGCCGTCCACGCCTGAGCACCGTCACTGGCCCGTACCACGCTGGCACCCTCGGCTTCGAGCACCAACACCATGCCCGCGAGGATGTCCAAGTCGTCATCGACGGCGAGAATGGTCTTGCCTTCAAGACGCCGCTGCATACGCGGGATCGTAGCGCTCGCAGGGAGCCGGACCCGGTTCAGTCGGCGATCGGCGGAAGGGGCAGGGCGAGCTGCTCAAGCAGTGCATCGGTCATCCAGGGCAGCGATTGCAGCTTGGCGCGGAGGCGATCGGGCATTGGCTTGCCTTGGCGCTCGTGCGGCGGCCTGCTCTTCCAGCGTCGGTGCATCCAGAGGTACTGCCACGGCGAGCGACGGATCGCCAGTTCGATGCCGCGGTTCACGCGCGCCGCGATCAGGAACGCGGGGTCATCGGCGGTTGCCCACTCATGCGGCTCGATCACGTCATGCACATCGAACTCGTAGTGGAAGCGATCGCCGTTGCGATGGGCAGCACCGACCACGATGGGCACGTCGTGCCGCATGGCCAGGAGCGGGATCGACTTGTAGGTGCTCGCAAGGCGGTTGAAGAAGGGCACAAAGAGCCCGTCGTGACCTGCATTCTGGTCGGCGATGAACGCCACCCGCCCGCTGCGGTCCAGGATGTCCTGGACCACCTCGGTCGCGCCCCACTTGGTGAGGATGCGCAGACCGCGCGCCTCGCGGACGCCAAGGATCCAGCGGTTGAGCCAGGGGTTGTCCAAGGGGCGTGCCAGCGCGGTCATGTCGAACCCGAGCATCGTCATGACGAATCCGAGCAGTTCCCAGTTGCCGCAGTGCCCCGTGCAGAGGATCACCGGTCGACGCTCAAGCAGCAGTCCGAGGGCGCGCTGGAGCAGTGGGTTCGAGGGGGCGAACGAGACATGGCTCGTCCAGGTCGTGGGCGTGACCAGACGCGGCGTGGCCACACTCTCGACCATGAAGAGCTGGAACATCGACTCGATGCTCCGAACGGCGAGATCGCGTCGATCCCGATCGCTCAGGTGCGGCATCGCGTGCCCGAGGTTGTCCATGGCGCGCTGTCGGTGCCGCGAGACCACGGAGGCATAGAGCCGGCCGAAGCCTGCTGCCGTGCGGAGGTTCTCCTCCACACCGAAGCTGTGCAGCAGTCCGAAGCAGGACCGCAGGGCCGCGTATTGGGCGAAGTGAACGGCTGGCGCGACCGTGGAGGCCACGCGCGGCTCAGCGATCCGCGTCGCCGGTCAGCGTGCGCAATCGACTCCAGTTGAGGATCGGGATGCGAGCATCGGTCGCGCGGTTCCACAGATCGAGGTACTTCGTACGCCGCTCGCGCGCCTGCTCCTGAGCCTCCAACTCGTCGCGCCTATCCTCGACCGATGTGAGTTCGCGCATGCTGGCACGCGGCTCGCGGGGTTCCACGCCGACCAGCACGAAATCGACATCGCCGGGCAGTGCCTCTCCTTCGATCACGGTCCCACCCCAGTCGCGGATGCGCTGGATGACGAACGCCTTTTCTTCGGCGCTGGTGCGTCCGTCGGCATCGGTGTCGAACTCGCCGAAGACGAAGAAGCGATAGGTGTAGTCGGGGCTGTAGATCGCGTTGATGAGGACATCGTCCTTGACCGGCGGACTGGCACCGCGCTGCTGTCGGGTCACCCGCGCGGTGCTGGTCGTCTCGTCAACCTTGAGGACTTCGATGCTCGCCTTTCCGGGCTGGATCGCCCCGGTGGCGGGGTCGACACCCGCACCAACGGCATCCGCATAGACCTCGAAGGTCATCCCCGGACGGATGCGGTGTTGGCGGCCGAGGTCGATGTAGACGCGACCTTCGGCGTTGGAGGCGAGCACATGGCCATCGACGAGCGCAGCCGCATTCTTTGGCTGCACACGGATGCGATCGACCTGACGCTGCAGGTCGCCCGTTCGCGCCTCAAGCTCGTTCTTCTGGCCGGTGATCGCTTCGAGCTGGCTCTGGAGGTCTTCCTCGCGGGCGCGGCCGGCGCTGGCGACCTCTTCACGAGCGCTGGCGAGCTGGCTCTTGAGTTGATCGAGTTCGGTCTGCGTCTTGGCGATCGCGTCCTCGCGTTCTTGGAATTCGGGCTCCTTGGCTCTGAGCGCGTCGTCATAGGCCTGCTTCGCCTCGTCCATGCGACGCCTGGCCACGTCGCGCTCGCCCTCGGCCTTCTTGGTGGCCTCGCCCGCGGCATCCAAGTCCTTGCGGAGCTTGGCCGTCTCGCTCTTGGCCTTGTCGAGCATGGTCTTGACGATGTCGTTCTCGCTCGCGCCAAACTCCTGACGCAGTTCGTCGAGCGATGCATCGGTCCGGCCAACCATGAGCGTCAGGGCCTGCCCAAGGCGCTGGGCGGCTTCCTCCGCCTTTCGGTTGGCCTCCGTCTGTCCGCCACGGGCCGCATCGGCCAGCTTGCGGGCCTCGTCGTACTTGGACCAAAGGACGATGCTGGTCACCAGGAGCCCAACGGTCGCCAGGACGAAGATGACCAGGCCGATGATGGTGCCGTTGCTTCCGGAGCGCGATGCCATGGGAAAGGACCTCGTGGGGGGCGGGGGTGGCGGAGGGCCACCCCGAGACCCGGAGTGTCGCGCATGGAGGGGGTATGCGTCAAGCGGATCGGTGGTCCGATCACCACATCGCTGGGCGGGTTGCGCCGAAGCCGCCTTGCCGCCATAATGGCGGATCCCCCGCAGACAGCAGAGGAACCACACCAGTGCCCAACACCGCATCGGCCAAGAAGCGAGTTCGCCAGACCGAAGAGCGCAATGCCCGCAACCGCTGGCGCCGCACCCATGTCAAGGATGCCGTCAAGGCGTTCAACACCGCCGTGCTGGCTGGCGACGGCAAGGCTGCCGCCGAGGCCTACAACAAGGTGGCGAGCCTGATGGACAAGTTCTCCCACACCCCGACCATGCACAAGAACACGGCGGCCCGTCGCAAGAGCCGCCTTGCCAAGCGCCTGGCCGGTCTTACGGCGAAGAAGTGAGCCGTGGCGGCCCGCACGCCGCGCACCCGAACCAAGCCCCGAGCGGTCCGGCCTGACGCCGGGCCGCTGTCCTATTGGGAGCGCTCCAAGCAGCCACTGGAGATCCTTGTGCTGCTCGTGCCGCTGATCGTGCTGTACGAGATCGGCCTCGTGCGCTGGCTCGCCACAGCGCAGGGCGTGCAGACCAACGATGCACACCGAGCGCTGGTGCACCTCTTCCAGTCCTTCGGCATGGACGCCACTCGCCTGGGCCTGCCGGTGCTCAGCCTGCCGGCGGTGGCGATGGTCGTGGTGCTGCTCGTGCTGCACGCGCTCTCACGCAAGCCCTGGACGGTGAACCTGCCCACGGTCGCCGGCATGGTCATGGAGGGAGTGCTCGCCGGGCTGCCGCTCTTCGTGCTGGTCCGTGTGATCATGGGCATCGCCACCCTGGCCACGACTGCAGAACCGGTTGCCTGGCTTGGGGACCGCATCCTGATCTCGATCGGGGCGGGGCTCTACGAGGAGTTCATCTTCCGCATGGTGGCGCTGCTCCTGCTGCACTCGCTGCTGGCAGACCTGCTGCGGATCAAGGAACCATGGTCGACTTGGGTGGCGGTGGTCCTGGCGGCACTGGCGTTCGCGGCGTACCACCCGCTGCGAGGCGCGACGGGAGCCATCGAGTGGCCGGTGTTCGCGTCGCTCTTCATGGCCGGGCTCTACTTCGGCGCCCTGTATGTGGTACGGGGCTTCGGGATCGCGGTCGCGGCACACGCGTCGTACGACATCATCGTGACGGCGGTTTGGCATCCCGTGGGATAACATCGCTCCCATGTCCGATGCACGCTCCGTCCGTCTTCTCGTGCTCGATGTGGATGGCGTCCTCACCGATGCCGGCATCATCTACTCCGAGGACGGCGTGGAGCACAAGCGCTTTTGTGCGCGCGACGGAGCGGGCATCGTGGCGTGGCGCCGCCTGGGCAATCGCGTGGCGATCCTGTCGGGACGCGTGTCGTCGACGGTCGAACGGCGTGCGCGCGAGCTCGGCATCGAGGTCGTGGTGCAGGGATCGAAGGACAAGCTGGCTGACCTTCGCGCGATCGTCGAACGCTGCGGGTGCACGCTCGACGAGACCGCGATGATGGGCGATGACTGGCCGGACCTGCCGGCCATGATGGCGTGCCACTACCGGATCACCGTCGGTGATGCGTGCCAGGATGTCCGCAGCATTGCCGACTTCGTTGCCCGCCATCGTGGTGGGCATGGCGCAGTCCGCGAGGCGATCGAACACCTGCTTCAGGCGCAGGGGCGCCTGGCCGAGGCCCAATCGTGCTTCGCGGGCTGACGCCGACACGCCTGTTGCTGCTGGGTTCGGCGCTGCTGATCAGTGCCGGGCTGCTCGTGGTGGCTTCGGGCAGCGATCGCGGCATCCCGCGCGAGGCCCCGCGTCGCATCAAGGATCCCGCATCGCTCGCCCCGCCCGCGTCGCTTGGCCAGGATGAGGCGGCCCGTGCCGGTGCACCAACCGAACTTCGCGGCGGCATGCAGTTCGATGCCGGCGCGTGGGTGCAGGTCGCCGACCCCGATGGCCGGGTCAAGCAGCGCTATACGGCTGATCGCATCGATCCTCGCCCGGGCCAGTGGCTCGAGATGGTCCAGCCTCGCGCGGTGATGCACAGTCCGAACGGCCGGATCGTGGCCCTCCGTGGCGACCGCGGCCGGGCGCACGTTCCGGCGAGGGCGCTCGAGAACGGGTACTTCGAGGGCAATGTGGTCGTGAGCGTCTGGATGCCTGATGACCAAGGCCGCAGCCGTGACATCTCGACGGAGGCCCCGTCGGTCGTGGTGCTTGCGCATGAAGCGACCTTTGATGCGATCCGCAACCGCATCGATGCGCCCGGCGAGGTGCAGATCACCAGCGACACGATGCAATTCACGGGCGAGACGCTCGAACTCGTGCTCTCGGCGGACGGACGATCGATCGAACTGCTGTCGGTGCGCCGACCCCTCTCGCCACTCATCATCACGCGCTCGCCGGGCAGGAAGGCCGCCGCAGCATCCTGGCCGATGGCATCCGGCACACACGCGGCATTGGCCGCGCAGACCCCTCCACCGCACGGCGCGATCCATCCGCCGATGGCCTTGCCGCAGTTTGCGCAGCAGGAACCAAAGCGTGGCGGTCGGCCCTATCGATTGCAGCTGCGTGATCAGGTGCACATCACCAGGGAGCGTTCCGGGCAGTCGAGTTCGGTGACCGGTGACCTCCTCGTGGCGTACTTCCATCTCGAGGAGGGCCAGACCGGTGATGCGCTCGTCGATGCCGCCGCTCCACGGTCTTCGGTGGCCGGTGCGCTGGATCACCCCGTGCATCCGGTCCGTGTACCGCTGAGCGGTCATGCTGGTCATGCTGGTCATGCTGGTCATGCTGGTCATGCTGGTCATGGTTCGGCATCGTTTCCTTCAATCGTGGCGTCGCAGGTCGTTGCGTCGGTTCCATCGCAACCCATCACGATGCCGGTGCTCGAGGATCCCGAGCGCGTGGTGGTGCGCTTTGCCGGACCACTCCTCATGCGCCCGGCCGTCGCCGATGAGCAGCCACCAGCCGACGATCGCATGCGCATCGAGCTCGATGGGCGACCGGTCGAGTTGGCTGACCTGCCGATGGCCTTGCGCGCGCCTGATGTCACGGTCGACCTCGTGCGGACGACCGATGGAGACCAACCCGAACGATTGCTGGCCAAGGGCGGTGCGCGCGCCACCGACGGGACACGGGTGATCGAGGCATCCACGATGGACATCCTGCTCGATGGCCAGCCCGGAGGCAGCGAGCCTCGCCGGGCCGTCCTCACCGAGCAGGTTCGGCTGTCCGATCGCGAACGCGCGGCCAGCGCCCAAACGGCGGACATCCGCTTCGCGCGAGGCATTGATGGCAAGGCGCAGCCGCGGCGCGCCGAATTGCGCGGCGGCGTGACGATGGTCGAGGGCCAACGCACGGTGGGCGCGGGCGATCTTGATCTGGACTTCATTGAGGTCGATGGTGCAGCGCAGCCGGTGCGGGCGCGACTGCGCACCGAAGTCCGCATCAGCGACGACCTCCAGGTGCTGTGGGCCAAGGAGGTCGACTGCTCGCTCGGGCCGTTGGAGGGCTCAAAGGGCCATCAACTCACGCAGGCGGATGCATCGTCCATGGTCCAGCTGCAGGTCAAGGATGGTGTACGGGTCTTTGCCGACTCGCTGCAGGCCGATCTGGTGCGGCGGCAGGCGCTCTTGCGCGGTCCGGGATTGCAGGTCGTGCGCGGCCCGGTCCGCATGGACCAGATCGCGTCGCTGCGGGTGGATGACCGGGAGCGCTTGGCGCGTGTGGATGGCCCGGGGCGTGCGCAGGGATTCGAGGGTTCGCTCCTGGCCGACACACTCGCTTCGGCCAAGGCCACGGCACCCAAGGAACCGACGCTCCGCAAGCAATTCGAAGCCACATGGCAGGAGCAGATGGCGTTCCAGGAGCGTGAGGACGAAAGCGCGTTGCTTGAGCTGCGCGGCCAAGTCGCCGTACGCGCTGAGCCCGAAGTCGGCGAGATCGACCTGCTCGATGCGCGCACCGTGACGGTCGAGTTCCTGCCGAAAGTCGCCTCGGACGCCTCCCCGTCCGGTGCGGCGCCCGAATCCCCGGAGTCGGCTGCCGGCGGCGAGGACCTGCGGGTGAGCAAGGTCGTGGCCCTTGGCGACGCCCAGGTTCAGAACCAGGTGTGGACGATGCGCAATGGACGCCGGATCGGTGACCCGCGGCTGGTGCGGCTTCAGGGTGAGCGACTCGAGTTCGACATGGTTCGCAGCGAAGTCGTGGTTCCCGGGGTGGGATCGATGCTCGTGAACAATCCATCGGCTGCCGGTGCGCGCGCTGCGAGCTTCGTCGGACCCGGGAGTGAGGGTGTGACACGCTTCCGCTTCGCCGACGGCATGCAGATCAAGCAGGTCGGGGGTGACCTTCACCGGATGAGCCTGCGCAAGTCGGTCGAGGTGGCGCACGCGGGGCCGCGCGAGGGAGACACCTTCACCCTGACCTGCGCAGCGCTCGATGCGGATCTCTTCCGTCCGGCCGCGGCCAAGGCCGCGAAGGATGAGGTGATGGGGTTCGGCGGTGCAGCCGAGATCCGCACACTCTTCGCCGAGGGCGCGGTGTTCGTGCGCACCTCGCAGTTTGACTGCGAGTGCGAGTCCTTCGACTACGACGCGCAGAAGCAGGTTGCCGTGCTGCGGGCGGCACCTGGGCGGCTCATTGCCCTCGTGCCGACCGGCCAGTCCACACCGACACGCGCAGCAGCGTTTCGATGGGACATGGCCGCGGGCAAGCTGACGGTCGAGGGTGCGCAGGGTGGTGTGCGCCGCTAGAACGGCGCAGGGTGGTATGCGCCGCTAGAACGGCGCAGGGTGGTGTGCGCCGCTAGAACGGCGCAGGGTGGTGTGCGCCGCCAGAACGGCGCAGGGTGGTGTGCGCCGCCAGAACGGCGCAGGGTGCCTCAGGCGAGGGCGAGTTCGCGAGCCGCGGGGCGCGTTGCCACACGGTCCATGGCAAACGGTGTACCGAGTTCCTCGCACAGCATGCGCGAGGTGATCTGGCTCGACAGGAAGATGACGGGCAGCCCCGATCCGGGATGCGTTCCGCCGCCGACGAGCCACAGACCATCAAAGCCGGGCAGGCGGTGCTGCGGCCGAAGGTGCAGCATCTGACCGAGGTTGTGGGCCAGGTTGAAGGTCGCTCCGTGGTTGATGCGTTCCGACTGCCAATCGGCAGGTGTGACGAGCCGCTCGGTCCGGATGCGACGGGCCATGTCGGGAATGCCGAGGCGGTGCTCGAGTTGATGCAGGGCATCGGCGCGGAGCTTGGGGCGCATGGCGTCCCAGTCCAGGGTGCAGTGACCGGCCTTGTTGTTGGTGGACGGAAGCAGCACATAGAGCGAACTGCTGCCCTCGGGCGCAAGCGTGGGATCGATGCGCGAGGGATTGCACGCATAGATGGAGGGATCATCGCTCCAGCAGCCGCGCTCGGCGATGTCCTTCAGGTTCTCGCTGTAGGTCTCGCTGGTGTAGATCGTGTGATGGGGCAGGTCGATGGCGCCATCGAGGCCCAGATACATCATCACCGTGCTGCACGAGTAGCGCTTGGCATCCAGCACGCCATCCTGCTGGTCACGGCGCCGCAACTCGGCCGGGATCAGGTTCTTCATCGCCCAGGTGGCATCGGCATTGACGATGACCTGGCCGTGCCGATGCTCGAGCCCATCGACGACCACGCCCCGGACGGTGCAACCATCGAAGGTCAGGCGTTCGACCGGCGAGGACATGTGGAGGCGCACACCCATCGAGCGCGCAATGTCGCCCATCGCCTGCATGAGGGCGTTGCAGCCGCCCGTGGGGTGCCAGATGCCGAACTCGTATTCGATGAAGGGCAGGATGCTGAAGAGGCTCGGGCACTCGAACGGGCTCATGCCCAGGTACTTGCTCTGGAAGCAGAGCGACAGACGCACGAGCGGATCCTGGAAGTACTCGCCGAGGTGCGCGTGCAGCGACTGCCATGGCTTGATCTTCGGAGAGACCTTGAGCGCATCGAGCGTCAGGAGGTCGTAGAGCCCGCGCATGGGGGCTTCAAGCATCGGCGTCATCGCAGCGAGCTTGGCACGGTTGTCATCGAGGAAGCGTCTGAACGCCACGCCATCGCCGGCTCGGCGAGCCTCGAACTGCTGGACCATGCGCGCCACATCCTGCGTGGCGTCGATCTGCACGGCGGGTGCACCGGGCTGGCCATGCAGCAGCCGGTACATCGGATCGAGGCGGACGAGCTCGGCGTGATCGTGCAACGAGTGGCCAGTCGCGCGGACGATCTCCTCAAGCACGTACGGCATCATGAAGAAGGTCGGACCGCAATCCCAGTGGAAGCCATCCTGACTCAAACGCCGCGAGCGGCCTCCGACGCGGTCGTGTGCCTCGTAGACGGTGACATGGAGGCCGCTTGCCGCCAGGAGCAAGGCGGCTGCAAGGCCACCCGGCCCGGCACCGACGATGGCGACGGATCGTTCAGCCGACAGTGAAGCGTTCGCGGTCACGGGGATCGTTTCGGGTGCCGACCAAGCCCGGATTCACGAATCCGCGCCCTGCAAGGGTGCGAACTCGCCATCAATGCGCGTCACCGCTGCCGTTGTCGATCCCAGCCTGGCCCCGCCCAGAGAGCGTGATCCGAGCGCCTTGGGCTCCGAGCCGTGCCATGGGAGTTCGGTCATGGCGCCAACCGCGTGGACCGACCTGGGACGGCGCATTGCGTGGCTCGAGGGCCGGAGCCGTGCGCTCGCCTCGAAGGCCGGTGACCTGGCCGCACTGGTGGCCGATGAGACCGGCAAGCCAGAGCACGAAGCCGTCATCGCTGATGTGATGGCACTCCTGGCGGCGATGCGCTGGACCGCTCGGCGGGCACCATCGATCCTCGCTCCTCGTGGCGCCGGTTGGGGGAGCGCCATGTTCCTTGGTCGCTCGATCCGCACACAGCGTGCGCCGCTCGGTCATGTGGCCATCATCGGCACATGGAACTACCCGCTGCAGCTCCTGGGTGTGCAGATCGTGCACGCCCTCGTCGCCGGCAATCGAGTGACGGTGAAGCCGAGCGAACGATGCCCACGCACCCATGCGGCCTTGCTCTGCCTGCTCAGTCAGGGGCTGCCTGACGGCATGCTGGTCTGGACCGAAGCCACGCGCGAAGCGGGGGAGCGCCTGCTGGCCGGTGGCCGGTTCGACCATGTCGTGTTCACCGGCTCCAGTGCCGTGGGCCGTCGTGTGGCGCAACGCTGCGCGCTGGACATGATTCCGTCAACGCTGGAACTCTCCGGGGCGGACAGTGCACTGGTCCTCGCCGACGCGGATCCGGTCCGCGCGGCACGCGCCGTCTGGAACGGCTTCACCATGAACGCAGGCCAGACCTGCATGGCGCCGCGTCGGGCCATCGTCACCCGCGAGTCGGCGCCCGGCTTCCTGCACGAACTGCGCGTGCTGGCTGCATCGGCTCATCCGGTCACGCTGATCGACGAGGCAGCAGCCCGTCAGGTCGATGCCGCCGTGCATGAGGCCGTCGCGGCAGGCGGCATGCCGATCACGGGCATCCTGGAATCGCGGCGGGGCCGGGTGATGCGGCCCCAAGTCGTGGTCGATGCGCCCCCGACCTGCGCGCTCGCCCGGGGTGAGCACTTCGGTCCGGCGCTTGCGGTGCTCATCGAGCGCGATGACGAGGCCGCGCTCGAGCGCCATCGTGGATACGGCCAGAACCTCAGCGCCTCGATCTTCACTCGCAGCACGCCGTCGCGCGCGATGGCCGAGGCAACCGGGGCCAGCATCGTGACCATCAACGAGTGCTTGGTCGCTTCGGGACACCCTGCGGTGCCGCTGGCGGGTTCTCGTGAGAGTGGCTGGGGAACCAGCCGCGGCGCCGACGGCCTCCTGGCCATGACTCGACCGGTCACCATCGCGTTCACACGCCGTGGTGCCGATGTGCCCGTGGGCCCACCACCATCCTTCCTGCTGCGCGCGCTCGGCTGGATCATGCGAGCCAACCTCTCCCGTCGTCGCGGCCCAACCACCTGAACCAACCATGAATCGACCCACGGCCATCGTCATCGGTGGAGGCCTCGCCGGGCTCTCGGCGGCCACCGAGCTCACCACCAACGGATTCCGCGTCACGGTCGTCGAGCGCAACCAGCACCTGGGCGGCAAGATGAACGTGCTCACGGAGAAGGGCTTCACCTTCGACATGGGACCGACCATCCTCACGATGCCGCAGGTCGTGCGTGGGATCATCTCGCGCAGCGGCCGTTCGGTGCCGGACTACCTGAATCTGGTCGACCTCGATCCACAGTGGCGCTGCATGTGGGACGACGGCACGGTGATCGACCTGCTCAAGGATCCCTCGACGATGTCCGCGGCGCTCGATCGGCAGTTCCCGGGCACGGGTGCGGGCGCAGGCTGGGGCTCGTTCGTCGACTACAGCCGCCGCATGTACCGTCTGAGCGACAAGGTCTTCTTCTACAAGGACCTTGGGGGCATCGGCGACCTGATGCGCAAGCCGCCTGCGCGCGATGCGGGGCTGCTGGGCGATGTCCTCAACATGCGCGTGCATTCGACCGTGGCCGGCACCATCCACAAGCACATCGGCGAGCCGCACATGGCGCAGCTCTGCGAACACTTCCTGCAGTATGTCGGCTCGAGCCCGTTCCTGGCGCCGGCGATCCTCACCTTGATCGCCTCGGCACAGATCGACCACGGCTGCATGTACAGCATGGGCGGGACCCGCATGGTGGCCCGTTCGCTCGAGCGGATCCTGCGCGAGGAACAGGCTGAACTGATCACCGGCGTCGGCGTCCGGCGGATCATCCAGGAGGGCGGCCGAGCCGTTGGCGTGGAGCTCGAGGATGGCCGCCAGCTCCGTGCCGAGGTCGTCGTGAGCAATTGCGATGTGCAGCGGACCAATCGGGACCTCATTGGCACTCCGCAGGGCCGTGCCGAGCAGGAAGACATCGCCGGGAAGTACACCCCGGCGTGCAGCGGCGTCGTGCTCTACCTCGGGCTCGATCGCCAGTACGACCATGTGCTGCACCACGACTTCCTCTTCAGCCGGGACTCGCAGTACGAGTTCGACGACATCTACCGCCTCGGGATCCCGGCGCGCGATCCGACGCTGTACCTCGCGGTCCCCAGCCGCACCGACCCGGGCCAGGCACCGGCGGGGTGCGAGTCGCTCTACATCCTGGTGCACACGCCGTTCCGGCGCGAAGGCCAGGAGTGGGATGCCCCCGGTGGCCTGTTCGACCAGTACCGGCCGGTCATCATCGACAAGCTTCGTCGCAACGGGTTCACGGACATCGAGAGGCACATCGTGGTCGAGCGTCGTCTGACGCCAGCCATGATCGACCGCATCTACAACGCCGAGGGCGGCGCGATCTACGGCCTTGCCTCGCATGGCAAGCTGCGCGGCGGCTTCAAGCCACGCAACCGCAGCAAGGTGCTCAAGGGGCTCTACCTCGCCGGCGGCAGCGCGAATCCCGGCCCCGGCGTGCCGATGGTCCTGATGAGCGGCGTCACCGCGGCCAACGCGGTTTGCGAGGACATCGGCATCCGTCCGGTCCAGGTGCAGGAGCGCGAGGCGTGTCTGCAGCCGGCCTGACCGACGGTCGACCGAGCGCGGGCTTCAAGCGCGTGTTCGGCTGGTATGCGCGGCGCTTGGTGCGCAAGCGCTTTGCAGCCATCCGGGCCATGCCCGGCGCCATGGATGTCCTGTGCGCCATCGGTTCGCACGATGGCCCGGCGATCGTGGCCATGAACCACTCGAGCTGGTGGGACCCCATGATTCCGTGCGTGCTGCACCCGATGACCGCAGGGGAGCGAGGCGTCTTCGCGCCCATCGACGAAGCCATGCTTCGGAAGTTCCGCTTCTTCGCACGCTGCGGCCTGTTCGGGGTCGAGCCCGATTCGCCGGCGAGCCTGTCACGCCTGGCTGACTACAGCGCGCGCGAGTTCGCCCGCGAACCTCGCAGCACGCTCTGGATCACGCCGCAGGGTCGCTTTGCCGATGTGCGCAGCCCGATCGTCTTGCGTCCAGGCGTGGGGGTCGTGGCCCACCGCGCACGCGGGCCGAAGGTCGCGGTGCTCGCCGTCGAGTATGGCTTCTGGACCGAGCAGCGCCCCGAGGTGTTCCTGAGTGCGCGCATCGTCGATGCACCGTCCGAGGCCAGTGCCCGTGGCTGGCATCGTGCGATCGAGGCCTCGCTCTCGTCGGCCTGCCACGACCTGGCCGACGCGGTCATGACCCGCGATCCAGCGCGATTCGAGATGGTGTTCGGCGGTGCAGGCGCCACGATCAACCCCGTCTATGACGCCATGCTCCGGGCGCGCGGCCAGGGTGCCGCCATCGATGTGCGTGCTCGACGGGCGGGCGTGCGATGAGCCTGGCGGCGACGCTCCTGTCGGTGGGTACGGTCGCGGGTGCGGTCGGTGCCGCGGTCGCCTGGGGCGGCATGCTCTCGAACCTGCGGCTCTACACACGCACCGCACGCGGCGATTGCCCGGTTCGCGCGGGTGAGGGGCCGGTGGTGAGCGTGTGCATCCCGGCCCGCAACGAAGAAGCCAACATCGAGGCGTGCGTGCGCAGCATTCTCGCGAGCGTGCATGTCCCCGTCGAGGTGCTGGTCTATGACGACCAGAGCACCGATGCCACCCCGAGGATCCTCGCCCGCCTGGTCGCCCTGGATCCCCGCGTCCGCGTGGTACCGACGCAGCCCTTGCCTGAGGGCTGGAACGGCAAGCAGTGGGGGTGCGAGCGCATGGGCCAGGCTGCGCGCGGGGCCTGGGTGCTCTTCACGGATGCCGATGTGCGCTTCGAGCCCGATTGCGTCCCGCGGACCTTGGCGCGTGCCGAGTCGCTCGGCGCAGACCTGCTCTCGACCGTTCCTCGGCAGGTCACCGGGTCGTGGGCGGAGCATGCGGTGATCCCGCTGATCTCGTTCGTGCTGCTCTCGTACCTGCCCATGGGCCGGATGCGCACCACCACGAGCCCGGCGGCGAGCGGTGCGTGCGGGCAATTCATCCTGGCCAGGCGCGAGGCGTGGCTGGCCAGCGGCGGGCACGCTGCGTTCCGCGCGAGCATGCACGATGGCATCAAGATGCCACGCGCCTTCCGCAGCGCCGGGTTCAGGACCGATCTCTTCGACGGCACCGATCTGGTGTCATGCAGGATGTACCGGGGATGTGGACAGGTCTGGCGGGGCTTCGCGAAGAACGCCTACGAAGGCCTGGGCTCGCCGGCGCTCTTGCTCTTCGTGACCGTGCTGCATGGATGTGCCGTGCTCCTGCCGTGGGTCACCCTGCTCCTGTGGCTTGTTGGGGTGGGCATGGCCCCGTGGGTGCCGTGGGTCGCCGCGCTCACGATCGTGGCGGGCTTCGCGCAGCGCATCGTGCTGGCCCGGCGCTTCGCGCACGCATGGGTGTCCGTGGCACTGCACCCGATCGGCATCCTCATGCTCACGGCGATCCAGTGGCACAGCCTGTGGCTGCACCTGACCGGTCGCCGCGCCTGGAAGGGGCGCACCGCCGGCGTCACGGCATCATGAGGTCGCGGAGCCGGTGAACGGAACCGGCGGCGCCGTCTGCAGCGCCACCATCTGCCTGTAGTGCTCGCTGCGCTCCATCAATTCTGCATGGGTTCCCTGTTCATCCACGACGCCGTCACGGATGACGACGATGCGGTCGGCGTGCTGGATCGTGCTGAGTCGGTGGGCGATGACGAAGCTCGTCCGTGAGCGCATGAGCGTGGCGAGCGCAACCTGGATGAAGCGTTCGCTCTCGCTGTCGAGATTGCTCGTTGCCTCATCGAGGATCAGGATCCGCGGATCGGCCAGCACCGCACGCGCGATGGCGATGCGCTGGCGCTGGCCGCCCGAGAGCCGGACCCCGCGCTCGCCGATGATCGTCGCGTAGCCCTCTGGCATCTCCTCGATGAAGCGATCGGCAAAGGCGATGCGTGCCGCCTCGCGGATCGCCGCGTCCGAGGCATCACGCTGCGCGTAGGCGATGTTCTCGGCGACCGTGCCGTCGAAGAGGAAGACATCCTGCTCGACGATGCCCAGGAGCTGGCGGTAGCCGGCCAGCCGAAGGTCGCGCAGGTCGGTGCCATCCATCAGGATCGTGCCGGCGGTGGGATCGCTGAATCTGGCGATGAGGTTGCAGAGGGTGGTCTTGCCGCTGCCGCTGGCGCCGACCAAGGCCACCATCTGGCCGGGTTCGGCGACCAGGCTCACGCCGCGCAGCACCTCGCGCTCGGCGCTCGGGTAGCGGAAGTGCACATCGCGGACCTCGACGCGACCGCGCACGAGGCTGCGCGCCGGGACCACGGCGCCCGCCCGATCAGGCAGTTCCGATGGCTCGGCGACCAGATCGAGCACGCGGTCGAGCCCCGCGAGGCTGGCCTGGAAGTTGGTGGCACTCGTGGCCAGGGTCTCGAGCGGGACCAGAAGCATCACCAGGTAGGTCAGGAAGAGAATCAGGTCACCGGTCGTGAGCGTTCCCTCAATCACCTGCATCCCGCCGTACCAGAGCAGCAGCGCACTGGCCACCGGGATCATGATCTCCCACGCCGACTCGATGCCGCGTGACCACCACCAGACATTGATCTCCTGCCGCGCCATGAGGTGCGAACCCTCGGCGTAGCGGCCTCTCTCGGCGGGGGTGCGAGCGAATCCGCGCACCACGCGGATCCCGCTGAAGGTTTCGGTGGCGTGCCCATCGATCGCATCGCGCGTGACCTTGATGTCTCGGTGCAGCGGACGGATGCGCGAGATCCAGGTGCGGTGCGTGAACCAGACCATGGGCAGGAGCAGGAGGCTGCCCACGAGCAGTCGCCAGTCGGTCCACGCGAGGACGGTCAGGCTGCCGAGCAGCTGGATGATGGCGCGCCAGGGGTTGTAGACCATCGAGAAGACCAGCTCACCAACGCCACCCGCATCCTCGCGCAGCATGCTGACGAGCCCACCGGACTTGAGCGACTGCAGCCGGTGGAGCGGCAGGTCCGCGGCGTGCGTGAAGGCCAATCGTCGCGCGGCATTCTGCATGCGCTTGACGGTCCGGGTCGCGAGCCATCGACCCCAGAGGCCAATCACCAGCTGCACCGCGGTGAGGGCGATCATGCCGACGGCAAGCGCCACGAGCAGCCCCCGCGGCGTGTCGAGTGTGGTCCACGACTCCGGGAAGAGACCGCGTATCGAGGGCTCAAGGGGCGCGCCACCGAAGACATTGTCGATGGCGAACTTCGTCGCCGCAGGGGGCACAAGGCCCAGCAGCGTGCTCACGGTCAGCGTGCCCAGGGCGAGCGCGAGCGAGCGACGGCTCGGGCCGAGCAGGCGAAGGAACTCCCGAAGCAGCGCACCGAAGCCCCGGGATCGGCGCAGGCTTCGCTCGGTGCCTTGCTGCGACACCATGGAGCCCTCGCGGCGCAGGCGTGCGAATCGCTCGCGCATCTGCGCCCGATAGGCGTTGTAGCGGCGTCGACTGCTGGTGTGCGGCATCGGATCATGCTAGGGGGCGGTTACAGTGCCCTGCATGAGCCTTCCTCTGATCCTCGTGCTTTCCGGCTGTGCGCTCGCGCCATCGCTCCTTGGCCTCACGCAGTCCGCCACCGACACTGATCGCAGTTCGAAATCACCTGCCACCACGCAGCAGGGATCAAGCGGCCCGCGCCGCGGCACCGATGCGCAGGATGCACAGCAGGGCGGAGAGCAGCAGCCCAAGGCCAAGCGCCCGCCCGGCGTCTACTACGGCTTCAAGGAGGCCCCAGCCAAGCAGAAGGGTGCCGTTCGCCTGGCGGCCTACAACGTCGAGAATCTCTTTGATGGGGTGGACGACCCGAAACTCATTGGCGATGTCGATGACCTGAAGGAACGGACGAGCGAGGACCGGCTGGAGGCGATCGCCAAGGCGATCAAGGCACTCGATGCCGACATCCTCGCACTTGAGGAAGTCGAGAGCGAGGAGTGCCTGCGTTGGTTCCGTGACACCTACCTCAAGAACATGGGCTACGAGCATCTGGCGAGCAAGGATGTCGGGTACTACCGCGGGGTCGAGCAGTCGATCCTGAGCCGCTTTCCCATCGAGTCGGTCGAGGTGCGGCCGGACGAGGATCTCTCCGATGTGAAGCGCGATGGCACAGGCTTCGCCGAGAAGCCGACGAAGGCAGGCGATGAGCAGGGGCAGCGGTTCCAGCGCAGCCCGCTGATGGCCGATGTGCGCGTGACGCCCGACTACCTGCTTCGCGTGATCGTCGTGCATCACAAGGCCGGTGGCCTGGAGTTTGCGTACCAGCGCGAGGCCGAGTCGCTGCAGGTCATGGAGTGGGTCAAGGAAGCACAGGCGAAGGACGAGCACATCAATCTGGTCGTGCTGGGTGACTTCAACGCGCAGCCGAGCCACAAGACCGCCAAGATCTACTCCGAAGGCGGCCTGGTCGGTGCCTACGACTTCCGTGACCGTTCGCGCAAGGACATGAAGGCCGCGTACACCACGCACGCCTCGGGTCGCCCGATCGACTACATCATGGCGTCGCCCGGCCTGAGCGAGGACTTCGTCAACAGTTCGTTCTTCGTCCTCGGCACGATGCATGCCGGCGACGACTACGACTGGCGCAAGGGCGAGGAGCCCCCGAAGGGCTACGCCAGCGACCACTATCCGATCGCGATCGACTTCACGCCGGATGATTCCGAGCTCGCCGAAGGCGGCAAGGCGAAGCCGGCCGCCAAGGGTTCTTCGAAGTCATCGGTGAAGTCGTCGTCCAAGTCCTCGTCGAAGCCTGACGCTGACGACGACTGACCGTCGCACCCGCAGCGGTCAGCCTTGGCTCATGCCGAGCAGCCGCATGGCCTCGACGACATCCTTGTCGCCGCGACCGCTCACATTGATGACCACGACCTGGTCGGGCCGCATCGAGCGTGCCGCGTGGACCGCTGCGTGCACGGCGTGGCTGGTCTCCAAGGCCGGGATGATCCCCTCAAGCCGAGCCAGCAGCTGGAAGGCTTCGAGTGCATCGGCATCCGTGACGGCGGTGTAGCCGACGCGGCCCGCGTCCTTCCAGTGCGAATGCTCAGGGCCGACGCCCGGATAGTCGAGCCCCGCGCTGCAGGAGTGCACCTCCGCGGTCTGGCCATCGCCATCCTGGAGGACATACGAGAGCGAACCGTGCAGGACGCCTGGCGTGCCGTGCGAGAGGGGCGCTGCGTGATCACCCGCGCCCGGTCCGCGACCGCCGGCCTCGACGCCAAGCAGGCCGACCGATGCATCGCCCACGAAGGGCGCGAAGATCCCCGCGGCGTTGCTGCCGCCACCCACGCAGGCGACGATGAGATCAGGCAGCCTGCCGAGCGTGGCAAGCGACTGGGCGCGGCACTCCGTGCCGATGACCGACTGGAAGTCACGCACCATGAGCGGGAAGGGATGCGGACCGACGACGCTGCCGATGATGTAGTGCGTCCGTCCGACGCTGCCCATCCAGTCGCGCATCGCCTCGTTGGTGGCGTCCTTCAGCGTTCGGCTGCCGCTGGTCACTTCGTTGACGCGGGCACCCATGAGGCGCATGCGGAAGACATTCAGCGCCTGACGGCGGATGTCCTCGGCACCCATGTAGACCTCGCAGGGCAGGCCGAAGCGGGCGCAAGCCGTGGCCGTGGCCACCCCATGCTGGCCAGCGCCGGTCTCCGCGATGATCCGCGACTTGCCCATGCGTCGCGCGAGCAGCACCTGCCCCATCGTGTTGTTGATCTTGTGCGCACCGGTGTGCGCGAGATCCTCGCGCTTGAGCCAGATCTGCGCACCGCCGGCGTGCTCGGTGAGCCGTGGCGCGTGGCAGAATGCGGTCGGGCGGCCGACGACATCGCGCAACAGCTCGGCGAGCTCGGCTTGGAAGGACGGATCGACGCGCGCGGCGAGGTAGGCGGCCTCGAGTTCATCGAGCGCGGCCACCAAGGTCTCCGGCACATACCGGCCACCGAAGCGGCCGAAGCGGCCGAGGATCGGATCTGGCGGGGCCGTCGTCATGACGGGAGCGTAGGAGCCATGTCGGGCTGGCGGCGCACGATCGCACCGATGGGACCCGACAGCGCATAGATCGTGAAGATCGCGGCCATGGTCGGATGGAACCAGACCATCGCGAAGGCCAGCGGCAGCACCAGGCGCACCGCGAAGGCGAAGTCCTTGCGACCCTTCAGGTAGCGGTTGACCAGATGCGCGTAGCGGATCCGGCTCACCATGCCGATGCCGCAGGCGAGCGTGACCAGCGGGATCACGAGGCTGCTCGCGCGCTCGAACGTGTCAGGCGCAGACTGCTGGTAGTCGATGAACAGCATGTGCTGATGCAGGATGATCAGGCTGGCCACGGTGCCGCCTGCGCCCGGGCTCGGCAGGCCAGCGAACCACCGGTGATCCTCTTCCTTGGTCGAGCCGCTCTCGACATTGAAGCGCGCCAGACGGAGCGCTGTGCAGCAGACATAGAACGCCGCGATGATCCACACGATCTTGATGTAGATGCTGTCGGCATCGGGTCCGAGGATGCCCGTGTAGTTGCTCGGCCCGTAGTAGTGGCTGACCAGGCGCAGCATCATGAAGGCCGGCGCCACGCCGAAGGTCACCACATCGGCCAGCGAATCGAGTTGTGCGCCGAAGCTGCTGGCCGAGCGTGTGAGCCGTGCCGCGAAGCCATCGATGCCGTCGAAGAACATGCCCAGAAAGATGAGCGTCCCGGCGACGGTCAGCGTGTTCCAGCCGAAGATCGCCGTGGGCTCGATCGGCTTGGCCACGAAGTGGATGGCTGCGAAGCCGCACATCAGGTTGCCCAGCGTGAGCAGGGTCGGCAGTGCACGCACGGCCGCGATGCCGCCCTTGCCGCGCTGACGCCTCAGGCGAAGCCGGCGGGTGGTCCGCGGTGGCGTGGCGCTGGCGCGCTCGGAGTCGATGGGGCTGGGATCGTTCACGGTTCGCTCGGCGACGGGGTACCTGATGCTACGGGCGCGGCTTCAGGAAAGAGTTGTGGCGGGAGGCTGGGGACGAGCAGGAGCAGCGTGCGCCGAGGCAGCGCGCGGGGCGTGCTGTCGGCCGTGGCCAGATCGGGTGCGAACAGCACTTCACCGATCGAGAGCGGCAGGTCAGTGGTCGGTCCGGTGCCGCCCACGGCCGATGGTGCGCACGAGGTCACGACATCGACGAAACCACGCCGAAGGGTCCACGACGCACCAGCGCGGCGGAACTCCCGGACGGCATCGTCGGCGGCGTCGATCGTCGTACCCAGGCGCACCGTGTCGCGACGATCGGGAGCCTCTGCCGGCGTGAACTCCACATGCACCACGGCACCATCGTGTGTCGGCATCACCCACCCACGAACCAGCAGCCGCACATCACGGCCATCAAGCTGGGTGACACCGCCATCGACCAGCACGCGACGAACCGACGCGGTCTGGCCGACACAGTCTCGCCAGCCGAGCGCCTGTTCGTGCCAGGTGCGCACATCGCTGTACGAGCCGCCGAGGATGTCGACGGCATGCTGCAGCTCATTGATCGGGATCCGAACCACGACCAGGCCGCTTCGTGCCAGACGCTCATGATCGATCGGCGCAAGGTCGGGGCATGGCTCCATCGTCGCGAGCGTCTGGTCGAGCACGAAGCCCTCCTCGGGCACCGTCCATCGCATGGTGAGCAGTCCGGGGCGCTGGATGCCGTCGAGCGGTGCAGCAACCGGCGTCGATGAAGCGTCTCCGAACTCCGGTCGATCGGTGGCGATGGGCGTGCTGCCGGCGCAGGCTCCCGTGAGCATCGCGATCGCGGCGAGCCGTCGCATCATGCGCCGGACTCCAACGGGACATCGTTGATGCGGTCGATCAGCCGGCGCAGCATGCCGAAGTCGCGTCGCGTGTGATGGAAGACCAGGCGCGTGAGGTGGGCGTGCTCGCCCCGCTCCTCGGAGAGTGCTCCGCGCTGCTCGACGGTGCCGCTGGCGAAGAGCGGGCGGAACTCGGAGGCGATCCGCTCCAGGTCAGCGGAGGGCAGGGGTGCGTTGAGACGGATCACGAGGTGGTCACGCACATAGCGGTTCGAGTGGTAGCGCCGGTAGAAGCGCAGGACCTCGTCCACGGCTTCCTGCGGCGTCTGCACGATGCGGAAGAGCGCCATGTCCTCGGGGCTGATCCAGCCGTTGCGCAGCAGTTCGTCGCGCACGAACTCCTGCCAGTCGTGCCAGTAGCCGCGGCTCGTCCCATCGACATTGAGCCCCTCGACGAGCACGATCGGCATGATGTGGCTGCGGCCGGTCTGCACGAGCGTCAGGGTCTCGAAGAGTTCGTCGTGCGTGCCGAACCCCCCGGGGAAGACCGCGACCGCATCGGACTGCGACAGGAACATCAGTTTGCGCGTGAAGAAGTAGCGGAACTCGATGAGCTTGTCATCGCCCTCGATGATGTCGTTGGGTCGGCTCTCGAACGGGAGCCTGATCCCCAGGCCGAAGCTCGCCTCGCGGCTGGGGCCCTCGTGTCCGGCCTTCATGATGCCATCGCCAGCGCCCGTGATGGCCATCCAGCCGTGGCTGGCCATCAGCCGGCCGAACTCACGCGCGGCGAGATAGTCGGGATGGTGCGAGGGCGTGCGCGCGCTGCCGAAGATGCTCACCTTGCGCACGCTCCGGTACTGGTTGAAGAGGCGGTAGGTGCGTCGCAACTCGTCCAGCGCGGTGCGCACGAGCCGAAGCTGGCCGAGATCACCCCCGTCCACCAGCAATCCGGCCACGGACTCGACGGCCTCCTGCACGGTCAACCACCGTGGATCGTTCTCGCTCGATGCGTCGAGGGCCCGCTTCAGTGCTGCCGTGGGATCTGGTTTCGGTCGGGGGCGCTTCATGGTTCCTTGGCTGCGCCAACGCTGGGCTGGTCAGGCTCGGGTGCCGGTGGTGCAGCCGGCTCGACCACGGGTTCCAGGGCTGGTTGTGGATCCGAGATCGTACCCGTCACGCGAATGCGAAGGAATGCATCGCCGAGGGCACCGAGCACTTGCCCCAGCACCGGCAGGCCGCTGCGGCTGCTCAGGCGCAGATCGAGCGCTGAGGTCGCCACATTCATGGTGCCACTCCCCTCAAGCGTCAGGGAGTTGCCGGCGACCGTGAGCCCGGTGACCGTGGCGATGTCGCCGTCGAGCGTGAACTCGCCCTTGGCCTGCTCGAGCCGATCGAAGCCCGGCAGCGACAGTTGGGCCAGTTGCAACAGGCCCAATCCGATCGAACCACCACCGAGCGTGAGCCCCGAGGCGCTGAAGGACCCCTTGCCGGTCCGGGCTCCGTGCGTGCCATCCAGTTCGATCCGAGCATCGATGAGGCCCGGGCGTGAGCCCGGCAGATCGCCGCCGATCGCCCACACGCTGCCTCGATCGAGCGTGGCATCGAGTCGCCACGATCCATCGGGGTGGGCCCAGCCGCTGCCCGAGGCGCTTCCCTCGCCCACACCGATCCCGAACCGTCTGATCTCGATGCGCTCACCGCCGGCAGGCCGCTCAAGCGAGAGCGTTCCCATGGTCAGTGGCCGGCCGACGGCCGAGATGACCGGGGCGGAGGCATCGAGATGGACCGCCACACCCGTCGGCATCGACTCGACCAGGATGGATGCCGAGCCCGTGGCACCCTCGATCGGCACCATGCCCGTGAAGGAGGCATCCTGCATGAGTGCGGTGCCACGCACGATCAGGCTTGGTTGCAGGGGAGATGGTCGCGAGATCACTTCCAGATCTCCAAGGATGACATCGCTCCAGTGCGCATCGGCCGATCTCAGCACGCTCGATGCTGCGGCACCGAAGACCGATTCGAGGCCGGGGTACCAGCCGCCGAGCTCGGCTCGGCAGCTCGCCTGCGCGATCAGATCGGGCGAGGAAGGATCGATGACCGCTCCCACACGGACCCGACCGCCGGGTAGGCGCACCTCGTCAAGAGTCACGGTGATGCGCCCGTTCATGAAGCGGACAGCGCTGCCCCGATCGAAGGCCACCGGCACGGCGCGTTCGCCGCTGCCCACGACGCCGACATCAGGATGCACCGTCGCCTCGATCGAGAGATCCGAGAGGGGACCGTGCACGCGTGCAGCGAGATCGCAGCGTGCCTCGAGTCCGCACTCGGCCAGGACGCCGAGTGCCTCGGGTGCCACGAGCGACAGGGCTTGGCGGACGGCCGGCGCGTTGGTCCACACCCCATCCGCGGCCATCGAGGCGTCGATCGCGCCGTCGGCCCACGACAGATCGAGGCATGAGCTCGACCAGCCATCGTCGTTGTGGCCGCGAAGCCCGGTGCAGGTGAGTGCATCACCGTCCCAGATGGCGAGCCCATCCATCCGCCTGAAGATCGTGCGTGCTCCGTCAGCAAGGATGCTCGCCTCGACGGGCCGCGCCCACGCGGTGATCGAAGGGCTGGCCACGGCACCCCTGATCGACAGGCCACCATCGATGCGCACGATCGGCACCAGGCGGTCCCACCAGTTCCGTGCGCCGTCCCGGACCATTGGATCGAGTGCATCGAGCAGCCAGTGTTCCAGCTCGAGGCCGTAGCACTGTGCGTCGAGATTGAGGCCGCCATCAAATCCGACCGTGCCGTGCAGCAGGCACCGAGCATCGCCCCGACGGCCCTCGATGCCGAGGAACCGCAGGCCGTCATGGCTTCCTTCGAGCGATCCAGTGACGCGATCCAGTACGAAGCCGCGCGGCCATGGAATCACCTGCGCTCCGCTGCCTTGGGAGGGATCGACGGTGCAGTCGTGCAGGCGCACCACGAAGCGAAAGTCGACCTCGCGCGTGGGGACGGTGGCCGGGCTGACGCGGCCATCGATCGAGACGCGGCCCGCTGCGCCGACCTGGGCCAGCACGCGGGCAGCCACGCTTCGATCGCTGCGCGGCCAATCGATCGGTCGTGAACCATCCTCGTGAGGAAGGCACGCCAGCACGAGCGGCGTGATCGGGAGGTCCGTGCACACGATCTTCAGGTCTGGACGCAGCGGGACATCCGCTCCCGGCGGGATCGCGATCGATCCGCTCACGAGGCCCAGAGCGGGCGTGGGCTGGCCGATCGACGAGAGTTCCTCGAAGGCCAGCCCGCCGCCGAGGAACTCGACCGAGTCCTTCCCCAGTTGCACCGCACCCTCGCGCACACGAATGGGAATCGGCAGGAAACCCAGGACCAGATCGACCTCATGCAGGTTCACGCGCCCGGTGATGAACTCCGGCTGGCCCGTTCCAGGTTCACGGTCGATGGCGAGGTCGAAGGAGACGCGACCGCCGGGGACGCACCGCGGCACGCCGGGCGGGAAGGTGCCTTGGCCATCGTCGATGAGCCCAGCCTGGGCCAGTTGCGTCCAAGCCCGGCGGTCCATGAGCGTCTCGAAGATGCGACGCGGTCGCGGCATGAACGCGGAGACGAACCGCTCGTCGACGACGATGCCCGTCGTCGAGAGCCTGAGCTTCACGCCGGGGTCATCGATCAGGGGGAAGACGCTGCCAGAGAGCTGGACCGGAGCACCGTTGGCACCGGCGCCACGCAGGTAGGTGATCTCTGCACGGTCCGCGTGGATCTCGATCGAGGCCTCCACATCGGTCAGTCGGTAGGTGAACAGGTGGAACGCGCCGATGCCGTTGCGTATCGAGATCGTGGTGTCGCTCGTGACCTCGCCCATGGGATCGCGCCGCGCAACGACCGCATCGATCCCCAGATCGATCTGCTCGAGGGTGAAGAAACTCAGAAGCCGCGCGGCGGACATCGGCAGGAGCAACGACGACGGATCGCCCGGCTTGCCGTAGCTGACCGTGGCGAGCTTCGCCTCGATGGCGAAGGTGGCGTGCTCCAAGGCTTCCGACAGCGAGCCGCCGCCGGTCTCGGCGTCCTCGGGCAGCGTGAGCTCCCCGTCAAAGGTCAGGATGAGTGGTGCAGCCGATCCATCGGCGACGGTGAACCGTGCTCGGCCGTTGGAGACCGATGCGGCCGTCCCTGCAAAGTGCACCTCGGCTCGTTCGAGGGTGACCGTCGGGGTGGCGAGCGTGGGCATCGCCTGCAGTCCGGCGAAACGCGCCCATCCACTTGGGACCCACGCGCTGGGCAGATCGAGCGTGAGTTCCTCCAGAACGACCTGCGCCGTCACGCCGACGCGTGGTGCGACCTGCACGCTGGCCGAGCTGATGGAACCGCCCGGGTTCAGGTCGAGGATCGCCCGCAGCGATGCCGGCAGCAGCGTGCGCAGCGTGGGCAGGGCCTCGAGCTGCTGGAGGTTCGCCACGAGGGCGCGGCTGCGCTGGTTCACGCTGCCCGACAGCGCCGTCGGCATGTCCTTGACGCGGAGATCGAAGCTCGTCCAGCCCGGGCGCTGGGCATCGGGGCCGAGCAGGCCGGCGAAGCGCTGGGCCTGGTCGATCTCGAGTTCGCCGTGGACCACGGTGGCACGGCGCACCTCCAGATCGGTCATCTGGGCCTGCACGACCTCGACCGGCTGCGACGGCCCACCGCCCTGATCGACGGGGGGCTTGAGCGCCGAAACATTGAGTGCGCCTTCCTTCGAGGGATCCTCGACGATCGTCAACTCCACGCCGTCGGCCACGATCGAGTTGAACACGACGCGGCCCATGAGCAAGCTCGGTACATCGAGGTCGGCGTCGAGCCTCGCCATCGAGGCGATGCGCGAACCGGGACCGGACCAGTCGGGTGCATCCAGCGTGACGCCATCGAGCCGGATGGCATCGGGCGCCGTCCACGACAGCCGGGCGATCGATACGGGCCCACCGAGAGCCTCGGAGAAGGCGCGTTCGAGCATGCTGCGCACGAGCGAGCCTTCCCAGATCACGGCCGTGACGATGAGCGCCACGGCAGCCACGCCCGTGAGCACGGTCCGCCGCACGAACCTGCGCCTGACGCGTCGCGCGTGGCGGAGGAAGGGGTGCTTCGGTCGCCAACGGGCGCTCATGCATGGAGTGTACGGAGCGGCCACGCCGCAGCCGTATGCTCCGGGCATGCACATGAGCGAGGTCGTCCGATGATGCCCCGGGCCGTGGTGACCGGCGGAACGCATCGCGTTGGGCGTGCGATCGCTGTTGCGCTGGCCGAGCGCGGAATGACGGTGCTGGTGACCACGCGCGACCCGGCTCGGGCGCGGTCCTTCGGATCGATCGCCTGCGGCGACGGCTCGATCACGGCCCTGTGTGCCGACGTCACGACCGACCGGGGCATCGCGGCTGTGCGTGAGGCAGCCGGGCCAGTCGTTCGCACGATCGTGCACAACGCAAGTTCCTACGAGTCCAGTCCGATCGGGTCGATCGAACGGGCAGCGATCGAGTCGTCGCTCGCCGTCCACGCCACCGCGCCGCTGCTCCTGACGCAGGCGCTCGTCCCTGCCTTGCGCCGTGCTCACGATGAGCATGGCGATGCGTCGGTCGTCGCCATGCTCGACATCCATGCCATGGGTCGCCCGCGCGCCGGTCAAGCCGTCTACCTCACGGGCAAGGCAGCACTCGCGGGGCTCGTCGATGCGCTCGCGATCGAACTTGCACCCTCGGTGCGTGTGAACGGTGTCGCACCCGGTGTGGTGGAGTGGGACCAGAAGGCCGATCCTGCCGAGCGTGCCCGGTACGAGGCCCGCATCCCGCTCGCGCGTGCTGGCACCCCCGACGATGCAGCCGGCGCCGTCTGCTGGTTGGCGCTGGACGCGCGGTACACCACCGGGACGATCGTCAGGGTGGATGGCGGCCGCGCGTTGCAGTGAACGAGGCTCGCCGACCGCCGGTCCCGACCTGTCGGGTCACGGCGCGCCCGTGCCCTCATCGAGAAGACGCTGAAGATCGTTCGCGATCCTGCCATCTGGTTGTGCCACGCGAGCGAGGTCCACGCACGCTCGAGCACGCGCACGATCACCGGCCCGGAGCCAGAGGCGCCCGGCCTCGGCGGCAGCCAGCGCGTCGTTGGGTGAGGCCAAGGCGAAGTCATTCCACGCACGCGCCGCATCGGCGACCCGCTGGAGATCGAGAAGCGACAGCGCGAGCTCCTCGGTGGCACCTCGCTTCAGTCGCTGCTCGGGAGCCAGGGCCATCAAGACATCGACGGCCTGGCCAGGCGCACCGGATTGCCGGAGCACCTTCCCCAGATTGACGGACAATCCCGTCTCGGTCGGCGCGATGGACACGGCCTGTCGAGCGAGGGTGATCGCCTCATCGAACGCGCCAAGCTCACCGCGCAGGCTCGCTTGCGCCGAGATCGGCCACGGGGAGTCGGGCGCGAGTCGCTGGGCATCGTCCAACGCGCGACGGGCTTCCTCGAACTCCCGTTGTCGCAGGTAAGCCAGGCCCAGCAGCAGCCGATCCTGCATCGATGACGGGTCGAGCCCGGCGGCGGTCTGGTAGCAGCGGATGGCTTGCACCGTGTCGCCGGCCATGTCGGCGGCCACACCCTGCGATCGCCAGAGTCCGACTTCACGCGGGGCCAGTGCACAGGCTTCGGCGTAGCGGTCGAGCGCCAGCCGGCGCCGTGGCAGGGGGTCGAGCCCACGCTCCGCATCGTGCGTCGCCGCCATGAGCAGTGCGCGGGCCTGCAACTCAGCGGCGAGTGCGCTGTCTGGTTCGAGTTCGCGAAGCCGATCCGCAATGCGCAGCGCCTCGTCGGGAAGGCCTTCCCGAAGGTAGGTCTCGATGGCGGCAGCCGAGGCAGGTACATCCACCCGGGCCTGGCTGGGCGGCGCCGGACGGTCGCAGCCAGGGAGTCCGCTGGCCATGAGCGCGCAGGCGATCATGCAGCCCCGCCGCACGGCGCGCCACGGGGAGTCCCGTCGAAGGAGCGAAGAAGGGCGTGGATATGATCCTTGGCTCATGTCTCAGGGCGCTCCCGCATCGATGTCCGCAGCCTTGGCCAAATCCTACTCCCCGCGGGAGCACGAGGCGGCGATCACGCAGCGTTGGGAGTCGGCCCACTGCTTTCATGCCGCGGCCGGGACGGGCCGTGCGCCGTACTCGATCTTCATCCCACCGCCCAATGTCACGGCGGCGCTGCATCTGGGCCACGCCCTCAACAACACGCTGCAGGATGTCCTGGCGCGCGTGCACCGCATGCGGGGCTACGAGACCCTGTGGATGCCGGGCACCGACCACGCTGGCATCGCCACGCAGATGGTCGTCGAGAAGCGCCTGCTCATGCAGGGCAAGCGTCGCACGGACTTCACGCGCGAGGCCTTCATCCAGAAGGTGCAGGAGTGGAAGGACGAGTACGAAGCCGTCATCCTGTCGCAGCTCAAGGCGATGGGATCGAGCTGTGATGTCGAGCGCACGCGATTCACGATGGATCCTGTTTGCGCCACGGCGGTGCGCGAGGCGTTCTTCCGGCTCTTCTGCGATGGCCTCATCGACCGCGGCAAGCGCCTGGTCAACTGGGATCCGGTCTCGCAGACCGCCCTGGCCGACGATGAGGTCGAGATGCACGAGGTGGATGGCCACTTCTGGTACCTGCGCTATCCGCTGACTGACGGGTCTGGCCATGTCACCGTGGCCACCACGCGACCCGAGACCATGCTCGGCGATACGGCCGTGGCTGTGCATCCGCGTGATCCGCGCGCCGCTGCGCTGCGTGGCAAGCGGCTCCGCCTGCCGATCGTGGGTCGCGAGATCCCGATCGTCGAGGACGACTATGTGGTCATGCCGGTTTCGATGGGCGGCGATCCGTCCGATCCCAAGGCACAGTTCGCCACCGGCTTCCTGAAGGTGACCCCCGCGCACGACGCCAACGACTGGGAGATCGGCCAACGCCATGGCCTCGCCGCGATCAATGTGATGGCGCCCGATGGATCCATCAGCGACAGGCATGGCTGGAGTGATGTCGGCGACGAGGCCCGGGCCTTCGTGGGCATGTCACGCGAAGCCGCGCGCACCGCGATCGTGGCATGGTTCAAGGCCAAGGGACTGCTCGAGGAGGCCCGCCCGTACCGCCACAGCGTCGGCCACTCGTACCGGAGCCATGTGCCGGTCGAGCCGTACCTGAGCGATCAGTGGTATGTGCGGGTGACCGATGATCGGCTCCGCGGCGCTGCCTTGCGCGCGATGGCACCCGACCAGGTCGACGGCACCTGGCCCAGGGACATCGCCCCCCGCTCCGGTGCAGAGGGTGACGGCGAACTGCGGTTCTTCCCGGCGCGCTATGCCAAGACCTTCCAGCAGTGGCACGAGAACCTTCGCGATTGGTGCATCAGTCGCCAACTGTGGTGGGGGCATCGCATTCCGGTCTGGACCAAGCGCGTCGAGGGTGCCGCTGGCGGCATCGACCTCGCTGCGCACGGTGCAGGACACCTTCGGCAAGCGACCGCCGAGGCGTCCCTCGCCATCGTCCGGGTGTCGAATGGCACCCAGGTCTTCGCGCACGAAGCGACCTCGGGAGCGTTCGACCTGCACGCCTGCACGCTCACCGATGCGGCGGGCGCGGCCCTTGAACGCCATGGGTTCGTGCGCGATCCCGATGTGCTCGACACCTGGTTCTCGAGCGCGCTCTGGCCGCTGTCCACGCTCGGCTGGCCCAATCCGGCTGCCTTCGACATGGCTGGGCTGCTCGAGGAGTTCAACCCAAGCGCGGTCTTGAGCACGGCACGCGAGATCATCACGCTGTGGGTCAGCCGCATGGTGATGTTCAATCGCTACTTCCTCGGCGGCCGCGTGCCGTTCCGCCATGTCTTCATCCACAGCGTCGTGCAGGACGGCTTCGGCCAGAAGATGTCCAAGAGTCTCGGCAACGGCCTCGATCCGCGCGATGTGATCCACAGTCACGGTGCCGATGCGCTGCGCTTCACGCTCGTGCAGATGTCGACCTCCACCCAGGATGTCAGGCTCCCGGTCGACATGGTCTGCGCGCACACGGGCGAGTCGTTCACGCCCAAGACCATCGTGACCCAGAGCGGTCACACGGTGGCTTCACCCGTCCAGGAGAGCCCGAAGGCACCGGGCAAGCGCATGGTGAGCGCGTACGGCGCCGCGACCGGTAGCGCCGAACCCGGTGATGACCAGCCGCTGGCCCGCAACACCAGCACGCGCTTCGACACCGGCCGCAACTTCGCGAACAAGGTTTGGAACGCCACCCGATTTGCGCTGGCCAACCTGCCGGAGGGCCGCCCGACCGGGCTCACCACGGCAGCGCCCGCGTCCATGGCCGATCGATGGATGCTGGCCCGGCTTGCCCAGGCCGTGGCGTCGATCGATGCCTCGATCGCCGACTACCGGTTCAACGAGGTGGGCGATGCGCTCTATGACATCGTCTGGCGCGACTTCTGCGACTGGTACCTCGAGTCCATCAAGCCGACCGTCAAGACCGACCCGCTCCAGCAGCAGTGCCTGCGGACCGTGCTCGACGGCCTCTTGCGCCTGATGCACCCGGTGATGCCGTTCGTCACCGAGACGCTGTGGCCTGCCGTGCAGCAGGCCGGCGCTCCCGGTGTGCGCGGGCTGGTGCTCCCACCGAGCGCCCTCTGCACCATGGCGTCGTGGCCGCGTCCTGATGCAGCGCTCGCCGATGAGCGTGCGCTCCATGACATGGCGAGGGTGCAGGCGTTGGTCCTGGCGATCCGCAATCTGCGCGGTGAGCGCAAGGTCGACCCCAAGCGTCGCATCACGCTGCATGCGGCCGCCTCCGCAATGGCCACCATCAAGGCCGGCGAGGGCATCGTGCAGACGCTGGCAGGCCTGGACCGCGTCGAGCTGATGTCGGGCAGCCGTCCTGCCGGTGCCCTGGCGCTGGCGCACGAGGGCGAGGAGCTCTGGCTGACGAATGTGGTCGACGCCGTCGACGCCGGTGCCGAGCGCGAGCGCCTGTCCAAGCTCATCGCGGAGCGTGAGCGGGCGATCGCCGGCTTCGAGGCCAAGCTCGGCAATGCCGGCTACCTGGCCAAAGCCCCGCCAGCGGTCGTCGAGGAGACCCGCGCGAAGTGCGCGCAGGCGCAGTCGGATCTGGATGCAGCACGCAGCGCACTCGTTGCGCTGGGAGCGCAGGCATGAACGCAGGTGCACGATGGATGCCGGTCCTGTGGACCTGCCTTCGTGCGGGCGTTCGGACCTGTGCAGCGGCATCGTTGCTCATCGTGCTCCCGATCACCGCGTGCACCACGGTGCCCGGATCGTCTCCGGCCGCCCAGGCGACGCCCGGCGCCGTTGGACCCGAGGCTGCCGTCCTGTCGGCGATGCCGCAACCCACCATCGAGCCGTGGGTCTTCGGTGGCGCTCAGGGCAGCATCGTGCGCCTTCCGGGGCTCTCGATCCACATCGTCGTTCGCGATCGGTGGCTCGCCGACACGCTGCCGCGCTTCGCGTGGCAGGCCATGCAGCAGTACCGCACTGCGCTCGGGCCGCTGCCCGAGCCGCGACGACCCATCGATACCTACATCTTCGGCAAGCGATCGCAGTGGGAGCAGTACACCCGCGAGGCGCTGCGCGAGAGTGCAGAGCTCTACCTCGGCATGGGGCGCGGCGGGTACACGATCGAGGGCCGCGCGGTGCTCTATGACATCGGGCCCGTCGACACGCTCTTCATCGTCGCGCACGAGGGATGGCACCAGTACACGCAGTCGACCTTCGTCGAGCAGTTGCCGCCGTGGATGGAGGAGGGACTGGCCACCTTCATGGAAGGCCATCGCATGCGCAACGATCGCACCACGATCGAGTTCCTGCCGTGGCGCAACCTCGAGCGCTTCAGCGAACTGCGCAGCGTGGTGCGTGAAGGTCGCATGGTCTCCCTCGGCCAGCTCGTGGGAGGGACCCCGCAGTCCTTCCTCGGCGATGGCCGGGACTCACTGCTGAGCTACTACGCGCAAGTGTGGGCACTCATGCACTTCCTCAACGAAGGCGAGGGCGGGCGATACCGCGCCGCCTTCCGCCAGCTCATCGATGATGCCGCGAACGGCCGCATGGCCGATCGCATGGGGCTCGCGCGTCGTTCACGCCTGATGCCCGGTCGGCTGGTCCTGAGCCAGTACTTCAAGGTCGACGAGCGCGAGTTCGATCGCCAGTTCCAGGACTTCGTCAAGCAGGTCGTGGCGAGCGGCGCGGGCGATGCCATCTGGCTTGGCGAGAACCCGGTCGGGTTCGCTGCACGCAAGGCGGCGGCGAAGTCGGCGAACCCCTCGAAGCCCTGACGCGCTGCCTCAGCGGTGCGGCTTGGTGCCGAAGGTCCGCAGCCAGAACGCCGTTCCTGCATCCTTGGCGACGGCCCCCAGTCGGCCGAACCCTGCGTGCTCGAAGGTTGCGCCGGTCGACTCGAACGCCAGCAATTCGATCTGTTCCGGGTGTGCTGCACGCGAGCGCAAGGCATCGAGGAATCGACGCTGTCCGTCGATCGGCACCCACTGGTCCAGTTCCGAGTGGATCGCCAGCACAGGGATTTCCCGCCAGGCTGCAAGATGATCGATGGGATTCAGCGCACGCACCAGATCCACGGGACAGTCCGCACCGGCTCCATGCGCACTCCAGTCACCGGTCGTGCTCTCAAGGAGCACCCCCATGAAGGCGTGCGCCCTGCACAGCCTGACCATCGACACCATGCCGCCGGCGCTCATGCCGCCGATCCCCACGCGACCAGGGTCGAATCCGTCGAGCGACCGCACACTGCCGACGATCGCATCGACTTCGGCCTCGGCACGGCGCACCACATCCAGGACCCGACCCGGTGCCTGGAGCGGGGGATCGAGCCGCTCACCGTGCCCTGGCAGATCGATCGCCACGCAACCGATGCCTCCACGCAGCCACCGCAGGTAGCGACCCGGATCGAGCTCCTTGTTGGCGGTGCGGCCGTGGAACCAGAGCACCCAAGGCAGCGTGCGCAGCGCCGTCGTTGATCCCTCCTCGTGATCGGGATGCATGACGACCGCCGGCGCTCCCGCCAGGGCCATCCACCGCGCGTGCCTGCGGAGGCTGTCCGGGAATGTGCCGCCGAGGTCGACCATCAGGCGCCGGCCTGCGGGGCGAAGAGCATCACCCATTGCTCGTTGCCGTAGTGGTGCACTTCGGGACCGGCCAGTCCGGGGATCGTCCATTCCGCCGCAACCGGTTGGTCCGGCGATCGCACCACGAGGAATGACTTGGGCTTCATCACCGGCAGGCATGCGGCCAGCTGCGCCTTCACCCGGGCCAGACCGAGCTCCTCGCGCATCATCGTGAACGGGGGATCCATGAAGACGACATCGACGGGTGACGGGGCGCTCGCGATCGCGACCGGCCCGAGCGCATCGGCCATCACGGGGATCGCCCGGCTGCCACAGCCCAGGGCGTGCACATTGCCCTGCAGGAGTTGGAAGACATGGCGGTCGCGCTCGACCATGACCACGCGCGCAGCACCGCGGCTGACGGCCTCCAGTCCCATCGTTCCCACGCCTGCGAAGAGGTCGAGCACCTGGGCGTCCTCGAACCAGCCACGCAGCAGGTTGAAGATCGCCTCCTTGGTCCGGGCACCCATCGGTCGCGTCTGGTCCTTGCCGCGGGGCGTGGCCAGCACGCGGCTCCGGTACTCGCCTCCAATGATGCGCAGCATGCATCGAGGATAGCCGGGCTCGTGGATAGCATCGCGAGCATGATGACCATCCTCGTTCCTGTCCTGCTCTCGATCGCGTGCGTGGTGCACCAGGATGCCGCGCCGAAGGCACCGACCGACGCGCCAGCCACCTCCGCGAAGAAGGAGTCGCCGCGCAGGTCACGCAAGGCGGATCCTGCGCCTGCACCCAGTGCTCCGCGTGAGCCCGTCGAGGTTCCCAAGGACCTTGCGCCGATCATCGCCACGGCGGTCGAGCGGCTCGTGGCGATGCAGGAAGATCCCGGGCAGTGGCCGTACGAGGGCGTCTACCGCGTGGGCGGCAAGATCCCGGTCGGCTACCGCATCGGCGGTACGGGCATCTGCGGCGAAGCGCTCCTGCGCGCACCGGCCTACGCCGATGATCCCGCGCGGGTTGCCGCCATCGCGAAGGCGATCGCGTTCGTCTGCGAGGGGATCAAGGACCCCTTGATGAGCCCGGATGACTACGACGGCGGCTACGACGTGCGCGGGTGGGGCATGTGCTACGGCGCACGCTTCCTGCTGGCTGCGCAGCGTGCCGGCGCCGTTCCCGAGGCGATGAAGGACCAGGTCAAGGCAGCGACGGAGTGGTACCTCGTTGCGCTCGCCAAGCTCGAGATCCCCAAGGTCGGGGGCTGGACCTATTCACGCGCGCCCGGTCGAGACACCCCGTGCCCGGCGAGCCCCTTCATGACGGCGCCGTGCCTCGAGACGCTCTTCGCCGCCAAGGCCCAGGGCTACGCCGTGGATCCGGCGGTGATCGATCGGGCACTGAAGGCACTCACTGGATCGACCGCGAAGGGCAGCGGCTATGTGGACTACTCCGGCGGCACGGGCGTGAAGGACACGGCCGACCAGATCCCGGGAGCCGTCGGCCGCATGTGCGCAGCCGAGGTCGCCATGACGCTGGCAGGCCGTGGTTCGACGGAGGGGCTCGAGCGTGCGATCGAGGCCTTCTGCGCTCACTGGGACGCGCTCGAGGTCAGGCGAGCCAAGACGGGCACGCATGTGGCGCCGTACGGGGTGGCACCGTACTACTTCTACTACGCCCACTACTACGCGGCACAGGCCATCGCCTTGCTGCCGGAGGACCGCCGGTCGAAGCACTGGGCGACCTTCAACGAACTGCTCTTCCGCACCCGCTCTGCAGAGGGCACATGGAACGACCGGGTCTTCCCTCGCAGCGCCAACTTCGGTACGGCCATGAGCATGATGGCGCTCCTCATGCAGCAGCCGGGGTCGGTCGAGCCCGCTCGCTGGGCCGGCAGCGCACCGTCGGGCTCCGAGTGATGAGCCCGGGAGCATGCCAATCCCGGTCCGAAGCCCTTGGAGGTTCCTCGATAGGAGTTACACTTCGCGACTCCCCAACGCCACTCGGCGGTGGTTCGCACTCCGACACCAACTCGATGACCCAAATCCAGCCCGACCACGCGTCGAACCCGCCCGCCTCGCGTCCTGCCCGCACCGGATCCCCGGGCTGGACCATCGATGACAGCGCCGACGCCTACCAGATCAGGCTCTGGGGCAAGGGCTTCTTCGACATCAATCCATCCGGCAATGTGGTCGTGCGCCCCAGCCGCACGCCCGGCGCCGAGATCGATCTCTTCGAGGTCGTTCAGGGCATGCGCGAGCGTGGCCTGAAGACGCCCGTCCTCATCCACTTCAGTGACCTGCTGGAGCGCAGGCTGCGCGACCTGCGCGAGGCATTCGACTCGGCGATCACGGAGAACGGCTTCACGGGGGACTACTGTGGCGTCTACCCGATCAAGGTCAACCAGCAGCGTCGCGTCGTCGAGGAAGTCCGCAAGTACGGCGTTCCGCTGGGATTCGGCCTCGAGGTCGGCAGCAAGCCCGAGCTGCTGGCGGTCATGGGCATGACCGCGGACAGTCCCGAGCGCCTGATCATCTGCAACGGCTTCAAGGAAGACCGCTACATCGAGTTCGTCACGCTCGCGGCCAAGCTCGGCCGCAACATCATCCCGGTCATCGAGAACCTGACGGAACTCCATCTGATCGCCTCGCACGCGCAGCGCCTGGGCGTGCGCCCGCAGATCGGCGTTCGCGTGAATCTGAGCACTCCGGGCGCTGGCCGCTGGCGGCACTCGAGCGGGTCAAAGGCCAAGTTCGGCCTGTCGCTGACCGAGGTGCTTGAGGTCTTCGAGTTCCTGAAGGCCCGCGGCATGCAGGATTGCCTGCAACTCCTGCACTGCCACATGGGCAGCCAGATCCACGACATCCGCCAGGTGACCTCGGGCGTCAACGAACTGGCGCGCATCTACTCGCAACTCGTGCGCATGGGTGCCGGCATGAAGTACCTCGATGTCGGCGGCGGCTTGGGCATCGACTACGACGGCAGCCAGACCAGTTTCGAGTTCTCGATGAACTACACGCTGCCCGAGTATGCCAGCACGGTCGTCTACAAGATCATGTCGGTCTGCGACGAGGAGGGCGTGCCCCACCCGACGATCGTGACTGAGTCTGGTCGCGCCATGGTCGCGCAGCAGTCGGTGCTGGTGTTCGATGCGCTCGGGGCCAATCGTCCCGACCGCGTCGTGGCACCAGCCGCCTTGCTGGCCCCGCCGACAGGGGAGGAACTGCCGCGGCCGATCACCGAATTGTGGGAGACCTACAGGTCGGTGAGCGAACGGCGCCTCGTCGAGCAGTACCACGATGCGCTTGAGGCACGCGACGAGGGGGTCCGGCTCTTCAGCGTCGGCCACCTCAGTCTGGAACACCGCGCCATGCTTGACCGGCTCTTCTTGGCGACCTGCGCCAAGATCCGCGATCGCGTCCGCGAGATGGACACCGACGAGGTTCCGGAGGAACTCGACGACATCGAAGGGGACATGGCGGACATCTATTTCTGCAACCTCTCGATCTTCCAGAGCCTGCCCGACATCTGGGCGATCAAGCAACTCTTCCCGATCATGCCGATCCACCGGCTCGGCGAGAAGCCCACCCGCAAGGCCACGCTGGCCGACATCACCTGCGACTCGGACGGCAAGATCGATCGCTTCTGCGACGACCACGATGTGAAGAAGTGGGTCGAACTGCACGACTTCCAGGAAGGCCAGGATTACTTCATCGGCGTCTTCCTCTGTGGCGCGTACCAGGAAACCCTGGGCGACCTCCACAACCTCTTCGGCGACACCCATGTCGCGCATGTTCGCCTCGATGACGATGGCGACTGGTGGATCGACGAGGTCGTGCACGGCGACACCGTGCGCGAGGTGCTGAGCTATGTGCAGTACAACGTGAACGACCTGAGCGCGGCGATCCGCCGCGAGTGCGAGATCGCCGTGCGCGACAAGCGCATGAGCGCCGCCGAGAGCCAGGCGTACATCCGCGCCTACGATGCCGGCCTGTCGGGGTACACGTACCTCGAGTCGGGTGAGCATCCGGTCTTCAACCACTGACATCGTCGGGACGCTCGGCACGCGAAACGGGATTCCGCGTGCCTTCGTCCCGAGGGCATCGTCGGGACGCTCGGCACGCGAAACGGGATTCCGCGTGCCTTCGTCCCGAGGGCATCGTCGGGACGCTCGGCACGCGAAACGGGATTCCGCGTGCCTTCGTCCCGAGGGCATCGTCGGGACGCTCGGCACGCGGAACGGGATTCCGCGTG
>Ga0194131_10000588_pt1 | contig 61857 bp, 63 predicted proteins | sample TA2KigO120mmetaG_FD_148631 | JGI IMG/M metagenome (GOLD analysis project Ga0194131, IMG submission 148631) | Freshwater microbial communities from Lake Tanganyika, Tanzania - TA2015053 Kigoma Offshore 120m | ecosystem: Environmental > Aquatic > Freshwater > Lake | place: Tanzania: Lake... | reverse complement strand
CACGATCGTAGTACTGCCGCTCCGCGCGCTCGTTTCAGCTCACGAACTCGCAACTGTGCGCTCGCTGGAGCCGTCGCGGTCTCGGACGAGTGCCTTCATGAATAGTCCGGGCTAGTAGGCGCTGAGCGGCTCGGTCGCCGCGCGGAGGCGGAGGAAGTAGCCCTTGAAGGTCTCCAGCTCCGAGTTGGAGACGCGGTCGGAGACGATCACGCACACCATCTCGCCCTGGCGCCACATCCACGCGGCGAAGCCGCTGTCGTGGATGAGCGCGGGCCGGTACCGGTCGACCGACACGCGCTCGTGGTCCGGCACCGTCACGCCGGGCGCGGGCACCGCCACGTAGCTCACGAGGTGCCCGTCGCTGTCGCGATAGTGGATCGCGATGCCGCGGCGGCGGTCGACGTAGACGGGCTCGGCGCCGACGAGCGTGAGCTGGTCGTCGCCGATGAAGCTGCGCGTGAGCGACACACCGGTCTCGCGCGACAGCTCCGGCAGCGTCGCGAGCACCACGTCGGCCCGGCGCGCGCCCCACAGCAGCGTGCGCGTGTGCTCGCTCACCACCGCGCGCACCAGGCGCTCGGCGGGATCGGCGGGGACCAGGCGCGGCAGGCCGGGCACGAAGAAGAGGATCAGCACGAGCGCCGTGGCCATCGCGCTGAGCGCCGGGGTGAGCCAGGGCAGGCGCGGGACGCGGGCGGGGATGGAGTCGCGCACCGCGCGCCGCAGGTGCGCGGGCGCGGCGTAGCGGGGTAGCTCGGCGCGGAGGCGCCGGCCCAGCTCTTCGTCCGAGAGGTCGTCGTAACGTCCTGTCATTTCGTGTCGTAGTCGCGAAGCAGCCCGCGGAGGCGCTCCTTCGCCCGGAAGATCCGCGACTTGACCGTGCCGACCGGGCACGACATCGCCCGGGCGACCTCCTCGAGGGGCATGCCTTCGACCTCGGCCAGAAGCAGCACCGTCCGGAACTCCTCCGGCAGTCTTCGCATCGCCCGCTCCAGGTCGGTGTGCGTCTCGGTGGCCTTGCCGTCTTCGTCGGGGGCGTCGTGGAACATGGGCACGTCCCAGTCCGGCACGCCGTCTTCGGCCACCGCCGCCTCGCGGTCGCGGATGCGGTAGAACGTGAAAAACGTGTTTCTCAGGATTTGAAACAACCAGGCCCGCAGGTGGGTTCCCCGCTGAAACCGGTGTGAGAACCGGAAGGCCCGCAGGTACGTCTCCTGGACGAGGTCGTCCGCCTCGGACGGGTGGCGCGTCAAATACAGCGCGAAGTTATAGAGCGCGTCGATGTGGAGGAGGACGTCGCGCTCGAACTCGGCGTCGGCCATCTACTCGCGCAGCCACTCGGCCGGGTAGGCCGCCGCCTCGACCGCGTGGTCGTCCTCGACCTCGTCCAGCAGCTCGCGGACGGTCACGTAGAGCGTCGGATGCCGGAGGTCGGGCGCCACGTCGACCAGCGGGCGCAGCACGAACGCGCGCTCGTGCAGCAAGAGGTGCGGGATGTGGAGCTCGTCCGGCACGCTCACGACGCGCTCGCCGTAGAACAGGATGTCGATGTCGAGCGTCCGGCGCGCGAAGCGGCGCGCTTCGGGCGTGCCGGGCGGCCGCGTGCGGCCGAGGGCATCCTCGATGCCCTGGACGCGCGCCAGGAGCGCGCGCGGGTCGAGCTCGGTCTCGAGCGCGACCACGCAGTTGAGGTGCCAGGCGCGCTCGCCGCTCGTCCGCCCGGGCTCGCTCTCCCACGGCTCCGTCTCGTAGAGCCGTGAGGCCGAGACGACGCTCACGCCCGTGACCTCGCGCAGCCGTGCGACGGCCGCGCGCAGCGTCGCCACGCGGTCGCCCTCGCTCGATCCGAGCCCGAGATAGACGCGCTCCACCTACCGTCTCCGCGTCATCTCGACGCCCGGCGTGCCGACGAGGCCGTCGAGCGGCGCGGTCATCTTGCGCAGGCGCACGCGCACCTCGCGCGCGGGGAACTCGCGCAGGAGCGCCTCCGCCATGAGCCCGGCGAGCCGCTCGATGAGGTTGACCCGCGCGCCGGTGCCGATCTCCACCACGCGCTTGGCGACCGCGCCGTAGTCCACGGCGGCGCCGAGGTCGTCGGAGACGGCCGCCGGCGCGAGGTCCACCGAGAGGGCGACGTCGACCGAGAACCACGCGCCCACGGATTCTTCGGCCTTGGTCACCCCGTGGCGACCGAAGAACCGCACGTCGTCGAGGGTGAGGGTGTCCACGGGTGCAGGCGTCAGAGCCCGAGCACGTCCTGCATGGAGTAGACGCCGGGACCGCGGCCGGCGATCCAGCGGGCCGCGCGCAGCGCGCCGCGCGCGAACGTGTCGCGGCTGTGCGCGCGGTGCGTGAGCTCGAGGCGCTCGCCGAGCGTGCCGAACGACACCGTGTGCTCGCCCACCACGTCGCCCGAGCGCAGCGACATCACGCCGATCTCCGGCGCGGTCCGCTCGCCGGTGATCCCTTCGCGGCCGTAGACGCCGACCTTGCCGAGGTCGCGGCCCAGCGCGGCGGCGACGACTTCCGCCATGCGGAGCGCGGTGCCGCTCGGCGCGTCCTTCTTGAAGCGGTGATGGATCTCGGTGATCTCCACGTCGTAGTCGTCGCCGAGCGCCTTCGCGATGAGCGTCAGCGCCTGGTAGGCGACGTTCACGGCGACCGACATGTTCGGCGCCACCATGATGGCAGCGCGGCGGCCGAGCTCGGCGATGCGCTCGCGCTGCGCCGGGGTGAAGCCCGTGGTGCCGATGACCGCGCGCGCGCCCGCGTCGGCGACGAGCTCGAGGTGCGCGAGGCTCGCCGCGGGGACCGAGAACTCGATCAGCACGCGGTCGCGGGCGAGCGCGCGTCGGATGTCGTCGCCGACCGGGATGTCGAGACGACCGATGCCCGCGAGCTCTCCGGCGTCGGCGCCGAGCGCGGCGTGCCCCGGCGCTTCGACGGCGGCCACGAGCTGCAGCGCCGGGTCGCCGTGCAGGCACGCGACGATGCGCGTGCCCATCCGGCCCGCGGCGCCGGCGACGACGACGTCGGTCATGGCGGGGACTACTTCACGAGGCCGTACGTTGCGAGGATCCCGCGGAGCTTCGCGCGGTTGGCGTCGCCCATGCGGCACATCGGCAGCCGGAACTCCGGCTCGAGCATCCCCGCCATCGCCATCGCTTCCTTGATCGGGATCGGGTTCGTCTCGAGGAACGCGGCGCGCGCGAGGGGGAAGAGCTTGTAGTGCAGGTCGCGCGCGCGCTTCCAGTCGCCGTCGAGGGCCGCGTGGACCATCTCGGCCGTCTCGCGCGGCACGAGGTTGGCGATGACGGAGATGACGCCGCGCCCGCCGATCGCGAGCAGCGGCAGCGTGATGTTGTCGTCGCCGGAGATCACGCTGAACTCGGGACCGCACGCGAGGATGACCTGGCTCATCTGGTCGAGCGAGCCGGAGGCTTCCTTCACGCCGACGATCGTCGGACAGTCCTTGACGAGCCGCACCATCGTGTCGGTCTCGATGTTGACGGCCGTCCGGCCCTGGATGTTGTAGACGAGGATCGGCAGCGGCGTCGCTTCGGCCACCGCGCGGAAGTGGCGGTAGAGGCCTTCCTGCGTCGGCTTGTTGTAGTACGGGTTCACGACCAGCGCGCCGTTCGCGCCCGCGCGCGCCGCATGCTTCGTGAGGTCGATCGCTTCCGCGGTGGAGTTCGAGCCCGTGCCCGCGATGACGGGAATGCGCCCGGCGGCGGCGGTCACCGTCAGCTCGACCATGTGGCGGTGCTCGTCGTGGCTCAGGGTCGGGGATTCGCCCGTGGTGCCGCAGGGGACGAGCGCGTCGGTGCCGCTGGCGACGTGCAGCTCGACGAGCGCCTTGACCGTGGGCTCGTCGATCTTGCCGTGCTTGAACGGGGTGACCATCGCGACGATCGAGCCCTGAAAGGTCGTCCTCATGGCAGCGCTCCCCTGGGAGATTTCCCGTCAGTATAAGTCAAGGGACCGTGACCGTCACTTCGGCGGACCGCGCGCTCTCGTTCGCGCGCGATGACGTGTCCTGCGCGCTCACCGCGTACCGCCAGCGTCCCGCGGGCACCTCGCGGTCGGTGAACGTCACGCCGGGCGCCGCGACCGAGCCGACCCGCTCGGGGGCGGCGCCTTCGCGCGCGCGATAGACGACGTAGCGGCCGACGTCCGCGTCGGGGCTCGCGCTCCACACGAGCCGCACGGTGCCCTGCGAGGGCACGGCCGCGAGGTCCGCGGGGACGCGCGGCGGCGTCATGTCGACGGCGGTGCCGGTCACGCGCGCCGAGTCCTCGCTGCGCGCCAGCGTGCCGCGGAACGTCCGCAGCGCGCGCACGACGTAGACGTACGGACGCTCGTTCTCGAGCCCGCGGTCGACGAACTGCGTCGCGCCCGCCGCGGTCACGGTGACGATGTCGAGGGCGGCGTCGGGGCCGGGCGCGCGCAGGATCTCGTAGACGACCCCGCGCGCGGGCGTGCCGTCGACCAGCGTCGCCGAGGGGCGCCACGTGAGCCGCACCTCGCGCTCGCCGGGCTTCGTCTGCAGCTCGCCCGGCGGCGCCGGCGCGGCGATCATCCACGCGCTCGCGCGCTCGGACGGCGGGCTCACGTGGCCGCGGCCGTCTTCCGCGAGCACCACGTACGTGTAGCGGCGGCCGAGCGTGAACGGCCCGCGGTCGGCCCAGACCATGCGGCCGCCCTCGAACGTGGCGGGCGCCGGCTCCCCGGGCTTGATCGCCGCGACCTCGGTGTAGCCGGGAACGCGCCGGCCGTCCGCGAGCGCGGGCTTCGGCTCCCCCGCGCCGTCGTCTTCGCTTCGGAACAGGCGCAGGAGGGTGAGGTCGCGGAGCCGCGCGCCGTCCGCGCGGCGTGTCGGCGGCGTCCAGCCCACCTCCAGCGCACGCTCGACCACCGCGACCGTCATGTCGCCGGCGGGGAGCGGGGTCACGCGCTCAGGCGCCACCGGCAGCCCCGCGCGGCCGCACGCCGCGAGGACGACCAGCGCGACGAGCGCGAGCGGGAGGCGCCGCGAGCGGCTAGCCATCGGTGAGGAGCCGGCGGGCCTCCGCCAGCGCGCGCCGCACGGCCTCCGGCGCCGTGCCGCCGCTCACCCCGCGCGCCGCGAGCGACGCCTCCACGGTGAGCGCGCCGTGCACGTCCTTCTCGATGAGCGGCGAGAAGCCGCGCAGCTCGTCGAGACCGAGCGCATCGAGCTCCTTGCCGGCGGCGATCGCGTGCCGGACCACGTTGCCGACGATGCCGTGGGCGTCCCGGAAGGGCAGGCCCTTCTTGACGAGGTAGTCCGCGAGATCGGTCGCGGTGGCGAAATGCTCGCCGGCCGCGCGGCGCATCCGGTCGGCGCGGAAGGTGAGGCTGGCCAGCATCGGCGGCAGCACGCCGACGATCGCCTCGAGCGTGTCGACGGAGTCGAACCACGCTTCCTTGTCTTCCTGCATGTCCGAGTTGTAGGTGAGCGGCAGCCCCTTCATCACGGTCAGCACGGCGAGCAGGTTGCCGTAGAGGCGGCCGCTCTTGCCGCGGATCAGCTCGGCCACGTCGGGGTTCTTCTTCTGCGGCATGATCGACGAGCCGGTGGCGAAGCCGTCGGCGACCTCGACGAAGCCGAACTCCGCCGTCGCCCAGAGCGTGATGTCGCCGGCCAGCCGCGAGAAGTGCATGCCGATCAGCGCCGCCGCCGCGAGGAACTCGATGACGTGGTCCCGATCGCTCACGGCGTCCAGGCTGTTGGGGCTCGGCGTGCGGAAGCCGAGGTCGGCCGCGAGCGCATCGCGGTCGACCGGAAACGCGGTGCCCGCGAGGGCGGCCGCGCCGAGCGGCATGACCTCGTTGCGCGCCCCGCAGTCCGCGAGGCGGCCGCGGTCGCGCTCGAGCATGAAGACGTACGCGAGCAGGTGATGCGCGAGCAGCACGGGCTGCGCGCGCTGCAGGTGGGTGTAGCCCGGCATGGCGACGTCGAGGCTCTCCGCGGCTCGCTCGATCAGCACGCGCTGGATCTCGCGCAGCCCCTCCCGCGCATCCGCGATGACGTCGCGCAGGTAGAGCCGCTCGTCGAGCGCGATCTGGTCGTTGCGCGAGCGCCCGGTGTGGAGCTTGCCGCCCACGGGCCCGATCAGGTCGATGAGGCGGCGCTCGACGTTCGTGTGGATGTCCTCGAGCTCGGTGCGGAAGACGAAGGTGCCGCCTTCCAGCTCGGCGCGCACGCGCGCGAGCCCGTCGAGGATCGCGTCGCGCTCCGAGGCGGTGAGGACGCCCGCGCGCGTCAGCGCGCGCGCCCACGCCACGCTGCCCGTGATGTCGTGCGGCCACAGCCGCCGGTCGAAGCCGATGGAGCCGGTGAACTTCTCGGCCGTGGGGTCCGCGCCGGTGCTGAAGCGTCCGCCCCAGGTCTTCACGCGAGCAGCGCCGCGATGTCGTCCATGATCCGCTGCGTGGCCTCCCCCCGCGCCGCCCGTCCTTCGCGGCGGGGAAACCGGCGCGGCGGACCGAACCGCACGGCGAGCGGATGGCGGCGGGGAATGTAGGCGCGTCGTCCGACGAGCGCGCCGTACGTGCCGCGAATCCCCGCGGGGATGACCGGCACTCCCGAGCGCAGCGCCAGCAGTCCCACCCCGGGCAGGCCCGCTTCGAGCCGGCCGTGCACGCTGAAGGGACCTTCCGGGAAGATGCAGATGCCGCCGCCCGCCGTGAGCGCGCCGAGCGCCCGGCGCAGGGCGCCGAGGTCGGGCTTCTCGACGTTCAGCGGGATCGAGCCGATGCCCTGGTGCAGGAATGGATGGAGCGGGGTGGCGCGCCAGACGCGCGGCATCACGAGGAACGCGATCGGCCGCGTCGCGGCGGCGGCGAGCACCACGCCGTCGAGGTAGTTGTGGTGGTTCGCCGCGAGGATGAACGGCCCGTGCGCGGGGACGTGCTCGGCGCCTTCGACGCGGAAGTCGAAGTAGCGGACGAGCGCCCGGCGCACCGGCTCGCGGAGCGTGCGATACAGCCACGGCGCGGGCTCCGCCGGGCGGAGCTGCGGGACGTTCGCCTCGAGCACCGTCGTGCGCGACATTCCACGCGACCATAACATGCGCGAGCGGAGGGTGGCGCCGGGGCCGAGCCGGAGCGGCCTGCGGGGCGAGCGGGCGCGGCGCCGTGTCGGCGGCGCCGCGCCGCCGAGGCGCTACTGGGACGGGACGGTGCGCGGCTGGTTCGGGTTGTCGATCCCGATGCTCGGCACCGTCGCGGGCTGCGACGGATTGTTCCGCCCGATGCTGGGCACCGTCGCCGGCTGCGTCGGATTCGTGGTGCCGATGCTGGGCACGCTCGTCGGCGCCGGCGGGACTTCGTTCGTCGCCCCGCTGGTGGTCGCCCCGCTGCCCATGCCCGACGTGTCGCTCGGGGGCACGCGGAACCGATCTTCAGGATTCGGCGGCGTGCTGCGCGTGGCATTGGGCGTGGGCGGCACGCGAAACCGGTCTTCAGGATTCGGCGGCAACCCGCGCGGCGGCGCCCCGACGGCCGGATTCCCGACGACGTTCGGATTGGTCTGCGGCACGGCGGGCGCCGGCAGGGTAGTGGGCGGCGACGTCACAACCCCGGGCGACCCTGCGCCGCCCGTTCCCGCCCCGCCCGTGCCCGCCCCGCCCGTTCCGGGCGCCGCGGTCTGCGCGTGGACAGCAACGGCGCCGACGAGCGCGATGACGGTCACGACCGCGCCGATGATTCTGATCTTCATGTTCTCCTCCAACCCAGGTCCTCGCGTGCGTGGCGTGGAGGCATCGCGCGGCGGGCGCGGGGGCTGCAGCCGCCGACATTGGCGGTCGGGAGCGTGCGGAGCGCGCTCCCGACGAAGCCCGGAGGCGCCGCGGCCCCCGCGCCCGCCGCGCGATGCCTCCACGCCACGCACGCGACGACCGGAGTTAGACGAGCAAGACGAAGGCCAGGGACTACGGCGCCGCCCGCGACTGGCGATAGCGCGCGACGGCGGCGTTGTGCTCCTCGACCGTCGTCGAGAAGTGGTGCCGGCGCCCGTCGGCGGAGACGGCGACGAAGTAGAGGTATTTCACCGGCGCCGGATCGAGCGCCGCTTCGATGGCGCCGAGGCCGGGGCTCGCGATGGGCCCGGGCGGCAGCCCCGCGTGGCGATAGGTGTTGTACGGGTGATCGGACTGGAGGTCGGCGCGCGTCAGCGCGCGCCGCTCCTTGCCGACGGCGTACTGCACGGTCGGATCGGCCTGCAGCGGCATCGAGATCTGCAGCCGGTTCCAGAACACGCCGGCGATCAGCTTCCGCTCCTCGGCCACGGCGGCCTCGCGCTCGACGATCGAAGCCAGGGTGAGGAGCTCATGGACGCTGAGACCGCGCGCCTGCGCCCGCGCGACCATGTCCGGCGTCAGCTTCGCCTTCATGCGCTGCACCATGCGCCCGAGGATGTCCTCCGGGCGCATGCCGCGCACGAACTGGTAGGTGTCCGGGAAGACGTAGCCCTCCGCGTTCGGCCCCTCGATGCCGTGCGCGGCGAGGAACGCGGGGTCGCTCGCGACGCGCAGGATGTCCTCGGCGCGCGCGAGCCGCGCGGCTTCCAGCGCGCGGGCGAGCTCGCTGATCGTCGCCCCCTCCGGATGAAGGACCGGATGCTGACGCACCCGGCCGCTTTCCAGCAGGCGCAGGACGTCGAGCGTGGAGGAGCCTTGCGGGACTTCGTACTCACCGGCCTTGAGCCGCCGCGCGGTCCCGCGCAGCGTGCCCAGCGCGAGGAAGGCGGTGTCGCTGCGGACGGCGCCCGCCTCCTGCAGCCGCTTCGCGATCGCCGTGACGCCGGCCTGCAGCGGGATCTCGACGATCAGCGCCTGCGCGCGCACGGCGGGCGCCGGGCTGAGCACGAAGGCCCCGCCCGCGACGGCGGCGACGGCGACGAGGAGAGGGACGGCGAAGCGTAACCGCATGATCTGTCTGAGGTATACTAAACGGCCGGGACACCGCTGCCCGCAATTCCGCAAGGGGGTCTTCATGCAGGAGCTTCAGCTCCCGACCAGTCACGAGTGGACGGCGCAGGATCGCGTCTACGGCAAGCTCACGATCGGCACGTTCGAGCCCGGCTTCGGGCTCACGATCGGCAACGCGTACCGCCGCGCGCTCCTCTCGGCCATCCACGGGGCCGCGCCCACCTACGTCAAGATCGAGAACGTCCTCCACGAGTTCTCGCATCTGCCGGGCGTCGTCGAGGACACCCTCGACATCATGATGAACCTCCGCAAGGTCGTGTTCGCGCTCCACGTCAACCGTCCCAAGCTCCTCCGCCTCCGTGCGCACGGCCCCGGCACCGTCAAGGCGGGCGACTTCGAGGCCGACGCGGACGTGGAAGTGCTCACGCCGGACGTGCTGCTGGCCAGCCTCGACAAGGACGGCGTCCTCGAGATGGAGGTCTGCATCGAGCGCGGCCGCGGCTACGTCTCCGCCGAGAAGCGTGAGCCCGAGGCCCTGCCGATCAACGCGATCCTGCTCGACGCGGACTTCTCGCCGGTCAAGCGCGTGAACATCCACGTGGAGCCGGTCGGCGACCGCGAGCGTCTCGCGCTCGAGGTGTGGACGGACGGCAGCGTGACGCCGTCGGCGGCGGTGGGCGAGGCGGCGGCGATCCTCGAGGACCACTTCGAGCTCCTGACGAACTTCCCCGAGCCGGTGGCGCAGGAGGAAGAGGTCGTCTCCGACGAGGCGCGCCCGCGCGTGGAGATGAACGAGAACCTCTTCCGCAACGTGGACGAGCTCGAGCTCTCCGTGCGTGCCTCCAACTGCCTGAAGACGGCGAACATCCGCACCATCGCGGACCTCGTGCAGAAGACGGAGCCCGAGCTCCTCAAGACGAAGAACTTCGGCAAGAAGTCGCTCAACGAGATCAAGACCATCCTCGGCGAGATGGGCCTGTCGCTCGGCATGCGGCTCGACGGCGAGGAGCTGGATCGCCTGCGCTCGCAGTTCGAGCGCACCTACGAGGCGTAGCCTGCACTAAACGCGCGGCTGTGTGGGTGAGGGCGGGTCGGGCGGCCGGCGCGCGGCGCGGTTCGCTCTCCCCCCTCGCTGACCCCGACCCTCCTCGCCTCTTCTCACCGGCCAGCTACTGCCATCAGCACGTGTGTCGCGAGCTCGACCGTTCGTCGGTGAACGGGTCAGTCGAGGGGAGAGAGCGAACCGCGCCGCGCGTCGGCCGCCCGACCCGCCCTCACCCACACGGCCGCGCTTTCCTTCACGCGCGCTCCGTAGCTCCATCGACCAGAGCCCGGGAGTTAAGACCATTCGCATCGCTTCGCTCGCTTCGGTAACGATGCGCGACCACCCACGGACCATCGTGTTCGATCGGACGTAGTTCAGTGGTGCGGTGTGCCGGCAAGCGAGCGGAGCGATGCGAATCCGAACCCGCGGCCGCCGACTGAAGCGGCCGCGCGCGCGGGATGGGGCGAGGTCGGGGGCGGATCGGTGCGCTCTCCCCCTTCGACTGACCCGTTCACCGAGGGACGGTAGATCTCGGCACGAACGTGCCGATGGACATAGCTGGCGGTGAGAAGAGGCGGAACGGGGCGGAGGGTCAGCGAGGGGGGAGAGCGCACCGATCCGCCCCCGACCTCGCCCCATCCCGCACGCGCAGCCGCGTTTAGCGACGCAAACGGGTTCGGATGCGCTCGACGGCTTCTTCCGTCGACGCCCGGTGCCCGAAGGCGGTGAGACGGAAGTAGCCCTCGCCCGACGGGCCGAAGCCCGCGCCCGGCGTGCCGACGACGTTCGCTTCGTTGAGGAGCTTGTCGAAGAAGCCCCAGGAGTCGAGGCCGGGCGGCGTCTTCACCCAGATGTACGGCGCGTTCCTGCCGCCGTAGACCGTGAGGCCCGTCGCCTCCAGCCCCTCGCGGATGATGCGCGCGTTGTCCATGTAGAAGTCCACCAGCGCGGTGACCTGCTGCTGGCCCTCGGGCGTGTAGACCGCCGCGGCGCCCTTCTGGATGATGTACGGCGTCGCGTTGTACTTCGTCGACTGGCGCCGGAACCACAGCGCGTGCAGGCTGACCGGCTCGCCCTTCGGGCCGTTGCCCATCAGCTCCTTGGGCACGACGGTGAACGCGCAGCGCACGCCCGTGAAGCCCGCCGTCTTGGAGAAGCTGCGGATCTCGATCGCGCACTCCCGCGCGCCCTCCACCTCGTAGATCGAGCGCGGCACGTCGGCCTCGCGGATGTACCGCTCGTACGCCGCGTCGTAGACGATCACGGCCTGCTCGCGGCGCGCGTAGTCGACCCACGCCTTCAGCTCGTTCGCGCGCAGCACCGAGCCCGTCGGGTTGTTCGGGTAGCAGAGATAGATCAGGTCGACGTGCCGGTCCGGCAGCGCGGGCTTGAAGTCGTTCTCGGCGGTCGACGGCATGTAGACGAAGCCCGCGTAGCGGCCCGTGTCGTCCGCGTCACCCGAGCGGCCCGCCATCACGTTCGAGTCGACGTACACCGGGTACACGGGATCCATCAGCGCCACGACCGCGTCGGGCGCGAAGATCTCCTGGATGTTGCCGGAGTCCTGCTTGCCGCCGTCGCTCACGAAGATCTCGTCGGGGGCGATCTTCACGCCGCGCGCGGCGTAGTCGTGCGCGGCCACCAGCTCCGTGAGGAACTCGTAGCCCGTCTCCGGGCCGTAGCCCTTGAACGTCTCCACGCGCGTCATGTCGTCGACGGCGGCGTGCAGCGCGCCGACCACCGCGGGCGGCAGGGGCTGGACGATGTCGCCGATGCCGAGCCGGATCAGCTTCGCGCTCGGGTTCTTCTCCTGGAACGCCTTGATCCGCTTCGCGATGTCCGAGAAGAGATAGCTGCTCTTGAGCTTCAGGTAGTTGTCGTTGATTCGCGCCACGCGGGCTCTCCGTCGGAAGGAATGGCCCCGACTCTAGCACAGCGATCAGCATGCGGATTCCGGGTCGACGCACCACGCGTGGCGCGTCCCGCTCCGATACCGTGTCACCGCCAGCGTGCGGCCGTCGGTCTCGAACAGCAGCGCACCATCGCGATCGGTGCGCAGGACGCGCGCGCCGGCCGCCTCGAGCCGCGCGAGCGTGCCGGGATCGGGATGGCGATACGGATTGCGCGCGCCGACGGAGACGACGGCGACCGTGGGCCGCGCGGCCGCGAGGAACGGCGCGGTGCTGCCGTCGCGCGCGCCGTGGTGCGCGACCTTCAGCACGGTGGCGTCCAGGGAGGTGCCGCGCGCGAGCAGCGCGGCCTCGGTGGCGCCCGTGATGTCCGACGCGAGGAGGAACGTGACGTCGCGGTACGCGACGCGCACGACGAGCGCGCGGTCGTTCACGCGCGCGCCGGCGACCGCGGGCAAGGCGGTGATGACCGCGCCGCCGAGGGCGCGCGGCGCGGCGGCGAGGTCGGCTTCGCTCCACGTCGACCGGCCGGCGAAGCGCGCGCGCACCGCCGGCATCCCCCCTGCGTGGTCGGCGTGCGCGTGGGTGACGACGGTGCCGGCCACGCGCAGGTGCCCGCGCGACCAGAGGTACGGCGCGACGGCGCGTGCGCCCGCATCCAGCCGTCCGGCGCCGCCGGACCCGGCGTCGACGACCACCGCCCGCCCGTCGGGACCTTCGATCACGATGGCATCGCCCTGGCCGACGTCGAGCACCGCGACGCGAAGGCGCCCGTCGCCCGGGCGGACGAGCGGCCAGGCCGCGAGCGCGATCGCGACCGCCATCGCGCTACCCGCGCCGAGCGCGAGGCGGCGTGCCCGCACGGGATGTGCTTGGCGGCTCCCCCACGCGACGACCGCGCCGAGCAGCGCCGCGACGTAGGCGACGACGGCCCCGATCGGCGGCGCCGGCAGATAGACGAGCGCGCCCGGCGCCGCCGCGGCGAGCGCCACCACCGCGCGCAGCGCGAGCAGCACGGGCCACACGGCGTCGAAGGCCACGCGGGCGGCGCCGTCCCACGCGAAGGCGAGCACGCCGCCGACGAGACCCACCACCGTGGCGGCGGCCGCGAGCGGGACGGCGGCGAGGTTCGCCACGAGCCCGACCAGCGAGACCTGGTGGAAGTGCCAGAGCGTGATCGGCAGCACCGCCGCCTGCGCCGAGGCGCTGACGGTGAGGGCGCCGAGGACGATCCCGCGGGGGTGCGGGGCCAGCACGATTCCGGCGGTCGCCGCGAACGAGAGCTGGAAGCCTGGATCGAACAGGTCGTTCGGCCGCAGCGCGAGGATGACCAGCGCCGCGGCGGCGAGGCTGTTCAGCACCTCGGTGTCGCGCTCGATCAGCACCGCGGCCAGGACGAGCACGGCCATCACCACCGCGCGCAGCACGGACGCCTGCGGTCCCACCACGGCGCCGAACCCGAGGACGATCACCGCCGCCGCGGCCGCGGCGGTCCGCGCGCCGGCGCCGACGAAGCGGGCGACCACGAATACGGCGGACGCGACGATCGCGACGTTGAAGCCGGACACCGCGAGCACGTGATAGACCCCCGCGCGGCGGAAGCCGTCGTCGAGCTCCGGGGGCAGGGCGCTCCGCTCACCGAGCAGCAGCCCGCTCAGCAGCGCGGCCGACGCCGGAGGCAGCGCCGCGTCGATCGCGGCGACCACCCGGCGGCGTACGCGGGCATGCCACGACGGCGCCGGCGGCTCGAGCGGCACGACGCTCTCGCTCTTCGCGGTGCCCACCACGTGGATCCCGTCGCGCGCGAGCCGCGCGACGTAGTCGAAGCCGCCGGGGTTGGCGAAGCCCGTCGGCGTCGAGAGCCGCGCCTGCACGTGGACGAGCTGTCCGACGACCGCGGGTGGTGGCTCGCCGTACGCGGTGAGCGAGACCGCCCCGCGCCGGGGCGCGCCGTCGACCTGCTCGACGTCGAGCAGGAGGCGCGTCCGGCCGGGTGCCGGGAGTGGCGCCGCCGCCACGCGCGCGACGAGGCGCGCCTCGGCGGGCAGGGAGAGCCGCGCGACATGGTCGTCGCTCACCGCGACCGGCGTCACGCGCAGCGCGCCGAGCGCGACCACCGCCGCGAGCAGCGCGATCGCGCCGATCGCGAGCCGCCGCGTGAGCACCGCGATCCCGCCCGCGCCCGCGGCGGCGAGCCACGTGATCCAGGCGACGCGCGGCGGCGCGAGGCCGGCCAGGGCGATGCCCGTTCCGAGCGCGACCGCGAGCGGCGCCAGCGGCACCGACGCGGCGGCGCGGATCCTCACGGCGCGAGCGTCAGCGTGTCGGCGAGCCGCGCGAGCTTCGCGCGGCCGAGCCCGCGCACGCGGCGCAGATCGTCGAGGGAGGTGAACGGTCCCTCGCGTTGCCGGACCTCCACGATCCTCGCCGCGAGCACGCCGCCGAGGCCGGGGAGCGCCCGAAGCTCGTCTTCGGTGGCGCGGTTGACGTCGAGCGGCCCCGTCGCCTTCGATGCGGACGCGCGGGCGGCGGGCGCGCCGTCGGCCGCCGGACGGCGCGACGAAGCGAGCGGCAGGTCCCCGACGGTCGGCGTGAACGGCGTGGGGGCGCGGTCGAAGCGCTCGAGGCGCGCCGCGAGCTCAGGATGCGAATGCCGCCAGTGCCCCACCGCGATGCCCATCCCCGCGACGGCGACGATCGTGAAGAGCACCGCGAGCTGCGCGCGCGTGTAGAGGCCCATACGGCGACGCTGCCACGCGCGGGCGGCGGTCGCCAGAGTGCAATTAATCTGACAGTCGCGCTACGGCGTGTAGCTGAACCCCATCGTGCGGCAGTGATAGTAGAGGCCGCCGTCCTGGACGATCAGGAACAGCGCGAGCGCGTCGCCCTCGTTGTGATGGGAGTGCGCGGCACCGGGCGGGGTGATCATCACCGCGTCCTGCTCCCAGGGAATGCGCCGCCCGTCGATCATCGAGTGGCAACCGGTGCCTTGCACGACCAGGGTCACCGCCACCGCGTTGTGGCGATGCGCGCGCTGGAACTCGCCGGGGCCGAGCGAGTTCATGGCGAGCGTGAACGGCGGCAGGATCGTGCGCGGCTCGGCGACGCCGGCGCAGCCGAAGTTGACCGCCTTGCCGGGCAGCGCATCGGCATCGGGGCGCCGGCGGATCGCGTCGAGGTGCCGCCTGATCTCGTCACCGGGATAGTGGACGATCGGCGTCGGGGCCGCGCCCGGCGCCGGCGCCTGCGCGCCCTCGAAGGCGAAGGCCGGCTCGTTCGTGGCGATCCACAGCACCGTGTCGCGCGTGGCGGTGTGCGCGCTCGTCTCGCCCCCGGGCAGGCAGAACACGTCGCCCGTCTCCCAGGCCAGGTGGTCGGCGCCCCGGCGCGTCTCGCCCTCGCCGCGCATCACGTAGTAGATCTCGCCGCTCGCGACGAAGCGCGTGTCGAGCCGCGCCCCCGCGCGGATGCGCGCATAGCGCGCGAGGATCATCGGCGTCGTGGCCGGAAACGGCGTCCCGAGCACGGGCGACAGGTCGAGCGCCACGAGCCCCGTCGGCGCGTCGGCCGCGAGGGCTCGGTCGCGCTCCGCGCGGAAGACGTGGGCCGGCACGGCCGCCCGCGTGATGTTGAAGCCCTCGAGCGAGTCGTAGTAGCGCGCGCGCTTCGTGTAGTCGGTCTCGACGCGCGTGCTCATGGCACGAGCGCCGCGCGCGTGATGCGCCCCGCGTCCCGCCCGTGCCACTCGCACGCCGCGAACGCCTCGTTGATCTTCTCCAGCGGGTACGTGTTCGAGATGAGCTTCTCGAACGGGAAGCGCGTGCGGTTGCGCACGAGGAAGTCGAGCGCGCGCGGGATCACCCACGGGTCGTACATGATCACGCCGACGATCTTCTTGGCGCCCCAGACGAGCTGGGCGGGCTCCAGCTCGATCTTCGCGCCGCGGCTGATCGTGCCGATCTCGAGGTACGTCCCGCCGGGCCCGAGCATCTCGATGCCTTCCGGGATGACCTGGGGGAAGCCGACGAAGTCGCAGGCGACGTCGGCGCCGAAGCCGCCCGTGAGCGTGCGCACGAGCGCGATGCGGTCCTTGCGCTCCGGCAGCTCCTTGAGGTTGATCGTGTGGTCCGCGCCGAACGCCTTCGCCAGCTCGAGCCGCTCGGGCACCTGGTCGACGACGATGATCGTCGCCGCGCCCATGTCCTTCGCCACGGCCGCCGCCTGCACGCCGAGGCCGCCGGCGCCCTGGATCACCACGCTGCCGCCGAAGCGCAGGCCGGCCTGGTGCAGGCCGAACAGCACCTGCGAGAGCGCGCAGTTCACCGGCGAGACCATCGCGTCGGTGAGCGGATCGGGCACCTTGAAGAGGTGGCCGCCCGGCTGCAGGTAGTAGTACTCGGCGAACGCGCCGTGGAAGTGCGGGAACGTCGACGGGCCGAGCGGCCGCCCGATCTTGTTCGGGCACGCGGCCGGCTGGTTGTTGAGGCACGCGGGGCACCGGCGGCACGACACGAAGTACGTGTAGGCGACGCGGTCGCCTTCACGCAGCGCGCGGCCGAGCGAGTCGGTCTTGAGCTTGCTGCCGAGCTTCGCGACCCGGCCCATCATCTCGTGGCCGTAGATCCAGCCGTCGTCCGAGAGGCGCAGGGGCGCGTCGCCGCGCCAGAAGTGGAGGTCCGACCCGCAGATGTTGGCGAGCGAGACCTTGATGAGCGCCGCGTCCGGCTCGATCTCCGGAATGGCGACCTCGCGCAGCTCGAACGGCTTGCCGACGCCGTAGAAGACCGCGGCCTTCCCGGTGGCCATGGCTCAGGCCCGCGCCGGCACGCGGCCGACGTCGAAGGTGTCGTGCAGCGCGCGCACCGCGAGCTCGGCGTACTTCTCCTCGATCACGCACGACACCGCGATCTCCGAGGTGGAGATCATCTGGATGTTGATGCGCTCGCGCGCGAGCGTCGCGAACATGCGCGACGCGACGCCGGAGTGGCTCCGCATGCCCACGCCCACGATCGAGACCTTCGCCACGCGCTCGTCGTGGACGATGCCCTGCGCGCCCACCGTGTCCGCGATCTTCTGGAGCGCGCCGGTCGCGCGCTGGTAGTCCGCGCGCGGGACCGTGAACGACATGTCGGTGAAGCCGTCGCGGCTGATGTTCTGCACGATCATGTCGACCACGATGTTCGCCTCGGCCACCGCGCCGAAGACCTGGCCCGCGATGCCCGGACGGTCCGGCACGCGCAGGATCGAGATCTTCGCCTGGTTGCGGTCGTGCGTGACGCCCGTCACCACCACCTCTTCCATGCCGCGTTCCTCCCTGGTGACGATCGTGCCGGCGTCCGGCTTGAACGTGGACCGGACGTGCACGGGCACGCCCCACTTCTTGGCGAACTCGACCGAGCGGCTCTGCAGCACCTTGGCCCCGAGGCTCGCCATCTCGAGCATCTCGTCGTACGACACGCGGTCGAGCTTGCGCGCGTCGGGGACGATGTTCGGATCGGCGGTGTACACGCCGTCCACGTCGGTGTAGATCTCGCAGACGTCGGCCTTGAGCGCGGCCGCGAGCGCGACCGCCGTGAGGTCGGAGCCGCCGCGGCCGAGCGTGGCGATCTCGTCGTTCTCCGAGAGGCCCTGGAAGCCCGCGACCACGGCCACCTCGCCGGCGTCCAGCGCCTGCCGCACGCGCGAGGCGTCGATCCGCGTGATGCGCGCGGTCGTGTGCGCGGTGTCCGTGCGCATCCCGGCCTGCGGCCCGGTGAACGAGCGCGCCGGCACGCCGAGGCGCTGCAGCGCCATCGCGAGCAGCGCGATCGTGACCTGCTCGCCCGTGGCGAGCAGCACGTCCATCTCGCGCGGGTCGGGGGCCGGCGTGATCTGCTTCGCGAGCGCGACGAGGCCGTCGGTGGTCTTGCCCATCGCGGAGACGACGACCACGAGCTGGGTGCCGGCGGCGCCGTCGGCCACGCGGCGGGCGACGTTCGCGATCTTCTCGGCGTCGGCGACCGACGAGCCGCCGTACTTCTGCACGATCAACGGCATAGGCCTTGGCACTCTACACGAGGCCGCGAAGGCGCGTAAAGGCGGCGAGCCCTCAGGACGGTGACGCGGGGGGGCGCGCCGGCGTGCCCGCCGTCGCCTCGCCGAGGCTCACGTGCTCGCGCATCAGGTAGAGCCAGCCCACGAGCGTGACCGGCACGAACTGGCTCGCGTGGAAGGCGATCGCGTAGCCCAGCGCGATCGTCTCCGGCACGCCGAAGATCGCCACGGCCTTCACCGCCGCGAAGTGGAACACGCCGAAGTATCCGGGCGCCGACGGAATGCTCACGCCGAGCCCCACGAACGCGAGCACGAGCCAGCCGGCCAGCAGGGGCAGGTCGAGCCCCGCCGCGCGCAGCGCGGTCCACGCGGCCGCCGCGGGCGTGAGCCACACCAGCGCCGTGGCCGCGACGAGCGGGAGCACGTGGCGCGGGGTCCGGATGCCGTCGAGGCCGTGCAGGAACGTCTCGAACACCTGCAGCCCGCGCTCGCGCAGGCGCGGCCAGCGGCGGACCAGCCGGCCGATCACGAGGCGGCAGCGCCCGGGCGCCAGCGCGATCGCCGCGAGCACCGCGATGCCGATCACGTCGATGGCGAGGATCACCAGCGCCGCGATCTCCACCTGGCGCGGAACCTCGACGAAGAGGATCAGCATGCCGAGGATGAGCACGATGCAGAGGCTGTCGAGCACGCGCTCCACGACGAGCGTCGCCGCGACCGTCCAGAAGCGCCCGCGCCACCGGCGGGAGACGACGTAGACGCGCACGAGCTCGCCGGCGCGCAGCGGGAGGACGTTGTTCGCCATGTAGCCGATCATGATCGCGGGCACGAGCCCGGGCGGCCGGCTGTCCGGCGGGAAGAGATAGCGCCAGCGCCACGCGCGGACCCAGAGCCCGGCCACGCCGAGCGCGGCCGCGGCGCCGAGCCACCACCAGTTCGTGCGCGCGAGCTGGGTCCCGAGCTGGTCGAGGTCGACGCTCGTCAGCAGCCAGGCGATCAGCCCCACGCTGATCGCGACGCCGGCGAGGGTGCGGAGTCGCTTCAGGAGCGGATCACGCGGGGCCACCTTCGACGCGAATCATCGTCGTGGCCGACGCGACGTCCGGCAGGCGGTCGATCGCCGCGAGGGCCTTGCGCATGTCGCGCTCGCGCGCCTCGTGCGTCATCATCACGACGGCCACCGCCGCGCGGCCGCCCCGCCCCTTCTGCAGCATCGAGGCGATCGAGATGTCGTTGTCGCCGAGGATCCCGGTGATCTTCGAGAGCACGCCCGGCCGGTCCTGCGCCATCACGCGGAGGTAGTAGCAGGTACGGACGGCGTCCATGGGCTGCACCGGCATCGGCGTCGCGCCCGCGGAGGGCAGCTCGAGCCCGGTGGCCGGAATGTCGTGCGCGATGCGGCGCGCGATCTCGAGCGCGTCGGACCACACCGCGGACGCCGTCGGCAGCTGGCCCGCGCCGCGCCCGTAGAACATGAGGTCGCCGACCGCGTCCCCGGTGATGAAGACGGCGTTGAACACGCCGGAGACCGCCGCGAGCGGCGAGCCCGCGGGAATCATCGTGGGGTGCACGCGCGCTTCGACGCCGGCGCCGGCGGCCTTGGCGATCGCGAGGAGCTTGATGCGATAGCCGAGGTCGCGCGCGAACTCGATGTCCGGCGCGGTGACCTTCGTGATGCCCTCGGTGTGGATGTCCTTCAGGTCGATGAACGTCCGGAAGGCGAGCGTCACCAGGATCTGCAGCTTGTGCGCGGAGTCGTTGCCCTCGATGTCGAACGTCGGGTCCGCTTCCGCGTAGCCCTGCGCCTGCGCCTCCTTCAGCACCATGCCGAAGTCGAGGCCCTCGTCCGTCATCTTGGTGAGGATGTAGTTGCAAGTGCCGTTGACGATGCCGAACGCGGACAGGATCCGGTTGGCGACCAGCCCGTCCTTCACGGCGCGGATGAGCGGGATGCCGCCGGCGACCGCCGCCTCGAACGCGAGCGTGACGCGGCGCCGCCGCGCCTCTTCGTAGAGCTCGGGACCGTGGTGGGCGAGCAGCGCCTTGTTCGCGGTGACCACGTGCTTGCCGGCGGCGAGCGCCTTCAGGATGAACGTCCGTGCGGGCTCCAGGCCGCCGATCAGCTCGATGACGATGGGGATCGCGGGGTCCCGCAGCAGGTCGTCCGCCGGGCGGAACACGCCGCGACGGGCGAGGTCGGCGACGTCGAGGCCGTCGCGCGGGGTGGTCGTGTCGAGGTCCGCGATGCCCGCCAGCTCCAGCGTGCAGCCCGCGCGCTCCTCCAGGGTCGCGCGCTGGGCCTCGAGCAGCTTGACCACGCCCGCGCCGACGGTGCCGAGTCCCAGGAGACCGAGACGGACGTGAGGCACCGGCGGCCTACCGGTGCAGGCGCTTGAGGCCGCGCAGCGCCTGCCGGATGCGCTGCTCGTTCTCGACGAGCGCGAAGCGCACGTAGCCGTCGCCGTACTGGCCGAAGCCGATGCCGGGCGACACGGCCACCTTCGCCTCTTCCACGCAGAGCTTCGCGAACTCCAGGGACCCGAGCGCCTCGTACTGCGCGGGGATCGGCGCCCACACGAACATCGTGCCCTTGGGCTTCTCGACGCACCAGCCGATCTTGTTCAGGCCGTCCACGAGCACGTCGCGACGCTTGCGATGCAGCGCCACGATCTCGTCCACGACCGTCGGCTCGCTCTCCAGCGCGATGATGCCCGCGATCTGGATCGGCTGGAACGCGCCGTAGTCGAGGTAGGACTTGATGCGCGCGAGGGCGTGGATCATCTTCGCGTTGCCGCAGACGAAGCCGAGGCGCCAGCCCGGCATGTTGTAGGACTTCGACGTCGAGAAGATCTCGACGCCGAGCTCTTTCGCGCCCGGCACCGAGAGGAACGACGGCGGCTTGTAGCCGTCGTACGCGAAGTCGGCGTACGCGAAGTCGTGCACCACCATCATGCGGTGCTCCTGCGCGAACGCGACGACCTTCTCCCAGAACGCGTGGTCCACGCACATGGTGGTCGGGTTGTGCGGGAAGGAGAGGATCAGGACCTTGGCCTTCGGCCACGAGAGCTTCGCGGTCTCCTCGAGCTTCGCGAAGAAGTCCCCGTCCGGCGTGAGCGGCACCGAGCGCAGGTCGCCGTCCGCGATGACCACCGAGTACGAGTGGATCGGATAGGTCGGGTTGGGGACGAGCACGCCGTCGCCGGGCTGGAGCATCGCCAGCATGAGGTGGGCGATGCCTTCCTTGGCGCCGATCGTCGCGATGACCTCGGCGTCCGGGTCGAGGTCCACCGCGTACCGGGTGCGGTACCAGGTCGCCATGGCCTTCCGGAGCCGAGTGATGCCCTTGGAGGCGGAGTAGCGGTGGTTCTTGGGATTGCGGGCCGCCTCGACCAGCTTGTCGACGATGTGCTTCGGGGTCGGCATGTCCGGGTTGCCCATGCCGAGGTCGATGATGTCCTCGCCGCGGGCGCGGGCCTTCGCCTTCAGGTCGGTGACGACGTTGAAGACGTAGGGGGGCAGGCGCTTGATCCGATAGAAGTCGTCCATGGTGTTCTCCTGCGTCCGGCGATCATACAGGCCCATGACGCGAAACGTCAACGAATGGCAGGGGTTACGAGGCACCAGGACCCCCGGCATTCGGCATTGACACCCCCACCGGCCGGGTGCTACAACCCGCGGCAGGTTTACCGGCGTCCATATCCACCAGAGAGGGGACCCCCGCTCGTTTGAGTCGCCGTAAACACTTCAGCCTGCTCGTGGTGCGGGGGGACGGCGCCCGGATCCTGCGCCTCAATTTCCCCAGGCGCCTGGTCACGGCGGCCGTCGCCGTCGTGGCGGTCGGCCTCGTGGTCGTCACCGTCCTCGGCGTCGACTGGTTCCTCCTCCGCCGCGTCACCCGTGAGGCCCGCCCGTACGCCGACCGGATCCAGGAGCAGCAGGCCGCGCTCGACACCGTGAACCGGAAGATCAGCGAGCTGCGCCGCGAAGTGGCGGGCTGGCGGGAGATCCACGGCCGGGTGTTCGACGCCTTCGGGCCCGACGGCAAGCCCGGTCCCCGCGACAAGGGGATCGGCGGTCCGGCCACTCCCGTGGAGCACGCGCCGGCGCGGCTGTCGCCGAGCGACGAGCTGACGCAGCTGGCCGAGAGCATCGCGGAAGAGAGCCAGAACCTGAAGGCGCTCGACCGGCTGATGGCGCGCGCGGGGAAGATGCTGGCGGCGCTGCCCACGCGCTGGCCGGTCCGTGGCGCGGTCAACTCGGAGTTCGGCACCCGCCAGTCACCGTGGACGAAGGCGCCGGAGTTCCACGGCGGCATGGACATCCGCGCCGAGAGGGGCACCCCGGTCGTCGCGCCCGCCGCCGGCACCGTGAGCTTCGCGGGGTGGCACGGCGAGTACGGCAACACCATCATCCTCGACCACGGCAACGACATCCGCACGATCTACGGCCACCTCTCGAAGACGGGCGTGCAGGCCGGCGAGCGTGTGACGCGCGGCGCCCAGATCGGCCAGACGGGCAACACCGGCCGCTCCTCCGGGCCGCACCTGCACTACGAGATCCTCGTCAAGGGCCAGCCGGTCAATCCGCGCGGGTTCCTGTGGGATTGACCCGGAGGGGGACTTCGTCCCCCTTCCGGCGGTCGTCGCACGCCTGACGGCGTGCTCCGTCCTGCCTCCCCCTAGCAGCAGGATTGCGCGGGCGAAGCCCGCGCTCGGAACGGCATACTAGCCGCGTGTCGAACGCAGCGTCGGTCGGGGGGACGCTCGTCGTCATGATTCCGACGACGGCGGGGTTGCTCGTCGCCGCGGACAGCCGGGCGATGATGGGCGACCGGGTGTACGACGACGGGTTCAAGATCGTGGAGCTCAGCCGCCGGCATCCCACGGTGGCGATCGTCACCGGCGAGGGGATCTTCATCGAAGCGCCGCCGGCCGAGGTCGACGACGTCGGCGACTATCTCCGCAGCACGCCGCGCCTGCTCGATGTCGAAGGCGTCGTGCAGCGCTTCCTCGAAGCGAACCCGCAGCGCGTCACGTCCGACATCGTCCAGGTCCTCGCCGAGCAGTGCGTGATCGCCGTGGACCGCTTCCAGGAGCAGTGCCCGACGGCCGTGGCGCGCTTCGCGGGCGGGCTCATGTTCACCGTGGTGGTCGGCAGCTACGACCCCGATCACGACCGCTCGCTGATGGCGCAGGTGGTGGCGGGCGTGGACGCGAGCGGCCGCCGCGGCGAGGTCCGGGCGACCACGCTGTGGGAGAAGCACGCGGGCGAGCGCCGCGAGACCTTCCTTTTCGGCGACACGGAGTACGTCCAGCGCCACGTGCTGGTCCGGCGCGAGTACCTGCGCAAGTACCGCGCGTTCGTCGCGAACGGCCGCACCGTGCACGAGACCCAGGTGGACGAGGCGATGGCCGCGGCCACCAACCTCATCGAAGCGACCGCGCGCACGACCGACGGTGCGGGCGACGCGCCGAAGATCGGCGGCCCGATCGACGTCGTGCTGCTGGGGCGGGATCCGCAGCCGCGCCGGCTGCGCTGGAAGGCCGGCTGACGCGCGGCGGCGGGGCCGCTCAGGCGTGCTTGGCGAGGAATCCCAGGCACAGCGCGTTGAACTCCGCGGGCTGCTCCCAGAAGAAGGCATGGCCGGCGCGCGGGATCGTGCGGAACTCCGCGTGGGGGATCGCGGCGCCCAGCTCGCGGGAGAAGCGCACGGGCGCGAGGAGATCTTCCTCGCCCACGGCCACCAGCGTCGGGCACGTGATGGCGCCCAGCCGCTCGAGCGCGTCGTGCGCGGTCACCGCGTCCGCCTGCAGCGCGAAGCCCGGGTCCGATTGCGGGTACGACTGCTGGCTCGCCGCGTAGAGCAGCATGTCGATGAACTCGGGGCGCTCGTTGAACGTCGTGGGCGCGAAGAGCCACAGCGCCATCGCGCGCTGCGCGGGCTCGCGGCCGAGGCGGGCGCGGACGACGCGCAGGTTGTCGAGCAGCGCGAGCATGTAGCGGTCGGCGCGGGCCGCGGTGCAGTGCAGCTGCAGGGTCCGGACCCGGCCCGGGTGCCGCAGCGCGATCTCCTGCGCGATCATCCCGCCGAGCGAGACGCCGAGCACGTGGGCGCTGTCGATGCCGAGCCGGTCGAGGATTGCCACCGTGTCGTCGGCCATGAGCGCGGTCGTGCACGGCTCGTCGGGAGCGCCGCTGCGTCCCGAGCCGCGGTTGTCGAACGCGATCACACGGTAGCCCTTGCTGAAGGCGGTGAGCTGGTAGCCCCAGGACAGATGGTCTCCGCCGAGCCCCTGGACGAGGAGGAGCGGCTCACCGCTCCCCGCCTCCGTGTAGTAGAGCTCGACGCCGCGCGCGGCGATGGTGGGCAGCGGTCTACCCCGCGGCGACGCCCGTCCGCACCTGGCAGGCCACCCAGTGCCCGGGCGAGATCTCCTTCAGGACCTGCTCGTTCTCGGAGCAGGACGGCACGCGCAGCGAGCAGCGCGTGTGGAAGCGGCAGCCCGAGGGCGGATTGATCGGGCTCGGCACGTCGCCCTCGAGCAGGATGCGCTTGCGCTTCACGGCCGGGTCGGGGATCGGGACCGCGGAGAGCAGCGCTTCCGTGTACGGGTGCTTCGGGTTGTTGTAGAGCTCGTTCGCCGGCGCGATCTCGACGATCTTGCCGAGGTACATCACGGCGACCCGCGTCGAGATGTGCTCCACGACCGACAGGTCGTGCGCGATGAAGAGGTACGTCAGCCCGAACTTCGCCTGCAGGTCCTCGAGCAGGTTGACGACCTGCGCCTGCACCGACACGTCGAGCGCGGACACCGGCTCGTCGGCCACGATCAGCTTGGGGCTGACCGCGAGCGCGCGCGCGATGCCGATCCGCTGACGCTGACCGCCGGAGAACTCGTGCGGATACCGCCGGAGGTGATCGGCGCTGAGGCCGACCGTCTCCAGCAGCTCGACCACGCGCTCCTCGCGCTCGCGGCGGCTCTTCGCGAGCTTGTGGATGACGAGCGCCTCCCCGATGATCGATCCGACCGTCATCCGGGGATTCAGCGACGCGTACGGGTCCTGGAAGATGATCTGCATCTCTTTCCGGAGGGCCCGCAGCGACCGCTTGTCGAGGTCGGTGACGTTCTTGCCCTGGAACCACACCTCGCCCGCGGTGGGCTCGATGAGGCGCAGGATCGTCCGGCCGGTCGTCGACTTGCCGCAGCCCGACTCGCCCACGAGGCCGAGCGTCTCGCCGGGCTGCATGTCGAACGTGACGTCGTCGACGGCGTGCACCCGCGCGACCTCGCGCGAGAACAGCCCGCCCCGGATGGGGAAGTACTTCTTGAGATTCTTGACGCGCAGCAGGGGCTCGGCCATGGCTCTTACCCTCAGTACAGGAAGCAGGCGACCTTGTGGCCGGGCCTGACTTCCTTGAGCGGGGGTGTGTTCTCGAAATGCATGGGCTTGGCGAAGGAGCAGCGCGGGGCGAACGCGCAGCCCGGCTTCTCGGCGCCGCGCAGGGTGGGCACCGTGCCGGGGATCGTTTCCAGCTTCGTCTTCTTGACCGCCGCGAGATCGATGCGCGGAATCGAGCGCAGGAGGCCCTGCGTGTAGGGGTGGAGCGGCTCCTTGAAGAGCTCGCCCACCGGCGCTTCCTCGGCCACCTTGGCCGCGTACATGACGACCACGCGCTGGGCCGTCTCCGCGATGACGCCCATGTCGTGGGTGATGAGCAGGATCGCCATCCCGAGCTTCGACTTCAGCTCGTTCAGGAGCTCGAGGATCTGGGCCTGGATCGTCACGTCGAGCGCGGTGGTCGGCTCGTCCGCGATCAGCAGCTTCGGATTGCACGACAGCGCCATGGCGATCATGATCCGCTGCCGCATGCCGCCCGACAGCTGATGCGGGTACTCCCGCACGCGGCGCTCCGCGTTGGGGATGTGCACCAGCTTGAGCATGTCGACCGTCTTGTCCATCGCGTCGCGCCGGTTGAGGCCTTCGTGCAGGCGGAGCGCCTCGGCGATCTGCTCACCCACCGTGAAGACGGGGTTGAGCGAGGTCATGGGCTCCTGGAAGATCATCGAGATTTCCTTGCCGCGGATCTTCCGCATCTGCGCGGGCGACAGGTCGAGCAGGTTCTGGCCGTTGTAGTTGATCTGGCCCTCGACGATGCGGCCGGGCGGCGTGGGAATGAGCCGCATGATCGACAGCGCCGTCACGCTCTTGCCGCAGCCGGACTCGCCGACGACGCCGAGCGTCTCGCCCTTGTTGATGTAGAAGTCCACGCCGTCGACGGCGCGCACGACACCTTCGTCCGTGAAGAAGTGCGTCTTGAGACCTTTGACTTCGAGCAGTCGTTCGGCCATGGAGCCTCCTACCAGCGGCTGGTGATGTCTCCGAAGACCTCGAGGGTCTTCGTGATGTCGTCGGCGTCGACGTCCTTGTGGGTGACGCAGCGGATCGAGGCCGGCCCGATCGCGTGGATCTTGACCTGCCGGGCGGCGGCGCCCTTCACCAGCTCCTCGGCGCCCGCGGGCCGCTCGACCTCGAAGATCACGATGTTCGTCTGCACGCTCGCGAGGTCCACCGAGAGCTTCGGCAGCCGCGCGATGCCTTCGGCCAGCGTGCGGGCGTTGGCGTGGTCCTCGGCGAGGCGGTCCACCATGCTCTCGAGCGCGACGACGCCCGCGGCGGCGATGACACCCGCCTGCCGCATGCCGCCGCCCACCATCTTGCGGAAGCGCCGGGCCTGGTCGATGAAGTCGCGCGCGCCGCAGACGACCGAGCCGACCGGCGCGCCGAGGCCCTTCGAGAGGCAGACCGTGACTGAGTCGGCCTGCCGGACGAACGCGGCGGCGTCCTGCTTCAGCGCCACCGCCGCATTGAAGAGCCGCGCGCCGTCGACGTGCACGCGCACGCCCGCGCCGTGCGCGACCTCCGCCACCGCCGCGATCTCCTCCGGCGTGCAGCAGGTCCCGCCGTGGCGGTTGTGCGTGTTCTCGAGGCACACGAGCCCGGTCTGGGGCAGGTGGATGTTCGCCGGGCGCAGCGCCTCGCGCACCTGGGCGGGCGTCAGGAAGCCGCGCGCGGTCTTCACGGGCCGCATCTGAAGGCCGCCGAGCCGGGCGGCGCCCGCGACCTCGTAGTTGAAGACGTGCGAGTCGAGGTCGCACACGACTTCCTGGCCGGGTTGCGCCTGCGCCAGCACGGACAGCAGGTTGCCCTGCGTTCCCGACGAGACGAACAGGCCCGCCTCCTTGCCCAGCCGCTCGGCCGCCATCGCCTCGAGCCGCTTGACGGTGGGATCTTCCTCCCACACATCGTCGCCGACGTCCGCGCGGGCCATGGCCTCTCGCATCGCGGGCGTGGGGAGCGTGAACGTGTCGGAGCGGAGGTCGACGACGGGATGCATGCTCACCTCTGCGCGCGCAGCCGTGCGGCGGCGCGGCGCCCGAAATCCGTGTAGCCGTACTCGGCCTCGAGCCGCCGCAGCAGCGCCCGGCCCTCGTCGGCCTTGCCTTCGCGCATGCTGATGTCGGCGAGGAGGAACATGGCTTCGGGGACGACCAGCGTGCGCGGATAGTCGGTGAGGACCCGCTCGAGCCGCTGGCGTGCGCCGAGGGCGTTGCCCTGGTTCAGATAGTAGGCGGCGACCCAGACCTCCTTCTGCGCGAGGCGGCCGCGGCAGATGTCGATCTTGCCGAGCGCGTCCGTCGCGTAGCGGCTCTCGGGATACTCCTTCACGAGCTTCCGGAACGCCTCGAGGGCCTTGCCCGCGAGCGTCTGGTCCTGCTCGATCGGCTTGATCTGGTCGTAGTAGCTCATCGCGAGCCGGTACTGCACGAGGTCGGCGATCTGGTGGCGCGGGTAGAACGCCATGAACGTCTCGAACTCGCGGACCGCCTTGTCGAACTCGGCCTCGCGGTAGTACGCCTCGCCCATGAGGAAGCGCGCGCGCGCGGCGTACGACGAGTTCGGATGGCGCTCGACGATCTTGCGGAAGCTCTTCCGCGCGTCCTCGTAGCGGCGCTTCGCGAGCTCGTTCTCGCCCATCGAGTACAGCTCCTCGGCGGGAAGAATGGGCGTGGGTCCGGGCCGGAGCCACGCGCAGCCACCGAGGACGAGCACGAGGGCGAGGAGGAACCCGCGGCGCATTGGGGACGGACTCTACCATAGCTTTGCGCCCAATAATCCTTTGACTTGGCGCTTCTGGGCCGGTATTGGTGGGGCACTTCCATGGCGCTTCCTCGCATGATTCGCGTACGCCAGAGCTTCCCCCGGACCCGGGTCGCGGACATTCCGCGCGCGGTGGCCGAGAGCCTCGAGCGCGCGAGGCTCCCGGTCAAGCGCGGCGACACGGTGGCGGTCGGCGCCGGCAGCCGCGGCATCGCGAACATCGACGTGATCGTCAAGGCGACCGTCCGCTGGCTGCTCGACCTCGGGGCCCGGCCGTTCGTCTTCCCGGCCATGGGCAGTCACGGCGGCGGCACCGCCGAGGGCCAGGTCGACGTGCTCGCGCACTACGGGATCACCGAGGCGACCATGGGCTGCCCGCTGCGCGCGACCATGGACGTCGTCCAGGTCGGCGAGGCGCTCGGGCTGCCGGTCTGGGTCGACAGGTACGCGGCCGAGGCCGACTGGATCGGCATGGTCAACCGCGTCAAGCCCCACACCGACTTCAAGGGCACCATCGAGTCCGGGCTCTTCAAGATGATGACGATCGGCCTGGGCAAGTGGAAGGGCGCCGTCCAGTACCACCGGGCGAACGTCACCCACACCTACGAGAAGGTCATCACCGCGGTCGGGCGCGAGGTGCTCGCCAGGGCGCGGATCGGCTTCGGGCTCGGCATCGTGGAGAACGGCTACGACGAGACCGGCCACATCGAGGCGTTCAACGCGGCCGACCTCGAGGCGGGCGAGCGCCGGCTGCTCGCGGACGCGCGCGCGTGGATGGCGCGGCTGCCGTTCTCGCCGATCGACGTGCTGATCGTGGAGGAGATGGGCAAGAACGTCTCCGGCGCCGGCATGGACACGAACGTGATCGGGCGGCCGACGAACCCCCACGAGGTGTTCCCGCCGGACCCGAAGATCCTCTGGATCGTCGCGCTGGACCTCACCGAGGACAGCCACGGTAACGCCACCGGCATCGGCAACGCCGACTTCACGACCCGGCGTCTCGTGGAGAAGATCGACATGAAGCCGACGCTCATCAACACGATCACCGCGTGCGCGCCCGGCATGGCCAAGATCCCCGCCACGTTCGAGACCGACCGCGAGGCGATCGAGACCGCGCTCTCGTGCATCGGGCTCACGAAGGCCGAGGACGCCCGCGTGATCCGCATTCGCAGCACGCTGGTGCTCGGGGAGATCGACGTGTCCGAATCGCTCATGGCCGAGGTTGCCAAGCGGAGCAACCTGACGGCCCTCGGCGCGCCCGGCGCGCTCGAGTTCGACGCCGCCGGCGTCCTCGTCCGGCTCTGAGGGCGTCGAGCATGGGGAACCCACGACGCAGGACCCCCACGCCCCCGTTCCGCGTTCAACCCGTAGCAGCTGACCCGAAACAATGACCAGGAGGTCGCTCATGCCCCGTCGTATCGTCGCCGCCCTCGCGGCCGTCGCGTTCGTCGCCGCCGCCTTCGTCGTCCCGGGCGCGGCCCAGACCAAGACCCAGCTCGTCTTCTCCGCCGGCCCGACCGGCGGGTCGTGGACGCCGATGGCCGCGGCCACGGCCGAGGTCATCAAGAAGAAGTTCCCCGAGATCGACGTCACCGTGGAGCCGGGCGCCGCCCTCGTGAACATGGAGAAGATGCGCAGCGAGAAGGCGGACATCGCGTGGTCGATGACCACCGTGATGGCCGACGCCCGCGCCGGCACGGGCAGCTGGAAGGGAAAGCAGACCGACAAGGCCATGTTCGTCGCCAACTACTACCCGAACGTCTGGCAGCTCGTGGTGCCCCAGGCGGCCGACATCCGCAAGGTCGCGGACCTCAAGGGCAAGGCGGTCGCGCTGCCCCCCCGCGGCAACACCAGCCTGGCCGAGGGTTGGGAGGTGCTGATGCGCGTGAACGGGATGAAGCTCGACGACCTCGGCACCAAGAGCTACGGCTCGCTGACCGAGAACGCCGAGGCGATCCGCAACCGCCAGGCCGTCGCGATGGGCTGGTTCACCACGGTCCCGGCGTCGTTCATGCTCGACCTGGGCACCTCGATCAAGCTGCGCATGCTGAGCCTGACCGACGACGACGTCAAGAAGTTCCAGGCGGTCAATGCAGGCTTCGTGAAGCACGTGATCCCGAAGGCCACCTACGCGCAGTACGGGGTCGAGGAGGACGTGGTCACGATCCAGGCGCCCACGGTGCTGATCGCGCACGCCAAGACGCCGGTTGACGTGGTCTACAAGATCACGAAGGCGGTCGTGGAGGGACGCGAGGACTTCGCGCGGGTCACGGCGGCCATGAAGGGCGTGAGCGCGAAGGACATGGCGGCGAATCATGGCCAGCCGTTTCACCCGGGCGCGGAAAAGTACTTCAAAGAGGCCGGCCTGCTGAAGTAACGTCCGCTCCGTGCGCAAGCTCACCGGATACGCAGCGGCGGTCGTAGGCGTGGTGGGGATCGTGATGTCCCTCTACCACGTCTACGCCCGCCTCACCCCCGCGGCGCCCGACGGCCTCGTGCTCCGCGTCTTCGCCCTCGTGTTCTGCCTGGTGCTGTGCTTCCTGCTGTACCCGTTCAAGAGCCGAGGCCTGCTCGACGAGGCGGGCGCCATCGCCGAGCCCGACGCCGAGCGCGACGCCGAGCGCCCGGCGCCCACGACCATCCCGTGGGTGGATCTCGGGCTCTCGGCGCTGTCGCTCGCCTCGCTCACGTACGTGTTCGTCTACTACGACTACATCACCCAGCGATTCCCGACCGCCCATCCACTCGCCGCGCTCGACATGATCGTCGGTACCGTGGTGGTGCTCCTCGTGCTGGAGGCGACGCGGCGGACGCTCGGCATGGCGCTGCCCGTGCTGTGCCTCCTCTTCATCGCCTACGCGCTCACCGGGCCGTGGCTGCCCGGACCCCTGCGGCACCGAGGGCTGACCTACGAGATCCTCATCGACCAGACGTTCTTCACGAGCGAGGGGCTGTTCGGGATCCCGCTCGGGGTCGCCGCGTCGTACGTGATCCTGTTCATCATCTTCGGCGCCTTCCTCGAGAAGTCCGGCGCCGGCCAGTTCTTCATGACCTTCGCGAACGGCATCGCGGGCAGCCAGCGCGGCGGCCCCGGCAAGGTCGCGGTGGTCTCCTCGAGCATGTTCGGGACGATCTCCGGCTCGGCGGTGGCGAACGTGATGGTCGACGGCTGGCTGACCATTCCCATGATGAAGCGCACCGGCTTCAAGCCCGAGGCGGCGGCCGCCGTCGAGGCGGTGGCGTCGACGGGCGGGCAGATCATGCCGCCCGTCATGGGGGCCGCGTCCTTCGTGATGGCCGAGTTCCTCGGCCTGCCGTACTCCCAGGTGATGCTCGCCGCGCTATTGCCCGCGATCTTCTACTACGGCGCGCTCTTCGCGGCGATCCACTTCAACGCCGGCCAGAACGGCCTGAAAGGGCTGCCGAAGTCCGAGATGCCGAACCTCGGACGCGTGCTCTGGGAGCAGGGGCACCTGCTCGCGCCCGTGGTGGCGATCTTCGGCCTGCTCCTCGACGGCTTCACGGCCACCTATGCCGCGCTGGTGGCGACCCTGGTCGTCATCTTCGCGTGGATGCTCGGGCGCGCGGTATGGGTGTACATCGTCATCGCAATCGTCCTCTACCAGTTCGTGGTCCTCCCGCCGCGGATCGCCCTCGCCGCGTGGTTCGCGCTCGCGGCGGCCGGGATCGTGCAGACGCTGCTGCGCCGCGGCGGCCCGGCGCACGTCCGGACGCTCATCGTGAAGGACGCCCCCCGCGCTCTGCGCGACGGCGCCTATCAGACGGTGCCGGTCGCGATCGCCACGGCCGCGGCGGGGATCATGATCGGGATCATCCTGCAGACGGGGCTCGCGATTCGCTTCACGAGCTTTCTCGTGGACTTCGCGAGCGGCCAGCTCTTCGTCGCCCTGCTCATCACGATGGTGGCGGCGGTGATCCTGGGCACCGCGCTCCCCACGACGCCCGCGTACATCATGCTGGCCGCCCTGCTGATCCCCGCGCTGATCAAGCTCGGCGTGACGCCGATCGCCGCCCACATGTTCGGGTTCTACTTCGGCTGCCTGTCGGCGGTGACCCCTCCCCACTGCCTCGCCGTGTACGCCGCGGCGTCGATCAGCCGCTGCAGCATCTGGGGCGCGGCCTGGCAGGCGGTGAAGTTCGCGGCGGCCGGGTTCATCGTGCCGTTCTTCTTCATCTACTACCCGGCGCTCCTGTTCATCGGGAGCTGGACGGAGATCGCGCTCGCCGCGGTCACGGGCGGCATCGGCGTCATCGCGCTGGCCGCCGGCCTCGAAGGCTACTGGCTGCGGCGGGCGACCTGGCTGGAGCGCGGGCTCTTCATGGCCGCGGCGTTGACCTTGATCCATCCCGGCATCGTCACCGACGTCATCGGCCTCATGCTGCTCGCCGCCGGCCTCCTCGCGCAGAAGCTGCGCCGGCCGGATCCGGTCCGGGTCGGGGCCGTGTCGTGAGCCGCGCCAAGCTCCTCGCGTTGACGGCCATCGCCGCCGCGCTCCTCCTCGGCACCGTCCTCTACGGCGTCTTCCGGATGTACGCCTAGCGGTCGGCGCGCCGGGCCTCTACGCGGCCCGCCGGACGCCGGGCGCGGTCGCGACACGGCGCGGCGCGCGCCGCGTCGCGGTCTCGCTCGTACCGGTTACTTGACCTCGATCTGCCCCTTCATGCCGGGGTGGAGGCCGCACAGGTAGTCGTACGTCCCCGCCTCCGCGAACGCGTGGGTGTGGGCCTCGCCCTTGGCGAGCACGGCCGACCGCGCCACCTTGCCCGTCGTGACCGTGATCTGGTGCGGGCTCTCGTCCTTGTTGACCCAGCGGATCGGCATGTTCTTCGAGACCTGCAGCTTCGCGGGGCCGAACTTGAAGTTGTCGATGTCGACGAGCGCGGCGGGCGGCATGGCGCCGAAGTTCGACGTCGGCGCGGCGGCGACGAGCTTCGTGTGCGAGATCACGAAGTCCGTCCGCTCGTGCGGCTTGTGGCACTCGAAGCACGCCTTGTAGTTCGCCTTCGTGTTCAGCTTGCCGTCGGCGCCGAACGCCGCGTACTCCCACTCGCCGTTGCGCCACTCGGCCGGGTACTCCGTGCCCCAGCCCGCGCGCTTCTCCATCACCGTGTAGGCGATCAGGTCGCCCTTCACGAAGCGGCCGTCGGGGCCCTTGATCGGATTGCCCGCCCCGTCGACCTGCGCCTTGAACTGGATGAGCGTGAGCACGCTCCCGCTCGGCAGGGGCTTGCCCGCCTTCATCGCGGCCACCGCCTCGGGAGTGCCCCAGAGCTCGCGGTACTGCTTGGTGTCGTGGCGGTCGACGGTCTGGTAGAGGACGCCGTCCTTGTACTTGCCCGGGAACGCGATCTTGTCGGGGCCGGCGGACGACGGGACCGCGGAGACGACCGCGATCACGGCGACCGCGGCGAGCGAGGCAATCAGTCGGCGCATCCATCCCTCCAGGGGGTCAGAGTCGGCGAGCAGTCTAGCGGAGGCCATGTCACGGCCGTGTGAAATCGCGCGCCGGCCGGTATGATGCGCCATGACTTCCGACACCCGTCCCTTCGTCGTGATCGGCGGCGCGATCCATCCCGACGGCCAGGCCCTGCTCGAGCAGGAGGCGCGCGTCCTCGTCGTCCACGACGAGCAGGAGGCGCCGTTCGTCAAGGCGGCCGTGGACGCCGACGGCATCCTCCTCCGGACGTGGCCGCGCGCCTCGCAGAGCCTGATGGCCGCGCTCCCGAAGCTCACGGTGGTCGGCCGCCACGGCGCCGGCCTCGACATCGTGGACATCCCGGCGGCCACGCGGCTCGGCGTCGCGGTGGTGCACGCGCCCGGCGGCAACGCGCAGGCCGTCGCCGAGCACGCGCTCATGCTGATGCTCGTGTGCGTCAAGCGCACGCTGCTCGTCGACAAGGCGACGCGGGCGGGTGACTGGGCGGCGCGCGGCGGCGGCAACACCGAGCTGCACGGCAAGACGCTCGGCATCGTGGGCGTGGGCAACATCGGGCGCCGCGTGGCGAAGTTCTGCGGCGCGATCGGCATGAAGGTGCTCGCCTACGACAAGTACGTGCCCGCCGACGAGCTGCGGCGCCGCGGGGTGGAGCCGGTCGAGAGCCTCGAGGCGCTGCTGCCGCAGGTCGACGTGCTCACGTGTCACACGCCGCTCACCGACGAGACGCGCGGCATGATCAACGACAAGACGCTCGGGCTCATGAAGAAGGGCGCGATCTACGTCAACACCTCCCGCGGCCCGGTGCAGCAGGAGCGCGCGATCTTCGAGGCGCTGACGCGCGGCCAGCTCGCCGCCGCCGGCATCGACGTCTTCGAGGACGAGCCCTCGTCCACCGACAACCCGCTCTTCAACCTGCCGAACGTCGTGGTGTCCTCGCACGTCGCCGGCGTCACGCAGGAAGCGCGGCGCACGACGTCGCTGCAGGTGGCCGGCGAGATGCTCCGCGTGCTGCGCGGCGAGAAGCCCGACGTGCTCGCGAACCCGGACGTCTGGCCGCGCCTCGGGCGTCGGGGGTAGAATCCGCCCATGCCGATCGACCGACGTCATCCACGCGAGATCCGGGCCGACATCCGTGCGCAGAAGATCACCGGCGTGACCGCCGGGATGGGCGAGGGCTTCGTGCAGGCGAACCTCGCGGTGCTGCCGCGCGAGCAGGCCTACGACTTCCTGCTCTTCTGCCAGCGCAACCCGCGGCCGTGCCCCCTCATCGAGGTCACCGACGTGGGCTCGGCGGAGCCGGTCGGGGTGGCGCCGGGCGCGGACCTGCGTACCGACATCCCGCGCTACCGCATCTACAAGGACGGCGTGCTCGCGGACGAGGTGACGGACGCGACGCCGTACTGGCGCGACGACCTCGTCGCGTTCCTGCTCGGCTGCTCGTTCACGTTCGAGTGGGCGCTGCTCGAGGCGGGCATCGACCTCTGGCACGTCAAGCACGGCAAGAACGTCGCGATGTGGCCGACGTCGATCGAGTGCCGTCCGGCGGGCGTCTTCCACGGGCCGATGGTCGTGTCGATGCGCTCCATCCCGTCGGCGCAGCTCTCGAAGGCGGTCACGGCGAGCGCGCGCTTCCCCGGCGCGCACGGCGCGCCGGTCCACATCGGCGATCCCGCGCAGATCGGCATCGAGGACGTGACCAAGCCGCGCTGGGGCGACGCGCAGCACTTCGGGCCCGGCGACGTGCCGGTCTTCTGGGCGTGCGGGGTGACGCCGCAGGCGGTGGCCCTCGCGTCGACGCCGCCGTTCATGATCACGCACAGCCCGGGCTCGATGTTCATCACGGACGTGCCGAACTCACAGCTCGCCGCGTTGTGAGGTTCGTCCCGGCGGGGGATCTCGCGCTCTCGGTGGAGTTCGCCGAGGCGATCAGCGTCGAGATCAACACCCGCGTCCGCGCCCTCGAGTACCTGATCCAGCAGAAGGGCGTGCCCGGCGTCCTCGAGACCGTGCCGGGGTATCGCGCGCTGCTCGTCTACTACGATCCCGCGCTCACCGGCTACGACGCGCTCTGCGACGCGCTGCGCCCCCTCGCGGCGCAGACCGAGTCCGCGGTGCTCCCGCCGCCACGCCGGGTCGAGATCCCGTGCTGCTACGACGCGGATCTCGGCTTCGACCTCGCGGGCTCGGCGGAGACGCTCGGCATGAGCACGGACGAGCTCGTGCGGCGGCACACCGGCTTCGAGTACCTCGTGTACTTCATCGGCTTCGTGCCGGGCCTGCCGTACATGGACCTTCCCGAGCGGCTGGCGATCAAGCGGCTCGACACGCCGCGCACGAAGACGCCGCCCGGCAGCGTGTCCATCGGCGGCACCCAGTGCTGCGTCTATCCCGTCGACAGCCCGGGCGGCTTCCGCGTGCTCGGCCGCACGCCGCTGAAGCTCTACGACCCCGGCGCGGCGGAGCCGACGCTGCTCCGCGCGGGCGACCGCGTGCGCTTCCGCGCGATCGATCGCGCGGAGTTCGACCGGATCGCCGCGGCCGTCGAGGCGCGCGCGTACACGCCCGACATCCCGTGATCAAGATCCTCGAGCCCGGGCCGCTGACCACGATCCAGGACACCGGGCGGCCGGGGCAGCTGCGCTTCGGCATCCCGCCCTCGGGCCCGGTCGACCGGCGGGCGTTCGTGATCGCCAACCGCCTCGCGGGCAACGACGACGGCGCGGCGGGGCTCGAGTGCACGCTGATCGGCCCGCGCTTCGAGGCGCAGGCCGCGTGCACGATCGCGGTGACCGGCGCCGACATGCCGCTCACGGTGAACGGCACGTCGGCGCCCGCGTGGACGACGATCGAGCTGAAGGCCGGCGACGTGGTGAAGCTCGGCCCCGCGCGCGCCGGCGTCCGCGCCTACGTCGCGTTCGCGGGCGGCCTCGACGTGCCCGTCGTGTTCGGCTCGCGCGCGACGTACGTCCGCGGGCGCCTCGGCGGCGTCGACGGCCGGGCCCTCAAGCGCGACGACGTCCTGCGCCTGCTGCCCGCGCGCCCGGCGCGCCGCCGCGCGGTGGCGACGGAGGCGATCCCGGACTTCGGCGGCGAGCCGGAGCTGCGGGTGGTGCTGGGGCCGCAGGCGGAGCGCTTCACGCCCGACGGCATCGCGGCGTTGCTCGCGGGCCCGTACGAGATGCTGCCGCAATCGGACCGCATGGGCGCGCGCCTGCGCGGGCCGCGCATCGCGCACGCGCGCGGCCACGACATCATTTCGGACGGCATTCCGCTCGGCGGCATCCAGGTGCCGGGCGACGGCCAACCGATCGTGCTATTGGTAGACCGGCAATCGACGGGCGGGTACACGAAGGTCGCGACGGTCTGCTCGGTGGACATCCCGCGCCTCGCGCAGGTGAAGCCCGGGTACCGCGTGGCCTTCCGCGCCGTGGAGGTTGCGGAAGCTCACCGCCTGCTGCGCGAGGACGCCGCGTCGCTCGCCCGGGCGGTGGTAGAGGAGAGATCATGACGGTTGAGCGAGAGCAGGGCGAGTACATCGGCAAGACCGGACGCTCGCGCACGCTGCACGAGGAAGCGGTGGCGGTGATGCCGGGCGGCAACAGCCGGACCACCACGTTCTTCGATCCGTATCCGTTCTACATCGAGCGGGGCGAGGGTGCGCACGTCTGGGACGCCGACGGCAACGACCGCCTCGACTTCAACGGCAACTACACGAGCCTCATCCTCGGGCACGCGCCGCCGGCGGTGGTCGCCGCCATCCAGGGCGTGGTGGGGCGCGGGCTGTCGTTTCCGGGCCCGACGGAGTCGGAGATCGCGCTGGCCGCGGAGCTGTCGCGCCGCATCCCGTCGATCGAGACGCTGCGCTTCACGAACTCCGGCACCGAGGCGACGATGAACGCGGTGCGCCTCGCGCGCGCGTTCACCGGCAAGCCGAAGATCGCGAAGTTCGAGGGCGCGTATCACGGCACGCACGACTGGGCGCTCGTGAGCGTGTCGCCGCCGGTGAAGGCCTCGGGCAGCCGCACGAGCCCGAAGTCGATCCCCGCGTCGGAGGGCATCCCGCCCGCGGTCATGAAGCACGTGGTCGTGCTGCCGTGGAACGACGCGGACGCGTGCGAGCGCATCCTCGAGAAGGAGGCGGCGAGCCTCGCCGGCCTCCTCGTCGATCCGCTCCTCGGCATCGGCGGCGTCCTGCCCCCGCAGCCCGGGTTCCTCGAGCGGCTGCGCGAGGTCACGAGCCGCCACGACATCGTGCTGATCTTCGACGAGGTGATCTCGTTCCGGATCGCGCGGGGCGGCGCCCAGGCGCGGTTCGGCGTGACGCCCGACCTCACCACCCTGGGCAAGATCATCGGCGGCGGCCTGCCGGTGGGCGCGTTCGGCGGGCGCGCCGACATCATGGGCGCGTACGACCCGCGCAAGGGCGGCGCGCGCATCAGCCACGGCGGGACGTTCAACGCGAACCCGCTCACGATGGTCGCGGGCCTCGCGACCATGCAGGCCCTCACCGAGGAGGCGTACGCGCGCCTCGACGTGCTGGGCGAGCGGCTGCGCGGCGGGATCACACGCCTGCTGGAAGGGACGCGGCGCAAGGGGCAGGTGACGGGCGTCGGCTCGCTGTTCTGCCTGCACTGGGTCACCGGCCAGCTCACCGACTATCGGTCGAGCCGGCCGAAGGACCCCGACGCGTCGATGCGCGTGTTCCTCGGGCTCTTGAACGAAGGGATCATCCTGAGCCAGCGCGGCCTCGGCGCCTGCTCGCTGGCCATGGCCGATGAAGACGTCGACCGCTTCGTGAACGCCCTCGCCCGCGTGCTGGCCCGGACGACCTGAGCACGGCGCGCCGAGCGGCCGTCAGGCGGCGAGGGCCTCGTCGCCGGCGGTCAGCTCGTCGCACAGCTCGGCCCACTCGAGCGGCTTGGTGAGGACGGCATGCGCGCCCGCTTCCCGGGCCCGCGCCTGGTACGGCTCGCCGTAACCTGTCATCACGACGACCCGCGGCGGGCGGGTTTTGAGGCCATGGATTTCCTTGATCAGGAGGTCGCCGGTGACGTCCGGCAGGCCGAGATCCGTCAGCAGCACGTCGAAGTCCCACGCCGCGGCGAGCTGCAACGCGGTGTGGCCGTTGGCGGCCACTTTCACCTCGGCGCCGTCGGCGCGGAGGAGGAGCGCGAGGACGTCGCGGATGTCCGGCGCGTCCTCGACCACGAGGATGCGGTAGCCATGAAACGCTCGTCCGCCCGCGATGTGCGACATCGCCCCATTCCTACGCAAGAACGGTGCCGCAGGGCCGGGGCGCGGCCCTTGACCCCATCCGGCGCGGGGTGGTCTACTGGGCGCCCGTGAGCACCTCCCTGAAGCGCACACCTCTTCATGCCGCGCACGTGAAAGCCGGCGCCCGCATGGTCGAGTTCGGCGGGTGGGACATGCCGGTTCAGTACGCGGGCATCATCGAAGAGCACCGCCGCGTGCGTTCGGCCGCCGGCCTCTTCGACGTCAGCCACATGGGCGAGTTCGAGGTCGAAGGCCCGGGGGCGCTCGCCGCGCTGCAGACGCTCACCACGAACGACGTCGCGGCGCTCGAGATCGGGCAGGTGCAGTACTCGCTCCTGCCGTATCCGGAAGGCGGGCTCGTCGACGACCTCACGGTGTACCGCCTCGCCGCCGACCGTTACATGCTCACCGTGAACGCGTCCAACATCGACAAGGACTGGGCGTGGGTGACCACGCACGGCGCGGGCGCGCGGTGGCGCGACATCTCCGCGGAGACCGGGCTGATCGCGGTGCAGGGCCCGCGCGCGGAGGACCTGGTGGCGGGCCTCGCGGACGTGGACGTGCGCGCGATCGGCTACTACCGCTTCGCGCGCGGACGCCTCGCCGGCGTCTCCACGCTGATCTCGCGCACCGGCTACACCGGCGAGGACGGCTTCGAGCTCTACGCGCCGTGGGGTGAGACCGAGCGGCTGTGGACCGCGCTCGCGGACGCCGGCACGACGGTCGACGCGGGGCCGATCGGCCTCGGCGCGCGCGACACGCTGCGCCTCGAGATGCGCTACGCGCTCTACGGCAACGACATCGACGAGACGACCAATCCGCTGGAGGCCGTGCTCGGCTGGGTGGTGAAGCCCGCGAAGGGCGACTTCATCGGCAAGGCGGCGATCGAGCGCGTCCGCGCCGAGGGGCCGAAGCGCAAGCTCGTCGGCGTCGAGATGGCGGACCGCTCGGTGGCGCGTCACGGGTATCCCGTGCTGAGCGGCGGCCGCCGCGTCGGCGAGGTCACGTCCGGCACCTTCGGCCCGTCGGTCCAGAAGTCGATCGCGATGGCGTACGTGGAGACGCCCCTCGCCGCGATCGGCACGGAGCTTCAGGTCGAGATCCGCGGCCAGGCGCATCCCGCGCGCATCGTCAAGACGCCGTTCCATCCGTCTCGCGTGAAGAAAGGCTGACCAGGGTATGGCGAACGTTCCGGCGGATCTCCGCTACACGAAGGACCACGAGTGGGCGAAGCCCGAGGGCAAGCGCTATCGCATCGGCATCACCGCGTTCGCCCAGGAGCAGCTCGGCGACGTCGTCTTCGTCGAGCTGCCGAAAGTGGGGGCGAAGGTGACGGCCAAGCAGTCGTTCGGCGTCGTCGAGTCCGTGAAGGCGGTCTCCGACCTGTTCGCGCCGCTGTCCGGGGAGATCGTCGAGGTCAACACGGAGCTGCCCAACGCGCCGCAGGCCGTCAACCAGGATCCGTACGGCAAGGGCTGGATGATCGTGATCGCCCCGTCGAAGGCGGACGAGTGGAGCGGGCTGCTCAGCGCCGCGCAGTACGAGCAGTTCCTCAACGAAGGCCACTGATGCAGCGCTACCTCTCGAACACCCCCGCCGAGCAGCGGGCGATGCTGGAGACGATCGGCGCGCCCTCGATCGAGGCGCTGCTCTCGCGCGTCCCCGCGCAGGCCCGGCTCGCGCGCCCGCTGAGGCTGCCCGCGGCGGCGAGCGAGATGGAGCTCGTCGCGGAGATGCGCGCGCTCGCGGCGGGCAACGCGGACGCGGACGCCTGGACGTGCTTCCTCGGCGCCGGCTCCTACGATCACTTCGTGCCCGGCGTGATCAACCACATGATCCTGCGGGGCGAGTTCTTCACCGCGTACACGCCGTATCAGCCGGAAGCGAGCCAGGGCACGCTGCGGACGATCTACGAGTACCAGACGATGATCGCCGAGCTCACCGGCATGGACGTCGCGAACGCGTCGATCTACGACGGCGGCTCGTCGCTCGCCGAGGCGGCGCTGATGGCGGCCTCGGTGACCGGCCGCAGCGAGGTGGTGCTCGCGGCGGGCGTGAACCCGCTCTACCGGCACGTGACCGCGACGTACTGCGACGGGCCGCGGATCAAGCTGCGCACGGCGCCGGCGCCGGGGGGCACGCTCGACCTCGACGCCGCCCGCACGCTCGTGGACGGCAGGAAGACGGCGGCCCTGGTGGTGCAGACCCCGAACTTCTACGGCTGCCTCGAGGACGTCGCCGCGGCGGCGGAGCTCGCGCACGCGGCCGGCGCGCTGCTCATCGTCGTCGCGGATCCCGTGAACCTCGGGGTGCTCGAGGGCCCGGGCACGCTGGGCGCGGACATCGTGGTGGGCGAGGGGCAGGGGCTCGGCGTGCCGATGTCGTACGGCGGCCCGAACCTCGGCGTGTTCGCGGCGAAGAAGGCGCTCGTGCGGCGCATGCCCGGCCGGCTCGTCGGCGCCACCGTCGACCTCGACGGACAGCGCGGGTTCGTGCTGACCCTGCAGACGCGCGAGCAGCACATCCGGCGCGCGAAGGCCACCTCGAACATCTGCACGAACGTCGCGCTCTGCGCGCTCATGGCGACGATCTACCTCTCGACGCTCGGCAAGCAGGGCCTCGTCGAGGTCGGCGAGCTCTCCGCCGCCAAGGCGCACTACGCCGCGGAGCGGCTCACGCAGATCCCCGGTGTCGCGCTGCGCTTCCCGGCGCCGTTCTTCAAGGAGTTCACGCTGAAGCTCCCGGTGTCGCCCGATCGTGTGGTCGGCAAGCTCCTCAAGCAGCGCATCCTCGGCGGCGTGCCGCTCAAGCGCTTCGATCGCGCGCTGGGCGACTGCCTGCTCGTCGCGGTGACCGAGAAGCGGACGCGCGCGGAGATCGACGCGTTCGCGGACGCGCTCGCGAAGGTGGTGGCGTGATGGCGAAGCAGGGCGTGCCCTCTTACGACAAGCTGGCCTTCGAGCTCTCCTCGCCGGGGCGCCAGGGCTACGCGCTCCCCGCGAGCGACGTCCCGGTCACGGGCGATGCGGTGCCCGCGAAGTATCGGCGCCGCACACCCGCCGCGCTGCCGGAGCTCTCGGAGTTCGACGTCGTGCGCCACTACTCGCGGCTGTCGCGCATGAACTACGGCGTGGACACGCATTTCTACCCGCTCGGGTCGTGCACGATGAAGTACAACCCGAAGCTCAACGAGGACATGGCGCGGCTGCCCGGCTTCCTCCGGCTGCACCCGCTCGCGCCGGAAGCCGTGAGCCAGGGCGCGCTCCGGCTCATGCACGAGCTCGGCGTCATGCTCGCGGAGGTGGCGGGCATGGACGCGGTGTCGCTGCAGCCGGCGGCGGGCGCGCAGGGCGAGCTGGCCGGCGTGCTCATGATTCGCGCCTACCACGCCTCCCGCGGCGAGAAGCGCACCAAGGTGCTGATCCCGGACTCCGCGCACGGCACGAACCCCGCGTCGACCGCGCTGGCGGGCTACGAGGTGATCGAGGTCAAGTCGAACGCGAACGGGGAGGTCGAGATCGACGACCTCGCGCGGCTGCTCGACACCGACGTCGCGGCGTTCATGATCACGGTGCCCAACACGCTCGGCAACTTCGAGCCGCGCATCCTCGAGATCACCGAGCTCTGCCACGCCAAGGGCGTGCAGGTGTACATGGACGGCGCGAACCTCAACGCCATCCTCGGCATCACCCGGCCGGGCGACCTCGGCTTCGACGTGTGCCACTTCAACCTGCACAAGACGTTCACGACGCCGCACGGGGGCGGGGGGCCGGGCGCGGGGCCGGTCGGCATCAAGGCGCACCTCGAGCCGTTCCTGCCGACGCCGGTCGTCGTGAAGAAGGACGAGGCGTACACGCTCGACTGGAAGCGCCCGAAGTCGATCGGCAAGCTCCAGGCGTACTGGGGCAACGTCGGCATGCTCGTGCGCGCGTACACGTACATCCGCACGATGGGCCCGGACGGCCTGCGCGAGGTGTCGGACAACGCGGTGCTGAACGCGAACTACGTGATGAAGCGGCTCGAGCAGGACTACGACGTCGCGGCGCCGGGGCCGTGCATGCACGAGTGCGTGCTCTCCGCGCGCCGGCAGAAGAAGCACGGCGTGACCGCGATGGACATCGCCAAGCGCCTGCTCGACCTGGGCTTCTACGCGCCGTCGACGTACTTTCCGCTGATCGTCGAGGAAGCGCTGATGATCGAGCCGACCGAGACGGAAGCGAAGCAGACCCTCGACCAGTTCTGCGACGCGATGATCCAGATCGCGCGCGAGGCGGAGAGCACGCCCGGCCTCGTGCACGAGGCGCCGGTCACGACCCCCGTGCGCCGGCTCGACCAGACGAAGGCGGCGCGCGAGCCCGATCTGCGATGGACCCCGCGGGGGTGACGCCCGGCGCCCCATGGCGGCTGCTCGTCACCGAGCCCGCCGACGGCGCCACCAACATGGCGATCGACGAGGTGCTGTGGCGCGGCCGTCGGACCGGTGCGGCGCCCGCCACGCTGCGCTTCTACGCGTGGGCCCCCCCGACGGTCTCCCTCGGGTATGGGCAGGCGCTCGATGCCGACGTCGACCACGCCGTGTGCCGCGCGCTCGGCATCGGGATCGTCCGGCGCCCGACCGGCGGCAGCGCGATCTATCACGACGGCCCCGAGCGCGAGCTGACCTACAGCGTCGCCGCCACCAACGACGACCTCGGGGTCGGCACCGACCTGCTCGCGAGCTACCGCTGGATCGCGCGCGCGCTCGCGCGCGGCCTCACCGCGCTCGGCGCGCGCGTCGAGATCGTCGAGCGGCGGCGCGACTACGGTCCGGTGCCCGCGTTCTGCTTCGCGCGCACCGGCACCTACGAGCTCGAGATGCACGGGCGCAAGCTCGTCGGCAGCGCCCAGCGCCGCCACGGCACGTCGTTCCTGCAGCACGGCTCCATCGTGCTCGGCCTCGACGCTCCGCGCGTGCGCGCGCTCTTCCCCGCGACGCCCGATCCCGCCGCCCACGTCGCGACGCTCGAGCAGGCGCTCGGGCATCGTCCCGCATGGGAGGCGTGCGCCGACGCGCTCGGCGCGGCGTTCGAAGCGGAGCACGGGATCGTGCTGCGCCCCGGCGGCCTGACCGTCGCGGAGGCGGACGAGGTCGCGCGGCTCGCCCGCGACAAGTACGCGACCGAGGCGTGGCGGGCGGGCCTCGCGTGAGCCGCGAGTATCCCGACTATCCTCGCGTCGGCGTCGGCGCCGTCATCCTCGACGGCGACCAGGTCCTCCTCATCCAGCGCGGGGGCGGCACGCTGCCCGGCAAGTGGAGCATCCCCGGCGGGCTCGTCGAGCTCGGCGAGACGAGCCGCGAAGCGGTGTGCCGCGAGATCGGCGAGGAGTGCGGGCTGGCGATCGAGCTCGTCGACGTGTGCGGCGTGCTCGACCGCGTCGTGCGCGATGAGCAGGGGCGCGTCCGCTATCATTGGACGCTGGTCGACTACCTGGCTGTCGTGCGCGGCGGCACCCTGTGCGCGGGCGACGACGCCGCGGACGCGCGGTGGGTGCCGATCGCCGACGTTCTGTCGTACGACACGACGGACGGATTGATGGACATGATCGAGCGCGCGGTCGCGCTGCGCGACAGACTGGAGAGCCGGAACCGATGAAGATCGAGGTCGTGACCGGGCCGCTGGCGGGCGTGAAGGCGGATGCGCTGGTGGTGGGGCTCTCGAGCGACGACAAGAAGCTGCCGGCGGCGCTGGCCGGGCTCGACCGCCAGACGGAGGGCCGCATCGGCGGCGTGCTCACCGCCGAGAAGTTCAACGCGCGCGCGGGCGCGGTGACCCACCTGCACGTCGTGAACGGGCTCGGCGCCTCCCGCATCGTCGTCACCGGTCTCGGCCCGCGCAAGGAGATGGGCGCCGAGATGATCCGCCGCGGCGCCGCGGCGGGCCTGCGGCGCGCCCGCGATCTCGGCGCGCGCAGCGTCGCCCTCGACCTGCTCGGCGACAAGCTGTCCCCGCGCGAGCGGGCCCACGCCGCCGTCGAGGGCGCGATCCTCGGCACCTACGTCTTCGACCGCTACAAGCGGGAGAAGAGCGACAAGGCGGTCGAGAGCCTGCGCGTGATCGCGGCGGACGGGCGCCAGGCGCGCGAGGTCACCGAGGGCGCGCGCCGGGGCGAGGTCTTCGCGCAGGGGACGTGGCTGGCGCGCGACCTCGTGAACGCGCCGGCGAACGAGGTGAACCCGACGAAGCTCGCCGAGGTCGCGCGCGAGGTGGCGCGCGAGGGCAAGCTCAAGCTGAACGTGCTCGAGCGCGAGGACTGCGCGAAGCTCGGCATGGGCGCCTTCCTCGGCGTCGCGCAGGGCAGCCAGGAGCCGCCGAAGTTCATCCACCTCACGTACACGCCGTCCGGGCGCGCGGCCAAGCGCGTGGCCGTCATCGGCAAGGGCATCACGTTCGACTCCGGCGGCCTCGATCTCAAGAGCGCCGAAGGCATGCTGCGGATGAAGGACGACATGTCCGGCGCCGCCGCGGTCCTCGGGATCATGAAGGCGCTGCCGAAGCTCGGCGCGAAGGTCGAGGTACACGGCTTCATCGCCGCCACCGAGAACATGCCGTCCGGCACCGCGTTCCGCCCCGGCGACATCCTGCGCGCGATGAACGGGACGACCATCGAGATCGGCAACACCGACGCCGAAGGCCGGCTCACGCTGGCGGACGCGCTGTGCTACGCGGCGAAGTTCGTCGAGCCTCAGGAGATGATCGACATGGCCACGCTGACGGGCGCCTGCGTGGTGGCGCTCGGCCCGCTCTGCTCGGGGCTGATGGCCTCCGACCAGCGGCTCGCCGACCGCCTCCTCGCCGCCGCGCGCGCGGCGGGCGAGCGCGTGTGGCAGCTGCCGCTCATCGACGAGTACAAGGAGCAGTTCAAGAGCGACGTCGCCGACCTCAACAACACCGGGGGCCGCCACGGCGGCGCGATCACCGCGGGCCTCTTCCTGCGCGAGTTCAGCGGCGGCATCCCGTGGGCGCACTTCGACATCGCGGGCCCGGCCTTCATCGACAAGGACTCGCCGCTCGGCCCCAAGGGCGCCACGGGCGTCGCGGTGCGGACGATCCTCACGTACCTCACCGACGGCAGGTAGCGTCCTGGGCGCGATCGACCTCCACGCGCACACCACCGCGTCCGACGGCACGCTGGCGCCGCGCGAGCTCGTCGCGCTCGCGGCGAAGAAGGGCGTGCGGGTGCTCGCGGTGACCGACCACGATTCGACGTCCGGCATCGCGGAAGCGCGCGCCGCCGCGGCCGCGCATCCGGGCCTCACCATCGTGCCGGGCATCGAGATCAACTGCGACGTGGAGGGCGCGGAGGTCCACGTGCTCGGGTACTTCCTCGACCTCGACGCGGCGTGGTTCCAGGAGTTCCTCGCCGCGCAGCGCGAGGAGCGGCGCGCGCGCATCCACCGCATCCTCGATCGGCTCGCGGCGCTCGGCGTCTTCGTCGACGCCGCCGAGGTCTTCGCGCTGGTGCGCGAAGGCTCCGCGGGACGCCCGCACGTCGCGCAGGCGATGGTGCACCGCGGGTACGTGAAGTCCGTGCGGGAGGCGTTCGACCGCTATTTGCACAACGGCGGGCCCGCGAGCGCGCCCCGCCGCCGGCTGACGCCGGAGGACGCGGTGGCGGTGATCCGCCGCGCGCGCGGCGTGCCGGTGATCGCGCACCCCGGGCTCGCGAACCGCGACGCGATGATCGACGGGCTCGTGGCCGCGGGGCTCATGGGCATCGAGAGCTACTATCCCGAGCACTCGGCCGCGCAGACGCAGAGCTATCTCGCGCTGTGCGCGCGGCACGGCCTCGTCGCCACCGGCGGCTCCGACTTCCACGGCCCCACCGTGGGCCACGCCCCGCATCCGGGCGCGCATCCCGTGCCGGACTCCGCGTGGACCGCGCTGCGCGAGAAGGCGGTGGCCGTCGGCGCGCCCGTCGAGCCGTGAACGTCCAGGTCTTCGGGTTCAAGGACTGCCAGGAGACCCGCAAGGCGCTGCGCTTCTTCGCGGAGCGCCGGATCGCCGTGCACTTCGTCGACCTCGCCGAGAAGCCCGCGTCGAAGGGCGAGCTGCGCCGCTTCGCGGACAAGCACGGCGCCGCCGCGCTGATCGATCGCGAGTCGCCGCGCTTCAAGGCGCTCGGCCTGCACGTGAGCGGCGACTCGCCGCAGCGCCAGCTCGACCGCGCGCTCACCGAGCCGCGGCTCCTGAAGACGCCGCTCGTGCGCGTCGACCAGCGCGTGAGCGTGGGGCTGGCCACCGACGACTGGGCGGCGTGGATCAAGGGCGCGGCGAAGTGAGCCGCGCGGTCCTGATCACCGGCGCCTCGTCCGGCATCGGCGCGGCGCTCGCGCGCGAGTTCGCGACGCGCGGGGCGGACGTCGCGCTGGCGGCCCGCCGCACCGACCGCCTCGAGGAGCTGTCGAAAGAGCTCACCGCGCGCGGGCGCCGCGCGCTCGTGCTCGCGTGCGACGTCACGCGTGACGGCGACCTGGAGGCCGCCGCGGCGCGCACGCGCGAGGCACTCGGCGGCATCGACGTGGTGGTCGCCAACGCGGGCTTCGGCGTGGTCGGCCCCGCGGAGACGCTGACGCTCGCCGATTACCGCCGACAGTTCGAGACCAACGTGTTCGGCGTCCTCCGCACGCTCTACGCGACGCTCGACGACCTCAAGCGCTCGCGCGGGGTGTTCGCGATCATCGGCTCCGTGAGCGGGCACCTCGCGACCCCGAACGGGACGCCGTACGCGATGAGCAAGTTCGCGGTCCGCGCGCTCGCCGAGGGCCTGCGCCACGAGCTGCGGCCCGCCGGCGTCGCGGTGACGCTCCTCAGCCCGGGATTCGTGGAGAGCGAGATCCGCCTCGTCGACAACGACGGGCGGCTCCGCGCGGGCGGGCGCGACATCGTGCCGTCGTGGCTGCGCATGCGCACCGCGACGGCCGCCCGCCAGATCGCGACCGCGATCGAGCGGCGGCAGCGCGAGCGCATCGTCACGGGGCACGGCAAGGCGCTCGTCTTCCTCGCGCGCCACGCGCCGGGCCTCATGAGCGCGCTGGTCGGCCTCTCGGGCTATCGCGGCCGCTCGCATCCCGGCCAGGCGTGACCGAGCGGACCGACGCGGCGCTGCGCGCCCACATCACCGACGACCCGTGGGCGCGGCACCTCGGCGTCGAGTTCCTGGAGCTCGGCGAGGGACGCTGCCGGGTGGCGGCGCGGCTGCAGCCCCACATGGTGAACTTCCAGGGCAACCCGCACGGCGCGGTGATCTTCGCGCTCGCCGACATCGCGTTCGGCGCGGCGTGCAACTCGCACGGCGTCGCGTCGGTCGCGCTGACGATGACGATCCAGTTCCTGCGCGCCGCCGCGCCGAACGCGCGCCTCATCGCGGACGCGGACACGCGCCGCCAGGGCCGGACGGCGGGGTTCTACGACGTCACCGTGACCACGGAGGACGGCGCCGAGGTGGCGCGTGTCCAGGCCGTCGCGCACCGACTCGCGCCTCAGGCCTGAGCGACCCACACGTTGCGGCAGCGCGTCTCCGTGACGAGCGCGGCTGCGACGACGCCCGCGAGCGCGACCGCGAGGCACAGCGCGAACGCCGTCTCGTACGCGGCCGGCGGATAGAGACGCACGCCGTCCCGGACGAGGCCGTCCCAGCGCGCGTCGAGGATCAGGCCGAACACCCACTGCATGACCGCGAACGCGAGAAAGATCGGCATGTTGCAGAAGCCCATCACGAGCCCGACGCGGCCGGGATCGTTCACCTCGCGCACGCACGACCACACCAGGATCAAGCCCGAGGACCCGAAGCCCATCAGCAAGCACAGCGGCGCGATCAGCTCCGGCGCGGGACGTAGTGCCGGGATGCCGAGCGGCAGCCAGCACAGCGCATGGAGCGCGGCGAAGGCGACGAACGGCAGGCGGCGCCGCCCGAGCCAGCGGTCGGAGAGCCAGCCGACGAGCGGGGAGCCGATGATGAGGCCCACCGCGATCAGCGCGATGTGGTTCGCGGCGCGGACGCGCTCGAACCCGTAGCCCTGCATGAGATAGGGCACGCCCCACAGGCCGAGGAACGAGGCGAGCGGCGCGTAGACCGCGCTCGTCGCGAGCAGTGGCGGCCACGTCCGCACGTTTCCCGCGATGAGGGGAATTCCGCGGAGGACCTCCCCCACGGAGCCCGCGCGCCGGTGCTCGGCGTTCACCGGCGGCAGGCCGGCGTCCGCGGGACGATCGCGGATCGCCGCCGCCGCGAGGGCTCCGAGGACCGCGGTGAGCGCGCCGATCACCACGAACGTGGTCCGCCAGCCGAGGGCCTCCACGACGAGCGCGAGCGGGGTCGACGCCATCAGCGCGCCGAGGTTGCCGACGCCCTGCGTGGCGCCGGACGCGGTGCCGAACGAGTTCGGCTCGAACCACTCCGACAAGAGCGTGAGCCACGAGATCAGGATCACGGACGCGCCGATCCCCACGAGCAGACGCCCCGCCAGCGCGAGGCCGAACACCGGCGCGGCGCCGAACAGCGCGGCGCCCGCGGCCATCGTCAGGCAGCCCGCCGTGAGCGTCCAGCGGGGGCCCAGCGTGTCGACGAGCGTGCCGGCGACGAGCGCCATCACCGCGAACGTGTACGGATAGACGGACGCGAGCGTGCCGAGCGTCGCGGCCGTGATCGAGAACGCGCGCATGAGGTCCGGCGCGACGACGGCGGGGGCGACGCGATGGAAGTACGAGAAGAAGTAGATCGCGGCGGCGACGAGATAGATCGTCCACTGCCAGCGCGCCAGGCGCGCGGCCGCGTCAGCGGACATGGGCGGGGAACACGCGGCGGATCGCGTCGGGTGAATTCACCGCGAGGCGCCCGGCCACGAGCGGGCCGTCGACCAGCAGCGCGCCCTGCTCCGCCAGCGCGTCGAGCAGCGCGAGCCGGTGCCGCCGTGGGCGGTGTCGGGAAGGTCCTGGGACCGCGGATCGAGGGTGACGGTGCGCGTGGCGCCGTCACCGGCGACGGCGCGTCGCAGGGCGGCGGCGGTGTCGGGATCGGGGGTCATGCGGAAATCGTCATGCGATAATCGCGCGTGCAGGACATCCTTCGCAACCGCGCGTTCGTGCGCGCCGCGCTCACCAGCTTCTTCTTCTTCACGAGCCAGAACGGCTTCGTGCTGCTCCCGCTCTACATCAAGCAGCTCGGCGGCACGGAGATGGAGATCGGCCTCGTCATGGGCATCTCGAGCGCGGTCGGCATCGTCGCGCAGCCGCTGCTCGGCCCGTGGGTCGACGCGCTCGGGCGCCGGCCGTTCATGCTCGCCGGCATCGCGTGCGTGAGCGCGGCCACGGTCGTGGCGGCGCTCGGCGAGAGCGTGCCGGCCTTCCTCGTGGTGCGCGTGCTGCAGGGCCTCGGCTTCTCCGCGTTCTTCGTGGCGAACTTCTCGTACGTCATCGACCTCATCGAGCCCGAGCGCCGCGGGATGGCGCTCGGCATCTACGGGGTGTCGGGCTTCGCGTCCACCGCGCTCGCGCCGCTGATCGGCGAGTGGCTCATCCGCCGCTGGGGCTTCCACGCGCTGTTCGCGGGCAGCGGGCTGATCGTGCTCGCGGCGGCGTGGCTCGCATGGCAGGTGCGCGAGACGCAGCGCACGGAGGTCCGCTACGTGCGCGGGCTGCGCTGGGCGCGCGAGGCCGTGGCCGACCTGTTTCGCCGTCACATGGCGGTCGCGTTCTTCTTCGGGCTCGGCGCCGGCACGCTCGCCACGTTCATGCCGACGTTCGCCGAGGATCTCGGCGTGCGCACCGTGGCGCTGTTCTACACGAGCTACGCGCTCTCCGCGATCGCCGTACGCCTCGTGGGCGGGACCATGATCGACACGCGGGGCCGCCGCGCGGTCATCGTGCCGTCGATGTTCGTGCTCGCCGCCTCCGCCGCCCTCCTCGCCGGCGTCGGCTACGCGGCCGAGCGCGTCGCCGCGCTGCCGGTGCTGCCCGCGATCGTCGTCGCCGGGCTGCTGTCCGGCGCGGCGCACGGCTTCCTCTATCCCGCGCTCGCCGCGCTCGTGGCCGACGGCGCGCCGCCGGCGCGGCGCGGGGCGGTCATCGGCATCTTCAGCGCGTTGTTCCTGTGCGGGCAGGGCGGCGGCGCGTTCGCGTTCGGGGGGCTCGCGCACGCGCTGGGCTACGTCCCGATGTGGCTGGCGCTCACCGCGCTCGTGCTCGTCGGCGCGCTGGTGAGCCTCGGGCTCGAGCGGCCGTCCGCGCCCGCGCCGTGACGCTATACTGGCGCGAATCCACGGGAGGCCCCGCCATGACCAGCTCCGGACGCATCGCCCTCGCCGCGCTCGCCGTCGCGCTCCTCGCCGGCGACGCCGTCGCGCGTGAGCGCGGCGAAGTCACCGCGCCGCGCCCGACCGGCACGCAGGAGGCCGGCGTGGTGGCCGTGCTCGTGGATCAGTCGACGCAGCAGCCCGTGGTCGTGCTCGAAGGCAAGCGCGACAAGCGCACGCTCACGATGGCGATCGGCCTCGCGGAAGCGACCGGCATCGCGCTGCCGCTGCAAGGCGTGACACCGCCGCGCCCGCTCACGCACGACCTCTTCCTCACGATGTTCGGCCGGCTGAAGGTCTCGCTCCGTGAAGTGGTGATCCACGACTTCCGCGACAACACGTACTTCGCCACCGTGCACCTCGTCGTCGACGGCGCCGCGATGACGCTCGACTCGCGCCCGTCCGATGCGATCGCGCTCGCCCTGCGTGCGAAGGCGCCGGTGTTCGTGCAGGACCGCGTGTTCGAGCGCGGCACCGTGCCGGACGCGCCGGCGCCGAAGCAGCGGCCGATCTAGATGGCGCCGCGCGAGCCCGAAGACCTCCAGTGGGCGCTGCAGCGGCGCCTGGAGGACGTGTTCGCCAAGCTCGGTGAGAAGTACGGCGACCTCACGGGCCGCGTGGAGATGAAGATCCGCTCCGACGTCTCGTTCGACGATGTCGGCGGCGTGCCGCAGGCGAAGGCCGCGCTCCGCGGCTTCGCCACCGCGCTCTCGCATCCCGAGCGCTACCTCGAGTGGGGGATCACGCCGCCCAAGGGCATCCTGCTCTACGGGCCGCCGGGCACGGGCAAGACCACGCTGGCCAAGGCGCTCGCCGCCTCCGCGCAGGCGATCTTCTACCACCTCAAGCTGCTGAACCTCACCTCGAAGTTCGGCGCGAACACGGGCGAGATCCTCCAGGAGTCGCTCCGCATCGCCATCGGGGAGAAGCCCGGCGTGCTGTTCCTCGACGAGGCGGACGCGCTGTCGCTCGACCACCTGCTCGCGCCCCCGCAGGCGCGCGAGGCGAGCGCGCGGCTCGTGGCCGCGCTCTGTGAAAAGCTCGACGCCGTCGACGCGGCGACCGCGCGCGTCCTCGTGGTCGCGGCCACGAGCCGCACCGACGTCATCGACCCCTCGCTCGTCGCGCCGGGCCGGCTCGATCACCTCGTCGAGATCCCGTTGCCGGATCCCGCGGGGCAGCAGGAGCTGCTCGACCTCCTGCGCGCCAAGTTCGTGCGCAGCGCCGGGCGCCCGGTCTTCGGAGACCTCGAGTACGGCAAGATCCTGCCGCTGATGGGCGGCATGAGCGGCGGCGACCTGTCCGACATCCTGCGCCGCGCGCTGGAGGCGAAGGTCCACGCCGGCACGAACGAGGAGGCGCCGGGGGTGGTGAGCACCGACGACCTGCTGGCCGCCGTCGAGACGTATCGCCGCGTGCGTGGGGTGGTCGAAAAAATCCGCTACGGCCAGTACCTCTAGCCCGCGCGCTAAGTCCATGTATAATCAGCGCTCGGGCCGTCCCATATGATTGAAGTCCACGGGCTCACCAAGCACTACGGCGCCTTCACGGCCATCCGTGACGTCACGTTCGACGTGGCGCCGGGGCAGATCGTCGGCTTCCTCGGGCCGAACGGCGCCGGCAAGTCGACGACCATGCGGATCCTCTCCTGCTTCATGCCGGCGAGCGGGGGCACCGCGCGCGTCGCCGGCTACGACGTCTTCACGCAGTCCATGGACGTCCGCAAGCGCATCGGGTACCTGCCGGAGAACGTCCCGCTGTACACCGACATGCGCGTGTCGGCCTATCTGGACTTCGTGGCGGAGGTGAAGGGCATCGGCCGGACCACGCGCAAGCGCCGCGTCGCCGAGGTCATGGAGAAGTGCCTCATCGCCGACGTGCAGAGCCGGCTGATCGGCCGGCTGTCCAAGGGCTACCGGCAGCGCGTCGGCCTCGCGCAGGCCATCATCAACGACCCGCACGTGCTGATCCTGGACGAGCCCACCATCGGCCTCGACCCGCGGCAGATCGCGGAGATCCGCGCGCTCATCAAGTCGCTCGCGGGCGACCACACGGTGCTGGTGTCCACGCACATCCTCCCCGAGGTCTCGATGGTGTGCAGCGGCGTCATCATCGTGAACAAGGGCGCGGTCGTGGCGCAGGGCCCGATCGACTCGCTGGTCGAGCAGTTCTTCCCGAACAGCCGCGTGCAGGTCGAGCTGGCGGCGCCGCCCGACGCGGTGCGGGACGCGCTGCGCACGATCCCCGGGGTCCTCGAGGTCCGCGACGTGCTCACCGGCGACGGCAACGCCGCGTTCGCGGTCGAGGCCGCGCGCGACCGCGACGTGCGGGGCGAGATCTTCCAGCTCGCCACCGACCGCCGCTGGGGGCTGCTGGAGCTGCGCCGTGTCGGGATGACGCTCGAGGAAGTCTTCATCCGGATCGTCGCGGGCGAGGAGCCCGCCACCGACGGCGTGCCGGTCGACGCGGCGCCGGCCCCGGACGCGGCGGCGGCCCCGCAGGACGAGGAGGCGCTGTCGTGAAGATCTGGCCGGTCATGAAGAAGGAGCTGCGCCTCTACTTCACGACGCCCGTGGCCTACGGGGTGCTGTTCTGCTTCCTGCTCGTCACGGGCTACTTCTTCTATTCGATCTTCGCGTTCTACACGATGGCCTCGATGCAGTCGGCGATGAACCCGCAGATGGGCGGGCGCGACCTGAACGTCACCGACAGCGTCATGCGCCCGCTCTTCTCGAACATGAGCGTGATCCTGCTCCTGCTGATGCCGCTGGTGACCATGCGGCTCTTCGCGGAAGAGCGGCGGCAGGGGACCATCGAGCTGCTGCTGACCTATCCCGTCCGCGACGGCGCGGTGCTCCTCGGCAAGTACTTCGCGGCGCTGGTGCTCTACGCCTTCATGCTCGTGCTGACGCTGCTCTACCCGGGCATCGTCATGTACTTCGCGCGGGTGGAGTGGGGCCCGCTGCTGACCGGCTACGTCGGGCTCCTGCTGATGGGCGCCACGTTCATCGCGGTGGGGATCTGCATCTCGTCCTTCTTCGAGAACCAGATCATGGCGGGCACGGTCACGTTCGTGACGCTGCTCATGTTCTGGGTGATCGGCTGGAGCGCGGAGGCGGCCGGCGGCGTGTGGAAGACCATCCTCAGCGAGCTGTCGATCATCGAGCACTTCGACACGTTCTCGAAGGGCATCTTCGACACGAAGGACGTCGTGTACTACCTGAACTTCACGATCCTGGCCCTGTTCATCGGGCTCAAGTCGCTCGAGTCGCGCCGGTGGAAGGGCTAGCGTGAGGCGCTTCGGCGACTGGGCGGGGTACGCAGGGATTGCGGTCCTCGCCGCGGCCGTCCTGCTGCCGTTCGCGCTGCCCAACCAGGCGCATTACCGCTGGTGGCTGGTCGGGGCGGGCGTGCTGCTCGTGGCGGCGTCGTTCCTCACGCGCATCGGCGACTACCGGGGCGTCGTCACCCACCGCAACACGCGCTACGGGGTCAACACCGTCGTGACCGTGCTCCTCGTGCTCGGCGTGATCGGCTTCGTCGAGGCGCTCTCGATGCGGCACAACGCGCGCCTGGACCTCACCGAGAACCGCCGCAACAGCCTGTCGCCGCAGACGATCCAGCTCCTGAAAGCGCTCACGACCGAGGTGAACGCGGTCGGCTTCTTCCGCAGCGACCAGCCGGGCCGGCGGGTGGCCGAGGACCTCTTCAAGCAGTACGCGCGACACGCCGGCAACAAGTTCACGTGGAAGGTGGTCGACCCGGACCGCGAGCCCGCGCTCGCGCGCCGCTACGCGATCGAGTCGTACGGCACCATCGTCCTCGAGACGAAAACCAAGTCGGAGAAGGTCACCGACGCGGAAGAGGAAAAGCTCACCAACGGCCTGGTGAAAGTCACGCGCGAGGGCCGGCGCACGGTGTACGTGCTCCAGGGCCACGGCGAGCACGAGGTGAACAACGCCGAGCGCGCCGGGTTCACCGAGGCGAAGGGCGCCCTCGAGCGGTCGAACTACGAGGTGAAGCCGCTCGTGCTCGCGCGCGAGGGCAAGGTGCCGGACGACGCGGCGGTGGTCATCGCCCCCGGCCCGCGCACCGATCTGTTCCCCCCGGAGTTCGCCGCCCTCGACGGCTACGTGGGGAAGGGCGGCAAGCTCCTGGTGATGGTGAACCCGTTCCAGGCCGAGGGGCTCAAGAAGTGGCTCGTCACGTACGGCTTCGAGCTCGGCGACAACCTCATCATCGAGCCGAACCCGATCGGGCGCCTGTTCGGCATCGGGCCCGAGGTGCCGATCGTCCAGCAGTACGAATCGCACCCGATCACGCGGGACATGGGCGGCGTCACCACGCTGTTCCCGCTCACCCGCAGCGTGGCCCCCGCGAAGGCGCCACCGCAGGGGCTGACCGTGCGGCCGCTCGCGCAGACGAGCCCGCAGAGCTGGGGCGAGACGAATCGCGACGCGCTGCAGCGCGGCGAGGCCCAGCCGGATCCCCAGGACCCGCGCGGCCCGCTCCCGGTGGCGGCGGTCGCCACGAAGGACAAGGCGCGCATCGTCGTGTACGGCACGTCGAACCTCGCGTCGAACCAGTTCATCAACCTGCAGGGCAACCGCGACTTCTTCCTCAACACCGTGAGCTGGCTCGCCGAGGAAGAGGACCAGATCTCCATCCGGCCGAAGGACGCCAAGCAGACGCCGGTGTTCCTCAGCGCGCAGCAGGGGCAGGCCGTCTTTCTCCTCCCCGTCGTCGTGATGCCCGCGCTCGTGCTGCTCGCGGGGATCGTCGTCGTCGTCCGCCGTCGCTCCGCCAAGTAGCCCGTGCGCTGGCAGACCACGCTCGTCGCCGCCCTCCTGCTCCTCCTCGTCGGCGGCTTCTATTACGTCTACGAGGTCCGGCTGGGCCCCGACCGCGAGAAGGCGGAGGGCCGCAAGGGCCGGGTCTTCTCGGTCGAGACCACCGATGTCACGGCGGTCACGCTCGTCCGTCCCGAGGGGACGGTACGGGCCGTCCGCGAGGGCGACACCTGGCAGCTCGTCGAGCCGCTGAAGGTCAAGGGCGACCGCGGCCCGATCGAGGAGACGCTCAGCACGGTCGTCACCGCGAAGATGGACCGCGAGATCGACGGCAACCCCGCGTCGCTCGCGGACTTCGGCCTCGACACGCCCGCGGCGGAGGTCGCGCTGACGCTCAAGGACGGCACGCAGCTCGCCCTCCAGCTCGGCGGCAAGAGCCCGACGGGGGTCTGGGTCTACGCCAAGGAGAAGGACAAGCCCGCCGTGTTCGTGGTGGGCGAGAGCGTGCTGCGCGACGCCACGCGGCCGCTCGCCGACTTCCGTGACAAGGTCGTGCTCGCCTTCTCGCGCCCGGACGTGAGCGGTGTCGAGATCGTCACGCCGGGCGAGCGCATCGCGGCGGAGCCCGAGGCACAGCGCTGGAAGATCACGCGGCCCGTCGCGCGGCCCGCGGATGCGGACACGATGAACGACCTGCTGGAGAAGCTCGGCATGGCGCGCGTGAAGGAGTTCGTGGCCGAGGCGCCGCGCTCGCTGGCGCCGTACGGCCTCGACCGGCCGGTCCGCGTGGCGGTCCACCTCGGCAAGGAGAAGGACCGCGCGACGAAGGCGCTGCTCTTCGGCAGGGTCGTCCCCGAGAAGCAGGGCGTCTACGCGATCCGCGAGGGGGAGAGCAGCGTGCTGCTGGTGCCCGAGGAGGTCTGGCGCGCCGTGCCCCAGACGACCGCGGCGCTGCGCGACAAGTCGCTGGTGACGATCGACCGCGAGAAGGTCACGCGCTACGAGATCGAGAGCGCGAAGGGACGCGTGACGGTCGCGCGCGAGAAGGACGCCTGGAAGATCACCGCGCCCGAGGCGCTGCCCACCGACCAGGTCGAGGCCGGCGCGGTGCTGATGCAGCTCCGCAACCTGCGCGCGCAGGGCTTCGTCAGCGACGACGCCTCCGCGATCCCGCGCTATCTCGCCAAGCCGGACGTGAAGATCACCGTGCACCAGGAAGGCGCGCCGGCGCCGCTCACCGTGCTGCTCGCGCACGCGACGGAGAAGCGCGGCGGACAGGCGACCGCGTACGCGGCGGTGGCGGGGCAAGGACCGGTGGCGCTCGTGGACGCGAAGTCCCTCGAGAGCGTGACGCGCGGTCCGCGCGACCTCCGCGACCGCCGCCTGTTCGCGGATCTCCAGCCGAAGGACGTGGCGCGCGTGCGCGTGAAGGCCGGCGGCCAGACGGCGGTGCTCGAGCGCAGCGGCGAGAACGAGTGGACGATGGTCGAGCCGGCGAAGGGCGCGGCGAAGTCGGCGAAGGTCGAGGATCTCCTCTACACGCTCCGCGGGCTCAAGTGGGACGAGATCGCCGCCGAGAAAGCGGACGCGCCCGGCACGTTCGGGCTGGACGCGCCGGCGTTCGAGCTGACGATGTTCAAGAAGGACGGCGGCGAGGTCGGCACGCTGATCCTCGGCAAGCGCGACGGCGAGCGGTGGTTCGCCCGCGGCGCGTCCGGACCGGTCTACGCGATTCCCGCGCGGGGCCTGGGCGATCTGCCCAAGGTCCCGGACGACTTCAAGGGCTGACGCGCGCCCGTTCTACGCGGGCTGCCCGACCGGCTTGTCGGAGAGCAGCCCGATCTCGCGGTACTTCGGCGCGATGCGGTCCGAGATGAGTCCCAGCCGCACGAGCCGCGGCATCAGGTTCTCCCCGAACAGGAAGCTGTTGAAGTGCTTCGTCGTCTGCGAGTTCGCCACGGTGTCGCGCCAGATCTTGTCCGCGTCCCAGCCCATCTCGCGCCACACCTGCTTGATCGACTGGAAGCCCGTGCGCTCGTCGCGGCTGTAGAGGAGGTCGCACGCCTTGAAGCAGAAGTCCTCGAGGTACTCGCGCTTCGCGGGCGCCATGTGGGGGATCGAGCGGCGCAGCGCGAAGTACCCGAAGTTCACGTGACGCCCCTCGTCCTGCATGACGTAGTCGAGGAGCTGGGCGAGCGTCGGGTCCGCCGTCTGCCGGCGCATCACGTTGAACGCCGCGATGGCGAGGCCCTCGACGAGCATCTGCATCCCGACCAGCTTGAGCTCCCACGAGTTCGTGGCGAGGATCTCGTCGAGCAGCGCCTTGAGGAGCGGGTCGACGGGATAGATCTTGTGGAGCTTCTTGACGTACTTCTCGAACACCTCGACGTGCCGGCCTTCGTCCACCACCTGCGTCGACGCGTAGAGCTTGGCGTCGAGCTCCGGGATCGAGTTCACGAGCTGGCCGCATACGACCAGCGCGCCCTGCTCGCCGTGGAGGAACTGCGAGAGGCGCCACGCCGACACCCGGATCTCGATCTCCTTCTGCTCCTCGGGCGACAGCCGCGTGAAGAAGTTCGTGCCCGCGAAGGCGACCTGCGTGTTGAGGACCGGGCCCTCGCTGCCGATGGGCCGGCTCCAGTCGATCGCCGTCGTCGCATTCCACTGGTTCTTCTTCGCCGTCTCGTACAACGTCTCGAGCTCGTCGTGCGTCGGGGCGTAGTCGTAGTCCCAGAGCGTCTCGAGCTGGTACGTCACCCGGCGCGCGGCGGCGGCCTCGGCGGTGGTCATCGGTGCGGTCACCTCGTGATGAATGATGGTTCAGTCGGCATTATAGCCCCGATGCGCGGGCTGGGGTACGATGCGGTTCATGGCCCGGAACGCGATGTATCTCAAGCAGATGGAACTCGGCCCGATGCAGAACTTCGTCTACCTGGTCGGGGACACGGCGACGCGGGAGTGCGTGGTGGTCGACCCCGCCTGGGAGATCGACACCATCGTCGACACGGCCGCCGCCGACGGCATGACGCTCGTGGGGGCGCTGGTCACCCACACGCACCAGGACCACGTCGGCGGCAGCCTCGAGTCGTGGGGCATGCCGGGCCGTATCCCGGGCATCGAGGAGCTGCTCGCCCGGGCGCCGATGAAGGTCTACGTCCACAAGGCGGAGCGCGAGTTCCTTCGCGGCTTCGGCTCGGACCTCGTGAAGGTCGACAACCACGACACGCTGCCCGTCGGACGGCTCACGCTCACCTTCCTCCACACCCCCGGCCACACCCCCGGCTCGCAGTGCTTCCTCGTGGACGGGCGCGTGATCTCCGGCGACACGCTGTTCATCAACGCGTGCGGCCGCACCGACCTCCCGGGCAGCGATCCGGAAGAGATGTACTACTCGCTCACGCAGCGCCTCGGCGCGCTCCCGGAGGACACGGTGCTCCTCCCGGGCCACAACTATGGCGGAGAGCGCTCGACGATCGGCCGGCAGAAGCGCGAGAACCCGTTCATGCAGTTCCCGTCCCTCCGGGAGTTCCTCGGTGTGATGGGCGGTCGCCGCACGCCGCTCGGCTGACGCCTCGGCGCGCCGCCCGTTTTCTTGACGCGTCGAGACGGCGTGTGGTGTGATCGGACGCGATGTCGCGCCTCGAATCCTGGCTGAGATCCCGCTTCATCGCCGGCTTCTTCTTCACGGTGCCGGTCTTCGCCACCGGCTGGATCCTCTGGAAGTTCTGGGCGGGCATCGACGACATCTTCGGGCCGATGTACGAGCGGGCGTTCGGGCGTCCGGTCCCCGGGCTTGGCTTCGTCACCGCCGCGGGCGTGATCCTGCTCATGGGGATCGTGGCTCGCAACGTGGTGGGCCGTCGCGTGCTGGCGCTGGGCGACCAGGTCCTGCTCAAGGTCCCGATCTACCGGCGGCTCTATCCGTCGGTGAAGATGCTGATCGATTCGTTCTCGCCGGAGCGGCGGAGCGCGTTCCGCGCGGTCGTGCTCGTGCGCCATCCGCGTCCGGAGGAGTACGCGTTCGGCTTCGTGACCAGCGAGGTGACGGTGGAAACGGCCGACGGCAAGCGCGAGATGGTCACGGTGTTCGTGCCGACGAACAACCTCTACCTCGGCGACATCACCGTCGTCCCGCGCGAGGACGTGATGCCCACCGGCCTGCCCGTCGAGGAAGGGCTCCGCATCATCCTCTCGGCGGGGACCGCCACCCCGCCGCGGCTCCCGAGGTACTAGCCCGCCACCTCGCCCGCCCACCCCGCGACCAGCTCGCCGAGCGGGAAGAGCTTGCCGAAGAAGAAGTGGTCCGCGCCCGCGACCGTGCGCACGGTGGCCCGCGGGATCGCGCGGCCGAGCGCTTCGAGCGCGTCGACCGGGCAGTAGGTATCGGTGGTCCCGGCGACGAGGAGTACCGGGCCGTCGAAGCGGGCGAGCTCCGCGAGGTCCGCGAGCGGGGCCATCGCGAGGGCGGGCGCGATCAGGGCCACGCCGGCCACGGGGCGGCGCAGCGCCACGCGGCCGGCGACCGCCGCGCCGAACGAGTACCCGCACACCGCCACCCGGGCGCCGGCCCCCAGCACCCCGGCGAGGTGGTCCACGGCGGCCAGCAGGTCGTCCTGCTCGCCCTTGCCCTCGTCGTGCGCGCCGGTCGAGGCGCCCACGCCCCGGAAGTCGAAGCGGAGCGTCGCGAGCCCCGCCTCGCGCGCGACCTCGGCGGCCCGGATGACGACGGGGTTCTCCATGTCGCCCCCGTAGAGGGGGTGGGGATGGCAGAGCGCGACGCCGGCGACGGCGCCCGGTGGGACCGCCACACGCCCGTCGAGCGTGACGCCGGGGGGCGCGGAGAGGCTCACGGGCTGCTCGGGTATCATCACCGCATGAGAATAACGGCGGGGTGGTACACCGTCCAACCGACGTGTTGACCTGCTATCGCGCACGACGCCGGCTCGGTGCCTACCTCGACGGAGGGCTGAGCGAAGGGGACGCCCGCTGGATCGGGCGCCACGTGGACGCGTGCGCCGGCTGCCGGGCGGAGATCGAGCAGTTCCGTCGCGTCAAGGCGCTGGTCGCCGAGGCGGGGGCCGTGCCCGAGCCGGACTGGAGCGGCTTCTTCCCGGGGATCGTGCGCGGGATCGACGACGCGCGCCACCGCGCCCCCGAGCCCGCGCCGCGCCGGGGCGGACTCCGCTGGCCGGGCTGGGCCATGGGCGGCGTGGCCGTCGCGGCGGCCGCGCTCACCCTGATCTTCTGGCCGGGCACGCGCGGGCCGGCGCCGGCCGAGGCGGGGGTGCTCGTCACGTCCGCGGAGAGCGATCACCCGGGCGCCACCGTCATGGTCTACGCGCCGCCGGCGCGCGACATGGCCGTGGTCTGGGTCTTCGACACCGATTAGCCGGCGCGGAGGGTGCTGAGGCGGTCGCGCGCGAGCGGCGTCTCTTCCGCGTGCGGGAAGTTGTCGATGAGGTACTGCAGCCGGGCCACCGCGAGCGCGGGCTGCTTCAGGTCGATGAGCGCCAGCGCCTCCTTGAACAGCGCCGCCGGGACCTTCTCGCCGCGCGGATAGTTCGCCACCACCCGCCGGAATTCCGTCACCGCCTGCTCGAGCGCCTGCGTGGCGCGGTCCGCCTGCCCCGCGTTGGCGTGGCCCCGCGCCATGCTGTAGTGCGCCTCGCCGATCCAGTACTGCGCGTTGCCCGCCAGCTCGTGCTCGGGAAAGCGGCGCAGGAACTCGCGGAAGCCGGCGATCGCGAGCGCGTAGCTGCCCTTGCTGAAGTCGAGATACGACGCCTGATAGATGTCCTGCGGCTGGAGCGCGCCGGTCGTGGGCGGACGCGCTGCCGCGGTCGCGGGGGGTGCGGGCGCCGCGCTGGGCGGCGCGGCGGGGGCGGCGGGTGTCGTCGGAGCCG